>Ga0315281_10014108_pt1 | contig 10793 bp, 7 predicted proteins | sample YL17G07_0_MG_FD_204540 | JGI IMG/M metagenome (GOLD analysis project Ga0315281, IMG submission 204540) | Sediment microbial communities from Yellowstone Lake, YNP, Wyoming, USA - YL17G07_0 | ecosystem: Environmental > Aquatic > Freshwater > Lake > Sediment | place: USA: Wyoming | collected... | reverse complement strand
AACCTTGGCTCGACCTTCTCTTTTCGCACCAGGCGTGTCGCGAAGTCGTCGCCCTCGACGCCGAGCACGGCGACGGCGCCCAGCGCGCGCGCCGTCTCCACCTTGACGGCCCAGCGCTCGCGGACCTTCTCCGCGCCGTAGCGCCCCACCAACTCCGGCTTCTGCCACTCGGGCCCGGAGGGGAGGCCGCCGAGGACCAGAACGATCCTGCCGCGCACCTCCAGGCCACGGTAGTCGTCGCGGCCGAGCTTCTCCTCGCGGATGCCGTACCTGGCGAACACGACCGGCGCCGCGACGCTCTGAGGGGGCGTCTCGGAGAAAAGGCAGTCCACTCCGGACAGGAACGAGCGGGTGCGGACCTCCTCGCCCCCTCGCGTCTCGACCGTCACCTCGCCCGTGAAGCCGGTGATCTCCCGGATGGGGACCGGCTGGAAGTACGGCTCCGGAGCCGGTTTCTTCTCATCGGTTTCGGCCAGCGGCGGGACGCCGGCAAGCGCGAGGGAAGCGGCGACGTACTCGGCGGCCGCATCCAGGCCACGGCTCCCCAGGCCGCGCCCCTCCAGGCTGGGCGAGGCGAGGAACGCGATGCTGGCCGCGAGCGCCGGGGCCTTGATCCCGGCAAGCGCGGCGGCGAGCGGCTCGGGCACCGGCTCGGACGGCCGGGCGCTCACGAAGTCGTCAGCAACCCTGGGTGCCGGCTTCGCCTCCTGGCCGGCGGCGAAACCCCCAAGAGCGACGGCAACGACGAGGCAGAGCGAGATGATCAGCTTTCGCATGTGAGCACCTTTCCTTCGGCGACCCTACCGCACGACGCGCAGCACCGGCAGCGAGCCATCCTGCCCCACGAGGGCCTTGTAGCGCGGGTACTGGTAGACCCCGTACATCGCGGCCGGCTCCAGAACGAGCGCGGCGCGCAAAGCGGCCTCGCCTTCCAGGGGGACCCACAGGGTTCCAGGCGTCAGCTCGCGGTCGGAGGGCTGTCCCCGGTGCACGATCTGCCGCCCTTCATAGCGCGAGTAAAGCTCGTCGAACTCCTCCTCCAGGCACAGCAGGGTGCACGCCTCGGCCCTGACGGTGCGGGGGGCGGTCAGCTCCTCGTACGGGATGCCCTGCCTCTCCAGCAGCGTCTTGAAGTCCTGCGCGGCCCTCGGTTCGATCGCGTAGCCGAGCGGCGTCGACACGCTCTTCTTGACCGCCATGTCGGTCATCATGTTGGCGGTCGGGATCCGAAGCGTGCGGCCGCTCGCCGCCTCGATCACCGGGAACTCCGTGACATTGGCGTTGATGTTGACCCAGAGGTAGTTCGTGGGGATGAACGCCGGCAGCGGGCGATGCCGGGCGCCCTCGATGGCCGCGAGGTCCTCCTGCCGGTGGCCGTCGCCGTTGATGAAGCGCCAGAAAAGTACCAGGTAGGCATCCACGCGGTTCCCCAGATCGGCGGACGGATCCTTGTCGGAGCGCTTGACACCGGCCTCGATGATGAACGACAGGCCTCCGTACATCCCGAGGGCGTTGAGCCCCCCGTCGATGTCGGGGGCGGAGTGCCGCTGCTCGTCGTCCGGGGGCAGCCCGCCGACCGAGTACCGCAGCAACGGATGCCCCGCCTGCGTCTCGGGCGCGGCCGATTCCTGAACCCAGCGCAGGGCGGCGGCGACCACCGCCTGGTCGAACAGCGGGTTGTTGAGCCCGTCCATCGTGATGTCGGGCCAGGCGATCCACCCGCGCTTGCGGCGCTCCTCCGAGTCCCTGGTGAACTCGTGGCAGTCCACGGCGACGTGCGGCCTCAGGCGCCGGGCCACCCGGTGGAGGGCCTGCGTCTCGGGCTGCTCGAGCACGATGTGGTCGCGGTTGAGGTCGGTGCCGGCCGAGTTCCTGCGCGTGTCCGCCTCGGCCCCGTCCGGGTTCACCATCGGCATGATCCAGAGGTCCACGTCCCTCGGCAGCAGGTCCGGCCTCCGCGCGATGTCCCGCAGGAGGTACAGGAGTGCGTCCTTGCCCGAGACCTCGTCGCCGTGCTGCTGCGCGTAGAAGAACACCCTCCACGTGGCCATCACGGAACGGCTCGTGTGCACCAGGTAGAGGGGCCGGCACCCGGCGCTCGTCCCCTCCACCGTCACGCTGATCGGACCCTTCCCGTCAACGCTCTTGAGGAACGCCTCCATCTCGGAGAGGGAGATGGTCTTCGCCAGCGTGCGGTGGTCCTCGGGGAAAGCGGACACGGGGGCCTGCGCCCACAGCACCGTCGGGAGCGCCAGGAGGGACGCGAGGCAGAGACGCTTCAGCGGAAGGCTCATGTCAGGGCTCCTCGATCACTTCGCGGCTGTTTGTCTGTCGAAGCCGTACACCCGTGCGGCGTTGTCGTGGAACACCGCCTTCCAGTGTTCCTTCGGGATGGCACGCTTGAACACCTCGAGGTACGGCCCAATCTCGGTCAGCGGCCAGTCCGTCCCGAACATCAGCTTCGTTGGGTCGTTGACGTAGCCGAAGATCCAGCGCAGCGGTTTGACCACGTAGGTCTCGAGCGTCTCGGGCGGGTAGTCCTGCAGCTTGCCGATGAGAAACGCCGAGCCGTCGATCACGACGTTGGGGTTCTTGTACGCGACCTCGGCGGTTGACTCGATCCAGGGGTTGCCGGCATGGGCGAGGACGAACGTGACCTTCGGGTGTTCCACGGCGACCTCGTCGATCGTGAGCGGGTCGGCGTACTTGAGCTTGGCCTTCCGCGAGTCCGTGTCCCCGGTGTGGAAGACGACGGGCACGTTGTACTTCTCGGCGAGCCGGTACGCCGGCTCGTAGTTCGGGTCGTACGCGTACTGGTGCTCGTACCCGAGGTAGATCTTGATGCACCGGAACCTGCCCGAGGCGAGGTCGGCCTCGAGCCGCTGCGCGTCCACCGTCGTGGCGAGGCCCACGCACTGGACGATGTTCAGGTCCGAGAGGTCGGCGTAGGCGTCACCTGGGTGGTTCATCGAGACGGCCCCGACCACGTTGTACCTCTTCATCTCGGCCGCGAGCTCGGCCTTCGAGTCCATGACCTGGCCTTGCTCGAAGAACTTGTCGCCGAAGTTCGTGTGGATGTGCGCGTCGATAACGGCGAGCGGCGGCTCGCTCGGTGCTTGGGCCTTGCCGCCGGCGGGAGCGGATGCGCATCCCGCCAGGCAAACGGCCAACACGGCGAGAAGGCAGGTCGGCGAGAGCGAAACGACACGGCTGGCAGCCACTCGATGTCTCATGATCGGGTTCTCCGTCCTCGCCGCCGGACTCGATCCTGGGCGGATGTCGGTCCGGCGCGACCCGCACATCATCGCCTGCCTCGCCGACGGCGTCCAGTTGCAGCGCGCCGCACTCGTTTCTGTGGAGCGCGCTCCGCGCGTGCTCTTCGTGTGACGGCTTTGAGAGAGCACGCCCGGAGAGCGTGCCCCACAGATGACACTCGAGAAAGGTGGGGGCGGGCCTCGCCCGCCCGTGGTGTCATTCTGAGGGCGCGCAGCGCCCGAAGAATCCCAGCGCGCTGCCGGTACGGTGAGATCCTTCGGTCGCCCCGTCCTGCCCGCACGCCCGGGCTCGCTCAGGATGACATCGGAGGGCGGACGTCGCGTGCCCCACGCGACCGGACCCTGGCGGCGGCAGCATTCCCGCCGACCCCGGTTCGAGCTATTATCGTGAGGAATCAGAGTGCCGGAGGAGGCACACCATGCGATCGCTGACCGTTGCCGTTGTGGTTTCGTGGAGCCTGGTCGCCGCCGCAGCCCGTGCGGAGCAGCCCCGGACCAACGTCCTGGAGCTCGCCAACGGTGCCGTCATCGCCTCGGTGAGCAGCAGCTATGGGGGTGGGTGGCAGCCGTTCAACCTGGTGGATGGCTCGCAGGCGTACGGGTGGTGCAGCGCTCAGGGGGAGCTGCTGCCGCACTCGATCGTCTTCGAGCTGCCGCAGAGCTACGCGCTCGCGAGCTTCGCGGTGGACACCACCAAAGACCAGGAGAGCGGCTACCCGGGGATCTCCGCCAAGACCGTCGAGGTGTACGGCTCGACGACCTCCGGTAGCGACGGCTATTCGGTGTTGGCGACGGTGCGGGTGCCCAAAGGCGGGCGCGCCGAGGCGGCGCTGCCCAGATCCGTCGTTGCCCGTTGGCTCAAGTTCGTCGTGACCGAGAACTGGGGCAACGCCGAGTACACGGAGATCATGGAGCTGGAGGCGTACGGCACGCCCTCGGGCCCGCCGCCCGAAGCGAACGTGACCGGCGTCTACGAGACGAGCTACGGCGCGCTGCGCCTGGAGCAGGACGGCCGCAACGTCTGGGGGTGCTACCACGAGGGCGACGGACAGATCGCGGGCAGCACGACCGGGCGCGTGCTGCAGGCCGAGTGGCGCGAGGACCAGGGCAAGCGAACGGGCGCAGTAGTGATGGTGCTCTCCACCGCAGGCGACGCGCTCAACGGGGTGTGGTACGAGCACGGGACGCTGGCGGGGGAGTGGTCTGGGCACCGCGCCGAGGTCGAAGCCGGGTGCACCCCCGCGCGGGGCGAGGGCCTGGCGCAGCGCCTTGCGTCGCAAGGGCGCGCCGTGCTGCGCGGGATCTACTTCGACTCGGATTCGGCGACGATCAAGCCGGAGTCGCAGACGACGCTGGAGGAAGTCCTGGCAGCGTTGAAGGCCGATCCTTCGCTGAAGCTCCAGGTCGGCGGGCACACCGACTCGACCAACACCGACGCGTACAACCTGCAGCTCTCTCAGCGGCGCGCCGAGGCGGTCGTCAAGTGGCTGACCGACCATGGTGTCGCCGCCGAACGCCTGACGGCCAAAGGCTTCGGCAAGTCGCAGCCGGTGGCGGACAACGCCACCGCAACCGGCCGGGCGCTCAACCGCCGCGTCGAGGTGATCGTGCTGAAGTAGCGGGGCACTCTCGGACTCGATCATCCGTCTCCAGCATCCTGAGGCCGTGCGTCCTGCAAGACTCTGTCATCCTGAGGCCGAGCGCCCTGCAACACTCTGTCATCCTGAGGCCGAGCGGCAGCGAGGCCGAAGGATCCCACGGCGCCTGGAGCGCGCTCGGCCCGTGCCACGACCATCTCGCAGCGGCGCCACAAGGGTTGCAGTGTCGGCCCCCGCCAACGCCCACGCTGGCACTGTCTTTCGACGAGGCCGTCGACGGCGGGGGGTGAGGCGTGCTACATAGGCCGGCGACGTGGCACGGTGGCATCCAAAGTCGCCGCCGTGCCCCTGGATATTGATACACCGTCTCAACTCCAAAGGGAGGCACGTGTGAATCCAACGACCACCAGGTTCGCGACCGTGGCTGCGGCTGCCGGTGCCGCGCTTGCTCTTGTTCTGGCGCTACCGGGCCCGGCGGCCGCGTGCACCACCGCCGTCGTCTCCGGCGCGGCCACCGCAGACGGGCGGCCGATTCTCTGGAAGAACCGCGACGCCGCCGACCTCCACAACCAGCTCGTCGCCTGCCGCGACGGCCGGTACGGCTACGTCGGTGTGGTCAACAAGGGCGACACCGCGGGGCTCCAGATCTGGGCCGGCATCAACACCCGGGGGTTCGCCATCATGAACGCCGCCTCCTACAGCCTCGAGGAAGGGGACACGGTGGCCGAGGGCAACTTCATGAAGCTCGCCCTGCAGACGTGCGCGACCGTCGCCGACTTCCAGGCGCTGCTCGACAAGACCAGCCCCGGCCGCGACATCTCGGCCAACTTCGGGGTCATCGACGCGCAGGGCGGTGCCGCCCTCTTCGAGACCGGCAAGACCACGTACACCAAGTACGACGCCACCGACCCCACGACCGCACCGCACGGCTACATCGTGCGCACCAACTACAGCGAGAGCGCCAACCGGGACAAGGGATCGGGGTTCCTGCGGGCCCAGCGCGCCAATGCCCTCTTCGAGGCCATGCTGGCCGGAGGTCCCCTCACGGTGCAGCGGATGCTCGTCGGCGCCTGCCGCGACATCGGCAACGCCCGCCTCGGTGACCCGCTCGGGGCGCGCCGACCGGACGACTCGGTGTGGGCCTACACCCGCGACAGCATCAACCGCTACGAGACCTCCTCCGCGGCGCTGTTCGCCGGCGTCAAACCCGGCGAAGACCCGGCCCTCGCCACCGCCTGGATCGTCCTCGGCCAGCCCGTCACCGGCGTGGCCGTCCCGGTGTGGGCTGCCGCGGGCGAGGTCCCCGAGGAGGTCGCGGCCGGGAAGGACCCCGCGCCGCTCAACGCCGCCTTCGACAAGATCAGGGACTTCCTCTACCCCGAGCGCTACGGCGACCTGAAGTGGTACATCAACATCGAGCGTCTCGCCGACGCGAAGAACGGAATCCCCACGGCGCTGATGGCCCAGGAAGCCGACAACTTCGCCAAGGCCGGCGCCGCGCTCGCGAAGTGGCGCACCGGCCCGCCGGCACCCGCCGACATGGCCGCGCTCCAGAAAGAGCTCGCCAAGAACACGCTCGAGGTCATGAAGGCCCTCGCAGCCAAGCTCGGCCTCTAGCGCTGCACTCGTTTCTGTGGAGCGCGCGTGCTCCGCGCGTGCTCGAGCAGTGGCACCCCGGCGTTATGTGGGGCCGGCGCTCCGCGCGTGCTTGCACAGTGGTAGTCCGGCGTGATGTGGGGCCGGCGCTCCGCGCCGGCGCTTCTCGCGAGCGAATAACAGAGGCACACCCGGGGGCGCGCCCCACACAAGCTCGGGATTTGAAGGTAGGAGCGGGCCTCGCGCCCGCCCATGTCATCCTCAGCCCCCCTCGCACGTCTAGGAAGCTGAGGATTGTGTGCGTGGTTGTCAGGTGGGGGAGTTGGGTGCGGATCACGACTGGCCAACGGAGGGAGCGTGGCAAACGTGCGAGGAGTCTTTGCGGTTGTTGCGGCAATGTGCGCGGCGGTGGGGCAGGGCAGCGCGCTGGAGGTCAAGAGCTCGTGGAGCGCGACGCCGGTCAAGGTGGACGGCACCGGCCAGGGGTGGTCGGCCAACTTCTTGCCGGTGGGTGACCCGCCGATCCTCGTATCGCTGGCAAACGACGCTCAGTACCTCTACGTGTGTGTCCGCACATCGGACCCCAAGGCCAAGCCGCAGATCGCGTTCGGCGGCCTGACGGTGTGGGCCGAGGTGCCCAAGGCGACCGAGGGCGGGATGGGCGTTCGGTTCCCGATGCACGGGCGCCGGCAGGGCGGCCGGCCTCCCGGGTCGAGCGAAAGCGAGTCGGCCAAGGCGCCGCCACTGAACGCGATCAACGACGTGTCGAAAGAGTTCGAGCTGCTGGGGCCCACGCGCAAGGACAGCCTGGCCGTGGAGCGCGGCCCGGAGCAGCCGGTGCAGGTCGCGATCGGCGACGACTCGGGCGTGCTGGTGTACCAGGTGCGCCTTCCGCTGCAGCCCTCCGACGACCACCCGGTTGCGGTGGGCGCCAAAGCCGGGACACCCGTGATGGTTACCCTGGACACCACGCCACCGAAGCACCAGGCGCGTCCAGAGAGTGCAGAGGGGAGCCCTGAGGGCGAATCGCCGCCGGGCGGAAGCGGGCAGGGCCCGGGCGGCGGATACGGGCCGCCCGGCGGGATGGGCGGGGCGCATGGCGGCCACGGCGGCGGGCACTACGGGGGTGGTGGGTTCCACGGCGAGGGCTTCAAGCCGTTCAAGGTTGATCTCACCGTCACGCTCGCCTCGCCGCCACCGCCCGCCAAGCCTCAGTGACTACTCTGATGTGAGGGCGGCGCCCCGCGCGTGCTGTCGCGAGAACGCCGAGCGAAGCGAGGCGGACGACGCCGAAGCCGCGAGCGGGCTGGCAAGGCCGCGTGGCGGGATCCCGTCGTGATCCGCGAGATTGCTTCGCCCCGTCCTGCCCTGCAGGACGGGACTCGCAATGACAGGCACGCCCGGACGGCGCGCCCCACACAAACTCGGGATTCGAAGGTAGGGGCGGGCCTCGCGCCCGCCCCTTGCGTGTCATCCTGAGGGAGTCCCGCCGCAGGCGGAGCGACCGAAGGATCTCATCACGCCTGCAGCGCGGTGGGATTCTTCGGCCCTGCGGGCCTCAGAATGACACCAGGGGCGGGGCTTGCCCCCGCCCCTTACGTGCAATGCCTACTTCTTTACCACCCGGATCGTGCCGTTGACCGTCTCCAACCTAATGTCCCCGCCGCCGCTGCCGATCGAGCCGGTCATATCGGCGCCCACGTGCTCGTGCTTGTTCACCGGGATCCCGAAGTCGTTGCTCAGGTGCCCGTTGACGGTCTCGGCCGCGACATCCGCGGCAACCCCAGCCGCCAGCCGCAGCTCGATCTCGCCGTTGACCGTCTCCAGCCTCACCCGCTGGCGGGCGTCGAGCTTCTCGAGCTCCACGGTCACCTCCCCGTTGACGGCCTCCACGCTGACGTTGCCCGCCAGCCCCGTCAGCTTCGCCTCGCCGTTCACGAGCTCGGCGTTGACCTCGCCGCCGAGGCCGGACACCGTGAGGCTGCCGTTGACCAGCTCAAACTTGTCGAGGGCCGCGCCCTTGGGGACCGTGAGCGTGTACTCCACCGACAGGTGCCGGTGCCCCGAGCCGCTCGAGTCCGGGTAGCGCGTCTCGATGTTCACGGAACTGGCCGTGTTCCTGACCTCGATGCGGAGCTTGTCGAGGTCCTCGCGCGTGTCGGCTTCCTTGACCGCCTGCACGCGCACCGTGGCCTGGTCCCACACGCTGACCTGCACGCTGCCGTTGACGTTCGAGAGCGCGATGCGGCCGCCGGCGGCCAGCGGGTACGTCTGGTCGAAGTTCTCCCGGAGCGGCTCGGCAGCCAGGGCCAGGGCCGCGATGCAGAACACCACAGCGATCAACAGGAATCCGGACAACTTGACTCGGTTCATGGGTGGTCCTCCCTTCACACCCGATTAGATGCCCCAGGTGCCCCAAGGGTTCAAACGGCCGCGAGCCGTGTGCCGTTTGCTCTGTGGGGCACGCGCTCCGCGCGTGCTCGGGCTGCCACGCGCGTCCACGGTAGCGGCGGGGCTTGCCCCCGCCCCCTTGTGTGGGGTCTTGCCGAAGCAACTCTTTTGAGATACAACCCCAGGCAAATGCCGACCTGCATCCGATGTCTGGGGATCGTCGCCCCCGACGCCCGCTTCTGCCCGGCGTGCGGGGCTGAGCAGTCCGTTTCGGGCCAAGAGAAGACCGCCCTCGAGAGCTCGGCGCCGAGCGATGTTTCCGCAAGCGTACCGCTCGGCGGTTTCGCTCCGGGCCAGATCCTTTCGGAGCGCTACCGCATCGTCGGCCTGCTGGGAAAGGGTGGCATGGGCGAGGTCTACCGCGCGGACGACCTCAAGCTCGGGCAGGTGGTGGCCCTGAAGTTCCTGCCGGCCGACCTGGCCGGGGACCCATCGGCCCTGGAGCGCTTCCGCGCCGAGGTAAGGACCGCCCGACAGGTCTCCCACCCCAACGTCTGCCGCGTCTACGACATCGGCGAGAGCGACGGCCGCCAGTTCCTGACCATGGAGTACGTGGACGGGGAGGACCTGGCCTCGCTGCTGCGGCGGATCGGCCGCCTTCCCGGCGGAAAGGCGCTGGATGTTGCGCGGCAGCTCTGCGCGGGGCTCGCGGCGATCCATGATTGCGGCGTGCTCCATCGCGACCTCAAACCCGCGAACGTGATGCTCGACGGGCACGGCCGGGTGCGCATCACCGACTTCGGCGTGGCGCGTCCGGCGGGCGAGGTGGCGCCCGGCGAGCTCGCGGGGACGCTGGTGTACATGGCTCCGGAGCTGTTCGAGGGGCGGCCGTACAGCGTGCAGAGCGACCTCTTCGCGCTCGGCCTCGTGCTCTACGAGGCGTGCACGGGCACGCGTGCGTTCGACGCCGCCGACCTCGCAGAGCTGAGGGAGAAGCACACACGCACGTCTCCGACGGCGCCCTCCAAGGTGCAGGCGGATGTGGACGTCGCGGTCGAACGCGCGATCCTCCGCTGCCTCGAGAAGGACCCTGGTCGGCGGCCAACGAGCGTGCGAGCGCTAGCGGCCGCGCTCCCCGGTGGCGACCCGCTCGCGGCTGCGCTCGCGGCGGGAGAGACACCGTCCCCGGGAATGGTGGCGGCGGCAGGCGGCGAGGGTGCGCTCGAGCCCCGCGTCGCGTGGGCGCTGCTGGGGACGGCGCTCGCCTTCATGCTTGGCTGTGTGCTCATCTCCCGGTACTCCGCCGACCTGGGCCTTGCGCCGGCAGAGAAGGGGCCGGAGGTCCTGGCGGATCGGGCGCGCGAGCTCGCGACAAAGTTGGGGTACACGGAGAGAGCAGACACGGCCGCGTGGTTCCAGCGGTGGTACGACCCCATCAAGTACCTGGCCGATCACAAGGTGTCCACCTCGTGGCGGCGCGAGATGGGCGCGTGGGGCGCGCCGCTCCTCTTCCGTTTCCGCCAGAGTCCGCTCCCGCTGACCACGCTGGACTCGTCGGGCGTGCCACGGGTGGACGACCCCCCACCCACGGTCAGCGGGATGGCCACGGTGACCCTCGACGCCCGGGGACGGCTGCAGGCGCTGGAGGCGGTCCCGCCGCAGCTCGATGCGTCGCCCGCCCCGGCCACGCAACCGGACTGGCCGGCCCTGTTCGCCGAGGCCGGGCTGGATTTCAAGGAGTTCTCCGAGGTGTCGCCGCAGTGGCTGCCGCCGCAGCCGTTCGACGCGCGCGGCGAGTGGACCGGTGCTCTCCCGTGGGCGCGGGACATCCCCGTCCGGGTCAGCGCGGCGGCCTACCGCGGCAAGCCGGTGTACTTCGAGGTCCTTGGCCCGTGGTCGCGACCGACCCGCATGCCTGGCTCGCGAGTTCTCG
>Ga0315281_10014107_pt1 | contig 10794 bp, 11 predicted proteins | sample YL17G07_0_MG_FD_204540 | JGI IMG/M metagenome (GOLD analysis project Ga0315281, IMG submission 204540) | Sediment microbial communities from Yellowstone Lake, YNP, Wyoming, USA - YL17G07_0 | ecosystem: Environmental > Aquatic > Freshwater > Lake > Sediment | place: USA: Wyoming | collected... | reverse complement strand
GATGTGGCCTCGGCAGGCCTCTTGTCCGACCCGAAGACCCTCCTCTTTCTGGACGCCCTCGCCGCACGTCCAGACGATAAACGCCTGGCCCAGAGCATCGACTACCGTACTCAACTCGCGGCCCTACGCCAGGCGGTCCGCGAACAGCTTTTCGTGGTCCCTGATCCCGTGCGCGGCAACTTCATGCTGGGCGAGCACCCCGGCGGAAAGGCGCTGATCCCATTCCTCGAGTTGACCTCGCACTTGCTCCAGATTTCGAGCACGGGAGGCGGGAAGTCCGTCAGTCTGAACTACTGGCTGCTTCAGGCGGCATGCCTGGCGGACGGCATGTGGATATTCAGCCTATATAAGCGGGAGGTCCGTCACCTCCTCCCGCTGCTTGCCAAGGCTGGGAAAGAACTCTTCATCCTCCGCTGGCGGGATTTCCCGTTTAATCCACTGGAAGTCCCGCGCGGAGTGCATCCCACGGAACAAATCAACAATATCGCCGACATTTTTGCTTCCACACTTGGCGTGCCGCCCGTCGCGCGAAACATCCTGCGCGTGGCGCTAACGAATCTCTACAAGAAGCACGGCGTCTTCGAAGGTTCGAAGAACTGGCCCACGCTCCGGGAACTCGCCGAGGAAATCCGAAGTATGAAAGGGAACGAGGCGGCTAAGCAGGCGATCCTGGACCGCCTCGATACCCTTCTTGCCATCGCCAGTGACATGCTCGACCACCGTGTCGGACTCAGCTTGGAGGCAATGGAAAATGTCATATGCGCAATCGAACTAGATGGACTCGGCCTCATGTATCAAAGTTTCCTGGCCAGCTGCATGATGACCGCTGCCTTTACCCGGCGAGTAGCCATGAATGACAACAAGAAGGTGCTTCTTGTCTCGCTGGACGAAGGACAGCGGCTGTACAGCCAGCGCGCGGCGGCCAGCGCCGAGGGACCATCCGTCATCTCCCTCATGACCGCCCTAGTCCGTGCCCAGAACATGATGTTCCTTGTGGGCGCCCAAACGACCTATGACCTTTCTCCTGCAATCCTGAGCAATAGCGCAACAAAAATACTCGGCAGGTGTGGCAGCCTCAGCGACTACCGGGAAATGTCCGGAGCGATGGGGCTCAATTCGGAACAACTGACATGGTGCCAGTTCAACCTCAAGCCCGGCCTCTTTGTCGCAAAGCTCAACTACGGCGACAACCAGCGCCCCTTCCTGCTGCGCGTACCATTGATTGACGTTCCGCCTGTGGTAACCGACGACGAAACCGCGGCGAGTGGGCGAAGATTGAGGGAGAAACTGAACTGGAAGGAAGAGACGCCTCCGCTCGTGCTGACGCCGCCGGGTTCGTCCGAACCCGGGCAGTCTTCCACCGAAGGAGATGGCGCGGAGGAAGAGACTCTGACGCCGGATGAACAGCGCCTCTACGATGCCGTCTTGGCCAATCCTTACCGGCCGTCCAGCAAGCTGGCCTCCGTGCTCGGTGTCTCTCCATGCAAGGCCATCCTCCTGCGGAAGAACCTTTGCCAGAAGGGCTATCTGGAGGAATGGTCCATCGATGCCGTCCGTGGCGGCGCCAAAATGATTGTTCTCGTGCCGCTTAAGCCGGCAGACGGCGCAGCAAACATCGAAAATGCGACAACGGGGCGCGGCGGACCGCGTCACCACTTTGCCATTGGCTGCATCGTGGCCGCTCTCACCGCCGACGGATGGAGCACGCGAGTGGAGGTAGCCTACCGCATCGGCGCCGAAACGACCTTTGTGGACATCGCGGCCACTCGGGGTGCTGAGGAAGTCTTTATCGAATTCGAGCTGCGCGCTAACTATGCCATGACGAACGTCCGGAAAGACCTCGCAGTCGGGTCGCAGCCGATCCGCATTGTCACGGCTACACGCCAGGTCGAGAGTGCCATCCGCAAGTCTCTTTCTACAACGCTGTCACCGGCGGAAATGACGCGCATCAGCTTTACGACCTTAAGCTCATTCATCAAAGCGGGATAGGCATGTTTACCGTTCCCAAATGGGAGCGCCGAAAAAGATGGAAAACGTGAAAAACACCCGAGAAAGGCAGGAAACATGAGAATTCGTTGGGAAAACGTGTTTGCTCTCGCACTCGTGGCCTTGCTGGTTTACTTGATCGTCCGCTGCGGGAAGCCGGTTCACGATCTCGTCACGCAGACGTTCAGCCCGTCTGGATGGGAATCACAGGGCCAGCAGATCATCAGCGTTATGGTCTTCGGCCTGATTTTAGTGGTCATCGTGGCGATCGTGCGAATTCTGGTTTCCGGGCGGCAGTGAGAAAGGAGGCGCCTATGAAGTGAGGACGGTCATGGACTGGCCGCGATGTGGATGGATTCGATGGACTTCTGATGAGAAAGGAGCCGCAATGGAAAAAGCGCTGACCAGTATGCCGGATCCGCCGGAGGACGAGGGCAAGTCCGAAGGCAACTCCGCGAGAGGGTTGAATCCCGAGCCGCCCCCGGAGGAGGACCTCAGTTCCCTCCTACCCGAGGACCCGATCCTGAAAGCCGTGGAAGGAGTACGAATCGGACAGACGGCGCTGGAGCAGGCCCTTGCGGAGGTCTCGGGCCGTATCGCGTCCGCGGAAAAACGTTTGGAGGAGATCCAGGGGACGACCACGGCGGTGGCGAATGACCACACGGCGTTGGCGCTGGCCAACGACGAGATCCGCCGCCTCAGCGAGTTGCATTGGGAGGAGCGGGTCATTGACCCCATGGTCAACCAGCTCTTTCCGGTCTTTGACCTCGTCCTGGGTTTCCGCAATGCCCGGCGGGATAAGGTTGGAGAGGGAAAGGCCCTGGATTCGGCCTTCAAGGCCATCCAGACCATGCTCCAGGATTTTCTCGGCACGTACGGCGTCGAGTACTTCCTGTGCCGGGCTGGGTCGCCGTTCGATCCCGGCGCGATGAAGGCGGTCAAAATGGTACCCACCGACCAGGAGCAGCTGCACAACCACGTGCAGGCCTGCTTGCAGGTGGGATTTCGGCGGGGCCGGAGGGTCCTCAGACCTCTGAGTATCCAGCTCTGGCGGTATGAGAAGCCCAACCAGCCCCAAGCACATTCTAACTGACGGAGGCATCGAATACCATGAGCATTTTTGCTGTGGACTTGGGCAACTCGCGCATGAAGTTTGCCCGCGCAGAACGGGATGGACACCCGGTCATCGTGCCGAACAAGATGGGGGAGCCGTTCACGCACAGCGTGGTCTACTTCCCGGACAATGGCGATCCCGTCGTGGGGAGCGAGGCCCTGAACATGGCCTTCGCGGATCCCAAGAAGGTCGTGTTCAACTGGAAACGGTTCATTGGCACCGAAAAGGTGCTCTACAAGGGCCAAGACGGCAAGGAGTGGCACGCCAAGGACATCGCGGCGCTGCTGCTCGCGCACTTCAAAGCGTCCGTGGAGGCCCGCACCGGCGAGGTGGTGACGGAGGCTATCATCACCGTGCCGGCCAACTACACCGAGAAGCAGAAGCGCGAGACTATCGAGGCGGGCGAGGCTGTCGGCCTCAAGGTGCTCTGCCTTCCCAGTGAGCCGTACGCCGCTGCTCTGGGGAATGATGTTCACCTCCGGGGTGATGGCCTGACGCTGGTCTTCGACCTGGGCGGCGGCACTTTCGATGTGTCACTCCTGCGTGTCCGTGGGAACCTGATCGAGGTTTTGCGCACCAACGGCGACCAACTCGGGGGCCAGGACGTGAACCGCCGCATCCGCGAGAACATCCTTAATATGTTCCAGAAGGAGCACGGCTACGTCCCGGACCAGGCCAAGTCGCCGGTGTTCTACGCCGACCTCGACGCCCGCGTGGAGCAGCTCAAGACCTCTCTGACCACCCTCGGACAGGCGAACCTGGTGATCCGCGACGGAGAGAAGCTGCTCAATCGCAAGATCACGCGCCAGGAGGTCGAGACGTGGGTCGCCGACCTCGTCAAGCGTGCCCTGACGCTGGTCGAGTTGACCCTCTCCGAGGCGCAGGTGGGATGGCCGGAGATCACTGTCGTCCTGCCGGTGGGTGGTGGGTCGCGCATGCCCATCATCGCGCAGGAGTTGGAGCGGCTGGCCGGGAAGAAGCTCTCCCAGAAGCTTGAGCCGGACTATGCAGCAGCGCTGGGCGGCATCATTGCCGGCCGGATCGAGCTTCAGCGCCAGGGCCGCAAGGCGGAAACCGAGGCCGGGGCACTGCCGCCGATCGGGGTCCATGCCCGCGAGGTTACCAGCCACTCGCTGGGCGTCTCGGCTCTGAATAAGGAGCAGAAGCCGCTCCAGCATGTGCTGCTGCCCAAAGGCACGCCCTATCCCTCGACCCAGGTGCGCACCTTCGCCTTGGCACATCCCCATCAGACCGCGGCGCACATCGTGGTTCTGGAAGGCGAGGACGGCATTCCCGAGGAGGAGTGCGTGAAGATCGGCGAGTTCCAGCTCGATGGCCTGCCGCCGTACCCCGACATCACCGACCGCATCGAGATCACTTTCGAGCTCGATTCCTCGGGTCTGTTGACGGCCACGGCACGGGACCTCAAGAGCGGCCGGACTGCCGTAATGAAAATTGACACCAAGTCCGGCGAAAAGAAAGCGAAGAAGTCTTAGACGTGAAAGCGCGGGGGGCGGTCGATTTCGACCGCCCCCCTCAATCCATGTTGAGGAGGCAAGACCGTGAGAACAACCGAATCGAATGCGCGCCAGCAGCCCGATTGTATTGAGATGCTCGTGGGAGGCGTAGCAGCGCTGTACTTGGAGATCGTGCTCTTGGTGATTGATGTGTCCATATCCATGGACGAACAGGATTGGCGCCCGTCGCGGCTGCGCGGCGCAAAAGACGCCTGCATCGCATTTGTCGAACGGAAAGTGCAACTGCGGCCGAAGGACTCCGTTGGGATCATTTCGTTCGCCAGCAGCGCGCGCCTTGAGCACGTGCCTGCGCCGGTCGGTGTCAACCTTGACAGGTTGAAAGCGACCGTCAATCGCTTACACACCGCCGAATGCACAAACATCGGCGCAGCGCTCAGAAAGGCTGAGGATGCCTTCAACGGGGGGACGTCGATCCACAACCTGATCGCTGACAAGGGCTTCCTTGCCTGGCTCTTCCCGTCCAACGCGGCCAGTTCCAACTCGTGTCGTGCCAGTGCCGATCCGAATCAACTGCGCCGCATCGTGCTTCTCTCCGATGGGGGCCATAACGGGAGCATAGATCCCATCCCGGCCGCTCGACGGCTCCTGTCGAGCGGAGTTGAGGTCGACTGCATCGGAATCGGCGGCAGCAATGCCGACGTGGACGAGGGTCTTCTCAAGGAAATTGCGTCGCGCGACGAGCAGGGGAGACCCCGGTACTGGTTCATTGGAGACCGGACAGGGCTCATCAGGAAGTTCGAGCATCTGGCAAGCAGTCTGCGTTGCATTGACTCTTGAACATGGAGGCCGCTGACATGAACATCCTTCCGACGCTGATTCTTCTTCCGGTACTCATCGTGGCCTTTCTCATGGATGTAGCCATCTTCTTCCTGCTCATTCGACTCCTGGCGAGTGTGTGCCGAGCGCGACCGTTGCTGTTTCTCGACAGGATCGGGAGCGCTGGCGTGGACGTGGTGACGGGTGCGGTAGCACATCACGTCCGGCACTGGTGGACGGGTCCACCGTTGTCCACGCGGCAGGAAGAAGCGCTGACACTGCTTCTGATTTCTATCTGCCGGTGGGCGCTCGCGGTGGTGCTTCATGGTTGCCATCAACCCTAAGGCAACAACCTGCGGTCAATTCGGGAACTTCGGGCCAAGAACGACGCTCCGATGTCTGAAGAACTGAAACATAACGAGAAACTGCTCTTGACCGCGTCTGAGCTCGCGGCTCTGCTAGGCGTGAACCGCTCTACGATCTGGACGTGGCACAGCGGGGGGAAGATCCCTATGCCGCTCCAGATCGGCGGTATCACCCGCTGGCGGCGAGCTGAGATTCAACACTGGTTGGAAGCCGGTGCACCACCGCGCACGCGCTGGAACGTGGTGAATGCTGCGCAGAAGAAGCCGTGAACCAAGGCCTCTTGACTTATGGCATGACTTAATGTAACCTATTCAATATGGCGCAAAGGAAACACAAAGCCAAGATGGGTCGCCCGCCACTGCCGTCGCACCTGAAGCGCGGCATAGTGCTGTCCATCCGTATCACCCGGGAGGAACGGGTGCGGCTGGAGGCGGAAGCAGAGAAAGCGGGCCTCTCATTGGCGGAACTTCTGATGCGCCCATGGCGGGAGGGTTGAACCATGCAGTTGATCAAAGTGACTTACACGGAGCCCAAGACAAAGCAAACGTGCAAGACGAAGAACTGGTACGTTCGGTTCCGCGACCATGAGAGCCTCCGCCGCCGTCTGCCGGCGTTCAAGAGTAAGTCCCAGTCTATGGAACTCGGGCGCAACGTCGAGTCGCTTGTCGAGTGCCGTATCTCGGGGGCGCACCCCACGGGCGACTTGGCCAGGTGGTTGGAAGCATTGCCCTCGAAGTTGTCCGATAGGCTTGCGACGTGGGGGATTCTTGACGCTCACAGGGCTGGCGCGGCGAAGCCACTCGATGACCACCTGACGGACTACCATAAGGGAATGCTGGCCAAAGGCGACTGCAAACGCCACGTGAATCAGGAGAAGAACAAGATCACGAAGATTCTGAAGGAATGCAGTTTCCGAATCTGGTCCGACATCTCGGCCAGCCGCTTCGATGAGCATCTTTCCGCCCTGCGAAGAGATCACGGTGCCAGCATCCGAACCAGCAATAGCTACCTGATTGCGTTCAAGGCGTTCTGCAATTGGTGCGTTCGGGACGGCCGCGCGCTGGCATCCCCGGTGCAGCACCTCCAACGGCTCAACGCCAAGACGGATGTGCGCCTCAGGCGCCGTGCCCTGTCACCCGATGAACTCCGGAAGTTGCTGAAGGCGGCTCAGGATGGAGAGTCCGTCCTCGATATGCCCGGCCCGGAGAGGGCGCTCCTCTACCGTGTGGGGGCCGAGACGGGGCTTCGCTGGAGTGAACTGCACAGCCTCACGCGGTTCTCGTTTTCACTGGGCGGTAAACCACCTACCGTGAAGGTCTTGGCAGGATACTCCAAGAACCGGCGTGAAGATACGTTGCCGCTCAAGCCCGAGACGGCGAGCGCACTGAAGTCGTTCTTCGAGGGGCATCCGGCCCTGCCCAAAACCCACGCCTTCCCTCATATGCCGGCTGAACGTGCAGGGGGCAAACTGATCAAGGCGGATCTCGCCGCCGCGAAGATTGAGGAGAAGGACGCCGCGGACGCGGTGATCGACTTCCACGCCCTCCGACATACCTTTATCTCCGGGCTGGCCCAGGGCGGCGTGCACCCGAAGACGGCGCAGGATCTGGCTCGGCATTCGACCATCAGCCTCACCATGGACAACTACACTCACACGGTTCTTGAGAGCAGATCAGAGGCGTTGAAGGCTCTGCCAGACCTCGATGTCCCCATCGCGGAAGAGGTGCGAGCCACCGGAACAGACGGCGAAAATACCTTGCACCGGATCTTGCCCAAACAGCCCGGATTTGACCGGACTAAGGGCGACCAAAGCGGACGATCGAAGAGGGGTAAAATGGGCAGGGCTGGAGAAAGAAGAAGCCCTGCAAACACAGGGGAAAGCCTGCATTCACAGGGCTCTTCTCAAATGGTCGGGGCGACGGGATTTGAACCCATGACCTCCAGACCCCCAGTCTGGAAGCGCAACGGCGTTAGTCTATGTGGGATAGTTTGTTACGACAGGCGTAAATCGGCTCTCTGACCAAAATGCTGTCCTCCGATTAAGTAATCGTTCATTGTCCGTAACACGTGCCACGATAGGTCGTTATGATGGACGAGCCACGCTGTTTCACTATAAAGGCTAATTTCACCATCCGGTGAAAAGGCCACTTATGGTGAACGTTCTTGACACGCGACCCTTTCACTGATATCATAGTTTTCACCATTTGGTGAAAGGCTCAACTATGGTGAACGCAAAGAAGTTCCGTCCGGAACAAGTCGAGAGCGCCGTTCGCGCCTGCTTGGCCGAGGTGCCCTTCGTCCGCATCGAGGGCATCGTCAGGGATCGTAGTGCGCCCCAAAGTCGACGTGACCTTGTTATCAAGGTGCGTTCGGCAGGAGGCACTCAGCAGCTTGTCGTGGAATCCAATGCGAGTGGTGAACCCCGCCTGGCACGTGAGGCGATTGCCACGATGCGTCGTTACTCCAAGGGTCAGCCGAAGTCATACGCCGTCTTCGTCGCTCCGTACATCTCACCCCGGACGGCTGACCTGTGCCGCGAGGAAAAGATCGGATACGTGGACCTCTCCGGTAACTGCCGACTGTGCTTTGATGAGGTCTACATTGAACGGGAAGGTCAGCCCAACAGGTTCGCTCAGAAACGCGACCTGCGAAAACTCTACTCCCCGAAGGCGAGCCGCGTCCTGCGGGTACTCCTGAACGCGCCACGCAAGGCGTGGACCATCAGCGCCCTGGCACGAGAGGCGGAGATCAGCGTCGGCCTGGCATGGAAGGTGAAGGAACTTCTCACCGATCGTGAATGGGTCTCCACCGAATCCGAAGGGGTACTCCTAAAGCAGCCGGAGGAACTCCTCACCGATTGGGCACGCAGCTACTCCTACCGACAGAACGCCGTGCGCGACTACTACTCCATGCAAAAGCCGGCCCAATTGGAACGCGCACTGGCGCAGACCTGTGCCAAGCGGAAGGTTCGCTATGCGCTCACCGCCTTTTCGGCCGCGGAACGGATGGCCCCTATGGTGCGCTACCAGCGCGTGTTCGCATACGTCGCCACGGGCGTCGAGGAGTTGGCCGTAGAGCTGGGACTGAAGGAAGTCCCGAGCGGCGCGAACGTGACGATCCTGGAACCTTACGATGATGGCGTCTTCTACGGCACTCGCGCGTTCGACGACGTTCAGGCCGTCTCGCCCACTCAGGCTTACCTGGATCTGTTCAGCAACAAGGGACGCGGCGAAGAAGCGGCCGAAGCATTGCTCCGGGAGGTCATACGCCCGCAATGGTGACACGACAAGACTATGAATCCGATGCCGTCCAGGCCGCGCGCGCGGTCGTCATTGAATTGACCCATCTCCTCGGCGAGTACCGGGAGAACATTGTCCTGATCGGCGGTTGGGTGCCGGAACTCCTGTGCCCCCACGCCGAGGAACCTTACGTCGGCTCGTTGGACGTAGACTTGGCGCTGGATCACCGTCGTTTGACGGAGGTGGGATACCGAACGATTGAGCAGCTTCTGAAGGCCAGGGGGTACGTCCAAGGCGGCCAGCCATTCACCTTCCACCGCAAAGTGACCGTTGGCGGGCGCGAGGTGACGGTCGAGGTGGACCTGTTGGGCGGCGAATACGGCGGGACTGGCCCCGCTCACCGGACGCAGTCGGTGCAAGATGTGCGTGTGCGCAAGGCGCGCGGAGCGGATCTGGCCTTCGAAGGTCCGGAAGAAGTGGTCGTGTCGGGCGCGCTTCCCACTGGGGCAGCAGACTCCGTCACAGTGCGCGTCGCGTCAATCGTCCCGTTCCTGGTCATGAAGGCAATGGCGCTCGATCAGCGCTTGAAGGCCAAGGATGCCTGGGACATCGTCTACTGTCTGAAGAACTACCGAGACGGGATGGACGCCATCGTCGCGGCGTTCAGGCTCCACCTCGATCATGGGCTGATACAGGACGGCCTGAAGCGGCTCGCCAAGCACTTCTCGTCCGTGGACGGTGTCGGCCCGGTCCATGTGGCGGAGTTTGACGGCGTCACTGATCCCGAGGAACGGGACCGCGTTCGCCGCGAAGCCTATGAGCGGGTGCGATATCTGCTCGGACATTTGGACGTTCGGTAGGCTTCCGACCTGCCGGAACGCACGCGGGCACCAGCGCTTCCCCGTTTCTGAGGGCCGCGTCAGCCTTCTTGTGAGCGGAACCGGCCTCACTATGCGTGCACGTCGACTTTGTCCCTCTCTGTGGGCGTCACGTCATACCACGTCCGCCGCACTTATGGTAGAATCCCATCGCTCCACCAAGCGGAGCGCAGATTCTGTACCGATCAGGAGACACATGCCGTGGAGAACCTCATACACCTCCTTAACGTGATCGTGTGGCCAGTTACCCTGCTTCTTTTGGCGTTGCTCTTTCGTCACGAATTCAGGAGAGCGGCAGCAAGGTTGACCACTCTCAGTTACAAGGACCTCCGAGCAGAGTTCCGGCATGACCTACACGAGATACGGGGTGAACTTAATGCACTTCCTCAGAAGGTGGTGTCACGGCACGAAAAGCCCGTCAGCGATGCCGACTCTTCGACCCATGCGCGGCTTCGACGCATAGCGGAAATATCTCCTCGTGCAGCAATCATGGAAGCATGGCGAGACGTTGAGGTTGCCACAAAACAGGCCGCTGACGCCTGTGACATATCGGTGGGAGGACAGATCGCCGGCGTCAAGGCAATTCGTGCGTTGGTGGACAAAGGGCTGCTTCCGGCAACCGTCCTGTCTCCCTATGAGAGGTTGCGCCGTCTTCGCAGTAAGGCTGCCCACGCCATTGACTGTGCTGTCGAACCAGAACAAGCAGAGGAATTCATTGAGATGGCGCAGCGACTTTACGCCCTCCTTCTGGAAGTACTTCAGAAGGCAAACGAGGTGCTCCGTCACGCGCAGTGATGGCAACCGTGCAACTGACTGCACTCCACCGGAAGGAGACGGTCGCGCGAGGAACAAATGAAAAGGATTGACCCGACCTCATTCGTTGGCCCACGAGCATATTTCACGAATTTTGACTACCG
>Ga0315281_10014106_pt1 | contig 10795 bp, 11 predicted proteins | sample YL17G07_0_MG_FD_204540 | JGI IMG/M metagenome (GOLD analysis project Ga0315281, IMG submission 204540) | Sediment microbial communities from Yellowstone Lake, YNP, Wyoming, USA - YL17G07_0 | ecosystem: Environmental > Aquatic > Freshwater > Lake > Sediment | place: USA: Wyoming | collected... | reverse complement strand
CGTGCTTGCGTTCTGCTGTCCATCTGCGATCGCCACCGCGTTCTGGGCTAAGGCGTTCAAAGGAGACGTCGCCACCGCTCTAGTCATAAGCATAATCACAAACCTGCTTTCGATAGCCACTATACCGGCAACAATGCTGATTGCCATTGGAACAGCAGTCAATGTTGACGTTGCGAGCATGATGGTGAATCTGGGAGAAATAATCCTGATTCCGATAACAGCCTCGTTTTTGTTGAGGGAATTGGTTCACGTTGATTGGAAAAGAGCCAGCATCTACAGCTCTAGAATTGAGCTATGTATACTAGTTCTTCTGATTTGGGGGTCTATCGCTCCAGGAGTTGAATATGCAAGAAACAACGTGACAGAATTTACAGTGCTGAACGCTTTCATGTTTGGGACACTTGCCCTCGCATTCGTGTTGACCCATTTTCTAACCAGAAGATTCGGGCACAAAAAAGCAGTATCAATCGAGATAGCAACAACAGTAAAAAACGCGGCCCTTTCCCTAGTTATCGGTCTCACGGCATTTGGCCCGCAGATACTTCCACCATTAATCGCAAACCTCATCGCGCAAAACCTACTACTTATCCCAGCAAAAGCACTGACGAAAGAATAGCCAATAATGCGCGGTCATTTTACCTTAGCGCGCGCGAATAAACTGGAGAGAAGAGAAATTTTAAATCTTGAGCGAAACCAGACTTAGCATTATGGACCGCGGAGCTGATTGACTTAGCCACGCTATAGCTCTGAGCTCGGAGCGCGCTATGGGGTAACGTATTGAGCTGTTCCTACACGCTTGTTATTTCTGTTCTTCCGTTACAGAATTTGTTAATGTACTCGATCGCTATCTTCTTGGATTGGTTTAGAGTTTCTAGAGAGATCCCTGGAACACCACATACCAGTATTGTAACGTTTCTGGTTTTTTCTGTTAGCTTTGAGTAATCAGCGTCTCTGTGAGGGTAAAGGGCTACGATTCTCTCTGAATCTGAGATTACAACTTCTCCGCCGTTCAGACTCATAGGTTTAGTCATTCCTATACCCAAAAAACTCTCTTTCTTTAGGGCAAAGCGCATTGTCAATTTATCCTTTATCTTGTCTTCATCGAACGTTGCTAAGGGTACTTCGGATTTAATGGAGGCCAAATTGCAAGCGTCCGCGACCGAGTTGATACTCGGTATGGGTTTTCCAGCCAAAATCCTTCTCACCAATGCCTCAGCTGCAGGCCGATTTTTCGTGGGATCTATCCCTATCTTCCAGAAAAAATCACGGAAGGCTCGGAAAACTGGAACATCCTTTACAGTTTCAAGACTGTATCTCTTCCTAACCTCATCGAACACTAGCTTTTTAAATTCTTCAAGCTCATCTTTTCTCTTCGTAACTTTCACGTCTTTCACCGAGAAAGCTAAAACTTTCAAGTTTGGAAAACGGTTTCTCAGATCTGGGGCCATCATAATTTCCAATGTTGCAGTCTCCGTTTAATACGCGTGCTCTCTTAGCTTATATTGTTCACGATTATGGTCATTTTCGTCCGCCGTGGCTTGTAGTCTTTTGCCTATGCTGATACTTGAAGTCTTTTGTTACGGTGGTCTCTTAATCTAAAATACAAGTATAAACACCCACCAGAGAATAATGAGATGAAAACTCCCTGAACCAAATCGTATAAAACACCGTAATTGTCAATCAAGTTGGAGATTATGCCGAAGCTTATGAAAGCTGATACCATCCAAACAAGAATCATTATGTAGGCTGCTCTCAAGCTTAAACCTCCTTTGTTTCTCTCAATATCATACGCAGTTTGGACGCTTTACATTTTTCGCGCGCGCTATTTTTTGGCGTGTGAGCCAGCCTTTGTCTTCAACGTTTTTTGAGTGGTTTTCTTTTGTGCAGGCTTTGCGTGTATCTTTTTTAGTAGCCAGGCTGTGTTGTGTGCGAAGTTTTTGATTGTGTTGATTCCTTCTTTGTCTTTGAGGACGTTCCCTTTTTGGCGTCCGAAGGCTATGTTCCAGTAGGATGCGCCGGGGATGATCATTTCGCTGATCATGAAGAAGAACATGAGCTGTGCGAGTGTGAAGTTGTGTCCTGCTCTGCGGGCTACGACGATGGGTCCGCCTACTTTGCGTTTTAGAGGCTTGTCGCGTGTGGCGTAGAATCTGCTGATGAGGCTGACGATTTGTGGAGTTGCCGCTCCGTAATAAACTGGAGTTGCTAGTATGATGCCGTCGGCTTCTTTCATCTTTGCAAACACAGAAGCAAAGTCGTCTTTGATGTGACATTTTCCAGTTTCTTTACAGTCTCTGCAACCGTCGCAGGGCAGTATTTTCTTTTCTGCAAGCCTGATCAGTTCTGTTTCTATGCCTTCCTTCTGTATTTCGTCTAGGGCTATTTGGGTGAGAATCTCGGTGTTTCCCCCACGCCTAGCACTACCAACAATGCCAACCACTTTCACTCTCGAAAGCCACCTTACCAGTAAAATTCAGCCCCTAGGGATTAAAGACTTTACGGGCGAAAGGTCAATGTTTGAGTTCAACGCTGAGGGTGGGTGCGATGACCGCAGTGACGAAGTCTTAGCGCCCGCGTAATACCGTTTTTTAGCGCGCGCTCTTTCTTTCATATGAAAACAAGCTTTGGGTCAACAATCGTTGACATAATAGTCAACAAGGTAGGAATTAATTGCCACTTACCGGTTAATGGAGTTTAGGGATGTGGTCGAATGGTAGACGTTTCTCGTTCGGGTATACAGAAAGCGTTCGACTTTCCGAAGGTGCTCTCTGCACTCGATGTGAACATGGCGAGTATTTGAAATTGAATCTGGATGTGGGATGTGGCGCAGGCAAGGGTGCAAATCCAAGAGGAGACGTCAATGTTGATGTTAAGAGTGGGAAGCTTCCAAACTTCATTCAGGCGTCGATTTACAATCTTCCGTTTAAGGACAAGACGTTTGATAAGTGTTTTTGCCATCATGTTCTGGAGCATTTGGATGAACCGATTCGTGCTTTAACAGAATTGAGACGAGTGTCTCGCCAATCGGAAATACGGGTGCCGTACTGGATATGTGCTTCTGGTTGCAATGACCATAGATCAAGCTTTACGTGTTCATGGTTTAAGAAAGTTCTGAGTAAGCATTTTATTCTGGACCTTAGAGTTTTAAGGAACTTCAGGTATAATCATAGTGAGCTTATAGGGTTCTTCTATTACGAAATCATCTGCAGAGTCCAGTGGAGATAAGATACACCGTAGCAATCAGTATCGTAAAAGGGTCATTCACTCCAGCTGGAAACCCTTTTCAGATATGCTAATTCCTCGGGACTCGAATGATAGCAGATTTGCCCAGAACTACTTCTTCTTCAACGCTGCGATCTGAGCTTTTACCATTGCTCTCGTGATTTCCTTGCCCTTCTCGTACGGTATTATCACGCTCGGATTCTGCGCACATTAAAAAGGGCTAATATCGCTCCGATGATAGGCAGAGAACCAACCAGACCGGCTACCAAATAAGAAAAGGGACCCGATGATTGTAAAGCTGGTAGTCTTACAATTATGTCGAAGACATGATAGGTCATTGTCGGTTCATAATTGAGAGGCGGAAAAAGCCCGAAGATAATGCTCATGAGGGCGCCCAGGACATAGCTTCTCAGCAGGATTAGAATGCCTCCGATTGCAATGGCAAAACCGCACAAGATGGATAGGTCGTTCATATAGCCGAAAACTGTGTCAAAACTTGGCTGTTGTGTGTTTAGCAGATGGGGTCTGGCGATTTCAAGAAGAACTAGCAGTGCTCCACTGAATAGGCATAGAACGCCGCCGATGATAGTAGTAAATGAGGATTGTTTAAAGACGCTTGTTAACGCCAAGAAATCATTCAAAGGGTGAATTAATGCCACGAATACTAGAATTGCTTCAGCCGCAACGAACAGCAGGTATGAAATTGCGACAGAACTCGGCTGCTTTGGCGTCCACCAAAGGTAGTGTAGCAAAAACAGGCTCATCAGCATAATCACGGCTGATTTGGACAGCATCACTTTCGAAATCCATTTCCAGCCGAGAAATATTCCAATGCTTGAGGAGAAACCCGCTAATAGAAGGACCCCGAAGAACGCGTAACCCAATGGACTGTCTGACGGAACTTGCATTATCGCAAAGAAATACCATAAGAGTAAGGCTGTCGCACAGAGTTCTGGCAGTCCAGAGAAAAAGGCTGCTCTTGGAATTTCGCTTGGCACTCTTAGTTTGTGCCTCTTCATCTCGGTCCACATTTCTATGGCTTCAACAGACAGCAAGGCTTCTTTCCCGGCGTCTGTCAGTCCATACAGTCCGTCCTCTCGAACCGTTACAAGCTGACTGAGTTTCTTAAGGTGATAATCTAGGTTCCCGCTGCTTTGGATGCCCAGTTGCCTCTTCAGAGAAGCGAAGCTGGAAGGCTTCTTACTGAGGATTTTCAAGATCTTGATCCGCTCAGGATGCGAGATAGCCTCAAAGAGTTCCGCAGGATCCACCATTGCAAGTCCTGAACACCTTCTGTAACCAACTATTAATAATCCTTGCCATAGCCACCGATCTGCTAGTCAACGATCGTTGACAACAATTAAGTGAAAAAAGGCTACGGGTCAATAACTATAGACATAGCAGTCAACAAAGTAGGAATTATCTGCCACTCACTGCTTAATGCAATTCGTGGACATGGTCGAATGGTGGAGCGCGCGCGATTCAAAAAGAGGAATGGTGGTTGAGTAATGAGCCAAAAGCGCGCGCCACATGGGCTAATACAAAATTAAGGATGTAAAAGAGTGAAAAAGGCAAGTAAAGATGCAATTTTAACATTAGTCTTTTTCTTACTTGGAATTTTCTTTTTTTATACAGCTTCAACTTTCGCTTCTAAAAATTTAGGAACTGTTTTTGTTGGATGGTTCTGTGGAATACTAATGTTCTTCTGTTTTATATGGATGACAACAGAAATTGAACTTCAAGATTCTGATAAAGCTAGTCACAAGGCATTAAGATACATAGTCTATGTGTTAGTTGCTTTTGCTGGTTTTATTAGTGGAATGTTTTTGTTTGCTTTAGTAAGTAACCTCGTAAGTAGTATTTGGTTAGTGCTTTGTCCCTTATTCTGTCTTATAATGACAGTTTGGTGTTATAGTTGCTTTGATAAGTTTCCTAATAATAATAGAAGACGATTCTTAGTAAGAATTGGTGCAGTATATTTTGGTACGTTATTCTTAGGGTTTATCGCTTTCTTCATATTATTGTTGTTAGCCGTAATTGGTATGATGGGGACAGGAGGATGAAAAAAAGTGTTACATACGAGAGATTTAGGTGCAGAAGAAGAACAAAATCAACCTTCATCTAATGAGATTCGTATTAAGCAGATATGGGTAACCGTTTTTGTTTGGGCATTTGTACTTCATGCTTCATTTCCTCTCACAGGTTGGAACTGTAGCTGTGTTAGAGCATTCGGTGGAGCGCGCGCTATACCGCTTATACCTGTAGTCGTTACGGTTGCTGTGGTGGGATTGGTTCTCAAAATGATAAAGGGCATTGAAGTCTAGGTGAGTGAAATATGAAAACACACAATATCCTTTCTTTTTTTGTTTTATTTATTATCTTTGTTCTATTTTCATCAATTATCATTTTAATTATTGATCCAATTTTTGCAGCTTCGCCTACTCCTAAAGTGGGAGTGTACTACTATCCTTGGTATAGTGGAAATTGGACTAGAGACCACTCCAACTGTATAGATACACCTGTGTTAGGCTATTACAACTCTTCCAGTCAACAACTTATAACCAACCATACAATATGGCTAAATGAGCTAGGTGTAGATTTTATGATGATGTCTTGGTGGGGAATCAACTGTCCCGCAGATAAGAACACGAAACTTTGGTTTGCTAGAGCCGAAACTAAGCCTGAGATTGCTATAATGATTGAGCCTTACAACGAGAGCTATGATCAAAGTGGATATAATTTCACTGCTATGTATAATTACATATACGCCAATTATGCAACAAAGTCTAGATACTTTAAGTTGTATGGGAGACCGTTGTTGTGCTTCTATAATGGAGTGAACCTAACTAAAAACGGTTATGTACCTCCTGATAATCGGTTTGAAATGCGTATAATAGGGCACTCAAATTATACTGATTGGATTTACTGCTCTTTCGGAAGGTTTGGAGAGTATTGTGGAAGACAAGCACAAGAGTTGTGTATAGACGGTGAGATGAGCGTAATACCCAGATTGAATTTTGATGGACATAGCTTTGATCCGACTTACGCAGAGAGGCTATATCAATATGAATGGGACAACGTGTCTAATTACGCACGCTCTGGATTAGTCAACATAGTAATGATTGCTACTTGGAACGAATATGCAGAGCGTTCGCAGATAGAGCCCACAATAGATAAAACCTCAGCATTCGCAGACCCATACTATCTTTTCAAGCTTACCAAAAGCTACATAGCGATATTGAAGAGTCCAATAACTTGGAAAACTGGTTATAATAAAGGTAAGGCATTAAGCTTTCTTAAGGGGCTTTACAACAATACAGTGGGATTAGCCAGCGAGTTTAATGGCTCAAAAACCTACTGGATATACAACGACAATGCTCTTCTTTTTCAAATCCTTAACATCAACGGAGATAGCATGATGCATGATAAGATCGGAACGACGATAAATGATTACGGCAAGGATTACGATTTGGGCAATAACAGAATTGAGGTTCTTTTTAACAAAACGATTTCGTATCCACCTTACACGAGCACAGGAGAATATTACTCACCAATCATCAACAGTGACATGGTGCTTGGCAACAATCTGGTTCAGAATCCAAGTGTTGAAAATGGAAGTATTTACCCAGATTATTGGTACCATTCCGATCCGAATTTGATCATGACACACTGGACAAAAAAGTATGCACGATTTGGACTGAGGAGCATTGGACTCAACGTGACTTCTGCAGAGGCTGATTGGAGATGCAAGAATTTTACAGTAGAACCTTCTGCTAACTATTTGGTCAGATGCTACGTTGAAGGCAGCGTAATAAGTGGCAACTGGTCTGTTTATCTTCGATGGTTCAACAGTTCTCAACAGTGGATCGCAGAGAACTTCACACAAATATGGCCTGGGAATTATTCCAAATGGACACAAATGATACTGTTCAACTTCACTTGCCCGTCTGATGCGCGCTATGCGGATCTGCGATTCGTGGCAAACGGAACAGGCGAGTTGTATGCCGACGATTTTGAAGCAAGGCAAATAATCAATGGCGGCACCTTCATCGTCAGAAATGACCGAGAATACATACAGATACCAGATTGGCAAAAGTATGCTGATCTTTTTGTCTACGGAATCATCGATGAATGGTTTAGCAATAAAACAAAAGCCCGCATCGACTTTGGAACATTGATTAATATCATGTGCACTCCGGAAGGTGTTAACGACGGCAAATCTGGTGGCGAGTATCAAACGTACAAGACGGCTTTGGTGCTGACCTGTAGCAAGATTCTGAATCAGAGCATTCCTTACAATTATACGCAAATACTGTACCAAATGCAAATGCCGAACGGAGGATTCATAACAGCTTACCTTCCAGGCTTAAAACCAGATCCAAACGCTACAGAAAACGTGGAAACAACATGCTTAGCCCTTTACGCATTAGATGAACCGCCCAAACCCTGGATACCCGAATTTCCAAATGTTCTTGTTCTATTAATATACATCAGCTTGACAACAATTCTCATTTTGGTTAGCGCGCGCGAAGCTCGTTTGAACTTATCCGCGGCCTAACATATTTCTTCTCAACCCAAACGGTTTCCTCAACCATTCTCCAGCACCCTGTTCACTAACGAATAGGCACAGTAAAACATGTTTCAGCACCCTTTTACGGCAAGGTAAATGTTGTTTCGGCACCGTTTAACATTTCTGCGCCACCAAAAAATCCAGCAAAAGCCACACTATACTACAGAGCCCCCAACGCTTCGGAAGTCATTATAAACGGGCGAGATGGGATTTGAATACGTGTACCAACATGGAGGCCCAAGCTCCACTTCTATCGCAGTCTGCTTTCCGTTGGAAACTAACACATCCACACGTCTTTCTTCTGAAACGGCTTTTTCGATGAAGACCCGTTGGCCCACTTTTTTGTAAGCGTACGCGATTAACACAAAGTAAAGTTGGTGCTCAAAGTTCTGGTAACCTGTGCGTTTCCACAGGCCTGTGTCATAGCCTGCTTTTCTTAGTAGTTTTGACCCGAGCTCTGTTAGCACAAGAAACTTTGTCAGCCTCTTCGACTTGCCTAGTTTTGCACCTATCTCTTTTGCTAGACCTTTGTTTACAGGTTCTGTTTTTGCAAGCTCGGGTTTCCAGACAGACAAACCCAATGACTGGCATCGGGCCACGAAACCTCTGAAGGGAAACGAAATACAAGTACATATCCCTGAGATTGTCTAATCTTCTGAAAATTCCAAAGGAATAACATTATTGGTATGTTGGAAAATTTAAAGCTGATGTTTGGTTGAGCGACTAGATTAGTTTCTTCAACTCTTTCAGAACCTGTTCTTCTGTCCTTTCCGTGAATTCAGTCGTGACAAATGTTCCCTTCCATGAATCCAAAAACCGTTTATCAGAAATGTCGGTGATTATCAGTTTCAGATTCTTTCTTATTATCTCTGGATGAGCTAGTGCCTTCTTTGCTCTTTCCGCCATATCGTCTGGGATGCCGTTTTTCCAAACTAACGTAGCTATGTCCCTAATGTCGCTTGGTCTTGCAGACATTATCTTAAGAATCATGTAGTCAGTGTAATCCGGAACGTAGATTTCAATCATTTTTTTGGCAATGGGAATTTTCACTTTCTTAGTTTTCTGCAAGAATTTTTCAGTTATGAAGAACACTTGATCATCAGTTCTTCCGCGTACTTCTCCTTCCATGAAATCAACTGAAATTTTAGCGCTTCTCCCGTCAACCTTCAATAGTCTGATGCATCTCAGAAAACCGTAGCTATCTCTTTTCTCAAAAACTTCCGTGCTCAAAACCTTAGGCAGCAACTTCTTTATTTTGTCTATATTCCAGCCGTCAATCTTCTTTAGAACAAAATCACAGTCCCTTGTATATCTTGATAACGACGTGAATGCTCTGAGTGCGTAGCCACCGATCATAACAATTTTCGGATTTTCAAATCCTTCAGTCTTTTTAGAAAAGTATTCTATTAGTCTACCAATTTCTTCTTCTCTTTGATTCATAAGCTCAGAATGCTTAAACAAGCTCAACAACCTTCTCAATCGCTTCATCGATTTCTCTTTTTACAAAGTCATCTTCTAATCTGGTTTCTTTGTGCGGAAATTTCACTCCGCCCAATTCCTCTAACTGATGAAAGCCGTACTCCAAGGCCTGTTTGGCCCTAACGTTTGTCTTGGAAATTCTTTTCCAATAAGACTCTTTGTACAATCTGTTCAAGTTGATTTTGTCTCTGTTTTCGTACAAGGTAGCAAATGCATCTGCGAAAGCCCAGTTCTGCAAACATTCAATTACATTTTCCTCGATGTCCTCAACGAGCAAGTTTCCGATTTTCCTGTACTTAATTTTGGTTGGATCATTCAAGTATTCGACTTCAATGTTCCAGCCCTTTTTCCTTGCGAACTCTTTCAATGCCTTTCCATAGGATTTTTCTTTGATCTTCAAGACGTAAACATCTCTGTGAACAAAGTCGTTATTCCAGAATGATGCAGCAGTCTGGGCGGAGACTACTTTAAAGTTCTTGTCTTTCTCCAAAAAGTCCCAAACATCTTTGATCTTAGCAGGAACCCAATACCAACCCCACTTGACCCGTTCAATCAAACCCTCCTTGGATAATTTGTTCAAATACTCCTTCGCGTTTGGTTCGATACATTTTACAGACTTTACTCTAACCAAACTTCCTTTGAAGGATCTCAATCTCTTGTTAAACTCTGTCAAGTATTCGGGCATTGATGTTCACCTTTTATTATTGTTTGGCAAACTACTTAAAGATATCCGTTCACCTTTCCACATATTTTGGCAAAGAAGATGTTACGTTGAAAAATTTAAAGCTATCAACTGGCACACCTCGAAATTCTATGGCTATAAGCCTCAACCATTCTCCAGCAACCCGTTCACTAACGAATAGGCACAGTAAAACATGTTTCAGCACCCTTTTACGACAAGCTAAATGTTGTTTCGGCGCCACCCAACATCGCTGCGCCACCAAAAAATCCAGCAAAAGTCACACTATACTACAAAGCGCCCAACGCTTCGGAAGTCATTATAAACGGGCGGGGTGGGATTTGAATACGTGTGCCACAATGGAGGCATAATGCTCCTCAGAAAACGCAAATGGTTATGCTTCATGAGAAAGAATTACATTTTATCGCTCTTAGTCAAATCTCGAAGCCTGTTAACCCCATCTATCTCCTTTATAAAAACAGCAACACTTTTGGGAACAAGCTTCTCCCAGCTTTCGCCCTTGAGCATTCTCTCCCTAATTTCGGTTGAGGAATAAAGTTTCCGTTCATGAAAACGGACAGCTTTGACCCTATACTTGGCTTCTATGAAAAGCCGACGTGTCAACGGTTCATTAGAATAAACAACATCGAAAGGCGGAGTATAACCCTCCACGGCGGAAACCCACATCATATGCAGATGCGCATCAGGCACGGGCACAACCCAAACCCGAGAATAGTCCATTCCAGCTTCCTCTAAAGCCTTGCGAACCATAATCAGCCTTTCGCCGGCAGTAAACGGATTATTAAGATTGTGACTGTATTGGGCGCTGCCAATAACAATCACAA
>Ga0315281_10014105_pt1 | contig 10795 bp, 9 predicted proteins | sample YL17G07_0_MG_FD_204540 | JGI IMG/M metagenome (GOLD analysis project Ga0315281, IMG submission 204540) | Sediment microbial communities from Yellowstone Lake, YNP, Wyoming, USA - YL17G07_0 | ecosystem: Environmental > Aquatic > Freshwater > Lake > Sediment | place: USA: Wyoming | collected... | reverse complement strand
TTCGTTCGCGTTACATAGAGCAGCTTCTTGCCTCGCGCCTTGCAATGCTCGACGCAGCCCGAGAGGGCGCAGACCGTCTTGCCAGTCCCCGTCCCGCTCTCCACCACCAGGTGCGCTCGGTTCTCCAGCGATGAGCTGACAAGGTCCATCAGCCGTTCCTGGCCAGGCCTGGGCTGATAGGGGAAGAGCGAAAGCGTCATGTCGAGCCGGATTACTCATTGGTGGTCCTAAGGGCTTTCGCTGGGTACATGAAAGTGCATATATCGAAAAGAAAGAGGTTTTGGGTCGACTATTCCCTGTTCCAGATGTCCTCGGGGATATCGTCGTACACGTTCTGGTTGACGCCGTCCGTGGACGCGCCCTTTCTCCCCGATATGAGCTCGGTTATGCGCTCCTTCCTGAACATCCAGTAGTGGATCCTCCACTCGCGGCCATCATAGAGTGTGGTCTCCTCTCTCTCCGTCATCAGTATTCCAGCGTCCTCGAGCATGTAGAAGGCGTCCCGGTCCTCGGGTTCGAGCACGTTGTCGATGATCCTCTCGCTGTATCCGAAGAAGTTCATGACATGCTGGGCCATTGCCCTTGCCTCCTCGTCTGGCATGCCAGACTTGTCAATGCTGTTCTTTATGGCCTTGGTCAGGTGCTCTACGGTTAGGGTGCCGAGCTTGCTCTCGCCATCTGACTTCTTCAATTTCGTCAGAATGTTCATAGACTGCCCTGTCCCTTTCACAACAATACAACCCCTCTGCGAAGATTTCGCAACAAACGCTTAGGAGATGATTTAGCCTCTCGCGGTATAAATATGTTCGCGTTTGACGAGAGCGGGCAATGAAATCGAGTCAGTGCTCTCCACGGGAAACGAGGGTCTAATGGTCAGATGTATACGGAGGATCGAGAAACATGTTGGCTGAAGTGAGCATAGTCCCTCTGGGCAAGGGGGAGAGTCTGAGCGGATTCGTAGCCGAATCGATGAAGATAATCGAGGCGTCTGGCCTCGACTACCGGATGAACCCCATGGGAACGGTGATCATGGGCGACTACGACGAAGTCATGGGTGTGATCAAGAAATGTCACATGCGGATGATGGAACTGGCACCGAGGACCGTCACGACGATCAAGATAGATGATCGAAAGGGCGTGAAGGTCACGCTCGACTCGAAGGTCAGGTCAGTCGAGAAGAAACTTGGAAAAAGATTTAAAAAGTGAAGGGGTTTGAGTCCTTTCTTCATGGGATTCTATGCTCAGCCTGAGAGACCCGGGATCGAGAACGAAACCGTGAGTGCGCTCCAGAATCCCGTCCAGAACCCGACAAAGATGAGAAGCAAGGCACCGCTGAAGATCAGCATGACTCTGACCCACTTCTCCATGTCTTCTCTCACCAGGCCACCCATCAACATCGCGCCTACGAGGGCGAGCAACCCGAACGATCTGATTGCCATCCCTATGTTCTTCACGTCGCTGTCGTTCGAGAACCCCCAGATCAGCGATCCTATCCACATCAGAACTAGCCCTAATCCAACGGCTAGGCCTAGCATCATGTTCGACAGGAACATCGATTTCATCATGTCTCCTGGCGACCTGTGGGGCGGTTGATACGCTGGCTGGTACATTTGGTACGGCTGCTGCATCGGCGGCTGTCCAGAAACCATTTTTATCCCTTCCACTTTGATAATGACTTACTTATGTAATATCCTTTTCGGCCTCAGTATTTAAACAGCTGGAATCTGGCCGATTGGATCTGACGCAATGACGGCGAACGCTGAAGGGCTCTGAAAAAAGGGTCTGATTCGGGCCCGAAAGACCCTACGCGGTCCTCGATCTAGATTCGTTGTCCTCGTTCTCGTCTTGGGCGCGCTTGTTCTTCACCACAACGAGCCTGCACTTGCGTACGCGGGCGACAACTGGCTTCCCGAAATGCACTTCCATTTGTCACACCTTTCTTGGCACCGATTGGCTTCCCTCCGCCCTCGGCACACCCTATGCAATCTTGCTATGCAACTCGCGATATATAAAACAGACGTGTTGGGTGAATACACCCTCCACAAATGATGGCCCCACCTTTATATGGAAGACTGGCAGGAGGATTGGTAGATCTTCGCCTTGGCGGCAATCAGTTTCAGCTCGTCGTGCAGCCAAGTCAGGTCCGAGCTGTTCGTTTGTCGGATGATCTTGGCAGGCGTGCCCATGACGAACGATTCCTGGGGTATTCTCGTTCCGGGGGGAACGAGGGTTCCGGCCGCCACTACCGAACACGCCCCGACAACTGCCCCGTCCAGGACCATCGCCCCTAGGCCTACAAGAGTCTCGTCTCCGATCGAACAACCATGCAGCCGCGCACCGTGTGAGACAATGCAACCGTCGCCGACGACAACCGGTCTCCCTTTGGGAGCCTCGGCGAAGGACTGGTCCATCATCGCCGAGCGTCGCCCGATATCCACACGGGCATCGTCCGCCCTTATGATGGCCCCTGGCCAGATGCTGGAACCATCATGAAGATGCACGTCTCCAATCACTGCGGCTGCCTCGTCCACGTAGACGTCCGACCCTAGGGTGGGCCTCAGGTTGCCGAAGCTTCTCAGCACCATCAGAGTCCCCCATCGGCTGAAGTCCGCTTAAACCTTACAACTGATTTCTGCGAGGTCCGACAAACGTCTTATCTATCGCGTAAGCAGTTCATAAGGGCAGGCCGGGCGTTGCGAGATGGGGCATCACCTATGGGAAGGTCACGATCTTGAGCGATGACACGAGCAGGAGACTCGCAGTTCTTGAGACCATCAATAGGCTCAACGCGAAGCTGAGAGATGTAGTCACAAGCCAAGAGGCCTTCGCCATCATTGCCTCTGAGCTCAAGGAGATATCCGGCGCGGACTACACAGCAATAACGCTAGTCGAGAAGGGTGATCCTCGGTTGAAGTTCATGGGTGCTGCCGGATGGCCCGTAGCTGATGCGCCGATTCCCCCGATGGAAGTGGATGCTGCTTTTAGGAAGAGGATGACGGAAGCCAACCACCCGGTCGTCTTCAGATTCGGCTCACGGGAGGAGCTCCCCGGCACCATGAAGGCGCTCGCCACAGCGGGCGACGTTGGGGAGGCGCTCGCGTGTTCCATACTTTTCAGAGGCGAGTTCCTCGGTTACCTGATGATTAGCAACAGGAAAGGGAGCGGACCTTTCAGCAAAGAGGTTGAGGAATTCCTTGTTGCGTTTGCAAATGACATCTCGATGGTGTTGGAGGGCGTACGTTCATCGCTCGAAGTGAGGCTTGCGAAAGAGGAAACCGAGCGCATTCTAGCACTCGCCCCGGTAGGCATGTTCACGTGCGACTCGAAGGGCATATTCACATCTGTCAACAAACAGATGATGACCATATTCGATGTGGCCTCCGAGGACGACTTGATAAGAACAAGCGTCTTCGAGCTGCCGGTGATTTCCAAGTCAGGCCTGGATGCTGTGATCATGTCCGGCATGGAGGGGCACGAGGGGGAGAAGGCCGACGTCCATATGGTGTCCCGTCCCGACAAGGCGTTCTACCTGCATGTCAAGGTCACTCCGATAAAGTCCGGGAGCGGAGGCACGCAGGGTGTGCTCTTCGTGGCGATAGACATCACGTCCAAGGTGAGGCTGCAGAACCAACTTGAGAGGTCCTACGAGAAGCTGACGCAGACCTATGAGGAGTTGGAGCGCGTCACGAAGATGAAGACCCAGTTCATCGACATCGTCTCTCACGAGCTCAGGACCCCCCTGACAGTGATGCGCGGTTACATAGATCTCATCGAATCCGAGTATTCTCCCAAGCTTGAGCCGAAGTTCGCCTCGCGCCTGAAGATCATCAAGACCAACACCGACAAGCTCTACGCGCTCGTCGAAAGCATGCTGGATGTCAGCCGGCTCGAGAAGGGTTCACTGCAGATCCATCTGGAACCAGTGCGGATTGATGCGATACTCGGTGAGATCGTTGAGAATCGGATGCACGATGCTGAGACGAAGAAACAGACGCTCCAGCTGGAAGTCGAGGAGAGACTGCCTTTGATCATGGCTGACAGGCGAAGGATGAAGGACGTCTTCAGCAACCTCGTCGACAATGCGTTGAAGTACACTCAGGAGGGTGGGCGGATCCAGGTCAGCGCCAGGGACGAGGGTCGAATGCTACACGTCTGGGTGAAGGACAACGGCGTGGGCATACCCCTCGAGGCGTTGGGCAGGATCTTCGACAGGTTCCACATCGTCACGAGCAACGACCTCTCGCACCAGGTCGACAGGCTCGGGCTCGGCCTTCCGATAGCCAAGGGCATAATCGAGGCGCACCAAGGCAAGATATGGGTCGAGAGCCAGGTGGGCAAAGGGAGCGTCTTCCACGTGAACCTTCCGAAGGAACCACCGAAGTAGACTCAGATTATTCTAATACCTCGCCGCGTTCTACCGTTCCGATGGCATCCAGGGACTGGAGAAGTGCAGTCTACCTGACAGTCTTCGCTAGTCTCGTTTGGGGCACTTCTTTCCCAGGGACGAAGTTCGGCCTCAGGTACGTCGGGAACGATGTCTTCTTCCTCTGGCTGAGATTCATCGTCGCCGCCGCGGTCACCATCGCTGTCGTCGCGATGTTCCGCCTCATCTCCTTCTCGATATTCAAGAAACCGATCATCTGGTTGATCGGAGGATTCAACGCTGGCGGGTTCATGCTCCAATACATCGGTCTCACGATGACGACCGCATCGAAGACCGCGCTTCTCGTGGACATCAACATCGTGGCCGTCGCGATCATCTCATACTTCGCGTTCCGCGAACGCCTTGGCAGGATACAGGGGGCGGGCATCATGCTCGGCATCGCGGGCGCATTCCTACTCACCCTGAACAGCGAGCTCAGGTTCGAACAGGGCCAGATACTCGGCGACATCATCGTCTATGTGGCGGGCTGGAGCTGGGCATTCTTCATCATCCTGAACAAGAAGATGCTGTCCGAGCACACAGGCGTCGAGATCAGTTCGGCGGCGATAGCCACATGTGCTCTCTGGTTGACGATCCCGGCCATCTACTTGTTCCTCACCGGTGGCGGGGACTTCACCTTTCAGCCGCTTGGTATCGTGGCCATAGTGTACCTCGGCCTGTTCTGCACCTCCATCGCGACTCTCCTGTGGGCGATGGGGCTCGAGGGCGTGTCCGCGACGGCGTCCGCCACGATCATGCTGGTCGAGGTCCTGACTGCTCTCGCGATATCCATAGGCTGGCTCGGGGAAACCCTGAGCGCAGCAGCCGTGGCTGGAGCGGTCATGGTGATGCTGGCGATATACCTCGTTGCCGGGACTGGTCAGGGAGAGAAAGCCGAAGGGAAGGCCGCCTAGCCATCACGCTTCGAGCTTCGTGCGCTCGAACGCCATCGAATGGAGGTCGAGTGGCGGACCTTCATCCCGTGGATCCTCGCCCTCCTTCATCGTTTTCAGGTGCTTCCTCACCCGATGCTGCATGTACCAGTTCGCCAGCTTGAAACCAGCGGCTTTGGATGCGCTTATCCTGTCCTGAGAGAAGAGCTCCTCCATGAGGATGGGTGCCCAGTGGAAATCGTGTTCGAGGCACTCACCCAGGAGGATCCAGTGCTCGGGTAGCATCGCCTCGGCCCTGAAGAACTCATCCTCCTTCATATCGCCGAGCGGGACGAAGAACAACGGGACAATCAGGCTCTTGCAGGGCCTGAGGTCCTTGATCAGGTCGATGGTCATCTCCACGTCCTGCGCCCTCTCGCCTGGCAGGCCCATTATGAGGGTGCCGCAGGGGACCCAGTGGTTGTCGTGCAGGAGCTTGAACGATTCCTTCACCACTTCCGGCCAGTTCTCAGGCTGGAACGGTTTCGCCTTCCCCTTCATGTGCTTGCTGACAAGTGCAGGTGAGCCCGTTTCGATGCCAGTCTGACCATAGATGTTCATTTTGCCAGTGTCCGCCCCGGTTATGCGGCTGATATCCTCGATGAGCCCCGGGCACGCAAGTGCGGATGAGAGCGCGAGGTGGCTTATGCATACTTTGTCGCACATGGCAACTACCTTCTCGAACAGGTCGGAGACTGCGGTCCTATCGGGCACTATGCCTTTCGCCTTGTATCTCAGCACATCCTCCGCATGCAATGTGATCCTTCTGACCGATTTGAGATTCATTCTCACCTCTTCGAGGACGCGCTCCAGCGGCATGTGCCTCACGGTCCTCATGTTCGGGCTGCAGAAATCGCAGCCCCTTCCGCAGCCCCTACTGATTTCGACGCTCCCGTTGATGGTCGCATTCTTCATCACAGGTATCTGGTCGACAGGGACCATGCTTCCAAACACTCTCGGAGCTATAGGCTTCCCTTCGAGCGCGTCCTTGAAAAGCGATGGTGCTATTAGCTCGCCCTCCCCTTCGACAAGGCAGTCGATCCCCAGGTTCTTCCGCGTGGTCTCACCCTGCAGTTGCCAAGCTCCAGGGCCTCCTACTATGATTCTCGCGCCCGAAGCCCTGAGTGCCGGGTTCTCCATCAGGTTCCTGAAGAAGAATGCCGTGTAGCTCTCCTTTCTGAGCAGGCTTGAGAAGGTGCTCGAGGCGGGTCCCAGGCCGAGTGGATCCGAGGTTGTTATTCCAATCACCTTGGTCGAGCGATCCACCACTCCGTCCAGCCTATCGGGATGCGCAACCGCTATCTCTTCGGCAGGTATACCCGAGTTGATCAGCGCAGCCTCGATCTTCCTCAGTCCACAAGGCGCTACGGTGACCGTGTTCGATCCCCGGTTTTGGGGTGGACAGAACAGCCTCGTATACAACCATCTTGGGAGGACCCGGGGGAAGCAGGCTGCGAACCCGACGAACATGCTGCCATTGTAGCTCGACATCAAGGTCCTGTCTGCTGTCAGCACGATCCTGTGTCCCAAATGCCAACCCCCATCTCATTTCTCCGTCTGTTGAGGTTCATCCGAATCGAGAGCAGGAGAACTCTCGTTCTATGTTTGAATGCGACAGGACTCCAGCTCGAACTTGGAACGCATTGATAGCGCGGATATTTTAGACCTTCGCCAGAGGAAACGAAACCTTCTGAGCAGAATTCCCTTACGCCAGGCCGGCGTACACCGCCCTGGATGCTCCAAAATGGTCATCGGTTCGCAGGCCGTGAGTCTCGTCCGTGCTCGGCCGATCCATCCTGCCCAAGAACCCGCAAGTACTCCCCAAGAACGATGCGGGCCGTCGCGTCCCACGAGTACATTCCGACTCTCTCTTTACCGGCTCCGCCCATCCGTTTGCGCAGATCAGGATCCTTGAGCAGTCTCAAGATCGCCTTGGACAGTCCTGTGACGTCCCCCGCCCCGACCAAGATCCCGTCTGTTCCGTCGCGCACAAGTTCAGGGATGCCGCCTACCCGGCTCGCCACGACGGGTTTCTTGCAGGCCATCGCCTCCATCAGCGATAGGCCCCAGCCCTCGGTCTTTGAAGGAAGGACCAATATGTCACATCCAGAATAAAACCCAAGGAGCGTCTGCTGACTCACCGACTCCCGAAAATCAACGTTGTTCGACAGGCCCGCTCTGCTTGCGAGCTGCTCGAAGAAGTGCCAGTCGTCCGTTCCCCCAAATCCTGTCTTGGCCACAGCAACGAGTTTCGCCTCCGGCACTTCGTGCACAACCTGTTCCATCGCGAGCACGAGATACTCGAGCCCCTTCCTCGGCTCGAGTCCGCCGACGAAAAGGACAGTGGGTGTCTTGGACGTGCGTGGTGGCAGGCGGCTGAAATCCTCCAAGTCCAATCCGTTGTAGGTGACTATCGAGTCATACCCATACTGCGTCTTGACTACGTCCTGCCAGTATCTCGATACCACGAACCTGTGCTCTGCGGATCCGAGGGCCTTCTTCTCGAACTCGAGCAAGCTTGGTTCAGCGCAGTCGTCGATGTGATGAATCGTGCGGAAGATTGGGGAAGAGATCATACCTTGCGATTTCATGCGCGTGAGTGCTGTTCCACCAACACAATCCTGAGCGTGGTACAAATCGACATCTCTGGGAAGGTTACCCGAGTAGGCCTCTATCATCCTGTGCAATCTGGTCAACAGGTCTGGGTGCCACTCGTAGGGGATGATCCTGAAGGGCACGGAGACCTTCCGGAAGTACCCGACTTGTCCATTCCGATCATCCGAACGCGCAAGTGAGTACACCGTGATGTCCACGCCAATGGTGGAGAGCCTCTCCGCTAGTTTGAGCGCGTGCACGACCCCGCCACGCGGCTTGGTACTGTATGTGAGCATCGCGAGCTTCAAGTCCAAATCCTTCGCTTGAAGAACGCGGTCGTGGATTAATTCCTTTCTCCGCCCGTCGGGAGACCGAGCAGGTGCTTCTTTTCAAACGCTTCCCGTTCGTCTGTCTTGTCCCTAGCATCTCCGATGCCAAAAGTACCTGAGGGTTCTGTCAATAATCGGGTGGTGACCTAGGAGGTCACTCCGAAATGACTCGTTCCATTCGGCTCCGACCGTGCGGCCATCGCTGGCTCGTATAGGGTCATCACGACGTCATGCTGGAACGCGCCGGGGCTGAACCGTAAGCCCCCTACCACCTCCAATCCCTTGGAGATGGCTGTTTGCAGCAGGTTTATGCTGGCATTTATGTGCCGATCCAAATGCCAGCCGCACTCACAGGCGAACTCAGTGCCCATTCGGGAATCAGATATTCTCCCACATGCCGGGCACCTTCTGCTGCTATATCTTGGGTCGACCTTGATCACTGGTATGCCCTTCCAGGCGGCCTTGTACTCGATGATCTGGTGGAGCTTTCTCCTGGGCCAGAGGCTCAGCCGCCTGTTGAGCTCCTTGCCTTTGTTCGGCCTCATGCCCCTCAGATCTTCGAGCACGATGGCGGATCTGTGATCTTCAGCGAACTCTAGGACCGCGTCCGCGACATGATGCATCTGATAATCGATCCTGTGATGTTCCCTCGCACCTTCTCGGCCACACAAGACCCGGGTCAATCGCCTGTCATGGGCCTTCTTCTTCTGTAGCCTCCTCCGCCTCTCATGATGGCGCTGTTGTATCATAGCAACCTCTGGGAAGGTCGCCTTGACCTGAACGCATGACGTGTCTCCATTCCGGCCTCCCTCGACGAATATGCCATCGAGGCTCCGCTCGTTGGTATCCAGCGAGAGCACAGAGCTAGCGGCGATTGGTCGAGGGGATTCCCGCCTGAACGCGACAATCACCCTGTCCGGGAGGACTGTGAGTGAACCCAGCGAGAGCGTTTCATCGTTCAAATACCGACGATGATATTGACTCACGACCAGCCTCAACTTGACATGGCATCCCGCTCTGATGGGCAGATCGATCATGCCTTCGGTGCGATCCAACTTGTACGCTTGATTCTCTGCCTTCATCATCAGGCGCTTGACGAAAGGGGTTCCGCAGCGCCTCCCATGCCGGAGCCGCTTCCGGTGGTTCTTGAGGATCCCGGCGGTAACCTCGAACGAGGACACAAGGTGCTGGGCATACATGCCAGGATGCTCTTCTCGGAACGTCCTGTAGAGTAGCTTGGTAATCCCATACCTCGACGAGACGCGTGCATCGAGGGATGCGCGAACCGCCTTGTTCACCGCCAATCTGAACCCCTGGAGGAGGAAGATCGCCTCTGGAGGGAGGTCCAAAGCGAGTCGGAAGGCAATGCCCTTGACAAGCATCCAGGCATCAGGGGTAGACGGAGTACTTGCAAATGCGATTACATGTAGCCTGGGTGATTCAGAAGAAAGCACCCCACCTATAACTTGACAGAATCGTACCTGAGAAATGTTATTAAGAGTGGGACATTTATCCCCGTATCGTTGTGAGCAGTCAGTCGCCCCAGACATCATCCACGCGTCTTGCGGGGGGCACTTGGGACTGTTCTCAGCGGCTCGCTGGATGTGGCACGGTGGTGGCCTTGTCGTCGTGCAGGGCTCATCGTACGTGCGAACGCGACGCCTAACCTGTTCAGGGCGGGGCAAAAATGCTCGAGGGGGAGAACATCTCATCCAAGAGAACCAACGAGCGTGTGCTTTGGTTGAATGAGGTCGGTCTGAAGGATATCGCCAGGGTGGGCGGCAAGAACGCCTCGCTGGGCGAGATGATCGGACACCTCGACAAAATGGGTGTCAGAGTCCCCGAGGGTTTTGCGATAACCACGAAAGCATTCAGGGAATTCATCGATCAGAATGGTCTTGAGGACAGGATCAAGGACGCACTCAAAGACCTCGATTCCGACAACCCCGCAGACGTGGCAGACAGGGGCAAGAGGATCCGGAAGATGTTCATAGATTCGGAGTTCCCGGAGGAAGTCAGACGCGAGGTCGGCTATGGGTACTGGGAGCTCGGTCGCAGGCTCAACATGCCGAATCCGAGCGTCGCGGTCAGGTCAAGTGCCACCTCGGAGGACTTGGACGGCGCCTCGTTTGCAGGACAACACGAAACCGTCCTCAACGTGAGAGGCGAGACTGCAGTGATGAAATCCATCAAACAGTGCTTCGCCAGCCTTTTCACGGACCGAGCCATCGCCTATAGGGCCCACAAGGGCTTCGAGCACATCGAGAACGCCCTATCCGTCGGCATTCAGAGGATGGTAAGAAGCGATCTCGCCTGCTCAGGGGTCATGTTCACCCTGGACACTGAGAGCGGGTTCGACAACGTCGTCTACATCACCGGTTCGTGGGGCCTTGGCGAGATGATCGTTCAGGGCGCATGCAACCCCGACCAGTTCTATGTCTTCAAGCCATCCATAGGCAAGTTCGAAGACCCGATCATCGAGAAGAAGCTCGGGAGCAAGATGCACAAGCTCGTCT
>Ga0315281_10014103_pt1 | contig 10796 bp, 5 predicted proteins | sample YL17G07_0_MG_FD_204540 | JGI IMG/M metagenome (GOLD analysis project Ga0315281, IMG submission 204540) | Sediment microbial communities from Yellowstone Lake, YNP, Wyoming, USA - YL17G07_0 | ecosystem: Environmental > Aquatic > Freshwater > Lake > Sediment | place: USA: Wyoming | collected... | reverse complement strand
ACTTCGGAGTGAGCATCGTCCAGTTTGTGGCGCCGTGGATCATTGGCTTCGCAGCTCTCGGATCTATCGTCGGCGGGCCGCAAGCCTTTACCAAAGTTGATGTTCTCAAGGATATCGCGGTCACCAAGAACGCCAGCGGGGTGGTAACGGACGTGGTAGCCAAGAGGCCCGATCTGGCCGCCGTCACGGTAGTTACGAAAGATGCCGACGTGGTAAAGGATGTGACGATTCAGGAGACGGCCACTACCAAGAACATGAAGGTGGAGCTTAAGAAGAACGCCACAGGCGCGGTGACGGATGTAGTGGTCAAGACGGTGGTCAAGAAGGATATCTGGTTGCAGAACGCCCTATTCGTGTGGGTTCCATTCCTCGTCCTCGCCTTCATCCTCTGCGTGATCTACCTACGAAGCGTCACCGTTCCCGCAAGAGGTTTCAAAGGCCAGTTCGAAATCCTGAGCACCAAGAACCGGGCGCGCACGCATACGTGGAATTGCACGATGACCTATATCTGTTCGTTCGGTTCGTTCTCCGGCTATTCCGCCGCGTTCCCGATGATGATCAAGACCATATACGGCGGCTTCGACGGCGCGCCCGATCCGTTGGCATACGCCTACCTGGGCCCGCTCATCGGCGGGCTCATCCGTGCGGCCACCGGCCCAATATTCGATAAATGGGGCGGAAGCAAAGGCATGCACTGGACGACACTCGGTCAGATCGCCGGGTGTCTGGCTCTTATCTTCGGTGGGTATCTGAAGCCCACCGGGCTCGAACAGTTCCAGGGCTTTGTCTGGATCATGCTCTTCATTTTCCTAATGTCAGGCACGAACAATGCGGCGACCTTCCGTCAGTACCCGATCGTGTTTGCCTATTCGCCAGCCAAGGGCGCTCAGATGCTCGGCTGGACCGGGGCGTGGGCGGCCTTCGGTCCGTTCATTTGGACCTCGCTGATCGGCATGGCCATAACCAATACCGGCAGCGCCATCCCGTTCTTTATTGGGATCTCGATTTTCTATGCCTATTCCTGGTTCGTAAACTGGTGGTACTACACCCGTAAGGGAGCCGAGCGGTTTGACTACGGCAACTCCGGCGGCACATGGTGGGATAAGCTCTCCGAAAGTGAGAAGGAGAAGATGAAACGCATAGACTTGCACCAACCTGTGTAGTGAGGTAATCCGCATGAGGGAAGGCCGTGGCCTTCCCTCTTTTTTTCCGAAAATGGTTCCTTTATGAGCCGATGGCTCATGTGAAATTTTTACCGTGAGAAATTTGGATACTATTGTTAATGTAGTAGGCATCATCTACGGACTCACGCTGATCCTGGCGACCTTTGTTCGTAATAAGATCACCGAGTCGATACGTGTAGATGCTCTGTTCATGCCGCATCCCACGGATAGCACCAGACCCCTTAATCTGGTCGTCGGCCTCTTGGTTGCGGGTTACGGCATCTATTCGCTATTGGCCGGATAACTTGTTCACGATCGATCGAAATCGCCGCAGCGTCGACTGGATGGTGGCCGGCTCCTACCACTGAGTAGGTAGAAGGACCAGTTTGCCGGATGGAGCGCCTACGCCCGCGCAGTGTCCGCCTGCGGCGCATTCCCATGACCTAGATCAGATTGCGCAGCGCAATGAGCTTGTAAAATCACTTGCGAGGCTTTGCGCGGGCGAAGCGCAAGAAAGCTCCGCACGCCGTTGTAACCAGAGATCAACTGCACAAGAGAGGATACGCATGAGTCACTTTCTAGACCGCCTGAGCTACTTCACCCAGGAGCGCGAGACCTATTCCGGCGGTCACGGCAGCGTGACCCGCGAGGACCGCACCTGGGAGGAGGGCTACCGGGCGCGCTGGCAGCACGACAAGATCGTGCGCTCGACGCACGGCGTCAACTGCACCGGTTCATGCAGCTGGAAGATCTACGTCAAGGGCGGCATCGTCACCTGGGAGACGCAGCAGACCGACTATCCGCGTACGCGCCCCGACCTGCCCAACCACGAGCCGCGCGGCTGCTCGCGCGGGGCGTCTTATTCCTGGTACATGTACAGCGCCAATCGGGTGAAATACCCGATGGTGCGCGGGCGCCTGTTGCGCGCCTGGCGCGAGGCGCGCAAGTTGCTCGGACCGGTCGAGGCCTGGGCGTCCATCGTCGAATCACCGCAAGCCGCGAAGGACTACAAGTCGCGCCGGGGACTCGGCGGTTTCGTGCGCTCGAACTGGGACGAGGTGAACGAGATCATCGCCTCGGCCAACGTCTACACCATCAAGCGGCACGGCCCCGACCGCGTGGTCGGTTTCTCGCCGATCCCGGCGATGTCGATGGTGTCCTACGCCGCGGGCAGCCGTTATCTTTCGCTGATCGGCGGCGTGTGCATGAGCTTTTACGACTGGTATTGCGACCTGCCGCCGGCCAGTCCGCAGACCTGGGGCGAGCAGACTGACGTGCCGGAATCGGCCGACTGGTACAACTCGACCTTCATCATGGCGTGGGGCTCCAACGTGCCGCAGACGCGCGCGCCCGACGCGCATTTCTTCACCGAGGTGCGCTACAAGGGCGCGAAGATCGTTTGCATCACCCCGGATTACGCCGAGGTTTCCAAGCTCGGCGATCTGTGGCTGCATCCCAAGCAGGGCACCGACGCGGCGCTGGCGATGGCGATGGGGCAGGTGATCCTGAAGGAATTCCACCTGGATAAGCCGTCGGCCTATTTCCAGGACTATGCGCGCCGCTATACCGATCTGCCGATGCTGGTGAAGCTCGTCAAGCGCGACGGACGCTATGTGCCGGACCGGTTTGTGCGCGCCACCGATTTCTCGGACAAGCTGGCGCAGGCGAACAACCCGGACTGGAAGACGGTTGCCGTTGACGAGCGCTCGGGAAAGGTAGTGGTGCCGAACGGTTCGATCGGATTTCGCTGGGGACAGTCCGATGGCAAGTGGAATCTGGAGGAAAAAGAGGCGGGGGGAGCGGAGGCGAAACTCAGCTTGTCGCTGATCGACCGGCGCGACCAGATCGTGCCGGTCGCCTTCCCCTATTTTGGCGGCATCAGCACCGAAAATTTCACTCACAACGATCAGGGCAACGATGTGCTGCTGCGCAACGTTCCGGTGAAACATCTGCAACTCGCCGACGGCGAGACCCTGGTGGCGAGCGTGTTCGATCTGCTCGTGGCTAATTACGGCATCGACCGCGGCCTGGGCGGCGGCAACGTCGCTTCCAGCTACGACGACAACGTTCCCTATACGCCGGCCTGGCAGGAGAGCATCACCGGCGTGAAGGCCGACGACGTCATCACCGTCGCGCGCCAGTTCGCCGACAACGCCGACAAGACCCACGGCAAGTCGATGGTGATCATTGGCGCGGCGATGAACCATTGGTATCACTCCGACATGAATTATCGCGGCATCATCAACATGCTGGTGATGTGCGGCTGCGTCGGCCAGTCGGGCGGCGGCTGGGCGCACTACGTCGGGCAGGAGAAACTGCGCCCGCAGACCGGCTGGACCGTGCTCGCGTTCGCGCTCGACTGGCACCGCCCGCCGCGGCAGATGAATTCGACCTCGTTTTTCTACGCGCATACCGACCAGTGGCGTTACGAGAAGCTCGCGATCAGCGAAATTCTCTCGCCGCTGGCCGACCCGAAGCAATACACCGGCTCGCTCATCGACTTCAATGTGCGCGCCGAGCGCATGGGCTGGCTGCCGTCGGCGCCGCAGCTGCAGACCAACCCGATCCAGGTGGTCAAGGACGCGCAGGCCGCCGGCATGGATCCAAAGGACTATGCGGTCAAATCGCTCAAGGACGGCAAGTTGCGCCTGTCTTGCGAGGATCCGGACAATCCGGCGAATTTCCCCAGGAACTTGTTCGTTTGGCGTTCCAACCTGCTCGGTTCCTCGGGCAAGGGGCACGAATACTTTCTCAAGCACCTCCTCGGAACGACGCATGGATTGCAGGGCAAGGAGCTCGGCACGGAAGGCGACATGCGCGCCGGCGTCAAACCCGAGGAAGTGACCTGGCGCGAAGCCGCGCCGGAGGGCAAGCTCGATCTGCTGGTGACGCTTGATTTCCGCATGTCCACGACCTGCCTCTATTCGGACATCGTTTTGCCCACCGCCACCTGGTACGAAAAGAACGACCTCAATACCTCCGACATGCACCCGTTCATCCACCCGCTGTCGGCGGCGGTGGACCCGGCCTGGGAGGCGAGGAGCGACTGGGAGATCTACAAGGGCTTCGCCAAGAAGTTCTCGGAGGTGTGCGTCGGCCACCTCGGCGTCGAACAGGAACTGGTGTTGACGCCGCTGATGCACGACACGCCGGCGGAGCTGGCGCAGGCGCTCGACGTCAAGGAATGGAAGAAAGGCGAATGCGAACTCGTTCCCGGCAAGACCGCGCCGGCGATGACGGTCATCGAACGCGACTACCCGAACACCTACAAGAAATTCACCGCGCTCGGGCCGCTGATGGGAAAAATCGGCAACGGCGGCAAGGGCATCACCTGGAACACCGAGCACGAGGTGAAGCAGCTCGGCGAACTCAACTACGCCGTGACCGAGGAAGGCGTGAGCAAAGGCCTGCCGCGGATCGAGACCGACATCGACGCCTCGGAGGTCATCCTGATGCTCGCGCCGGAGACCAACGGCGAGGTGGCGGTGAAGGCGTGGCAGTCGCTCTCCAAGATCACCGGGCGCGAGCACGCGCACCTGGCGCGCGCCAAGGAGGACGAGAAGCTGCGCTTCCGCGACCTGCAGGCGCAACCGCGCAAAATCATTTCCAGTCCCACCTGGAGCGGCATCGAGTCGGAAAAAGTGAGCTACAACGCCGGCTGGACCAACATTAACGAGCTGATTCCCTGGCGTACGCTGACCGGACGCCAGCAGTTCTACCAGGACCACAAATGGATGCTCGGTTTCGGCGAGGGCTTGTGCGTGTACCGTCCGCCGATCGACCTGAAGACCACGCGCGCCATGCAAGGCGCCAGGAGCAACGGCAATCCCGAGGTGATGCTGAACTTCATCACGCCGCACCAGAAATGGGGCATCCACTCCACCTATACCGACAATCTGCTGATGCTGACGCTGTCGCGCGGCGGACCGATCGTGTGGCTGTCGGAGGACGACGCGAAGAAAGGCGCCATCGAGGATAACGACTGGATCGAACTCTACAACGTGAACGGCGCGATCGTCGCGCGCGCCGTGGTGAGCCAGCGCGTCAAACCCGGCATGTGCATGATGTATCACGCGCAGGAAAAGATCATCAACACGCCGGGCTCCGAGATCACCGGTACGCGCGGCGGCATCCACAACTCGGTCACGCGCATCGTCACCAAGCCGACGCACATGATCGGCGGCTACGCGCAGCTCTCCTACGGCTTCAACTACTACGGCACGATCGGCACCAATCGCGACGAGTTCGTGGTGGTGCGCAAAATGAAAAAAGTGGACTGGCTCGATGAACCGGCTGCGCCCGAACTCGCTGAAGGAGTGAAGTCATGAAAGTACGCGCGCAGATCGGCATGGTGCTGAATCTCGACAAGTGCATCGGCTGTCACACCTGCACTGTCACCTGCAAGAACGTCTGGACCAATCGCGAAGGCATGGAGTACGCCTGGTTCAACAACGTCGAGACCAAGCCCGGCATCGGCTATCCGAAACAATGGGAAAACCAGAAGCAATGGAACGGCGGCTGGGTGCGCAAGGAAAGCGGCAAGATCGTTCCGAAGCAGGGCGGCAAGCTGGAGACCCTGCTGAAGATTTTCGCCAACCCCAACCTGCCGCAGATCGACGATTACTACGAACCGTTCACCTTCGACTACGAGCACCTGCACACGGCGCCGGAAATGAAGGCGCCGCCGACCGCGCGGCCGCGCTCGCTCCTGACCGGGGAGCGCATGGAGAAAATCGAGTGGGGCCCGAACTGGGAGGAAATCCTCGGCGGAGAGTTCGCCAAACGCTCAAAGGACGCGAACTTCGAGGCGATGCAGAAGGAGATGTACGGCCAGTTCGAAAACACCTTCATGATGTACCTGCCGCGCTTGTGCGAGCACTGCCTCAATCCGACCTGCGTCGCCGCCTGCCCCTCGGGCTCGATCTACAAGCGCGAGGAGGACGGCATCGTGCTCATCGATCAGGACAAATGCCGCGGCTGGCGCATGTGCGTGTCCGCCTGCCCGTACAAGAAGATCTATTACAACTGGTCCAGCGGCAAGGCCGAGAAATGCATCTTCTGCTATCCGCGCATCGAATCGGGGCATCCGACGGTGTGCTCGGAGACCTGCGTCGGGCGCATTCGCTATCTCGGCGTGCTGCTCTACGATGCCGACCGCATTGCGGAGGCGGCGAGCGTGGCGGGCGAGCAGGACCTGTACAAGGCGCAGCTTGGCCTGTTTCTCGATCCGCACGCGGCGGAGGTTCAGGCGCAGGCGCGCGCCGACGGCGTGCCTGAGGCGTGGATCCAGGCGGCCGAGGCGTCGCCCGTCTACAAGATGGCGATGGACTGGAAGGTGGCGCTACCGCTGCATCCGGAATACCGCACGCTGCCCATGGTCTGGTATGTGCCGCCGCTGTCGCCGATCAGCGCGGCGGCCAACGCTGGGCAACTCGGCGCGTTCGGCGAACTGCCCGACGTGCGCAGCCTGCGCATCCCGGTGCAATATCTCGCCAACCTGCTCACCGCGGGCGACGAGGCGCCGGTGATTGCGGCGCTGGAGCGCATGCTCGCGATGCGGGCCTATATGCGCGACCGGCATGTGGAGCAACGCGAAAACGCGGCGGTGCTGAAGCAAGTCGGACTGTCGAAGCAGGAGGTCGAGCAGATGTACCGCTATATGGCGATCGCCAACTACGAGGATCGCTTCGTCATCCCGACCACGCACCGTGAATACGCGGAAGACGCCTACGACCTGCGTGGCGGCTGCGGCTTCACCTTCGGCAACGGCTGTTCCGACGGCCAGTCCGAAGCGAGTCTGTTCGGCGGCAAGAAGCGCAGGACCATCCCGATCAAGGCGCTGTCATAGGAGATGAGCTGATGAAGACGCTTAAACTGCTTGCCGTCCTGCTCAGCTATCCGACGGAGGAACTCGTGGCCGCGCTGCCCGAGCTCGCGCGGCGGCTGGGCGAAGAGCCGTTGTTGCGTCCGGCCACGCAGGACGCGCTCGCCGGACTGCTGGCGGAACTCAAACGCGAAGATCTGCTCGGTCTGCAGGAGCGCTATGTGGCTCAGTTCGATGCCGGCCGCTCGACCTCGCTGCACCTGTTCGAACACGTGCACGGCGACTCGCGCGACCGCGGCCAGGCGATGGTGGACCTGAACGCGCTTTACCGGCGATCGGGGTTCGTCATCAAGGTGAACGAACTGCCTGATTATTTGCCGGCAGTGCTGGAGTATCTCTCGACGCGTCCGGCGGGGGAAGTGCGCGAGCTGCTCGATGATTGCGCGCATATCCTGCGCGCCGTCGGCGAGCGCCTGATCGCGGGCGGCAGTCCGTATGCGGCGATATTCGGCGCTTTGCTCGACCTGCACCGCGCCGCGCCACTGCACTTGGCAAAGAGCACAGCCCGGGTTGCATCGGTGCCATCGTTCGACGACGAATGGGACGAGGCTCCGGTGGAGTTCGGTCCCAACGCCACGCCACACGGCGTGCAGCAGTCGCGGCCGCAATTCATCCGCTTCGTCCCCAAAAATCCCTGAACCAGGAGCTTTGCATGGATCTCAAGAGTTATCTCAATCAGTTCCTGTTCGGCTACTACCCGTACGTCTGCCTGGCGGTGTTTTTCGTCGGCAGCCTGATCCGTTTCGACCGCGAACAGTACACTTGGAAAAGCGATTCCTCGCAGTTTCTGCGCCACGGCCAACTGCGCTGGGCGTCGAACCTGTTCCATATCGGCGTCCTCGGCATTTTCGGCGGCCATCTCACCGGATTCCTCACGCCGGTCGCGGTCTGGCACGCCCTCGGCGTGTCGCTGCCGGAAAAGCAGATGACGGCGATGGTGGCCGGAGGCATTTTCGGCACCATGTGCGTGGTCGGCCTGGCGATGCTGCTGACGCGCCGTCTGACGGATCCACGCATTCGCGCCAACGGTACGCCGATGGACTTGTTCATATTGTTGCTGCTGCTCGTCCAGGTCGTGCTCGGTCTCGGCGGCATCCCGATTTCGGCGCAGCACCCCGACGGCACGGAAATGCTCAAGTTCATGCAATGGGCGCAGCGCATCTGGACCTTCCGCGGCGGAGCGGCCGGGCTGGTCGCCGATGTCTCGATCGTGTTCAAGCTGCACATGGTTCTGGGACTCACGGTCTTTCTGGTGTTTCCGTTCACGCGCCTGGTGCACATCTGGAGCGGTTTTGCCTCGGTGTTCTACTTGTTCCGGCCGTATCAGCTAATGCGCAGCCGGGGAGGAACCCGTTAAACGGTGCGGCTAGGTGTCGGGGATCTCGATGACCTTTATTGCCTGCAGCGCCCCGATTTTTTCAGCGGAGTAGCCGAGGAGTTCAGTCAGCACCCGGTGCGTGTGCTCTCCAACCCGGTAGGGAGCGGGGCCGCCCGGCGCCACCGGCGCGCCGTCGACATGGAAAGGCAGCGCGGTCACGCGCACGCGGCCGCGGCCCTGATGTTCGATTTCCGGAAAAGCCGATCGCGCCGCCATCTGCGGGTGTGCGACGACTTCCTCGGGCGAGAGCATCGGCGCCGCCGGAATGCGCGCGCGTGAAAGCGCTTCGACGGCCGCGTCCACGTTGTCGAAACCATCGAGCCAGTCGCGCAGGATCTGCAGCAGCGCCGGCCAGTTCGTGCGCCGCGCCATGGGCGTGGCAAAGCGCGCGTCGGTCTCGAGTCCGGGGCGGCCGATCAGCGACACCAGCCGCGACCAAAGGTGCGGTGCGCCGCCATTTTGCAGTGCCAAATAACGTCCGCCGATCCGGTGCACCACCATGCCGATGCGCGGCTGGCGCTGCACCGTGCCGCCATTCAGCAGCGCGCAGTAGGTGATGTCATCGGCCGCCACCAGGCATTCCAGCATCGATACGTCCAGATAGGCGCCGCGTCCACTGCGGCCCCGCCGCACCAGCGCCGCGCAAATTGCGCCGAAGGCGTGCGCACCGGCGAGCACGTCGGCCGCCTGCAGGTAGGCCACGCGCGGATTGGACTCGTCGCCGCGGTCAAGGTCCATCATCCCGGATATGGCGTTGATCAGGTGCGCATAGGCTTGCATCGAACTGAGCGGTCCGGTCTGGCCGAATCCGGAAATCGAGCAATAGACGAGTTCCGGACGCAGCGCCCGCAGCGTGGCCGCGTCCAGGCCATAGCGCGCCATCACGCCGGGGGAGAAGTTCTCGATCACCACGTCGGCGGTGCGCACCAGATCGAGCACGACATCGCGCGCTTGCGCATGCGCGAGATCGATGGCGATGCTCTCCTTGCCCGCGTTCAGGCGCGCGAAATAGCTGCTTTGGTCGGTGCGCCCGGGATCGAGCTGGAGCACCGTATGGCGAATCTCGTCGCCTTCGCCCGGACGTTCGATTTTGATCACGCGCGCGCCGAGGTCGGCGAGCATGCGCGTGGCGTAGGGGCCCGAGAGCACGCGCGTGAAATCGATAACGGTAATGCCGGCGAGCATCGGATCGTCGGCGCGGGCAGGGGTGGATGGCGTCATGAAAACGGGTTGGCGATGCGCGCTTGGGCAGTCAGGGCGCACAGCTTACCGCATTGGCGGGTGCCTGTGCCAGCGGCCTAGCTGCAGGCGCGAATGCAATTGCAACGCACCGCTATCGACGGCAGATTCTGCCGGCGCAGGTTCCGGCTTCTGCTATGCGTGGAACTGACGTAATATTCCCTCATGCGACAATACGCGGTCCTGTTCTGCTGCACCGGCAACATATTTTTTTAAGCGTGAAAACAATAAGTTAATCGAAGTATGCAACACCATGTGCCACACCATTGCAAAATAGACCGGCAAATGTCACCAGAGCAGAGGGGAAGGGCGTTTCAGTTCGGGGTAACTGCCCGGCAACGCGCTTCCGTTGTAATGACAGAGCGGTCGTTACCCTAGGATCGCCCATGCGGCGCCGCTCGCCGTGCCGGTGTCCTAGTACCAGCGCCCAGGTGATCGCGCCACAGCGGCCCGCGTGGCAACGATTGGATGCGGAAACGGTGCGACAAAAGAAAAGCCCGCCGAAGCGGGCTCTATCCGTGAAGTCGAACATGCCTTCATTTTACTACGCGTTCAGAGCCTATGAGGTCCCCGGCCTTGTCGTAGACCGCCCGCGATGGCGCCGTAATCGCTTTGTAGAAGAGTTCAATCGCACCGGCGATCGACTCCAGACTCTTGGGATCGGCCGCGCGCACGCTAGGCTCCACCGGCACCGCGGGCTTCGGGGGTGGCGCTGCGGCGCCGCGCGGATTCCAGCCCTCCTCTTGGCGGATCTCGTCGGCAGTGAGGATGTCGGCCTCGCGGGCGATCTTCCAGGCGGCCCAGCGCTGCGCGGGATCGCCGCGTAGCAAGCCGGACAGATCAAGTTCCAGTCGGTGACTTGATCGGTTCGCTGCGCTGAATACGGACCTGGTGAATTCGGACTCGATTTTGCGCACCCACGGCATCAAGGTGCCGGTGGCGAAGAACCGCACCAGGGTTTCGACGTTCGCGAACGTGCCATGCGACAAATCGCCGGCCATCGGTGGCGGTACGTTGAACAGCCGCGCCAGCTCCTCCACCGTGAAGCGCCGGCTGGCAAGGAATTCCGCGTCCTCCGGGCTGATGCTGATCTGCTTCCACTTCATCGACTGATCGAGCACCAGCGCCCGCG
>Ga0315281_10014101_pt1 | contig 10797 bp, 7 predicted proteins | sample YL17G07_0_MG_FD_204540 | JGI IMG/M metagenome (GOLD analysis project Ga0315281, IMG submission 204540) | Sediment microbial communities from Yellowstone Lake, YNP, Wyoming, USA - YL17G07_0 | ecosystem: Environmental > Aquatic > Freshwater > Lake > Sediment | place: USA: Wyoming | collected... | reverse complement strand
GCCCGGAAGAACTTTTTCAATTTGAATGTACGACAGATATAGAGCCTCTTAAGGAATTTATCGGACAGGATAGGGCCCTCGATTCTATCAACTTTGGCCTGGCTGTGGAAAGACCAGGCTATAACCTCTTTCTGACAGGGCTTACAGGCACGGGTAAGGCTGCAACTATCAAATCCCGTATCGAGAAATTCATCGCAGGGAAAAAAGCACAGGGAATCAAGTATCAACTCTATGATTGGTGTTATGTGCACAACTTTTCTGACCCTGACCGGACGAAAGTCTTAAAATTGCCCCAGGGTATTGGCAAGTCCTTCAGAGACCATATGGAAGGTCTGCTTAAGACCTTGAAAGAAGATATACCAAAGGCCTTCAGCAGTGAGGAGTATACCAAAAGAAAACAGGAGGTCATGGAAGAACACCAGAGAAAATATCAGGCAATGATGGACACCATGGAGCAAGAAGCCATGGAAAAAAATCTTATGGTGCAACTCTCTCCCATGGGAGCTGCAGTGGTGCCGTTGGTTAATGGAAAACCTATGACGAGGGAAGAATTCCTGTCCCTTTCGGAAAAAGAGAGGGGAACAATCGAATCAAGACGTCTGGAAATGATGAGAAAGGTTGATGAAACCTATTCCCGTATACGGGATATGGAAAATGAATTAGCAGAAAAGATGAAGGGGATCGACCTTAGGATTGGAGAATTTGCTACATCCCGCCACTTTGAGGAGCTCCTCAAGACATATAGTGAATACCCGGAGGTGGTTAATTTTCTTAAAGAGGCAAAAGAATATACTCTGAGTAAACTGGATTTATTCACCCAGCCTCCCATGCCACAGTTGCCTGGTTTGCCTCCAATGCCGCATGTAGACTCCTTCACCGCTTATAAGGTAAATGTTTTCGTAGATAATAGTTCTTTAGATGGTCCACCGATTATTATCGAACCCAATCCCAACTGGTTTAACATGTTCGGCAAGGTCGAAAGAAGGGCGCTCATGGGAACCTATCTGAGTGACCATACAATGATTAAGCCCGGGGCTGTTCATTTAGCGAATGGTGGTTATTTGATATTAAATATCCGTGATGTCTTGCTCAACCCGGGGGTCTGGGAAGGATTTAAAAGAGTAATCAGAACTAAGGAGGTCAGGGTAGAGGACCCGTTGGAACAATTCAGTTTTTTAACACCACAAGGTATGAGGCCCCAGCCCATGCCGATTGAGCTAAAAATAGTAGTGATGGGTGATGACAACCTCTATCAACAACTCTCTCTTTACGATGAAGATTTCTGGGAGATGTTTAAGGTAAAAGCCGATTTTGACTACCAGGTCCAGCGAACCGAGGAAAACATAAAGGCATATACCTGTTTTATTCGCACATGCTGTGATGAAGAAAAGCTATTGCCCTTTGACCGCTCAGGAGTTGCAAAGGTTATAGAGTTTGCAACAAGGGCAGTGGGTGATCAGGAGAAGCTTTCTGCCAGATTCGGACAATTAAAGGATTTACTCATTGAGGCTGATTACTGGGCAAGGGCATCAAAGAGCGAGATGATCAAAGGAGAACATGTTGAGAAGGCTGTAAGAGAAAAAATCCACCGCCTCGATCTGATAGCAGAAAGAATAAGGCAGTTGATTGAAGAAGGAACCCTTATGATTGATGTAAAAGGAGAGGTTGTCGGGCAGGTCAATGGTCTTTCTGTATATGATATCGGTACCTTCAGTTTTGGCCGGCCATCCCGCATTACCGCAAAGACTTTTCTTGGAAGACGAGGAGTGATTAATATTGAGAGGGAATCACAGCTCAGTGGCCGTATCCATGACAAGGGTGTGCTAATCCTTTCAGGTTATCTTGGCTGGAAATATGCACAGTATAAACCGTTATCTCTTTCAGCAAGTCTCTGTTTTGAGCAATCCTATACTGGCATAGAGGGAGACAGCGCTTCTTCTACAGAACTCTATGCCATCCTCTCAAGCCTTTCTGATCTGCCAATCAGGCAGGATATAGCTGTCACAGGATCGGTAAACCAGAAAGGGGAGATACAGCCGATTGGCGGTGTTAACCAGAAGATTGAAGGATTCTTTGATGTATGTAAGGCAAAGGGATTAACAGGTGACCAGGGGGTGATGATCCCTTTTCAGAATATCAGGAACCTGATGCTCAGAGAAGATGTAATAAAGGCAGTGCAGGATGAAAAATTCCACATCTATGCTGTAAAGACCATTGATGAAGGAATTGAGATTTTAACTGGTATGTCTGCAGGAGATAAAAAGCCTGATGGCAGATATCCTGAAGGTACAGTAAATTACAGGGCAGAAAAACGCCTCAGTGAATTAGCTGAGGGGGTTAAGGAATATTATGGCCCTGTGCAGGAAGCCCCTTAGGGAATTCCTGAAGGCAAAAGGGATAATAAGCGGAACAGATTATGGCTTATACAAGTATTCTTCTACACCTCAGGTTGACTCATTTTATAGCATGTGATAAGCTTTTTTCATGAAGACCATTACCGATAAGACCACAAAGATTCTTAATCTCATAATCCCGGAAGGGGATATTGACTACAAAGTCAGAAAGATTCTAAAAGAGGATATTAAGAGGAAACTTGTGGAGTTCCAGCTTATTGACAATCGCTTCCAAAAAAAGTATGGAATGACCCTTGATGAGTTTGAGAAAAGGAACATTATTAAAGAAAAAGGCTTTTCCTTCGAGGTAGAGAGTGATTATCATGAATGGGACTCGGCTGTGGATGCCATAAAGACCTTAAAAGCTAAGATAAAAGACCTTACTAAGGGATGATAGATAATGTCGAGAAGCAGATTTATGAAATTGCTTCTAAGTTTGCCTTCATTGAAAAAGTAGAAACTCTACTGAAAACGCCTAATACTATCAAAATTAAACTTTCTATTACACCAACATGTTTCATTCAGATCTATCAGAATATTCAAAAAAATATCACAAGCTATGTTGTTGTTTCTGGCAATCAAAGGTTATTTGGCAGAGATTGTGATGGCGGGACATGGCATAGCCACCCGATAGAGAGTCCTGACAGTCATGATTTTTCTCAAGATGGCAAGAAGGAAATAAATCTTGAAGATTTTCTTTATGAAGTTAGTGAAAAATTAGTTATGCTTGGAATTTTGTGAACCTTCTTAGCATAAGCGTAGCATCCTGTCTATAACCGTTAAGGAAAAATAAGCCACTTTGAAAATTTCTTACACAGATATATCTTTAAGAATGCTTTGTTCAGCAGCCGGAGGGCTTTTTTTGATGGGTGAAGGTCGCTCTATTACCCCATATGCACTTTGCACTTTTATTCTGGCAAGAGGTGGGATATGGTCTTTCTTTGAAAATATAGCCTTTTGTATGTTTTGACGTACTGAAGTCCACATAGAAGTTCTCGCCGGCGTCATTTTGTAATCCGTGATGAGTACATTTGGAAAGAGATGACCCCGTGGAAGTGCCGAGAGCGTTTGTTACAGCCACAAACAAGCGCCGCGATTTGGTGAGGCTCCTTAACAATTAGCTGGGTAAACATGATAATCGGTGAAAATTTGTTTGGGCAGACTTACCACTAAATTAGTCTGCGCGCCAAGTTTATTGATGCGGCGAAGCCGATGTCATAGGCCATCTGCGCAAAGGTGGACAGTCAGACATAATCGCCGCCCTTTTCGTTAAATGGATTCCATGCCTCTATAAAAGCAAAATACCAGACTGAAAGAACGTTGGTCTTTGGTTGCATTTAAAGCGGGATCTTTTTATTATTTAAGGGAATATGCGAGGAATTGGGGCAGAAATGAGTGAGTTACATGAGCAGCGTGTAGCAAATGTCTGAAGAAAAACCTCTATTTTTTACCCAAGAAGAATGGGAACAGAATGCGGCATATAAGCGTGAACTTATTGAGCTTATATGTAAGGGAGACGTTGTTCTTTTCGTAGGTTCTGGATGTACTTGCCAAATAGATCCTAGATATTTGAGGTGGAATGAACTCATAGAAGAATTAGCAAAGCTGGCAAAAGATAACGGCTGTGATTTGCCTCCAGATATAGAACAAAATAAGCTGAAATATGCTCATTATATAAAAGAAGCAATAAAGCGTAAGACAGGCGATGATAGAAGATATTATGCAAAGATTTACGAGATCTATAAACCGGATAATAAAAATGAACCCGGAGAGCTCTATGAGAAATTGATTAGCCTACCAGTAAAAGGGTTTATAACCACTAATTATGATGTGGTTCTTAAGATTGCGTTTCATAAATTCAAAGGTATACTGGTTAATCCTATAATATTAAAACCCAATATGCCTTTTCGCTTAAAAGAGTTCCTGCACTCTTTTAATGGCATAAATGAACAGCCAAGAATCTTGCATATTCATGGCATTTATGATCAAGAGGACACAATAATTCTAACACAAGGGGAGTATAATTACGCTTACCGAGATTATGGAGAGAATAGGACTAAGATAGAAAAGGTACTTAGAAATCAAATCAAATTGAATTTAAGTGTACCCTCAAATAAAGTTATAACATGGCTTCATAAATTTATAGTAAGGAATAATGGAATAGCAATAACCAATGAGTTCTTTCTGGATCTACAAAATGAAGTCCCTAACTTTACCCTTCATAGAAAAGTATTGTGGTCATTATTTGCAACTCAGCGATTAGTGTTTGTTGGTTATGGGATAGAAGAAGATATAAAGTCATTATTGGAAACTGTATGCGATGATCTGCTTTCATGGGACACACCTTATCATTATGCGATTATGGCAGCAACACCACGAAATCTTGCAAATGCTAAAGAGTTAGAAAACAAGCATGGAGTCCGAACCGCATTTTATGAAAATAATGATGGCACTCATCAAAATCTTGTAAATCTATTAAGTGAAATATGCGAAGAATGTAATATTGGCGTTGCAACTATACAGCCTACAGAATTAGCAGAAGAACTAGCGCCTTTAGTTGAAGCAACCGAAGTAACTAGTGCAGTGAGTGAAACACCGTGGATGAAAGGCATAACAGAAGCATCAAAGAGAAGAGCCAGACCAGATGAAAATAAATAGAGATGTCGTACTAGAAAGCCTTAAGGAATTTGTCTCCAAGGGAAATGGCATTGTTGTTGGCCGTCCTGGTGTTGGCAAGACATATCTAATTGCGGATCTTTGCGACAGGCTTGATAAAGATTTAGTACCAAACCTATTTATACAAATAGATAGGCTTGGGAATGGTACACCTGACGAGCTAAAGGAAGAATTGCATTATGATGGAGATTTGATAGAAAAAATTCGTTCAGAGTTCAGTCAAATAAAGAATCTGCCTGGAGTTTTGATATTTGATGCTTTTGATGCTACAAGGAACGAAGTAGCTCGGGCAAATATCCTCAAATTAATCGAGAGTGCGTTAAGCAATCTAAAAAACATTTGCCGCGTTATTGTCACCGTTCGTACATATGATGCTCAAAAGTCACAAGAACTGATAGATTTGTTTGGCGGTTTTGCGGTATCAGATGCTTCACAATATCGAGAAGTCAATATATCATGCAGGCATTTCTCTGTCCCTTTGTTGAACGATGCAGAGATTGAACAGGCCGTCAAGCAAATCCCACATCTTGCAGAGCTTTACCAGACAGCGTCGCCTGATTTTAAAGAACTGTTAAAGATTCCATTTAACCTATGGTTGTTGGAGAAGACCTTGACGGATTCTGGAGATGTTAAGGAAATAAGCACTATAAGGTCTGAAATTCAGTTATTGGGCTTATTCTGGCGCAGGCGTGTAAAAGGCAAGCGAGATGTAGATGCCAGAGAATTGCTTCTTTCGTTTACAGCAAGAGAGATGGTTAGGGAGCGTACACTCTCTGTAAGGAAGGAAACTTTATATGGTGCATGCGGAGCCAAGTATCCCGAAGCATGGAATGGGCTATTGAGCGATGAAATTCTAACTACAATATCCAGTACCGATCAAAGAATTGCTTTCTCGCATAATATATTATTTGATTATGCTGTGAGCGTATTGCTTATAGAAGATATCTCTGAAAAATTTGTTGAGTTCGTTTCACAAGACATCGCAAGGCCTATCTTTTTGCGGCCAAGCATAATGTATTACTTTGCTCGCCTATGGTATGAAGCACCGGAAACATTTTGGAAGATATTCGAATTCATATTGCAAAAAGACGATATAAATTTAAGGTTAGTTGCTCGGTTCATGCCCACTAGGATTATCGTGAGCGAGACGCGCGAATCAGAAGAAATCAATCCCTTATTAGGTTCTTTAGAAAAAGGAGGGCCATCAGCAAGCGAAGCTATTCTTCGTCTTTTGCAAGCTCATAAAGCATTAAATATTACAAAAGACACCTTATGGGTAACCATACTGGAGAAAGTATCAATAAATATAAAGCAAGAATTTGCTTGGGATTTGGCGACGACAACTACCGCTATCCTTGACAGGGCTGAAAGTAGCGGTGATGGAGGGATAAAACAACTCTGTGGCAAAATAAGTAGGAACCTCTTTAATTGGGTTTGGCAAAAACGACTCGAAGATACTGATAAAAAAGCATGGTATGACCGCTTAGGCGCTCTCTGGGTTGTGCCTACTATAGCGAGAACATATGGGACAAATCCAGATGAGTCTGAGCAGTTACTTGAAAAAGTACTCAAGCTCGTAGAAGAGCCTAATTTCCCGATAGACTACACCTATCGGTTGGCAGATAAAATAAACCATATCTGGCCTCATAACCCTGAATTCGTTACTACATTATATCTTACAGTGTTTAGTCATTATGAAAGTAGCGAGGAAGTTACCCAGATGGGGACGCCTGTAGTGCCGTTGTCCAGCACACGCCGTCAAGACTACAATATGTGTCAATATATTCTCATTAGGAAATATTCCAATTTCTTGAACGCGGCGCCTAAACACGCAATGAAAGCCGCCATTTTAAGTTTGAATACATTTATTGTTGAGAGGCATATCAAACCATATTTAAAAGAAGGCGGGACAATTGAAGGCTTGATTCAGGAGTTCGAATTCAATGGTGGTATTGCAAAATACCTATCAGATTCAAGTTTTATGTGGGATGAAAGCAAATATATAGATGAACCCATTAAAATGGCAAATGACTTGTTTGCCTATATTGAGACAATCGCCAAAGATGGACAACACACAAAATATTTAGATGAGATACTGGATAGTTTTAGTGAAAATGTCTCGGTTGCATTTTTCTGGAAGCGACTGTTGAAGTCAGCTTCAAAACTACCAGATATATTTGCCCAGCGGTTATTCGACCTTTGCATTGCCAAGCCAATAGTGACCGATGAAGACGCTATCTACGAACTGGGGTTATTTTTAGAATCCGCATCCCACGCCTTCAAGTCTAAACAGCTAAATATTATCGAAAAAACTATTATTGAGTTGCCAAAGACAGCGGAAGATGAACACAGCTTGAAATATCTTACTCACCGCCGGGATAGATTATTGGCAAGGATACCTAAGGAATTATTGAAGAGTGATGAAGCCAAAAATATTCGTCGGCAAATGGAGGAGGAAAAAAGCATACCCGAGAATAAACCCCTTGCTTCTTTTACCTCATGGTCAGCACCATATACTTATAAAGAAAGGTTCAAAGATCAAGGTATAGATATTGAGGAACCTAACATCAAAATAATTGTGAACTATTATGATCCTCTGGGAAAATTTGAATCCGAATGGCAGAACAAAAAACCAACAATAGAAGCTATATATGAGATACTTCCTAAACTGCAGGAGCTATTCGCAATCCTTAAAGAGACAACGCTTGATAAAGAAACCGTGTTAGAAGAAGCATGGACAAAACTTGCAGCTTGTTGTAGGAAAATCAGTTATAGCATAGAGGATACCGAATCAGACGTCTTCAAATTTGCCAGGCAGATCTTACTCTTAAGCTCAAAGCATAAGTCTCCTGAGCCAGACCCTGAGTACGATTCCAGCTTTACCTCACCTGCCTGGTCTCCTGCGCCAAGGATAGAGGCTGCACAGGGATTGCCTTGGATTGCTTTGCGAAACCCAGACGCTGAAGTATTGGCTGCGATTAGAACGTTGGTATACGATAAGGTCCCCACCGTTCGCTTCTTAATAGTAGAGGAATTATGGCGTATTTCCAGTAAAGCACCTGAAGTATTTTGGGAATTGACAAGATATATTGCCGAGGAAGAGAAAAATCAGGTTGTTCAGAAGGCATTATGTCATACCCTTGGTAATATAATTGGCCCAAAAGAGAATGAAGATGAGGCAGTAGCCTTGCTTGATATCTTATTAACACGCTCTCTTTCAAGAAATGGAGCAGAAATTTTAGAACCTATTGTAGATATGGCAATAGGTCTTCATCTCGTGAGTGGCAACGAGTGGGCAACTAGAACCATCAAACAATTCCTTGCCGAACCTGTTCGGTTTGCCAGTGAATTAAGACTCGCAACTCTTAGAACCTTTGATTACTTAAAGCCACAAAAGGGAGAGCCCGAATCGACTATGAGGGCAATCAATTGGTTATCCGACCTAATTGATGCTTCGGAAAAAGGCCTAAAGGAATTGAAGGATACCTATGGTGAAAATTGGTTCAAAGAAGCAGAGATTAAATTAAAAGAATTATACGGAGTGATTGACGAAATTGTCATGAGATTCTTTTTTGCTTATGCTGGAAAAGAGCCTACTGGCGTCGGAGAATTAAAAGAATTCTATAATAAGACTAAGCCTTTGCTGGAGAAGATATTAACGTTTGCTTCGGACCAAAATGGTATCTTGGTAGCACATACTGCGCATTATTTCATGGAGCTTCTGAACAGAGTCATTGCTTATGATCCTGCAGGAGTTTTGCATCTGGCAGCTGGCGTTGCTAAATCAAGTAAAAGGGCGGGTTATAACCTTGATTCCATGGCAGTAAGCGAAACAGTAAAGTTGGTGGAATCTCTTCTTGCTGACCACCGTTATATATTTCGAGAAGAAGATGCTTTGAATAATTTGGTGGCCCTACTGGATATTTTTGCCGAAGCTGGTTGGCCGGAAGCATTAACGCTAATATGGCGGTTAGATGAGGTATTTCGCTAAAAGGCATCGCACTGGCAGACTCTCATCCCGTCGGAGTGAACCCCGCATTGCGTCAGGGATAGTTATCGCGTGTGTTATAGGGAGAACTAAACGCTCGTCCCTACTTTTTGAAACTATTTCTTTGGATGGGAAAGTCGCGCCGCCACATGAGCACTAGTGTGCGTACTTGATGAAGAGCTAAACAAGGAAACAGTTAGGGTCAATGCCCTTCCCAGAGCGAGCATCTGTTGTTTACAGGTAAACAGAACTCCTGCTTCATGTTTTTTCTTATCTCTGAGAGCCGGGAAGAGTTAAAGTGAAAAGACAGTGAAGGGTCGCATCTTCAAAAATCATATCAGATATTTTATGTTGTTAATCTCTGAGAACTTAAAAGTTATTAAGATAATTAAGTAACTGGATTCCGCATCCCCCGATCGCAGTCGAGGGCAGGCAAGTGCGGAATGACAGATAAAGGGAACATTTCTGTTCGATCAATCTATTTGTTCTTGTGTTTCTCTGGCATGAATATCAAGATGAGCAAGACGGGCTGAAAAGCATGAGTAAAATACTTTTCAAATTCCATTTAAAGAGAGCGGGGGAATTGGTTTGTTCTAAATTGCTGTTTTAATGTATTTTGCTTTGCCAACTGGTCTCAAAAAAGATATTATACCTCCAACAATTCTACCTTTACATTGTAACCGAGTTTGTGAAGGTAATCATAACAATCATCCCACGTGAGACCAAATTCACGGACATCTGCGAGGCCTATGCGAGCAAGGATCTCCTTTATAAGTTCAAAACTCCCGCTCTCAAAATCAGATTCTCTTATCATATCCTCTGCCCATTTAATTAGGCTTGTTAAGTCTATCTCCCGGTTTATGTACTTTATAAGCATATTTGCAACTGTCTTTTTTGTTAAAACCATTGCTATCTCTCCTTTACCTTCCTATGACTTTTATCCACAGGAAATTTTTCATGAGTTTCTATTAAATTGCCTTCGCCATCAAATATTTCCTGATAAAATTTAACTGTTTCTTCTAAGGCGTTTACTTCTTTAACATATCTTGCCTTCCAACCATGTCTCCCTTTTATCTCAAACCAATATCTTCTGCCACCATCAGGCAATTTCTCCCATTTAGGAAACTTCTTCTCATTTAGCTGTCTCTTATCTTCAATAGGCATCTAAATAAGCATATATAAGCATCTATGAAAAGTATAGCATAAGTTACAGCTTTCACAATAAATACCTTATCTTCAGGAATCTATTTGTTCTTGTGTTTCTCTGGCATGAATCTCAGGATAGGCAAGACAGATAGAATATAACCTACGAGTAGTTCTTTCTGGATTTCCCGATCAAGTCGGGGCATGACAATAGAAAAAGTGTAAAGAACCGCTAAGGGCAGCGCATTACAGGAGGTAGTTATCCTTTGAGCAGGAGTTTTCTGATGTCTCCAACTCTCAACGTTACCTTGATTGAGTCGAGGTATTCGAGAATCGGAAGGGCATATTTTCTTGTTGTGCTGAGGATGTCCCTGAATTCTGCCACAGTCATTTCAGGCTTTTTGCTGAAGAAGTCTTTGAGCTTCTCAATTGTCTTGTTATAAAAAGAAGAGGTTAGATACATGGAATCACTGATCCTCACAAGAGTTCCTTCTTTTACCAGAAGTTTCAATATATCAGAAAGATGTTTTTGGTCAAGTTTGAGAGATTGGGATAATTCTTCCTTCATCGGGGGTTGAAATCCTCCTTTCTGAAGGA
>Ga0315281_10014100_pt1 | contig 10797 bp, 8 predicted proteins | sample YL17G07_0_MG_FD_204540 | JGI IMG/M metagenome (GOLD analysis project Ga0315281, IMG submission 204540) | Sediment microbial communities from Yellowstone Lake, YNP, Wyoming, USA - YL17G07_0 | ecosystem: Environmental > Aquatic > Freshwater > Lake > Sediment | place: USA: Wyoming | collected... | reverse complement strand
TGCACCGCGATCACCGTCGCCGGCATGGGCGCGACGAGCGCCTGGCCTGCCGTGGAGGCGGAGCGGCGAGTCCGAGCCGCGGGCGCGGATTGCGCAGCCGCGGCTCGAGAGGCCGCACCGTCCCATGGGTCCAGGCGCGACATTGCGGATTGCGGATTGCGGATTGCGGAATCCCCGATTGCGGATTCGACTGACGACTGCGCTGCAAGCGCCTCGCCTTCGCGGTCCAGGAAGGCGGTGTCAATGGCGCCGTCGCGAAACGCGGCCGACTGCAAGATGCGCAGCAGGAAGGATCGATTGGTCCGAACCCCTGCGATCTCGAACTCTCGCAGCGCCGCGCAGAGGCGGGCGACCGCGAGGTCGCGCGTGTCGGCGGTCGCGATCACTTTCGCGATCATCGGGTCGTAGTAGATGCACACCTCGCCGCCCTCGACAACGCCGGAGTCAACCCGGACGCCTGGGCGCTGCGGCTCGCGGTAACGCGTGAGCCGACCGGCCTGCGGCAGGAATCCCTGCGCGGGGTCCTCGGCATAGATGCGCGCTTCGATCGCGTGGCCGCGCTGGCTGACCTCCTGCTGTGTCCATGGCAGTGGTTCGCCGGTGGCGACGAGCAGCTGCGCGCGCACCAGGTCCAGCCCGGTGACCTGCTCGGTCACCGGATGCTCGACCTGCAGCCGCGTGTTCATCTCCAGAAAGTAGAACGGCGCGTCGTCGGCCGTGTCCGAACCGCCAAGGTCCACGAGAAACTCAATCGTGCCCGCGTTGCGGTAGTTCGCCGCGCGCGCGACCGCGACGGCCGCTTCCGTCATGCGCGCCCGCAGTGCGGGCGTCACCGCCGGCGACGGGCTCTCCTCGATCACCTTCTGGTGCCGCCGCTGCGTCGAGCAGTCGCGCTCGAACAGGTGCACCACGTGGCCGTGATCGTCGGCGATGATCTGCACCTCGACATGGCGCGGGTGGTCCACGAGCCGCTCGACGTACAATGTGCCGTCGCCGAACGCGGCCGCCGCCTCGCGACGCGCCGCCTGAATCGACTCATCGATGGCGCCGGCGTCGATCACGAGGCGCATGCCTTTGCCGCCGCCGCCGGCCGACGCTTTGATGATGGCGGGCAGGCCGATGCGATCGATGGCCTGGCGAATCCCACGATCGGACTGATCGCCGGCTGTCTCGCCAGGCACGATCGGCACCCCGGCCGCGGATACGAGCCGGCGCGCTTCGATTTTCGATCCCATCCGCGCGATGACGTCTGCCGGCGGGCCGACGAAGACCAACCCGGCGCCGGCGCACGCGCTCGCGAACGCCGCGTTCTCGGACAGGAAACCGTAGCCCGGGTGAATCGCATCCGCGCCAGACGAGCGCGCAGCATCGAGCAGCCTGGGCACGGACAGGTAGCTGTCGCGTGCCGGCGCTGGCCCGATCGCGATCGACTGATCCGCCGTCGAGACGTGCGGGGCGTTGGCGTCAGCGTCCGAGTACACCGCGACGCTCTCGATCCCCATCTCGCCGCACGTGCGGATGATGCGAATGGCGATCTCGCCGCGGTTGGCGATCAGCAGACGGCGGATCATGAAGCTCTCCACCACGGAGGACACAGGGGACACAGAGGAACAAGCCCGGATGGATCTAACCCCCGTGTCCTCCGTGTCCACCGTGGTGGAGCGCTTAGACGGTCCATCGCGGCTTCCGCTTCTCCAGGAACGCCCGCAGGCCTTCCTGCCCCTCGGGAGACACGCGCCGCGTGGCGATCGCGGCGGCGGTGATCGGCATCGCGTCCGCGATCGGCCGGCCCCACACCATCGGAATCAGTGCCTTCGCCGCGGCGATCGCTTCGGGTCCGGCGCTCAGCAGCTCCTGCAGGTACCTGTTCACCGCGGCGTCCAGTTCCGTGGTGGCGACGACTTCGTGGACCAGACCGATCGTTTTCGCGCGCGCGGCGGAAAAGCGGGCGCCGGTCAGAAACAGCTCACGCGCCGCGGCCGGCCCGATCTTCGCCAGCGCGAACGGCGAGATCACCGCTGGAAGAATGCCGAGCTTTACTTCCGTGAACCCGAACAGCGCCGTGTCCTCGGCGACGACGATGTCGCAGACGGCGGCGAGGCCGGCGCCGCCGCCGAGCGCCGCGCCCTGGATGCGGCCGATCACCGCCACCGGCAGCTCGTTGATCGCGGCGAACATGCGCGACATCGCCATGGCATCACGCAGGTTCTCGACCTCCGTGTAGTGGACCGTTTTCGACATCCACGTGACATCGGCGCCCGCGCAAAAAGTCTTTCCGGCGCCCGCGATGACAACCGCGCGGATGTCGTGTCGGGCCGCCGCCTCGCGGGTCTGCGAGGCCCACGCGGTCAGTTCCGCGATCACGTGTTCGTTGAACGCGTTGCGCACGTCCGGGCGATTCAAGGTGAGGTGCTCGACCGCCCCGTCGCGCGTCGATATGAGATGTGTGTATGTCATCGCCGTGACCACGAAGGCACGAAAGCACGAAGATAACCACGAAGAAGAAACGGGTTGGGTCTTCTTCGTGTGTTCTTTGTGTCTTCGTGTCTTCGTGGTTGCATTTGTTCTTACATGCGGAACACGCCGAACTTCGGTGGCGAAATCGGCGCGTTGAAGGCGGCCGACAAGCCGAGCGCCAGCGTCTGCCGCGTCTGCTCTGGCTCGACGATTCCATCGTCCCACAGGCGCGCGGTGGAGTAGTAGGGCGACCCCTCGTGCTCGTACTTGTCGAGGATGGGCTGGCGGATTGCCGCGTCCTCCTCAGTGGAAAACGGTTTGCCCTCCCGCGCCAGCTGATCGCGTTTCACGGTCGTCAGCACCGACGCGGCCTGAACCGCACCCATCACGGAGATCCTCGCGTTCGGCCACATCCAGAGCATGCGCGGCTCGTAGGCTCGTCCGCACATTCCGTAATTGCCCGCGCCGAACGAGCCGCCGATGATCACCGTGAACTTCGGCACGACCGAGTTCGCGACGGCGTGGACCAGTTTGGCCCCGTCCTTCGCAATCCCCGCGCGCTCGTACTTGCTGCCGACGATGAAGCCGGTGATGTTCTGCAGGAACACGAGCGGGATGCCTCGCATGTTGCACAACTCGATGAAATGCGTCGCCTTGAGCGCCGACTCCGAGAACAGCACGCCGTTGTTGGCGACGATGCCAATCAGAAACCCGTGGAGCCGCGCGAACCCGGTGACCAGCGTGGTCCCGTAGCGCTCCCTGAACTCGTCGAAGCGCGACCCATCCACCAGGCGCGCGATGATCTCGTGGACGTCGTACGGCATACGCGGGTCGGCGCTGACGATACCGTCGATCTCCGCCGGATCGTAAAGCGGATCCTCTGGCGGTGTCATGTCGGCCGGCAGCGTTTTCGACGTATTGATCGTGGACACGACGGTCCGGCAGATATCGAGCGCATGCGCGTCGTCTTCCGCGAGGTAGTCGGCGACGCCGGACAGGCGCGTGTGGACGTCGGCGCCGCCCAGTTCTTCGGCCGTCACTTCCTCGCCGGTCGCCGCTTTCACCAGCGGCGGTCCACCCAGGAAAATCGTTCCGGTGCCTTTGACAATGATGGTTTCGTCGGACATCGCGGGAACGTAGGCGCCGCCCGCGGTGCACGAGCCCATCACCGACGCGATCTGCGGAATACGTTCCGCCGACATGCGCGCCTGGTTGAAGAAAATGCGGCCGAAGTGATCGCGGTCGGGAAAGACCTCCGCCTGCAACGGCAAGTACGCGCCGCCGGAGTCGACAAGGTAGACGCAGGGCAGGCGGTTCTGCAGCGCAATCTCCTGGGCGCGCAGATGTTTCTTCACCGTCATCGGGAAGTACGTACCGCCCTTCACGGTCGCGTCGTTGGCGACGATCATCACCTCGCGCCCAGAGACGCGCCCGATGCCGGTGACGATGCCGGCAGCCGGCGCCTCTCCGTCATACATGTCGGTGGCGGCGAGCGCCGAGAGCTCGAGAAACGGCGAACCGGGATCGAGCAGCCGCTCGATGCGCTCGCGGACCGGCAGCTTGCCCTGTTCGCGATGACGCTCGACGTATTTCGCGCCGCCGCCCTCGCGTGCGCGGCTCAGCCGATCGCGCAACTCGGCGACGAGCTGCTGCATGCGGTCACGGTTGGCCTGAAACGTGGGATCGGCAGGGTCGATGTGGGTGTGCAGCGTATCCATGGTCGTCAGTCGCTCGTGCCTACCATCCACAGCAGTCCGTCTTGAAGCCGCAGGCCGGGCAGCGCCAGACGGCGTGCATACGATACATCTCCGCACCGCAGCGCTCGCAGAGCGTTGCGGCGTCGCTGGCGGGGGGCGTGTCGAGCGCGGACTTCAGCGAGGTGATGGGGCGCGCCGGGGGGCGAGGCGCGTCTGGGTCGGACATGCGGGAAATTATGTCATGCCCTCGCAGAAACGCTGCGCCCTTTCGCGCCGGGCGCCTGCCATAATTGGCACGTGGACCCTCTTCGCGTCGGTGCGCGGCAGGCGCGCGACATCGCCCGGCTCACCGGCCGGTCATTCTGGAGAGGCCTCGAGGGCTTCTACAACGGCGACAACCTGACGTATGCGGCGTCGATCGCCTACTACGCGCTGTTGTCGTTGTTTCCGTTATTCCTGCTCACGTTCGCGCTCCTGGGCCGCTCCACCGCCGATCTCGACAACCGCAACGAGGTCTTGACGTTCGTCCTGCGCTATTTCCCCGCGCAGTTCGACTTCATCACCACACAGCTCGACGCGTTCCGCGGCGACGCCGTCACGATCGGCGTGGCCGGGACGATCGCCCTCGTGTGGGGCGCGCTGGGTGTGTTTGGCGCGATCACCACGGCCGTCAACTACGCGTGGCGCGTCGAGGAGCAGCGCAGCTTCTGGAGACACAAACTGGTGTCGTTTCTCATGCTGCTGGTCGCCGGCCTGATGTTGTTGATGGCGCTGCTGTTGATCAGCGCGTCGCAGGTCGTGAGTGCGAGCTGGTTCGCCGAAGTGCTCGCGGTGTTTCCCGGGCTCGGCGTCATGCGCGGCTTCACCCTCCGCCATGCGCCCACGTTGCTCCTCATCCTCGTCGTCGGGTTGATCTACTACTTCGTGCCGAACACGAAGGTGCGGTTCCGCGATGTGTGGGTCGGCGCCTTCATGACGGGGCTCTTGTGGAAGGGCGCGCTCGAGGCGTTCGCGTGGTACATGCGCGATATGACGCGCCTCACCCGCGTCAACGGGTCGATCGCCGCCGTTGTCGTCTTTCTGATGTGGGTGTATGTCCAGGCGGTGATCCTGCTGTATGGGGTGGAGTTCACGGCCGCCTACGCCCGGCTGCTGCGAGACGGGCCCAACGGTGCGCCGACGCCGCGAACATGACCGCCGCTGGCGCAGGACTGTACGTGGCGTCCGGCTTCAGCCCGACCCTCTTGACGTGGTGTCCGGCTTGAGCAGGGCCCTGGGAGCTCGGGGCGCAGGACTGTACGTGGTGTCCGGCTTCAGCCGGACCCTGTTGATCGTCACGATGCTCTCCGTCACTGCCGGCGCGATCGAGATCCTCTCGGTTGCCGACGAAATCGCGATCGGCAAACAGGCGCAGGCGAAGGTGAAGCAGGAGACGCCGCAGGTGCGCGATGCGGCGGTGCACGCCTACGTCGCGCGGATCGGGCGCCGGCTCGCGGCGCACGCGAACGGGGAGCGTTACCCGTACAGTTTTTCGGTGGCTGACTACCGCGAGATCAACGCGTTCGCGCTGCCGGGCGGGCCGGTGTGGGTGAATCGCGGCGCGATTCAGGCGGCGGGCACCGAGTCGCAGCTGGCCGGTGTCCTCGCGCACGAAATCGCGCACATTTCGCAGCGGCACGCCGCGCAGCAGTTGTCGAACGTGATGGTGACGAACCTCGGTCTGAGCCTGCTGGGGGCGCTGCTCGGCAATGCCGGCGGCGCGACCTCGGCGAACGTCGCGGCGCGGTATGTCGCCAGTGGCGCCTTCCTGAAGTTCAGCCGAGACGACGAACAGGACGCAGACCGTGTGGGCGTGACAATGATGGCGAGCGCCGGCTGGGATCCTCACGGCATGATCGACCTGATGGAATCCATTCGCGAGCACGAGAGGCGCGATCCGAGCTCGGTCGAGATCTTCTTCTCGAACCATCCGTCGCCGAAGGACCGTGTCGCCATGTTGGCGCGCATCCTTCCCACGCGGCGGTCCGGCACGCACGACAGTGCGGACTTCCAGTCGATTCGTGCGCGGCTGCGTACGTTCCCGCCCGCGCGTTCGATGACCAAACAATAACCGCAGAGATTAGAGCACTGGCACCTCAGACGTTGCCGAGTATAGCGCTTGAGCCGCGCTAGACTGGGACACGTGGACATCGCTGCCGTGCAAGCGGCGCTCATGGCCGACGGCATCGACGCCTGGCTGTTGTACGACTTCCGCGGCTTGAAACCGATCGCCGCCGATGTCACTGGCGTTGGGCAGCAGGGCCGCCACCTGGCGGCGCGAGGGTGGTGCTACCTCGTCTGTGTCAGTGGGGCGGGTCTGAGAACGGCCTTCCGTGAACCGGCGACACGCGCTAATGCCGCCTGTGGGTAGCGCTCGTACCGTCTCTCGAGGAGATGTCCACGGGGACCGGTTTGCCGATCGGTTGAGTTGGTGTATTGAGCACTCAACCGTTCTCGTCGAGAACGTTCACTCCCCTCAGGTGGAAGTGCCTCGCGGCCTGCAGCATATGGCGGTCGTTGGTGTAGACGTCTTCAAAGCCCTGTTCCCGGGCGCAGGCCAGGTGTAGCGCATCACCGGCTCGGAGGAATACGGTGCTGGGTATCTCGAGAACGGCTGTGCGGGCCTTTTCCAGCAGCTCAGACGTCACACCAAACCACTGCCACACGCCGTTGTTCTCATCCTCTTCGAAGTTCTTCAAGATCATCGATCCTCGCGCAGCTCGGACTGGTACACGGAGGAATCGACTGGGATCTTCGACCGTTTACGGATCGCTGCCTCGCGGTTGGGCAGCGGTCGGCCGGTCCCGGACGCATCAAGTGGTTGAATCGCTGCAACGCGACGACCTCGATCCGTGACCACGATGGCCCCCCGACTGGCAGCCTGACGAACCCAGCGACCGGTCTTGAGGTGCAATTCACGGATGGAGATCGTCTTCATGTGCACATTGTGACACATTGCCAAGAAGGATGCGATGACACGGGTCAGCCGTGAACCTTGGAGAGCGCGCGGATGATGGCGTCGCTGAACACGGGGACGTCGTCCGGCTTGCGCGACGTGATCAGGTTGCCGTCTTCAACCACCGGCTTGTCGACGTAGCGGCCGCCGGCGTTCTTGACGTCGATGGCAATGGACGGCCAGCAGGTGAGCGTGCGGCCGCGCAGCGAGTTGGACGAGATGAGGAGCGACGGCCCGTGGCAGATGGCGGCGACCGGCTTGTTGGCGTCCATCGCATCGCGCGCGAGATCGACCATCGCGTGCCGCATGCGCATCTTGTCTGGCGCGTGGCCGCCAGGAATCACCAGCGCATCGAAGTCCGTCATGCGCGCCGCGGCGGCGGCGAGATCGGAGGTGACGATGGCCTCTCCGCGCTTGCCCTTGAATTCTGCGCCGGCCGTCGGACCGATCAGCGTCACCGTCGCACCAGCCGCCCGAAGCACGTCGAGTGGGCCCGTCAGCTCGCGATCCTCGAATTCATCTTCGACGAGCATCGCGACGCGCTTGCCCGCCAGGATCGCTCCGTCACTCATGTGGCGATTCTACCCTGATGTCATAATGGTGCAATGAATCGTCTCGCGCGCGAGCGCAGTCCGTATCTTCTGCAGCACGCGCAGAATCCCGTCGACTGGTATCCGTGGACTGAGGAAGCGTTCGTCAAGGCGCGCAGCGAGGACAAACCGATCTTCCTGTCGATCGGCTATTCCACGTGCCACTGGTGCCACGTGATGGAGCACGAATCGTTCGAGAGCGAGGCGATCGCCACCGTGCTCAACGAACAGTTCGTCGCCATCAAGGTCGACCGCGAGGAGCGCCCCGACGTCGACCGCGTCTACATGACGTTCGTGCAGGCGACGACCGGATCCGGCGGCTGGCCGATGAGCGTCTGGCTCACGCCCGACCTGAAGCCGTTCTACGGCGGCACGTACTTTCCGCCATCGTCGAAGTGGGGACGTCCGGGGTTTATCGACATCCTGCAGGAGATCGGACGCGTCTGGAAAGCGGAGCGCGGCCAGGTCGTCGAGTCGGCCGAGGCGTTGACGATGCGGCTGAAGTCGATGGAGCAGACGGCGCCGTCCGCGGAGGTGCCAGGGGTGGCGGCGCTCGACAGAACGGTTCAGCAATTCCGCGATGCATTCGATCCGCGGAACGGCGGCTTCGGCGACGCACCGAAATTTCCGCGGCCATCGGAGCTGCTGTTTCTGTTGCGCGAGCACGCGCGGGTCGGCGCACCGCAGGCGGCTGAGATGGTGCTCCGCACGCTGCGCGCGATGGCCCTCGGCGGCATGCGCGACCACATCGGCGGTGGCTTTCATCGCTATTCCGTGGATGGCGGCTGGCGCGTGCCGCACTTCGAGAAGATGCTGTACGACCAGGCGCAGCTCGTGCTCGCCTTCACCGAAGCGGCGCAGGTGTCGGGCGATCCCTTCTACGCCGAGGTGGCGGAAGACACGCTCCTCTACGTCATGCGCGAGATGACCGACGAGGGCGGCGGGTTCTACTCCGCCGAAGACGCCGACAGCATCCCGCCAGAAGAGGCCGAGTCGCCGTCGGCGCACAAAAAGGAAGGCGCCTTCTATCTGTGGCGAGACGACGAGCTCGATGCGCTGCTGGGAAACGAGGCCCGGATCGTGAAGCTCCGGTTCGGGGTCGAGCCCGAGGGCAACGCGCCGCAGGATCCGCAGCAGGAGTTCACCGGCAAGAACCTGCTGTACGTCGCGCGGTCGATCGACGAGATCGCGAAGGCCGTCGGGACGTCGCCAGACGAAGTTGTCGACGTCCTTCATGGCACGCGCCTGAAGATGTTCAAGGAGCGGCTCGGCCGTCCAGGGCCGCAGCGCGACGACAAGATTCTCACGGCATGGAACGGCCTGATGATCGCCGCGTTCGCGCGCACGGCCCGCGTTCTGCGCGGCCTCGGCGCCGATGGGCGGGACGCGGGGGAGCCGTTTGTGGATGCCGCCCGCCGCGCGGCCGCATTCGTGCGCGAGCGGATGTGGAACGCGACATCGGGCGTGCTGCTCCGGCGATATCGCGAGGGGCATGCGGAGATCGACGGCTACGCCGAAGACTACGCGTACCTGATTTACGGCCTTCTCGAGCTGTTCCAGGCCGATCCCCAGCCTATGTGGATCGAGTGGGCCGTCGCGCTGCAGCGTCGGCAGGACGAGCTGTTCTGGGACGATCTGGCGGGTGGCTGGTTCAGCACCACGGGCCACGATCCGAGCGTGCTGTTGCGGATGAAAGAGGACTACGACGGCGCCGAGCCGACCGCGAGCTCGGTGTCGGTGCTCAACCTGCTCATCCTGTCGCACCTGACGACCGATGCGCAGTGGAGCAGTCGCATCGAGCGGACGCTGCGCCTGTTCGCGACGCGTCTCGAACAGATGGGACGCGGCGTGCCGATGATGGCGGCCGCGCTGTCCACGTACATCGGCGGCGTCCAGCTGATTGTGATTGCGGAAGGAGAAGGGGGAGATGCGCTCGATCGCGCTGTCGCGAGGCGCTACCTGCCGTTCGCGATCCAGCTGCGCGTGACGCCCGACGCGCAGCGCGCGCTCGCGGGCAGCCTGCCGTTCATCGCGGCCATGCAGCCGGTCGCCGGCATCACCGCGGCGTACGTGTGCCGCGAGTTCACCTGTCGGCAGCCGGTGACGACCGTCGACGCGCTCGAACAGGAATTGGGGACGACCGCATGACCGTGTCTGTTGATATCTGGCTCCGGGGCACCGAGCACGCCACCACGAAGACGATTGGCGGGCTCACGCGTCCGCCGTCGGCGTGGATCGACGATGACGTGCGGTTCGTGCTGGAGGGGATGTTGCGCGTGATGGCCGAGCTGAAGCAGCCGGGAGAGAAGCCGCGCACGATCGCGCTGCGCGGGCTGAGCTGGATCGTGAACCCGTACGAAGACGGCGGCGTGGTGATCGCGATCGAGATCACGCTGGGCGCGGCGATCGCCGGGCCGTTCGACGTCGACAAGGCGACGCTCGAGGCGATGATCACCCGCGTGATGGCCGCCCCGACTGTGCCGCCTTCACCGACCGTTCACTAGAGCGTTTTTCACTCCTGTGTAGTGCGGACCTTCAGGTCCGCCGTTTCGAGCAGGCCTGAAGGCCTGCACTACACAGTGGTAAAGAACGCGTTAGCGCCGCGGTCGCGGATCGGGACGGGGCAGAGGCATCACGTGCGGCATCGCGGTGCGGAATTCCGCGATCGCGGCGCTGATGGCCTCGTCAATGTCTGGCTGCACCTCGCGGATCGCCCCGCGAACCGCCTCGTCGATCGAGTGGCTCAGGTCCTTGTCCTTCTCTTTCTCCTTGCCCGACTCCTTGTCGCGATCGGAGCGGCGCTTGCGTTCGGTTTCCGGGCGCGGGTCGCCAGGCCGGCGCAGCGCGATCGTGCCGCCGAAGGACTCGAGCTCGACGTGGGCGCTGCCGTTGCCCAGCGTGACCGTGAAGCGCTTGGTGCGCTTCTCCGCGTCGCCGCCGATCGGGAACGTTGAACGGAAGGCGCCGTTGTAGGTGCGCACGGTCAGCATGGCATTGGCTTTGTCGGCGACCGGCATCGCGATGAGGCCGTTGTGCGTGGTGAGGCGGTAGAGCCCCT
>Ga0315281_10014099_pt1 | contig 10797 bp, 7 predicted proteins | sample YL17G07_0_MG_FD_204540 | JGI IMG/M metagenome (GOLD analysis project Ga0315281, IMG submission 204540) | Sediment microbial communities from Yellowstone Lake, YNP, Wyoming, USA - YL17G07_0 | ecosystem: Environmental > Aquatic > Freshwater > Lake > Sediment | place: USA: Wyoming | collected... | reverse complement strand
GCGCGGCTCCGGCTTCGGCGCTTACGCGGACGACTCCAGCGGCGGGCGTGAACTTGATGGCGTTGCCGACGAGATTTTGCAGGATGCGCCGCAGGAGGTTGGGGTCGGCCTGGGCGCGCGGCAAGGGGCCGGGTAGCGCAGTTTCGAGGCGGATGTTTTTCTTGGCGGCCAGCGCGCTTTCAATTTGCAGGACTTCGGCCACGATTTCGCTCAGGGCCAGCGGTTGCAGCTCCAGCGGCATCTGCCCGCTTTCGAGGCGGCTCACGTCGAGGATGGCGTTCACCAGTTCCAGCATATGGTCGGTGCTGTGCAGGGCAATGTTCAAGACGCGTTGTTGCGGAGCGGCGAGGCTGGCGGCTTCTTCTGCGAGCATGAGCAGGGAGGTGCGGATGCCGCCGAGCGGGTTGCGTAAATCATGCACCATGGTATAGGTGAGGTCTTCGCGCATCCGCTCCAGCAAGCGCTCCTCGGTCACGTCGCGCAAAACGAGCAGGCGCCCCAACGGGGCCGCGCCCGCCAGCACCGGCAGGTTCAACCAGCGGATGACGCGCGGCGGAATTTCGTATTCCCCCTCACCCGGCGACTCGTCGCCGCGTTCAATGCGCCGCATCTCAGTCAGAGTCATCCGGACGACGCTCGGCGCGAAGTGACGCAAGGCGCTCAAGGCTTCGCTCAGGGGACGGTTCAGCCAATCTTCCGGTTGACCGGGGATGCGGATGAGTTCCAGCGCCGCCATATTACACACCAGCACGCGGCGGTCCAGCCCGATAAGGATGATGCCATCGCGGCTGGCTTTGATGAGCGCTTCCAGCCGCCCGCGCGCGTCCACGACGGATTGATATAACTGGGTCTTGGAGACGGCGAGGGCGATTTGCGCGGCGGCCTGTTCACTGTGAGCGATCTCTTCCGGCGTGAAGTGGTGCGGTTGGTTGAAGCTGACCAGCACCGCGCCAAGTTTCTGGCCGCTGGCAATCAACGGCAAGCCGAGCATGGAACGCGCGGAAAACCGTTTGATGCGGTCGGGGCTGATGTAAGCCGAGTTGAACACATCGGGGATGATAATCGCGCGCTCCTGGTTCAAGGCGGCGGCAGTTACGGTTGGCTCGTCCGGCGAGAGGCGGAGCAAGGGATAGGTAGCGCGCTCTGCGCCCGAAGCCGCCGCGGGAATAGTCCGCCCGGTGGACTCGTCCCAGAGCGTGAGGTAACAATCGTCGGCATTGATGAGGCCACCGAGCTGGTTGGCCAGTGTTTGGAGCATCACCTTGAAGTCCTCGATTTCGATGGAGGCGCGGGTGATGTCGTTGAGCAGAGTGAGGTAATGTTCGCGCTCCAGCAGTTCGGCCTCGGCGCGTTTGCGCTCGGCGATTTCCTGCTGGGCCGCGGCGTACAGCCGCGCGTTTTCGAGCGCGAGGGCGACGGCGTCAGCGAGTGATTCGGCCAGTGAGACATCTTCGGCCGAGAAGGCGTTGAGTTGGTCGCTTTCGACATTGAGCACGCCCAGCATCTGGGGGCCGCGTTTGCCTGCGCCCGTGCCGGGCGAGGCACGGGTGAGGGGGACCGCGAGTTCACTCTGAATGGCCAAAGCGCCACCGGTAAAATAATCGGGGTCAGCGGAGACATCGGGCACGGACTGGGTGCGGCCCGTGCGATAAGCGCGCCCGATGACGCCCCGCTCCATCGGGCGGGACACGCCAAATTCGCCCACGAGGTCGCCGCCGCCCGCGCGGGTGGTCCACATCTGCCCGCCTGGATTGGGCATCGAAATAGCCACGCTTCGCCAGCGGCTTTGGCGGGTGATCGCGTCCACCGCCGCCCGCGCAATCACGTCCGGGTCAAGTTGACCGCCGACGGCCCGCAGGGTTTCGTAAAGTATCGTCTGCCGGTCGGCCATGCGGCGGGTTTCGTGGTAGAGCCGGGCATTGGCAATGGCGCTTGCGGCTTGATTGGCGAGGGTGAGCAGAATGCGCTCGTCGTCGGCCGAATAGATCCCCACGCGATAACTTTGGGCCGAGAGCATCCCCAGGGTTTTATCGCCCTGACGCAAGGGCACGGCCAGCACTGACCGCGGGATATTGGGGTCGCCGAGGTGCACCGGGTGGAGATTGGTCGCGGTGATATCGCCCACCCGCAGGGCCTGGCCGGTGGCGAGGAGCTGTCCGGTGAGGCCCTGGGTAGCGGGGAAGCGCGCGGGTTGCGCGCGCCCGCCTTGGTCCACGAGATAAACGACTTCAACTTCCTGCCGGGCCTCGTCTAACACGGTGATGACGATAATGTCCATGGGCATGAGTTGCACCGTGGCCCGGTGAATGGCGGCATACACTTGTTCCGGGTCGAGGCTCACCGCGATCTGTTGGCTGGCCGTGAACAGAATCTCGCGCGTCTCGGCGGCGCGTTTGCGCTCGGTGATATCCCGGGAGATCCCGACGAGGCCGACGATGCGCCCCTCTTTATCCTGAAGCGGGACTTTCGTGGCGGAGAACCAACGCGGTTGGCCGTCGGGCGTGGGGTTGTATTCCTCGCGATCAACGAGCGACTCGCCGGTGTTCAGGATGTGTTGTTCTTCGGCGTAGAACGTCTCGGCCAGTTCGCCCGGTTGCAGATCCAGATCGCGCTGGCCGACGGCTTGGGCGGGGTCGCTCACGCCCAGCACTTTGGCTTGCGCGGGATTAATGCGGGTGAAGCGCGAGGCGGTGTCTTTGAAATAAATGATGTCGGGGATATTGGCGAGCAGGGCTTGCAGGAGGTCGCGCTCGTGGGCGAGTTCGGCGTAAATACGCGCCCGTCCGAGCGCGACGCTTACTTGCTGACTGAGCATGGTCATCAAGCGCAGATCGCCGGGAGTGAGGCGCACGCCTTGCGTGCTTTCGATGTTCAGCACGCCCACGGCTTGGCCGGCATCGAAAAGTGGCACGCATACTTCGGAGACCACCCCCTCTACCGCGCCGAGAAAATCCGGGTCGGCGCGCACATCTTCGACCAGGACCGGCTGGCCGGTGCGCATGACCTTGCCCACTACGCCCTGGGTGACCGGGATTTCGGCGATGACGTGGGCGTAGCCGACTTGATGTTGGAGGCGCAAGGTCGCGCCTTCGCGCAGGTAGAGACTCACCAGGGTGTAGCCAAACGTCTCAGTGATGGCTTCGACCACCGTTCGCAAGAGCGCGGGCAAATCTAATTCTTTAGCGAGGGCGGTGCGCACCTGATCGAGCAGGGTCAACTCTTGCGCCTGGCGCTGGGCCGCGTCGAACAAGGCCCGGTAGCGTTGCTCGCTTTCTTTGAGCGCAGCCTCGGTCTCTTGGTGCCTGACAATCTCTTGTTCTAAGCGTTGGGTAGCCTGCGTAAACTGCGCTTGAAGCGAATGTAGGGCGTCGGAATCAAGCGGTGAGATAGTCATGCCAGTGTTTAGCCGGAGGCCGGGCGGCAGACCGCCGCCCGGCGGGTTGACGCGCACACTGTCGAGGGCGGTAGCGTAGACGACGGGGAAGCGCATCTCCAACACGATGCATCCCCCGCTTATTTTGCCTGAATATGGAGCATCCCGCAAGCGGCCAAAATGGATAAGGGGAAGAGGGTGTTTCTTTTCATGTCTGGTAGGGACGTTGTGTGCAACGTCCTTACTTGATGGTTTTCACCGCATCGTTCAACGCATTGAGCGTCTCATCCACGTCCTGGTCGGAGTGCGCCGCCGAGAAGAACCAGGGTTCGCGCGCGTCCGGCTCGTACTCCACGCCACGCTCACGCATCGCCGCCGCCAACCGCTCCCCGCGCTCCAGGTTCGCGCCTAGCACCCCGCGATAGTCGCGGATTTTTTCCTGCGGGTCGAGGAAGAAGCTGAACATTCCCGGCACCCCGTGCAGGCTATGCTCGATGCCCGCTTCGGTGAGCACTTCCCCGATGCCTTGCATCAGCCGCGCCCCGCGCTGGTTGATTTGCTCGAGGGCGTCGGTGGTTTCCAGAATCTCCAGCGTGGCCGCCGCCGCCGCCGTGCCGACGCCGTTGCCGCAATACGTGCCGCCCTGCGCCACGCGCCCCGGCTCAATCGTCCCCATCACTTTCTCGCTCCCGCCGATGGCCGCCAGCGGATAACCGTTGGCGATGGATTTGGCGTAAGTCATCAAATCGCCCTTCACGCCGAAGTATTCGGTCGCGCCGCCTTTGGCGATGCGGAAGCCGGTCTTCACTTCGTCCATGATCATTACGATGCCGTGTTCGTCGCACAATTTGCGGATGAGTTCGAGGAAACCCTTTTCGGGCATGATGGAACCGATGTTGCCTGCGATGGGTTCGACAATGATGGCGGCGAGGTCTTGCCACTTGTCTTTGACAATACGCTCCAACCCCTCACTGTCGTTGTAGACCACGTTAATGCACAGATCGCGGATGGCCGCCGGGATCCCGGAAGTGTTTGGGGCCGAGATGGGGCTACGGCGCGAGCCGAGCGCGCCGAGGGGCGTCGTCGCCGTCGAGAATAGCACGTAATCGTGGAAGCCGTGATAGTCGCCCTCGAACTTGATGAATTTCTCGCGGCCCGTGTGGGCGCGGGCAATCCGCAGGGCGTGCATCGTCGCTTCGGTGCCGGAGTTGGCGAAGCGCACTTTCTCCACGCCGGGGCACATCCGGATAATGCGCTCGGCGACTTCGATTTCGAGCGGGTGCGTGTGCGCGAAGAGCGTGCCGTTGGATATGGATTGAATGATGCGGTCGTTCACTTGTTTATTAGCGTGGCCGAGGATGATGGGGCCGAAGGCGAGGCGGTAATCAATGAACTTATTGCCGTCGGCATCCCAGACGTACGCGCCTTCGCCTTTGGTGATGACGGGGGTCTCGTCGCCCCAGTAGCGGAAGTTGGAGGTGACGCCATAGGGCATGACTTGTTTGGCGCGTTCAAAGAGGGCATGGGTTTTGGGGGTGGTGAGGGACATGGTGACTCCAGAAAGTAGAAAGTAGTAAGCAGTAGGCAGAAAGCAGTAGGCAGAAACCGGAGTCAACCGTCGCCGGTATTGAACTTTTTGCGCTGGTAGAGGTTGCGCGCGAGGAGGGCACTTTCCCAGAGGGGCATAGGGGAAATTGTAACCTGAAAGCGGCAGGGGAGGAAAGTGGAGAATTTCAGGCGGGGTGCATTTCAGATTAGGGGCGAGTTTGCTCCATTGCTTCGGCATCGGTTGCCCACTCCGCTTTGCTCCGGGGTGCTTCGCAAAAACCGACGCCTCAGCGTGGAGAAGCCCACGAAGCGGGCTTGGTTGACCGTAGCCGTCGGCTTTGAGCCGATGGCTACCCCCAGAGGGACATACATCCGTTTTATTTTCCGACCGGAGCGAGTTGCACGCTCGGCGGTCGCGCGCTTGGCGCGCGCACGACCTTGAGCCGCTGGTAATACTGTTCCAGCCAGGTGTTTGACCAGCCGAAGAGGGTCGTGTCGCGGACGATGGCTTTAACTTCGTCGCGGGTCATCTTCACTTCGCCGACCAGCACGTTCACGTTGTCGCGGCTGATAGCGAGGGTGCGCGCGGCAAAGAGCAGAGGCCAGATGCACGCGAGGCGCAGGGTGTGCAACCACTGGGGCAGGGCTTCCACGTAATCCATCGCGGCGCGCAGGTGGCGCTCGGCTTTGTCGGAGAGCATATCCACAACTTGCAAGGCCTGGATTTGATATTCGGGTTTGAAGAGATCGGCGCGGCGGAGGTTGACGGCGGCGCAGAAACTTTCGGGGATGAAGATCCAGCCACGCTCGTAATCCTTGCGGAGGCCGCGAATGATGTTGACGGTCTGTAACGCGAGGCCGAATTCGCGCGCGAGGGGCATGAGCAAATCGCGGCGGGCGCGGATGAAGCCCGAATACCACGCGAACACGTCGGTGACGAGGTAGCCCACACGCCCGGCCACCTCGTGCATATAGTCGTCCATGTCCACTTCTTGCGGAATGTCCGGGCCGCGCGCAACCCAGCGGGCCATGCCCTGCGTGGAGTTGCGGACGTGGACGAGCAATTGAGTCTGGACGGCGAGGGGCAAGGCGCGGACTTTGGTCATGAGCTCGGGGGCCTGCCGGGCCACTTGGGCGTCGGGGTCATCGTCCCCGCTCGCGGGGAGGTCGCGGTCGGCCAGTTGGGCTACGAGGCTCTCCGGGGTCGCCTCGCCCGCGAGGACCGCGTCCCACAATGCGAGGAGTTCCACCTTCCGCGCGGGCGGCATATAGTCATTATCTTCCAGAAAATCGGAGACCCGCAGAAGCAAATAGGCGAGGCACATCGCTTCGCCGACCGGGCCGGGGAGGCGTTCAATCGAAAGCGCAAAGGTGCGGCTGGCCGAGCGGAGGAGGGCGAGAGTATTAATAGGCATACTTTTTATAACACTAGCCAGGCCGGGAAGTTACTCGCTGTCCAGACGCTTCAGCACTTCCATCACAAACTGTTCCGTCCGCTCCACCGCTTCCCCGTCCACATTGGCGAAGACATCCGTCTGATTGTGCCAGTTGGGAAGCCAGCCGTCTTTAGTGTAGCCGACGAAGGTGAGGGTTTTCAATCCGGCTTTGAGGGCGGGATAACCGTCGGTGTACGCGCCCTGTTGGGTGAACGGGTGCGCGCCAAGTTCGGGGCGGTCTGCGGAAATTTTCTCGGCGAGCGCGAGCATCTCCGGCGGATACTTGGCGGGGAACAGGATGCCCTCGGCGTCGAGATAGACCGGGCCGCTATCTTTGGTGGCGATGTTGTCTAAGACGATGATCGCGCCATTCTGGAACTCGCTCGCGTGGCGGCGGACGAAATCCGCGCTCCCGTACGCGCCCACTTCTTCACAACCGGTGGCGGCGCAGTGGACTTCGGTGCTGGCGAGGGGCGTTTGCTTGAGTTGCTCGGCGAGGCTCAGGAGGACGCCCACGCCCGAGGCGTTGTCGTTGGCCCCGTGCGTGAACGGTGTGTTGTGCGCTTGCAGAACCATCAGCCACGCGAGCGCGACGATAGCCGTCGGGATGAGGGTCAGGGGACGCAAGGCGCTGTTCGGCGCGAAGACACTCACGAGATACATCACGCCGAGGAGAATGACGCTGATCAGCGCGAGCGGGACGACGGCTTGATAAATTTTGAAGTTGGTGCGCGAGCCCCAAATCCACGGCGTGCGGTGCGAGTCCACGTGGGCGAGGACGGCAATTTTGCGTTTGGCTTCGCCGCTGGCCGGGACAATGCTAATGACGTTCTGGCTCGGCGCGACGGGCAGAAACCAGCGTAGCGGGTTATCTAATGTAGAGAGTTCGAGAATCACCGAGATGAGGATGGCGACGATGAGCACGAACGCGTACAACGCGCCGATGGCTGGATTCTGGGTGCCGACAATAAACCAGTACAACGTCTCGGCGACGAGGGCGAGACCCAGCGCGAGGATGAAGGGCAGATAAGCGGAGGTGCTGGAGAGGAAAGTCTCACTGCGCGTTTCGAGGCCGAGATCGCTCAGTGTTTTCTGAACGTAGTCGTGGCCGGCTTTTTCTTTTTCGGTCGTGCTCCCGCGCGGGCCGAGAGTGACGGAAAGGTGTTCGATGTGTTTGAGGGCGGATTGGGACATAGTCTACTCAATCTCCAACCGCTTCAACGTCTCCGCTGTCGGGTTGCCGCTAGTCTTGTCCCAGCCCGCCATCTCGTAATACCAATCCTGCACCTGTTCCATCTCGGCCTCGTCCACCATGCGGCCCGCCGTGCGGCCCGTGCCGCCGAGGGCTTTGAAGAACTTCTTGGGCAGTTTGTCTTCCTTGCGCGTCAAGCCTTCGCGGGCGTTGAAGACGCGCATCATGTTCACGCGCCGCTCGCCCACTAGCATCAGTTCGTCCAGCGTGAAATCGCTCCAGCCGGTCACGGCCTTCACCAGGTCGAGCGTCTCCGCGGGCCCGTACAGCGTCCACGCCGGGCCATAAACAAATTGGCACAAGTCGGCCGAGTCGAGGAACGAATAGAAATGTTGCGTCCGCATCGCAAAGCGCACTTTGTCTGGCCCCAGCGATTTGCGCGGGAGCGGGCCGTCGAAGCCGAGCAGTTTGAGCCGGCCGAGATACAAATCCGACGCGCTCTTCTCTTCAATCATCGGGTCGTGCTCCGACGATTGGTGGTCGGCCCCGAAGGGATTGACGGCGTAAATCAGGCCGAGCGACCGCTTGGCCTGCGGCATATGCGCCGGGGCCTCGGAGCCTTTGACGGTGATGAGGTAATCGTGGCCCTTCTCGATTCGATCGGCGGCTTTGCGCGATCCCTCGGCGAGGACGTTGCCGAAGCCCTCCCGTTTGGCGAGCATCTCGGTGGCCTTCACCATCGCCGCCGCGTCGCCGAACTTGAGCGGGAACCCGACCTCGGCCTCGGTCAGCAGGCCGTTCTCGAAGCACTCCATCGCCCAGGCAATCGTCGCGCCCGTGCCGATGGTGTCGAGGCCGTACTCGTTGCACAACTGGTTGGCATACGCCACCGCGTTCAAATCGCTCACGCCGCAATACGAACCGAAGGTGCCAATGGTTTCATATTCGGGGCCGCCGTATTTCTTTTCCACCGGCTGGCCCATGAACTCGGTCTCGACGACGCGCTTGCAATGCACCGTGCAGGCGTAGCAAGTGTCGCGCTCTTTCAGAATCGTCTCGGTCATCACTTCGCCGGAGATCGGGTCGCACCCCTCAAACGAGCCTTCGTTGTAGTTGCGCGTGGGGAGCGAGCCGATTTGATTCTGGAACGACACGACCGAGGCCGTGCCGTGCGCTTTCAATCCGGCCATGTCGCCGTTATAGTTCGGGTCGTTGGCGTCCTCGAGGCTCATCGTCCCCGCGCCCGCCTTCGCCATTTCGTTGACGGCCTTCGCGTCGGCCAGCGTGAGTTTCTTGGACTTGCCGCGCACGACGACGGCCTTGAGATTCTTGCTCCCCATCACCGCGCCGAGGCCGGTGCGCCCGTTGGCGCGGTTCGCCATATTCATGATGGCGGCCAACCGCCCGAGCCGCTCACCCGCAATGCCGCACTGCGCGATTTCAATTTTGTCGTCGCTCAATTCTTGCTTGAGAAGTTCATCCACTTCGGACGTGGTCTTGCCCCACAGGTGGGAGGCGTTCCGCAGTTCCGCTTGGCCCTCGCTGAGCCAGAGATACGTGGGCTGGGCGGCCTTGCCTTTCACGACGACGCCGTCGAACCCGGCGAACTTCATCTCGGCGGGGAAGAACCCGCCGCATTGTGAGTCGCCGACGCCATCCACCAGCGGCGATTTGGCGTTGGCCGTCATGCGGCTGTTGCCGGAGATAGGCGCCCCGGTAAGTGGGGAAAGCATGAGGGTCAGCACGTTGTCCGGGCCGAGCGGATCCGCGCCGGGCTTCATCTCCTGGAGGAGGTAGTGCATCCCCATGGCCGAGCCGCCGAGGTGCTTGCGATAAAAACTTTCCGGCGGGTTCTCGACGGTGAGCGTGCCGGTGGTCAGGTCAACGTGCAGGATGTTTCCGGTGTATCCGTTGGGCATGGGAGGGCTCCTGTGAAATAGGGCAGGATGTTAGGGGTTGCTAGATAGAGGCTTTGATAGAAAATGCTCGACGGCTTCTCGAACGATAGGCCCGTCACGCACAGGATCGCCGTTCAGCGGCGACTCGACAATCTCGCTCTGTTCGTTGTGAAAGTGATGCGGGGCAGTGGGTAAGTCGGTAGCATCTTCCTTGTTGTCCCAGCGCAAGAGCGGGCCGTCATTAAACAGTTGATAAGCGTAGTCGAGATAACCTTGGTTATAGTAGAACCGAATTTGCAGGATAAAAGGCGGTGTCAGTTGCGCTCTAACTTTGAAGTGGAATTGATGCTCATCAAACGACTCGGTTTCAAGCGTTTGGACTTTAGTGACATACGTCCAAGCCTGTAATTGACTGACGACCCAACCTAATAAAGAGGCCAGCGTGTTCAAACGGCGACCTCAGCGGTGACTCCTACCCAACCTTCCAAAAACTCGCGCGCAATTTTCCAATCCAGCCAGTCTTCTTCTTCAGCCATCACGGCTTGCGCTACGCGCTGTTTTTGTTCCGCGTCTAATTGCCCGTGAGCGACTAACGCCGCGCGTTCTTTGAGATAGGCGCTGAACTGCTCGAAAGTCATGCCATGTTGTTTCTCGAGTAGGACGAGACGTTCTCGATATTGCTCAATCTGCCGCAAAACATAGTCACGCACCAACGCCCGCATCGCCGCCTCAACGGAGGGGAAAGCTTGGTGGCGGACGAGCGGTTCGAGCAGGGCAACAACTTCGTGGTCAGACATCGCAATCACCTCCATATACCAGCGATTGTACAAGAGAGACTAGGCCGAAGTCAAAACCATTATTGGTCATCTAGCCGCTGGCTCAGTTTCTCCAGCCCCCACATAATACCCCATAGCAACCCGGCCAGGGCGGCAAAGGCCAACAGGCAGAGCGCCCCGCCGAGAATCGCGCCCCAGCCATAGAACGCCCCGATCAGCCCGAGGCCGACAACAAACAGAATCACAAAAAAGCCGATAAGTAAATTGCGGTCGGTGAGGGCGCGATGGCGGCGGAGGTCGGTGGGGCGTGGCAATTTCAAACTCCCAAAATTCAAACTTCAAAAAAGGATGTTGTTGGAAATTTGCTGTTTGCAGTTTGGAGTTTGATTTTAGCCCAAATCCCAGCCCGGCACACCTCCCGTCTGGTATAATGCGCCCATTCCCGCTTGACCTGTGACTCGCTGAAAACTCCATGGACCCGTTCCGGCACGACATTGCCAAACTCATCAAGCAGGCCGATCATTTCATCCTGCACCGTGACTGGGATCAGGCCGCCTCGCGTTGCTATCAAATT
>Ga0315281_10014098_pt1 | contig 10797 bp, 10 predicted proteins | sample YL17G07_0_MG_FD_204540 | JGI IMG/M metagenome (GOLD analysis project Ga0315281, IMG submission 204540) | Sediment microbial communities from Yellowstone Lake, YNP, Wyoming, USA - YL17G07_0 | ecosystem: Environmental > Aquatic > Freshwater > Lake > Sediment | place: USA: Wyoming | collected... | reverse complement strand
AAGCTCGGGCGCAAAGCGGCCAAAGTAAGTGGCCAGGTTGTATACGTCGCGCTCCAGCATGCTGCAGGCGTGGTTGTTGCCGGCGGCATCGATGGCTTGAGGCAGGTCGATGATGACGGGGCCTTCGGCTCCGACGAGCACGTTGTATTCGGATAAATCGCCGTGGACAATCCCGGCGCAGAGCATGCGCACCACCTGAGTTATCAGCATCTGGTGATATTCACGCGCCAGCTCCGGCGTCAACACCAGATCGTTGAGCCGGGGGGCGGCGTCACCGTTGGCGTCGGTCACCAGCTCCATCAGCAGCACGCCTTCCAGGAAGTTATAAGGTTTCGGTACCCGTACACCTGCGGCTGCGAGGCGGTGCAAGGCATCCACCTCGGCGCTTTGCCAAGCCTCTTCCTGTGCCTGGCGGCCATATTTGGTGCCCTTCTCCATGGCGCGAGCGCGACGGCTGTTCTTGACTTTGCGCCCTTCGGTGTAGTCTACGCTCTGGCGGAAGCTGCGTTTGTTGGCCTCTTTGTATACCTTTGCACAACGGATTTCTTCCCCGCAACGAACCACGTAAACTGTGGCCTCCTTGCCGCTCATGAGCTGCCGGATTACCGTGTCGACCAGCCCATCCTCGACCAGCGGTTCGATTCTTTTAGGGATTTTCATGGGCGTTTATTAAGGGGCGAAAATAGTTCACTTATCCTTGTCAAACTTGAGCGAAACAGAGTTGATGCAATAGCGCAATCCAGTCGGCGCCGGTCCATCCTCGAACACATGCCCAAGGTGGGCGCCACAGTGGCTGCACAGTACTTCAGTCCTTGCCATGGAGTGGCTCCTGTCAGTTTCCGCAGTGATATTTTCTGCGGCGAGGGGCGCCCAAAAACTCGGCCAGCCCGTACCCGAATCGAACTTGGTGTCTGCGCCAAATAGCGCTTCTCCGCAGCAAGCACATCGATAGCGCCCTTTTTCCTTATTATCCCAGTATTGTCCAGAAAACGCCCGCTCTGTCCCTTTCTCGCGACACACGCGGTACTGCTCTGGAGTGAGCTCGGATTGCCACTCCTGCTCGCTCTTGGAAATTTTATCGCTCACTTGCTTACTCCTTCCTTCATCCCAGCCTGCCTTGAATATCTGGATATGATAGGGGACTCAGAACGATTTGGGGCAATTTGGTTACAAATTTTCAGAGTTTGAGGTCGGCAGCAACAGCCAGCTGGGGGCGAATGGTCAAACCTGTTATGGGCAAATTTTCGTGGGGCCGATTCAGTGCTTCCAGCACCTTGAGGGCCGCGAATGCATCGTTTGCCGCGTAGAGCAATTGCTTCGGCGTAAGCTGGGGCAATGCCCAATTTGAAGTGGTTATCTTCTTCGATTTTGCAAACCGCCGACAAAAGACCATCCCGACCGCAGCCCGCACTCCCATGGCACTGCGGTAGCCATCCTCCTTGAATACATTGTTCAGATCGAGAACCGCTCTCAAAGTAACGCCAAGCTTCGTGTGGATCTGCCCGCTATCCGACTTCAGGCCGAAACCAACCTTGAGAACGTCCTCTGATTGCAGCAACTCGATCAAGTACTGCCGGCAATCAGCTCGATGGAGTTGAAATATGAAAGCCTTGCTTTGAACTGCAAACTGAACAATGTGAGGGCCTTCGCTCACATCACCCGTAACAAATGTCGGCTTTGATTCAGTATCGAATCCAACGATCGCTGCTGCTTTTATTTCGGCAGTGGCGGACGCGAATTCTCCCTTTGTTGCGGGTACATGGATGCGATCCAGGGTGAGGCCAACAAATGGCTCCAGCAGCGCGGTCTCAGCCTTTGAAGGGACCATCTTTTTCATATTGTGAGAAGGCCTGACTAATAGTAATCGGCGATGCGCCGATGAGTTTGATTGTCCACAAATAGCCTTCCAATTAAGGGGAGAGCAAACTTCAAGACAACAAGCGTATTAAAGCCGCTGGATGCACGCTCCACCCAAGCAACCCAGCCAGTCCCATAAATATTCCAAAACCAGTCGGTATCAACGCTGCCCAATAAAGCCATTTTTGATGTGTCAGTGCGGTCACTGCCAGCAGGGAGATCGCAATTGCGATCAGCGCATCAGACAAATCAAATTGGTCATCCTTAAAATTAGCCGCATCGTAATCTTTCTGATCTTGCTCAGCCAATGCCCTTAATTCATCTTTTTTCTTTGCCTGATCCGCTGATATTTTCTCATAATCTTTAATCGCCGCCTGGTATCCATTTCGCTCTCCCGCTGGACGCGCCAGAGCCGATAGACGCAATTGGACCACGGTTGATTTTGCGATTTCTTCACGGATGTTGCGCGCTTGATAAAACGCCCAGTGATCAAGTTTATTGGCCTGCGCTTGCTGCATCGCCTGAACGATATTGTCATCCTTGACTTTGCAGATACCCATAAACGTCGCCAGAATAGCCACAGTAATGGCCACCAACATATTCAGCCGCATTGATGCGCGATCAGAGTGATTGGCATCTTCCAGTGTTTCAATTGTATTTAGCGGATCGATATCCATGGTGCGCTTGAAATGCCACAAATAGGGTTTTCCATTTTATGCCCATAATGACTCAATGAAAAAGAAGTGAAATCAGAAGTCGTCAGGGGTTCTAACAGATCGGAAATTAAATCCAGCCTGGCGGGTGTGTCAAAGACTTCCACGCCCATGTCACACAACTGGCCACCCCACCCAGTAAAAAAATGGCCCGTTGCAAACGGGCCCAATATAAAACCAAGGAGGAGTGGTTACGATACTAGCAAATCAAGACTTTCAAGCGCCTTACATGCTGCGAAGTTTTAATGAATAGTGATACCACCCCGAAATTTTCCGCCCTTTTATCCTTGATCAAGCTTGAGCCAAACAATTCAAGCGCCTCACTCGATTGCATGGCGCCCGGTCAACTACAATCAAACTTGTAACGTTGTGCTTATCATCCTCGCGCAAATCTGATAGCGCATCACTCCAGGAGACATCCATGCTTCCATGGCCCCGAATTTCCGCCGCGCTTTCCATGTTATTGCTCATGGCCGCGTGCAGTTTTTCCAGCTTCGCGCAAGACGATACCCAGGAAGCAGAGGGCAGCCCCCTGCGTCTGAGTTACGTCGAAGGAGACGTGTCTTTTTCGCGCTACGGTGCAGAAGATTGGGTGGAGGCGCGACTCAATACCCCACTTGCCGCCGGTGATGGGCTCTATGTTGGACGAGACGGCGACCTGGAGTTGCAAATGGGAAGCCGGGCTTTTGTCCGGGCCGATGATGATACTCAGCTAACCTTGGTCAATCAGACCGCCGATTTTGTTCAGTTCAAGGTCACTTCCGGCAGCGTGTCATTCGACCTGCGCACACTTCCAACTGGCTTCACAGTGGAGGTGGACACCCCCAATGCAGTATTCACCATCGATCGCACCGGCTATTACCGGGTGGATGTGAATGGGGATGTGCACTTCGTTACCCGTCGCGGGGGCCGGGCTACGATGACCCCGGCCGGTGGTCAGGCCATGAGCGTTCATCCCTCTGAAGAAATCGTGGTGCAGGGTAGCGAAGTGGCTTACGCAGAAACCTACGTGGCGCCGGAACTCGACCGTTGGGATCGGTGGAACTATGACCGCACCAACGATATGATCGATTCGGTCAGCGAACGCTACCTTCCGCCCGGAATCGCTGGTGCCTACGATCTTGATCACCATGGTAACTGGCGTGTCGTGTCCGAATACGGGCCAGTCTGGGTGCCTGACGGGATTGCTCCAGGATGGGTGCCTTACAGCGCCGGGAGATGGATATGGGATCCGTATTACCAGTGGACCTGGATTGACGATGCGCCATGGGGATGGGCTCCATTTCACTATGGGCGATGGGTTTATCTGAGTGGCTACTGGGCGTGGGCTCCCGGCCCGACGGTCAGGCGCCCGGTGTACGCCCCCGCCCTGGTGGCGTTTTTTGGTGTCAGCCCCCACCTATCCGTTGGCATCGGTATCGGCGGCTCAGGCGTGGGTTGGGTGTCTCTTGGCTGGGGCGAACCCCTGACCCCATGGTGGGGCCGGCCCAGCTTCATCGGCAGGCCTTGGTGGGGCGGCTGGGGCGGGCCACGGGTCGTGAATAACGTGGTGGTGAAACGCACCACAGTGGTCAATGTGACCAACATCACTTATCACAATACCCGCGTGAACAACGCCGTGGTTGCGACCACTCGTGAGCGATTCGGTAGAGGACATGTGCGTGATGCACCTGTGCAGGTGACGCAAACCCGCAATCTGGAACAAGTGCGGGGTGCCCTGTCGATAAAGCCCGGGCCGGTTAGCCTGGTGGCTGGCGCCCCCAAGGGCGTTCGTCCGCCTGAAAATGTGTTATCACGACCGGTGATGGCCACGCGCCCAGCACGCGAATCCAGGCTGCCTTGGCGTACCGAGTCGCCCAAATCCGAGAGCAAGACCACTTCCGAACAGCGCTACGTTCCCGTGCCCAAGGGTCCATCCAATGAACTACAACGTCCTGGGTTCGGGGTTCAGACCGGTGCGGAACGCCTCCGCCCACCCCTTCCGCCACGCTTCGAGGAGAGACGGCGCGAAGTCGAACCCAGAGCACCGAGCACTGACCGGATCGAATCAACAGCGCCCTCTTCACGTATCATGCGTGAAGCTGCCCCGCCGCGCGCGGTTCAAGAACGGGAAAGAGAACGGGCAAAGCAAGTACCCCGCAGGGAAGAGGCCGCGCAAGAAGAATCACGCGCCGTTACCGATGCGCCCCGGCAGCGGGAACGCGTAGACCTGCCTGGCAAGCCCGCCAACCGGATGTACCGTGGTAAAGATAAGGAAAACGGTGAACGGCGGCGTTCGCAACAGAAATCTGATAATTAAACTGGAGTAGTCGATGGAATCATCCGATCAATTGCCACCCGTCGATGCTGAGGGCTATTTGATAGAACCGCAGGACTGGAACGAACAGGTGGCAGAAGAGCTCGCTCGCCAGGAAAACATTGCGCTCGCTGAAGATCACTGGGATGTGCTGCGTTTTATGCGGGACTATTACGAGGAGCATCAAGTTGCACCCGACGCACGCTATGTCATCAAGCATCTGGTGGAGCGGCTGGGTTCGACGGCACGCAACAAATTGTTTGAACTATTCCCGTACGGTTATGTGAAACAGGCTTGCAAGATCGCCGGCATGAAGCGGCCGCGTGCCTGGAGCACCGGCTGATTCCAATGCCATACGAAACGATATCTGCGTTGGCTTCGTCTTCGGTTCCTTGTCGTACTATGCGTACTGCCTTCGTCACCTCATCCTCGCCGCCTTGTTCTCCTTTCGTATGGCATTGGAATAACCCGGCACGATAAGGTGTATCACTTTGTGTCTATCACTTCTTTTGTTACATGCCGCTACAAATTGGCAAGCGCTTGTCCCACGATTTCCGCATAATGTGCGCATGAATTTTCAGCCTTTCTTTCAGGTACATCATGCGCACACTACTTGCCGAGAGCAAGTGGGTATCTTACTCATTGCCGGATTGATTGGAGCGATATCCATCGTCAATTATTCACCGGCGCTGGCCGCCCCTGAAGACCCCGCCGCAACCCTCAAGCTGGTTGCCAAATCTCCGGCATCCAACATGGCCAATCCAGCCCTTGCCGCACCCTGCACCTTCCCCGGCACAACCAAAATACCGCTGTCGCTGACCGACATAGCGGAGCGTGCTTTGTGCAACAACCCGCAGACTCGCGAAGCCTGGGCCAACGCCAGAGTACAGGCAGCGCAGGTTGGAGTGGAGGAATCAGTTTATTGGCCGTCAATCACTGCATCCGGTGCGCTGTCGCTCAACGAGACGAACAGCCGCAGTACCGGCAATTACAACCAGCAGAGCGCGGGCATTTCCCTGGCTTATCTGCTTTATGATTTCGGTGGCCGCGATGCCTCGCTGGAAAATTCCAGGCAGGTGTTATCCGCGCTTAATGCCACCCAGGATGCGGCCATCCAGAACGTGTTCCTTGCAGCGGTGCAGGCTTACTATCAGCTCTTTGCAACACAGGCGGCAGTGCAGGCCGCTGCGGAAACCGAGAAATCAACACTGGAAAGTTTCAAGGCCGCGACCGCGAGACATGAGGCAGGTAGCGGCACCCCGGCAGACAAATTACAGGCGCAGACCGCCCATTCGCAGGCAGTCTTGAACCTCATCACTGCGACAGGCAACACCAACACGGCGCAAGGGGTGCTGGCCAATGTGATGGGGTTGGACGCTAACGCTCCGCTGTCGATAGCGCCAGTATCTGCGTCAAGGCCCAATGAAGCGTTCGCGGCAGATGTCGCCCGCTTGATTGAGCAGGCACGGCAGAACCGCCCGGAACTGGCGGCTGCGGAAGCACAAGTGAAAGCCGCGCAGGCCAACGTGAAAACGGTGAAGGCATCCGGGATGCCGAACTTTTCGCTCACCGCCAGCACCAACTACAGTGATTCCAGTATTGCCGATGCCGCGCGCAGTTCTGCGCTGGGTGTTTCGGTCAGCGTTCCGCTTTTTACCGGGTTCAATAACACCTACCGCATCCGGGCCGCACAGGAACAAGTGGACGCGCGCCTGGCGCAACGCGATCGCATCAGCCAGCAAGTGGCCCTGGATGTGTGGAAGGCCTATCAGGGCCTAGTCACCCAGATGCAATCTTTGCAGAGCAGCGCTGACTTGATGGCCAGTGCTACCCAATCGGAACAGGTCGCCCTGGGGCGCTACAAAGCTGGAGTCGGCAATATTCTGGATGTGCTGACCGCCCAAAGCGCCCTTGCCAGCGCACGCCAACAGGATATTCAAGCGCTCTATGGCTGGCATATTGCCAAGGCGACGCTGGCGCAGGCAATGGGGCAGCTAAATTTTTCTGCGGTAGCACCACCCTAAGCACAACACATCAGAGAACCTTATGCGGAAACTGCTGTTAAACAAATGGAGCATCCTGCTACTGCTGATCATCGCCGGCGGCGGCGGATATTTCTATTGGCAAAAAAGCCATCAGAGCCCGGCTGCGGAACGCTACAAAACCCAGGCCGTCGAATTCGGCGATGTAAACCAGACCGTTTCGGCTAACGGCACAATCAATCCGGTGGTGCTGGTCAACGTGGGCACACAGGTATCGGGAACCGTCAAAAAACTTTACGTGGATTTTAATGGCCATGTCACCAAGGGCCAGGTCTTGATGGAACTCGACTCCTCGCTTTTTCAGGCACAGGCCAAACAAAGCGAGGCCAATGTCGCCAATGCCCAAGCCACCCTGGAGCTGGCAACCGCAAATGAAGCCCGAGCCCGCAGCCTGTATGCCAAGGAGTATGTATCGAAACAGGAGCTCGACCAGGCGACGCAGGCCATGAAATCGGCGCATGCTCAAGTTGCACTGGCGCGGGCACAGCTGGAAAAGGATCGCACCAACCTGAGCTATACCGTGATCCGCTCGCCAGTCTCCGGGGTGGTCGTCGCCAGAGAAGTCGATGTTGGCCAGACGGTGGCTGCAAGCTTCCAAACGCCCACCTTGTTCAAGATTGCCCAGGATCTTACCCAGATGCAGATCGACTCCAGCTTTGCCGAAGCCGACATTGGCAGCATCAAAGAAGGCCAGGCCGTGCGTTTTACCGTCGATGCCTTTTCCAGCCGGTCTTTCAAGGGCTCGGTGCGGCAAGTCAGGCTGAACCCCACCACCTTGCAGAACGTGGTGACATATGACGTCGTGGTTGCGGTCGCCAACCCTGAGCAAATCCTGATGCCGGGCATGACTGCCTATGTGAATATCGTCGTCGCGGAGCGCAAGAATGTGTTGTTGATCCCCAACGCGGCGCTGCGTTTCAAGCCACAAGACGCGGCGGAAAAACCCGCCAAGCGCAATGGCAAAGGCCGTGGCCAGGGCAAGGGCAAAGACGAAAAGCGCGAGGGACCCAGCGGGACGGTCTACGTTCTGGCAGGCAATCAACTCAAACCCGTGAAGGTAAAGACTGGCGTCACCGACAACCGCTTTACCGAGGTCCTGGACGACTCGCTCAAGGATGGTGACCAGGTAGTGGTCGAGGATGCCCAGGCGGCGGGCCCTGCAGTTACCGGTCAACCCCCCAGTACGCTACGCATGCGGATGTTCTGATGGCTGACGATCCCGTCATCCACATCGAGCACCTGTTCAAGCAATACGAAACCGTGGCGGGTCCGGTGCCGGTATTGAAGGACATCGGCCTCTCCATCAAGGCCGCCGAATTCATCGCCATCATGGGTCCTTCCGGTTCAGGAAAATCCACCTTCATGAACATCCTGGGCTGCCTGGATGTGCCCACCAGCGGAACCTATGTGTTGAACGGCAAAGACGTAGGGCAACTCGGTAAGGATGAACTGGCGCGTCTGCGCAACGATGTCATTGGTTTCGTGTTCCAAGGGTTCAATCTGCTGCCGCGCGCTAATTTGCTGGATAACGTGGCGCTGCCATTAGTCTATTGCGGGGTCGAAAAAACAGAGCGCCTGGAGCGCGCCAACGCGGTACTCGAAAAAGTGGGGCTGGGGAGTTATGGCAAGTCCCGACCCAACCAGATTTCCGGCGGCCAGCAACAACGCGTGGCGATTGCCCGTGCATTGATCAACCGCCCCCGCCTGATCCTGGCGGACGAACCCACCGGCAATCTGGACACCAAAACCAGCCGCGAGATCATGGATATCTTTTCGCAACTCAACCAGGACGATGGCATCACCATCGTGGTGGTGACGCACGAGCCGGATATCGCCAGCTACGCCAAGCGGCTGGTGCACTTCGTGGACGGCCGCGTGACTCACGATGGCGAAGTCTTGCGCCAGGTGATGGTGGAGGAAAGATCTTGATCGGCCCCATGCTGAGCGAGGCATGGTATGCGATGCGGGCCAACGGGCTGCGCACTTTCCTCACCATGCTCGGCATGATGATCGGGGTTGGGGCGGTGGTATTGATGACCGCCATCGGTCAAGGCGCGCAATACATGGTGGATCAATCCATCGCCGCGATGGGCAGCAATCTGTTCATTGTTCTGTCGGGTTCCACCACCTCCGGCGGGGTTCGCACCGGTGGCGGCGCTGCGCCTACGCTCACCATGGCGGACGCGGACGCGTTGGCGGGACTACCCACGATTTCCGCCGTCGCACCCACCCAGCCCGGCAGCGCCCAAGTGGTGTATGGGCCCAACAACTGGAGCACCGGTGTTACCGGAACCCTGCCTAGCTACCTCGAAGTGCGCGCCTGGCAGCTGACGGCCGGCTACCCCTTCACCGACTCCGACGTGCGCTCGGCCACGCGGGTCGCATTGCTCGGGCAAACGGTGGTGAAGAATTTGTTCGCCGATGACGACCCAATCGGCAAGACCATACGTATCCGCCAGAGCCCCTTTGTAGTGGTCGGCGTGTTGGCCGCCAAGGGGCAGAATCTGAATGGGCAGGACCAGGACGACACCATCCTCATCCCGCTCACCACGGCGCAGCGCAAACTGTTCGGCAGCCAGTTCCCTGGCACCGTGCGCTACATCATGGTGCAAGCGACATCCGCCCAGAGCATGCCCGCCGCGCAAAAAGAAATGACGCAACTGCTGCGTCAGCGGCATCGTATCCGGGAAGGTGCAGATGCTGATTTTGATGTGCGCAACCTGACGGCGGTGGCCAACACCGCAGCCGAAACCAGCCGCGTCATGACCATGATGCTGGGCGCGATTGCCTCGATCTCCCTGCTGGTGGGCGGGATCGGCATCATGAACATCATGCTGGTCTCGGTCACCGAGCGCACCCGCGAAATCGGCATCCGCGTAGCCATCGGCGCCCGCGAGCGCGACATCCGCATGCAGTTCCTGCTGGAAGCCATCATCATCTCGGTCGTCGGTTGCTTCATTGGCGTACTGCTTGGAGCGGGTGGCGCGGTACTGGTGAACCTGTTCGCGCAAATGGCGGCAGTGATCACCCTGAGTTCCATCGTGGTGGCCTTTCTGGTCGCGGCCGGCGTGGGAGTGTTCTTCGGCTTTTACCCGGCGAACAAGGCAGCGCGTCTGAATCCAATCGACGCGCTGAGGTATCAATAATACTTGCGTTGCTCACCGGACTAGCAGTGCAACAAGTCCAAAGTGAGTGCTGCCTACATAGCCAGACCTGGTCCCCGGTTTTTCTGGCAATTCATCAGGGTCCCTGGCGCTTTTTTTCTTCCTGTTTAGTCTTTTTGACAGCCTTTTTTTCCTTCATTGTTTTAGCGGGTGCCTTCTTAACCGCTTTCTTCGAGTCCTGGCTTTTGCTCATGATTGTTTCTCCATTGTTGAAAAATTTGAATTCCGCATCGTCGATCTAACCCAATGCAACGGCCTTCGCCCAGCTATCAGCATAGATGTGCCAAGCCAGGAGGGCAACCGGGAAGGAAGTCCGAAAGGTACATTACACGAATTGGCCTTGATCTGGCAAAGTGTGTTTCTGGGGTATGCTGTTGACCCGCAAGGAAGGTCGGCGGGGTTACATAAAAGGCAATGGCGGGTGTCACCAAGGTGCCGCTACGGGGCATCCTTGGCACAACGAAACCCCAGGTCCACCAGCATCACTTTCGGGTTGAGATGGCTGCGTCTGGCTGCACGGAATATGTAGCTCAGCGTGTCGTAATGGCCGGCGCTCGCCATGCCTCCGCGCACCACCCGGTGCTGTTGTCCGAAATCCTTGCTTTGATAGCCCGAGCCAGTATATGGGCCATACCAGTCCGCAACCCACTCCGACACGTTGCCTGCCATATCGTAAACCCCGTAAGGGGAAACATCGCCCGGCTTGCTGCCGACCCATGCCTGGG
>Ga0315281_10014096_pt1 | contig 10798 bp, 10 predicted proteins | sample YL17G07_0_MG_FD_204540 | JGI IMG/M metagenome (GOLD analysis project Ga0315281, IMG submission 204540) | Sediment microbial communities from Yellowstone Lake, YNP, Wyoming, USA - YL17G07_0 | ecosystem: Environmental > Aquatic > Freshwater > Lake > Sediment | place: USA: Wyoming | collected... | reverse complement strand
ACTGGCGGCGTGACGGGCGTTTTGTCGCCGGTGTGGGTCGCTCTGTCATAGTCGCTCTACTTTGGCCGTTCAGACTGCGGTGCAGATTCCGGTGGAAGTGTCATGAGCAACAAGATGTGGGGCGGGCGGTTTACGTCGAACCCCGATGCCATCATGGAGGACATCAACGCCTCCATCGATTTCGACCGCCATCTTTACCGCCAGGACATCGCGGCGTCCAAGGCCCATGCCGCGATGCTCGCCAAGCAAGGCATCATTGCGGCCGAGGATGCGGAAAAGATCGCCCACGGTCTAGACACGATCCTGTCAGAGATCGAGAAGGGCTCGTTCGCGTTCAAGCGGGCGCTGGAAGACATCCACATGAATGTCGAGAGCCGGCTCACCGAGCTGATCGGCCCGGCCGCCGGACGGCTGCACACCGCGCGCTCGCGCAACGACCAGGTCGCCACCGACTTCCGGCTGTGGATGCGCGATGCCATCGACGCGCTCGATGGCGCGCTCGCCGGCTATCAGCGCGCGCTGGCGGACAAGGCGCTCGCCCATGCCGGCACCGCGATGCCGGGGCTCACGCATCTGCAAACCGCGCAGCCGGTGACCTTCGGCCATCATCTGCTCGCCTATGTGGAAATGGCGGCGCGCGACCGCGGGCGGTTGGCCGACGCCCGCAAACGGCTGAATGAATCGCCGCTCGGTTCCGGCGCGCTCGCCGGCACCGCGTTTGCGACCGATCGCGAGATGACCGCCAAGGCGCTCGGCTTCGACCGGCCGTCGGCGAATTCGCTCGACGCGGTTTCCGATCGCGACTTCGCGCTGGAGACGCTGGCCGCGGCGTCGATCGCCGCCGTGCATCTGTCGCGGCTGGCCGAGGAGATCGTGCTCTGGTGCTCGCCGCTCACCGGTCTGGCCAGGCTGTCGGACAAATTCACCACCGGCTCCTCGATGATGCCGCAAAAGCGCAACCCCGACGCCGCCGAACTGGTGCGCGCCAAGAGCGGACGCATCGTCGGCGCGCTCACCGGCCTGCTGATGGTGATGAAGGGGCTTCCGCTGGCCTATGCCAAGGACATGCAAGAGGACAAGGAGGGCGCGATGGACGCGCTGTCGGCGCTCAGGCTTTCGATCGCCGCGATGACCGGCATGGTGGCCGACATCGCGCCCGACGCCGCGCGGATGAAGAAGGCCGCCGGCGAGGGCTATGCCACCGCGACCGATCTCGCCGACTGGCTGGTGCGCGCCTTGAACCTGCCGTTCCGCGACGCCCACCAGCTGACCGGCCGGATCGTCGCCAAGGCGGCGGAAGCCGGCGTCGCGCTGCCGCGGCTGCCGCTGGAGACCATGCGGGCGATCGAGCCGCGAATCACCGACGACGTGTTCTCGGTGCTTTCGGTCGATCGCTCGGTGAAAAGCCGCGTCAGCTATGGTGGCACGGCGCCGAAAAACGTCCGCGCCCAGGCGAAAAAATGGCTCAAGCGGCTCGATAAGGAGCAAAAATGACCCTCGCCCACAGAGGAGGGTTCAAGCGCGCGCACGATCTGCTATGCTGCCGCCAATCTTGGGAGCACGCGTTGTCATGAGACTTTGCGACCGGCCATTGTCCCGACTGGCTCTGCTCGGCGTGTTGGCTGTCGCGCTGGGCCTGGGCGCGTGCGGCCGCAAAGGGCCGCTCGATCCGCCGCCGACCTCATCGGAATCGATCGAGCCGCAGGCCGGCGTCGCGGGCGTCGACGCCAATGCGCCGCCCGCGCCAGGATCGAAAAAACGTCTCCCGATCGACGTCCTGCTCAACTGAGCGTGCCATGCATCATTTCGCTTATCGCGGCGGCGTTCTGCACGCCGAGGCGGTGAACCTCGACGCGCTGGCCGCGGAAGTAGGGACGCCGTTCTATTGCTACTCCACCGCCACGCTCGAGCGGCACTATCAGGTGTTCGCCGGCGCCTTCGCCGATGTGAACGCGCTGGTCTGCTACGCCATGAAGGCGAATTCCAACCAGGCGGTGATCAGAACGCTCGCCAAGCTCGGCGCCGGCGCCGACGTCGTCTCCGGCGGCGAACTCAAGCGCGCGCGCGCGGCCGGCATCGCGCCCGACAAGATCATGTTTTCCGGCATCGGCAAGACCGCGGCCGAACTCGCGCTCGCGGTCGATACCGGCATTCTCTGCGTCAATGTCGAATCCGAGGCCGAACTCGAATTGCTGTCCGCGATCGCGGCCGCCAAGAGCGCTACGGTGAATATCTCGGTGCGGGTCAATCCCGACATCGATCCGAAGACCCACGCCAAGATCGCGACCGGCAAGGCCGAGAACAAGTTCGGCATCCCGATCAGCCGCGCGCGCGAAGTCTATGCGCGCGCCGCCAAACTGCCCGGTCTCAAGGTTGCCGGCGTCGACATGCATATCGGCAGCCAGATCACCGACCTCGATCCGTTCGGCGACGCCTTCACGCTGCTGGCCGAATTCGTGCGCACGCTGCGCGGCGACGGGCACAGCATTTCGCATGTCGATCTCGGCGGCGGTCTCGGCATCCCTTACCGCGACGGCAACGAGCCGCCGCCGCATCCGGAGGCTTATGCCGCGGTGGTCAAGCGCGCGACGCGCGATCTCGATTGCCGGCTGATTTTCGAGCCCGGCCGGCTGATCGCCGGCAATGCCGGTATTCTGGTAACGCGGGTGCTGTTCGTGAAGCATGGCGCCGGCAAAAATTTTGTCATCGTCGACGCGGCGATGAACGATTTGATCCGCCCGACGCTGTACGACGCCCATCATGAAATCTGGCCGGTGCGGGAGTCGGCGCCCGCCGCGCGCCGGATCCGCGCCGACGTGGCCGGTCCGATTTGCGAATCGGGCGATTATTTTGCCCTCGACCGCGATCTGGCCGAGCCGGAAGCGGGCGCCTTGCTGGCTTTGATGTCGGCCGGGGCCTATGGGGCGGTGCAGGCCGGAACCTACAATACCCGGGCGCTGGTGCCGGAAGTGCTGGTCAAGGGCGGCGAATGGGCGCTGGTCCGGCCTCGCCTTGATGCCGACCAATTGATTGCGCTCGATCGCCTGCCGGCCTGGCTCTAGCCGTATAATCGCCTGCGTGGCTCGGGACTTTGCCGCGTGTTAGCGTGTCTTTTGAGAGATTCTCGGAGACCGGGCTGACGGAGCGTCTGTTGGACAGCTTGGACGAAAAATCGCCGGACGAAGCGCTGCCGGTCGGGACGCTGCTCAAGCGAGCCCTCACGCGGGCGCGCGGCAGCATTCTGTGGGAGCGACTGTGGCCGGCGCTGGCCAGCCTCGGCACCGCGGTCGGGCTGTTCCTGGCGTTTTCCTGGGCCGGGTTGTGGCTGGCTTTGCCACCGGTCGCCCGCGCGACCGGCCTGTTCCTTTTCCTCGTGGTCACGGCGATCGCCACGGTCCCGCTGCTGTTGCTGCGGACGCCGAGCATCTATGACGGTCTGCGGCGGCTTGATCGCGGCAGCGGCGAGCCGCACCGTCCGGCCACTGCGATCGCCGATGAAATTGCCGGCAACCCGAGCGATCCGGTTTCACAAGCCTTATGGCAAGCCCATATTGCACGCGCCTTGCTGTCGGCGCGCAAGCTCAGGGCCGGCTGGCCGGAGCCGCGGCTGGCCGCGCGCGACCCGATGGCGTTCCGCGCGCTGGCGCTCATTCTGGTGGTCGCCAGCTTCTTTGCGGCATCCGGCGAGCGGGTCAAACGCATCACCGCCGCGTTCGACTGGCAGGGCGTGGTCGCGCCGGCGAATTTCCGCATCGATGCCTGGGTCACGCCGCCGGTCTACACCGCGCGGCCGCCGGTCATGCTTCCGGGCTTGCGGTCCGGCGAAGCCGTGCAGGTCGCAGGCCCGGTCGCGGTGCCGGTCGGCAGCCAACTGGTCGTTCGTTCAACCGGCAACGTGCATTTCGACGTCGCCCACAGGGGCGGCATTGAGGATGCCGCCGATCCGCGGACGCCGCTTCCGTCCGGCGCAGAGGAGCGCCGCTTTGTCATCAAGGACGACGGCGTTGCGATCGTGCGCGGCGTCAGCTCCAGCGAGTTGATCTGGACCTTCACCGCGATCCCGGACCGGGCGCCGACCATTGCGCTGATCAAGGATCCGGAACGGCAGGCGCGCGGCGCGCTGCGGCTCGATTATAAAATGGCGGACGACTACGGAGTGGTCGAGGCACAGGCGACCTTCGCGCGCAAGGAGGCGCCGGCCGCCAACAGGACGCCGCGCCCGCTCTATAGCGCGCCGGCGTTCGGCTTGGCGCTGCCGCAGGCGCGCACGCGCAACGGCGTTGCCCAAACCATCCACGATCTCACCGAGCATCCCTGGGCCGGCGCCGATGTGGTGATGACGCTGATCGCGCGCGACGAAGCCGGCAACGAGGGCCGGAGCGAGCCGCACGAGCTGCAATTGCCGCAGCGCATTTTCGTCAAACCGGTCGCCCGCGCGCTGATCGAGCAGCGCCGCATTCTGGCGCTCGACGCCGCCGCCAAGCCGCTGGTTCTCACTGCGCTCGATGCGCTCACGCTGGCGCCCGAACGCTTTTCTCCCGAGATCGGAGTCTATCTCGGTCTGCGTTCGATCTACTTCGATTTGACCAATGCCCGCGCCGACGACGCCTTGCGCGACGTGGTCGCGCGCCTGTGGGCGATGGCGCTGCAGATCGAGGACGGCAATGTTTCCGATACCGAGCAGGCGCTGCGGCAGGCGCAGGAGGCGCTGCGCCAGGCGCTTGAGCGCGGCGCCAGCGACGATGAGATCAAGAAGCTGACCGACCAGTTGCGCGCGGCGCTCGACAAATTCCTGCAGGCGCTGGCCGAGGAGATGCGGAAGAACCCGCAACAGCTGGCGCGGCCGCTCGACCGCAATACCCGCATGCTCAGCCCGCAGGATCTCAAGAGCATGATCGACCGGCTGGAAAACCTTGCCCGTTCCGGCAACAAGGATGCGGCGCGCCGGCTGCTGGAGGAATTGCAGCAGATGCTGGAGAACCTGCAGACGGCGCGGCCCGGCGGCTCGCCCGACGGCGACGACGATGACGACATGATGTCGGCGCTCGACGAACTCGGCGACATGATCCGCAAGCAGCAGCAATTGCGCGATCGCACCTTCCGCCAGGGCCAGGATATGCGGCGCGACCGTCAGCGCGGGCAGCGCGGCAATGAACAGCAGATGGGCGAACTCAGCCAGGATCAGCAGGCGCTGCGCGAGCGACTCAACAAACTGCTCGAGCAATTGCGTCAGCGCGGCCTGGGCAATCCCAGCCAGGGTCAGAAAGGCCAGAAGGGTCAGGGCCAGAAAGGCGAGGGCGGCAACGAGATGGATCAGCTGGGCGAGGCCGGCGAGGCGATGGGCGAGGCCCAGGGTCAGCTGGGCGACGGCAACGCCGATGGCGCGGTCGACTCGCAAGGCCGCGCGCTGGAGGCGCTGCGCAAGGGCGCGCAAGGAATGGCGCAGGCGATGCAGCAGAACGGCATGGGCCCGGGTCCCGGCCAGCCCGGTCGCCGCGGCCAGGCGCGCGCGCAGCAGGACACCGATCCGCTTGGCCGGCCGCTGCGCGGGCGCGACTACGGCGACGATGTTACGGTCAAGGTGCCGGGCGAGATCGACGCGCAGCGGGCGCGGCGAATCCTGGAAGAATTGCGCCGGCGCTTTTCCGACACGGGCCGGCCGCAGCTCGAGCTCGAATACATCGAGCGCCTGCTGAAGGATTTCTGAGCGTCAACGGCGTCCGGGCGCCAGCGCTTCATTGACCGCGCCGCGGATCTGATCGACCGAAAACGGCTTGGCGATCACGTCATGCACCAGCGCATCGAGCCCGTGGGCGCGTTCGCGCTGATCGGCGTAGCCGGTCATCAATAAGATCACCACATCGGGATGGTCGCGCGCGGCGGCCAGCGCCAGCGCAATACCGTCCATCGCCGGCATCTTGATGTCGGTGAGCAACAACGCGAAGTCGCCGTTGCGCGCGGCCAAGCTGTCGTATGCCGCAATGCCGTCGGCGGTGGCGGTGGTGTCGTGGCCGTCCTGTTCAAGGGCGCGAACGACGAACTCGCGCACCGCGTCATCATCCTCGGCAATGAGGATGCGCGCCATCACTTCGCTCCGGTTGCCGCGTCGCGGACGGTGACGAAACGCACCAACAGGTCGTTGGCGTCGGCGGGTGGCGAGGCGAGCTGGCTGCGAAATGGCAACGTCTCGCCGGGGCCGAGGGTGCTGCGGGTCGGCGCCGCGGACCACGAATAGACTTCCTGGCCGGTCGAATTGCGCACGGCAAAGCGCAGGCGCGGCACCTCGACCGGTTTGCTGCCCGAACCGACGATCGCGCCCTCGACCACCAGCACAGTCACGCCGTCATGCTCCTCTTTTGTAATCCTGACCTTCTCAAAGGAGAGATTGCGCAAATTGACCGGCAGGCCGATGGCGGCGAAGAGCGACGCGGTCTGCGGAACGAAATGCACGACTTCATTGCGGGCGCCGACGAGCGCGACGTTGAAACCGAGCAGCACGAGAATAAGCGCCGTCCATTTTGACGAGCTGCGCTTATGCCGTCGTTGGGCCTGCAAACGGTCGCGGCGGGCGGCGAAGCTTTCAACATCTTCGGCATCAAGTTCCGCGCCGTCGGGTTCCGGCGGCGGGCCGGGATCGATTGACGGCACCAAGGAGGGCGCCGCGGTCATCGGGATGGTCTCGTGTTCGATCGGCGCGGGCGGCGGAAAATCGGCTGGGGCGGAGGCGCCGTCCTCGGCTGCCGGCGGCTTGGCGCCGAAGTCGCCGACCGGTGACGCCGGCTCGGCGCCAAAATCGTCGGCGGCCGGCGGGGCCGGTCGCAGCGCTGAAGTTTCGGGCGGCGATGGCGGCGGGCGGCCGGACCGCGTTGGTGTTCCGCCGTCGCGCGCTTCGGCCTCGGCGATGACATCCGCGACAAAGCCGGTGACGTTGGCCGGCACTTTCGGGGCGCCGGCAAACCATGCCGTTTTGCAGCGCGCACAACGGACCGTACGGCCGGCCGGCCCCAGCGAGGGCGGCTCGATCAGGTAGGACGTGGCGCAGCTCGGGCAGACGATCAGCATGGTCATGGCGGTAATTTGCTCCCCCAACGGTAGCAGTCGACCGTTAATGCTTCGGAAACCATGACCGGGCCGGGGCGCGGCCTGCCTCCTGCCCGCCGGTGGCCGGGAGGCTATGGCGGCGCCGTGATAATCCTGTAAAAGCGCGACTTCAGGCGGTTGCGGCGGTAGCGGGACCAGGGTCGGGAGCGCTGGCGGGGCCTATAACGGGACATCCCGCGGCATGATTCGGCGGGTTTTGGGCGGAGACGGGTGTGGTCCGATTCGAGAATGTAGGGCTGCGCTATGGGCTGGGGCCTGAGGTCCTGCGCGATCTGTCGTTCCGCATCGAGCCGCATTCGTTCCAATTCCTCACCGGCCCCTCGGGTGCCGGCAAGACCTCGCTGATGCGCCTGTTGTTTCTCTCGCTCAAGCCAACGCGCGGGCTGATCACCCAATTCGGCCATGATGTGGCGACCCTGAGCAAGGACGCGTTGTCGACGCTGCGGCGGCGCATCGGCATCGTTTTTCAGGATTTTCGGCTGCTCGATCACATGACGACCTATGAAAACGTCGCCTTGCCATTGCGGGTCATCGGCCGCCACGAGGACAGCTATCGCGACGAGGTGATCGAACTGCTCAATTGGGTCGGTCTGGGCGAGCGCATGTGGGCGCTGCCGCCGGTGCTTTCGGGCGGCGAGAAGCAGCGCGCCGCGATCGCGCGGGCGGTCATCGCCCGGCCGCAACTTCTGCTCGCCGACGAGCCGACCGGCAATGTCGATCCGAGCCTTGCGCAGCGGCTGCTGCGGCTGTTCGTCGAACTCAACAAGTCCGGCACCTCGGTGCTGATCGCCACCCACGACATTGCGCTGATGGATCAGTACGATGCCCGCCGCCTCGTGCTGCACGAAGGCCGCTTGCATATTTACGATTGAGAAATAGCGATGGCCGATGAGTTCAGGAGCGAACCGATGGCGCCGGCGCGCAGGCCGGGTGGCCCCATGCCGCGGTTCGAGACACCGATCGTGCCGCGCAATTCGATCTCCGGCCGCGCGTTGATCGCGGTGGTCGCGATTATGACTTTTCTCGCCTCGCTCACGATCGGCGCGGTGCTGCTGGTGCAGTCGTCGGCGAGCGAATGGCAGGCCGACGTGGCGCGCGAAGTCACGATCCAGGTACGGCCGGCGCCGGGACGCGATCTCGACGCGGCCGTCGAAAAGGCGACCGCGCTTGCCAAGGGAATTCCGGGCATCGCCGAAGTCCGCGCGATGTCGAAAGAGGAATCGGCGCGGCTGCTCGAGCCCTGGCTCGGCGCCGGGCTCTCGCTGCACGAGTTGCCGGTGCCGCGCATGATCGTCGTCACGATCGCCTCTGGCGTCACGCCGGACATTGCGCAATTGCGCCGGGTGTTGGCCGCCGAGGTGGCCGGCGCCAGCCTCGACGATCATCGCGGCTGGATCGACCGCATGCGCGCGATGGCGAATACGGCGGTCGCGGCCGGGATCGCCATCCTGGTGCTGATGATCGTGGCGACCATGCTGTCGGTGAGTTTCGCGACCCGCGGCGTGATGGCGGCCAATCGCCCGGTGATCGAGGTGCTGCATTTTATCGGCGCCCGCAACGGCTTCATTGCCGGGCATTTCCAGCGCCATTTTCTGCTGCTCGGCCTGCAAGGCGGCGCACTCGGCGGTGGCGCGGCGATGGTGCTGTTCGCGTTCGGCGGCTTGATCGGCCGCTGGTTCGCCGGCACCGCCGGCGGCGATCAGACTGCGGCGCTGTTCGGCACGTTTTCGATCGACACCGTCGGTTATGCCGCAGTTCTGCTGCAGATCGTGCTGATCGCACTGGTGACGGCATGGACCGCACGCCATACCGTCAACCGGACGCTTGAGGCGATCGAATAGCCATGCTCACCGGTCTCGCCCGCTGGATTGGCTATTTGACGATGACGGCCACGGCCGTCGGCCTGCTGGCGCTGTCCGCCGGTTTCGCGTGGTACGTTTGGCAAATCCAGAATGAAGAGGTCAGGCTCGATCGCACGGCGGACGGTATCGTGGTTTTGACCGGTGCCGCCTCGCGGATTCCCGACGCCATCGATCTGCTCGCCAGCCAGCGCGGCCGGCGACTGCTGATTACCGGCGTGCACCGCACCACCAGCGCGCGCGAGATCGCCAGCCTGATGCTGCTCAATGAGCGCCTATTCGCCTGTTGCGTCGACCTCGACCGCTCGGCGCTCAATACCGTGGGCAACGCGCTCGAGACCAAACGCTGGGCGCGGGAGCGCGGATTCACTTCGCTGATCATCGTCACCTCGAATTGGCACATGCCGCGCGCGATGGCGGAAATCGCCCATCAAATTCCCGATGTCGCCCTGATTCCGTTCCCGGTGGTATCGGAGAAGATCAAATCCGAGCCGTGGTGGTCGCATGCGGCGACCGCGCGGCTGTTGCTGGCGGAATATCTGAAATATGTCGTCGCGGTCGCGCGGATGCATCTCGATCCCGATTTTATCTGAAGGTGGCGCGTGGTGATTTTTATCCGTTCGATCCTGTTCAACGTGGTGTTCTATCTGAACCTGATGTTCTGGATGGTGGTCGCGATTCCGACCTTTCTGATGTCGTACCGCGCGATCATGCAGGTGGCCAAGCTGTGGGGGCTCACCAGTCTGTTCTGGTTGCGGGTGATCTGCGGCATCAAGGCCGAATTTCGCGGAGTGGAAAAAATTCCGCCGGGCGCGCTGATCGTCGCCGCCAAGCATCAATCGGCCTGGGAAACCTTCGCGCTGCTCTGGATGTTCCACGATCCGGCCTTCATTCTCAAACGCGAACTGCGGTGGATTCCGCTGTTCGGCTGGTTCACCTGGAAAGGCCGCATGGTGCCGGTCGATCGCGGCGCCGGCTCGCAGGGGTTGGCGGCGATGAACGAGCGCGCGTGGCAGGAACTCGCCCGCGGCCGCCAGCTCATCATTTTTCCCGAAGGCACGCGCCGTCCGGTCGGCGCCGAGCCGAAGTATAAATATGGCATCGTGCATCTTTATGCCGGCGCCGGCGTGCCCTGCCTGCCGATTGCGTTGAATTCCGGATTGTTCTGGCCGCGCCGTACATTCCTCCGCGTGCCGGGAACCGTTGTGGTCGAGATTCTCGATCCGATCCCGCCCGGGCTCGACAAGGAGGCTTTCGCGGCCCGCTTGCATAATGATCTGGAAACGGCGACCGCGCGCCTGATCGCCGAAGGCCGGCGCGAGATTGCACGCAACTTAAGGTGAGGCCGGCGCGGCGTGGGATTCATGCGCGCCTTTAAGACGCTCCGCCAGCCGATGCAGTTCGCCGTCGCGGTAGCCGAGCGCCTCCAGCGCCTTGACGGTCTCGATCACGTAGTCGCGGTTGGCGCCGGAGCGGCCGTGACCCTGCCGCACATAATGCAGTTGCTGGGCCGGCGTCAGCCGGCCGGCATATTGCCGGTGGCCGCGATCGACCATGTAGCACAGCGCCGGCACCCGCTGCTGGGGATCGTTGTCAAGCCACACCGTGCGCCAGGCCTCGCGATAGACCGCGGTGACCTGCTCGCGGGCGCGCAGGTAATCGATGGTGGCGGCGCGGTCGGCGGCATCGACGCGGTAGGCGATGCCGCGGCAATTGCCGCCGCGGTCGAGGCCGAGCACCAGGCCCGGCCGCTCCGGCGTGCCGCGGTGGACGAAGGAATAGACGCAGAGCGCCCGGTGAGCGCCGACCAGCCGCGCGTTGCAGCGCTGGCGAAAGGC
>Ga0315281_10014095_pt1 | contig 10798 bp, 9 predicted proteins | sample YL17G07_0_MG_FD_204540 | JGI IMG/M metagenome (GOLD analysis project Ga0315281, IMG submission 204540) | Sediment microbial communities from Yellowstone Lake, YNP, Wyoming, USA - YL17G07_0 | ecosystem: Environmental > Aquatic > Freshwater > Lake > Sediment | place: USA: Wyoming | collected... | reverse complement strand
GTGAAAGCGATCCGGTCGCCCGAATTCGCCGAGCGGCTGGCCGCAGTCGGCGCCGTACCGCGTCCGAGCACGCCCGATGAGTTTGGCGCCTTCCTGCGCGCAGAGAGCCCGCGCTGGCGCGGGATCGTCGCGCGCTCTGGCGCGAAGGCGGAATAAGTCTTACTGGTCGAGCTTGACGCCGACCTCGCGGATCACCGCGCCCCAGCGTTCATCGAGGCGCCGCGCTTCCTTCGCCATCTCCGCCGGCGGTATTCCCGAGGCCTCGGAACCGCCCTCGGCGAACAGCTTGACGATGTCCGGGTGCTTGATCGCCCGCCCGAGGTGGCTGTAGAGCGCGTCCACCGTCGCGGGCGCCATGCCGGCCGGGCCCCAGAACCAGAGATAGCCCCACATGCCGACGTCGTAACCCTGCTCGCGCATCGTGGGCAGGTCGGCGAGCGCCGCGGCGCGCGTTTCGGAGGCCGTGGCGAGCAGCTTTACCCGTCCGGTCTTCGCGTTGGAGATGGCGGTGGTGGGTCCGTCAAAGAACAGCTGCACCACGCCCGACAAATGATCCTTCATCGCGTCGCCGCTGCCTTTGTAGGGCACATGCACTATGTTGATGCCCGCCAGGCGCGAAAACATTTCGCCATTCAGGTGAGAGGTGCTGCCGGCTCCGAACGAAGCGTAATTGAGCTTGCCCGGATTCGCCTTGGCGTAGGCCACCAGCTCGGCGACGTTGTTGAACGGCGCCGACACGTGCGCTGTAAGGATGGTGTTCGACTTTGCGCCCGGGGTGATCGGCGTGAAGTCCTTGAACAGGTCCCACGGCGGCACCTTGTAGAGGTGGGGAATCTGGACGTGCGTCGCAATGGTGTAGAGCAGCGTGTGGCCGTCGGGCACCGCCTTCTGCACCTCGCGCGCGCCGATCACAGTGGAGCCGCCGGGCTTGTTCTCGACGATCACAGAGGTGCCGAGCGTCGCGCCGGCTTTCTGCGCGATGGCGCGCGCCTGGATGTCGGTCTGCCCGCCCGGTGCGAACGGCACGATGATGCGCACCGGCTTGCCGGGTTGCGGGAATGTCTGGGCGGTTGCAGACAGCGATAAAGCAAAGGCGAAAAACGCTAGAGCGATTCTCATCCTGGACCCCCTTCTCCAAGGGAAACAAGTCTACCCGACGTGCTATACAACCGGAACCGAACGTTGGATAGGAGGCTGCGATGTCGGAATTGCTGAAGCGTACCGATCGACTGTGGAGCGGGGAAGCGAGCACGACGCAGGCGGAATTCCATCCATTCTCCGGCCCGCGGCTGCTGGAAGAACTCGCGCCGGGCGTGGCGTTCTTCAAGGCTTTTGTCAACGTCACAGCCGTGAAGACGGCAGAGGGCCTGGTGCTCGTCGACACCGGTTCGTTCCATCCCGCCGCGCACAAGCTCAGCTTCGATGCGGTGCGCGGCTGGAACGGCGAGCGCGTGCATACGGCGGTCTACACGCACGGCCATGTCGACCACGCCTACGGCCTGCCGCCGTTCCTTGCCGAAGCGCGGGTTCGAGGCTGGCAGCCGCCGCGTATCGTCGGCCACGCCAATGTCCTGCCGCGCATGCAGCGCTACGTGCGCACCGCGGGCTACAACTCGATCATCAACACGCGCCAGTTCGGGTTCGCGACGCAGTGGCCGGTGGAGTTCCAGGCGCCGACGGACACCTACGCGGAGGCGCTCGAGTTCTCGGTCGGCGGCGCGCGCTTCCAGCTGCACCATGCCAAGGGCGAGACCGACGATCACACCTGGGTATTCCTGCCCGAGACGAAGACGCTGTGTACGGGCGATCTGTTCATCTGGGCGGCGCCCAACGCCGGCAATCCGCAGAAAGTGCAGCGCTACGCGGTGGAATGGGCGGCGGCGCTGCGCGCCATGGCGGCGCTCGGCCCCGAGCTGCTGTTGCCCGGACACGGGCTGCCCATTGCCGGCGCGGCGCGGGTACAGGCGGCGCTGCTGGATACCGCGACCTACCTGGAGTCGCTGGTAAACCAGACGCTGGAGCGCCTCAACGCCGGTCAAACGCTCTACGAAATCCTCGACGGCGTCCGCCCGCCGGCGGCGCTCGAGGCCAAACCCTATCTGAAGCCGGTCTATGACGAGCCTGAATTCATCGTGCGCAACCTGTGGCGCTGCTTCGGCGGCTGGCACAGCGGCGTGCCGAGCGAACTGAAACCGGCCCCGCGGCGCGCGCTTGGCCGGGAGCTTGCCACGCTTGCCGGCGGGATCGAGCGGCTTCTCGAGCGCAGCCGCGCGCTGGTCGCCGCCGGCGACGCACGCCTCGCAGCGCATCTGGTGGATTGGGCGGCCGACGCGGAACCGGCGAGCCGCGAAGTGCATGCGGCGCGTGCCGCCGTCTACCGCGCGCTGATGGCAGGATCGTCCTCGACGATGTCGCGCGGCATTTACGGCGCGGCGGCCCGCGAGTCGGAAGCGAAGGCCGCGGCCGGCGTCTAATGGATGCCCACCGCCGCTTCGATATTGCGCACCATCGCCACCAGGCGCGGCCCGAGATCCTCCTCGAGCTGGCCTTTCTTCACCATGAACGCCGGCACGCCGCAGTTGAAAGTCACGATCTCGCCGTCCACGTTGCGCCGCATCGGCGCGCCAACCGCGTGCACTTCGCGCCGCAGGTCGCCATTCGAGACGCAATAGCCCTTGCCACGGATGTCTTCCAGGCTCTTGTCGATCTGCGCCTTGTACTTGCGCAGCATCTCCGGTTCCTTCACCTTCATGTGGTTGAGCACCGCCTCGCGCTCCTGCGGCGTGCATGCGTAGAGGAATGCGCGCCCGATCACGGACTGGGCGATCGGCACCGAGGTGCCGATGTCGGGCAGCGTCGTCAGGTTGCCGCTGCGGCAGGCCTCTACGTACACCATGCTGAGCCGGTCGCGAATTCCCATGTTCACCGAGCCGTTGGTGTAGTCGGCGAGTTCCTTCATGAACGGGCGCGCGATCTGGCGTATGCTCATCGAGGCGAGGAGCGGATAGCCGATCGAGAGCACCGCGGAGCCTAGCTGGTATTTGCCCAGGCGCATGTTGTGGCGCAGGTAGCCCAGCTTGGTGAGTGTGTAGGTGAGGCGCGATACGGTCGGCTTGGGCAGGCCGGTGCGCACCGAGATTTCCTTGTTGCCGAGCATCGGCTCGAGCGGCGTGAAGCAGCGCAGCACTTCGAGGCCGCGGGCGAGCGTGGTCGCGAACTGGCGATCGCCCTCGTGCTCGTAGCTGTAGGGGCCGGTGGCCGGGGAAAGCGATGCGCTAGGCTCGGATGCGCCCATGGAACTTCTCCTTGATTGATGTTGCAGGCTGTTTCGCATTTCGATATTCCATCCGCGGCAAGGGCGTGTCAACTTAGTCATATGAAATATCACATAGCGAAACAACCATGTCCAAGTCCTTGTTTGATTTGAACGGCAAAGTGGCCATTATCACCGGATCGACGCGCGGCATCGGCAAGTCGATGGCCGAGGAACTGGCCCGCGCGGGCTGCAAAGTCGTCGTCTCGAGCCGTAAAGCCGAGGCTTGCGAAGCGGTGCGAGCCGAGTTCGAGCAGCTGGGCTACGAGGTGCTCGCGCAGCCCTGCAATGTCTCGAGGAGAGAGGAACTCAAGGCGCTGGTGGATAACACGGTCGCCAAATGGGGCCGCGTCGATATCGCCGTCGCCAATGCGGCGGCGAATCCGTACTACGGGCCGCTCACCGAGATCCCCGACGAAGCCTTCGACAAGGTGTTCCTGAATAACGTGAAGAGCGTGCTCTGGCTCGCCGCCCTTACCCTGCCCGGCATGGCCGAGCGCGGCGGCGGCAGTTTCATCACCGTAGGCTCGATCGGCGGCATCATCGCCAACACCGTGATCGGCGCCTACGGCGTCTCCAAGGCCGCCGACCACCACCTGGTGCGCAACCTCGCCGCCGAGTGGGGGCCGAAGAACGTGCGCGTAAACGCCATCGCACCGGGGCTCATCAAGACCGACTTCGCGAAAGCGCTCTGGGAAGACGACAAGCGCCGCACGGACCGCATCGCGGTGACGCCGCTGCGGCGCCTCGGCGTGCCGCGCGACATCGGCGGCATTGCCGTGTTCCTCGCCTCCGATGCGGCTGCGTTCATCACCGGGCAGGTCATCGTCGCCGACGGCGGGGTCACCATCCTTTGAAGGCTTACAGGGTATTCGATGAAGGGAAGTTCGGCAGCGGCCGCTTTTGCGAGATGGACCGCGACAAACTCGACGCGGGTAACGTCGTGGTGCGCATCGCCTACGCCAGCGTCAACTACAAGGACGCGCTCACGGCGCGCGGCAAGGCGAAGATCGCACTGAAGTTTCCGCTGGTGGTGGGAATCGATCTTGCCGGCACGGTCGAGGAATCCGCCGATGCGCGCTTCAAGCCGGGCGACGAAGTGATCGTCCACAGCTTCGGTCTGGGCGCGAATCACGATGGCGGTTATGCGGAGTTCGGGCGCTTTCCCGCGGAGTGGGTGATTCCGCTGCCCAGGGGACTGAGCCTGTTCGAGGCGAGCGCGCTGGGTGTTGCCGGGCACACCGCGGCGCTCGCGGTTGACCTGATGGAGTTGAACGGGCTCTCGCCCGAGAAGGGCAGAGTGCTGGTCAACGGCGCGACCGGCGGTGTAGCGTCGGTGGCGATCGATATCCTCTCGCAGCGCGGTTATCACGTGGTGGCGATGAGCGGAAAGGCGGACCAGGCGGATTACCTGAGGAGCCTGGGCGCGAAGGAAATCATCGGCAGGAGCGGTATCGAGGATTCCGGCCGGCCGCTGGAAAGCCCGCTGTGGGCGGGCGTGGTGGATTCGGTGGGCGGCGCGCAGATGTCCTGGCTCACGCGCAGCATGCAGCGCGACGGCGTGATCGCCTCTTTCGGCAACGCGGCAGGCGCCGAATTCGCGGGCAACGTGCTGCCGTTCATCCTGCGTGGGGTGCGGCTGCTCGGGGTGAACGTGAATAATCCCTACGCAACCATGAGCCGCATCTGGGGCAGACTCGCCTCCGACCTGAAGCCGCGGCACCTCGACAGGATCGCCCGCTCCATCCGCTTCCAGGAACTGGAGAGTGCGTTTGACGATCTGCTCGCGGCGCACGCCGTCGGGCGGCGGGTGGTGGATTTTTCGCTCGGCTGAAGTCCCAGGAAAAACACACGCTTGCTCCACCCCTGCCACCACGCGCTCAGCACGCCGGACAAGCCCGCGCTGATCATGGCGCGCTCCGGCGAGACCGTGACTTACCGCGAGCTGGAGGCACGCTCGAACCAGGGCGCCCGGCTGTTGCGCTCGCTCGGGCTCAAGCGCGGCGATGCGATTGCGTTGCTGATGGACAACAACGCGCGCTACATCGAGATCTGCTTCGCCGCGCAGCGTTCGGGGCTGTTCTACACCGCCATGAGTTCGCGGCTCTCCGCGCAGGAAGCCGAGTACATCATCCGCGACTGCGGCGCGAAGGCGCTGATCGTTTCGGCGAGCCTCGCCGGCCAGGCCGCGGCGCTGCTGCCGAAGAATCCCGGGGTGCGCCGCCGCTACTCGGTCGGCGGCGAGCTGCCCGGGCACGAGCTCTGGGAGCACGCGGCTGGCGCGCAGGCGACGTCACGCATCGGCGACGAGAGCGCGGGGCGCGACATGCTTTATTCCTCGGGCACCACCGGCCGGCCGAAGGGGGTCAAGACCGAGCTGCTCGAGGAGGCGATCGACGCGTCTAGCACGCTTACCAACATCGCGAGCAAGCTCTACGGCCTCAACGCGGACACGGTGTACCTGTCTCCGGCGCCGCTCTATCACGCGGCACCGCTGCGCTTCAACATGACCGTGATGCGCTTTGGCGGCACCGCGGTGATCATGGAGCACTTCGACGCCGAGGAGGCGCTGGCGCTGATCGAGCGGCACCGCGTCACGCACAGCCAATGGGTGCCGACCATGTTCGTGCGCATGCTCAAGCTGCCGCAGGCGGCGCGCGCGCGGCATGATGTTTCGTCGCTGCGCGTGGCGATCCACGCCGCCGCGCCGTGCCCGGTGCAGGTGAAGGAGGAAATGATCGGCTGGTGGGGGCCGGTGCTCTACGAGTACTACGCCGGCACCGAGGGCAACGGCTTCGTCGCCTGCGACTCCGCCCAGTGGCTGGCGCATAAGGGCACGGTCGGCAGCGCGCTGCTGGGCGAGATCCGGATCGTCGACGAGGCGAGCGGCGCCGCGCTGCCGCCCGGCGAGACCGGCACGATCTATTTCGCCAACGCGCCGGCATTCGAATATCACAACGACCCGGAGAAGACCGCGGCCTCGAAGTCGAAGGAAGGCTGGACCACGCTCGGCGACGTGGGCCATCTGGACACCGAGGGCTACCTGTACCTTACCGACCGCAAGCACTTCATGATCATCTCGGGCGGCGTGAACATTTACCCGCAGGAGATCGAGAACCTGCTGGTCACGCACCCGAAGGTGGCGGATGTCGCGGTGATCGGCGTGCCGAACGCGGAGTTCGGCGAAGAGGTCAAGGCGGTCGTGCAGCCGGCCGATCCACGCACTGCGGGCCCGGCGCTCGCCGAGGAACTGATCGCCTGGTGCCGCGCCCACCTGTCGCATCTCAAGTGCCCGCGATCGGTCGATTTCGAGGCCGAACTGCCGCGCCACCCGACCGGCAAGCTCTACAAGCGGCTGCTGCGCGAGCGCTATTGGAAGGACGCGGGACGCAAACTGTAGAATTACGCAGTCCACCGGGGAGGGAAATGGGCGCATCGAAGGTGCTGCGCGTTCGCGTCGAGAGCGAGCGATGCCAGGGGCACAACCGCTGCTGCGCGCTCGCGCCGGAACTGTTCGAGGCCGACGAGCTCGGCAACGCGAAGGTCAAGGCAGGCGGCATGGTCGCGCCGGCGCTGGAGGCCAAGGCGAAGCTGGCGCTCGCCAATTGCCCCGAGCACGCCATCCGGCTGTCGCAGGAATCTGTCGCAGGAACAAGCGGGGGAGGGGACCAATGAGCGCCAGAGCACCGGTGCAGGACTGGGCAACCGATTTCGATCACACCGATCCGGCGTGGAACGACGATCCGTACCCGCTCTGGGACGATCTGCGCAAACGCTGCCCGATCGCGCACAGCGAACGTTTCGAGGATGGCGCGTTTTTTCCTTCGCGCTACGCTGACGTGCGCGAAATCGCCTACGACACCGAGCACTTCTCGTCGCGGCGGGTGATCGTACGCAAGAAAAAATTCAATCCGTTGATGCCTTCGCCGCCGATTACCTCGGATCCGCCCGGGCACCGGCCGGCGAGGATGCCGCTGTTGCCCGCGTTCAATCCGAAGGCGATCGAGCGGCTCACCCCCGGGACGCGCGCCCTGTGCAACCGGCTGATTGACGGTTTCATCGAGAAGGGGGCCTGCGATGCGGCGACCGATTACGCGCAGCACATCCCGACGCGCGTGATCGCAAACATGCTGGGCATGGACGAGGAGGACGGCGAGCGCTATCGGCGCTGGATCAAGATGGCGCTGGAGGAAGGCATTCACGACAACGCCAAGGTGATGCAGTCGTTGAAAGAGATGACGGTCTATTTCGAAGAGGAGTTGGCCAAGCGCGGTTCCAGGCCGGGCGATGACCTGATTTCCTTCATGCGCGACCAGCGCGTGGACGGCCAGCCGCTGGCGCCGGAAAAGCTGGTCGGCACGCTGCGCTTGCTGCTCATCGCGGGCATCGACACGACCTGGAGCGCGATCGGCGCGAGCCTGTGGCATCTCGCGAGTCATCCCGAGGATGCCGCGCGGCTCGCCGCGAACCCATCGTTGATGGACACGGCGGTCGAGGAGTTTCTGCGCGCCTATGCGCCGGTCACGATGGCGCGCGAGGTGGTGAAGGAGGTCACCATCAACGGCTGTCCGATGCGGCCCGGCGCCATGGTGCTGCTCTCGTTCCCGGCGGCGAACCGCGATCCGGAGATGTTCCCCGATGCGGACAAGGTGTTGATCGACCGGAAAGAGAACCGGCATGCCGCATTCGGCCTGGGAATCCACCGCTGCATCGGCTCCAATCTCGCGCGCATGGAGTTGCGCGTGTCGATCGAAGAGTGGCTCAAGCGCGTTCCGGAATTCCGGCTCGAGGACCCGGCGAAGGTGACCTGGTCTGAGGGCACGGTGCGCGGCCCGCGCACGCTGCGGGTTAATTGGGCATAGACGTCGTCATAGTCGGTGCCGGTTTTGCCGGCATGTACATGCTGCACAAGGTGCGCAGCCAGGGGCTCAAGGCGCGCGTCTTCGAGGCGGCTGCCGGGGTCGGCGGCACCTGGTACTGGAACCGCTACCCGGGCGCGCGCTGCGACGTCGAGAGCCTCGAGTACTCCTTCGGCTTCGACGAGGCGCTGCAGCAGGAATGGAAGTGGAGCGAGCGCTACGCCGGCCAGCCGGAAATCCTGCGCTACGCAAACCACGTCGCCGAGCGCTTCGGACTCGGGGCCGATATCCGCTTCAACACGCGCGTGAGCGCCGCCGCATGGGACGACGCGGGCGCGTGCTGGCGCGTGAGTACCGGCAGCGGCGAGCCGGTCTGGGCGCGTTTCCTCGTCATGGCGGCCGGCTGCCTGTCGTCGGCCAACCTGCCGCAGATCAAAGGGCGCGCGACGTTTGCGGGCGAGAGCTACCACACCGGCCAATGGCCGCATGGGAAGGTCGAGTTCGGCGGCAAGCGCGTCGGCGTGATCGGCACCGGCTCCTCAGCCGTCCAGTCGATTCCGGTGATCGCGGAGCAGGCGGCCGAGCTCTACGTCTTTCAGCGCACGCCTGCGTACTCGGCGCCGGCGCACAACGGACCGATCGATCAAGGGTACGAGGCCCGCGTCAAAGGTGACTATGCCGGCTTTCGCGCGCGCAACCGCCGCATGCCGACCGCGTTCGGCTCGAGTTTTCCGAGAAACGAGGGCTCCGCGCTCGAGGCCGGGCCCGAGGAACGCGGGCGCGCCTACGAAGCGCGCTGGCAGCGCGGCGGTCTCGGATTTCTCGGCGCCTTCGGCGACCTGATTCTCGACCAGAAGGCAAACGATACCGCGGCCGAGTTCGTGCGCGGAAAAATTAGCGCCGCCGTGCGCGATCCCGCGGCGGCGCGGCTGTTGATGCCAAGGCAGACGATCGGCTGCAAGCGCATGTGCATCGATTCCGGGTACTACGAGGCCTTTAACCGGGCGAACGTGCGCCTGGTGGACATCAGCAGCACCGGGGTCGAGGAGATCACCCCGCGCGGACTGAAGGCGGCCGGCAGGGAGTACCACCTCGAGTGCATCGTCTACGCGACCGGGTTCGATGCCATGACGGGCTCGCTCCTGCGCATGGACATTCGCGGGCGTGGCGGCCGCGCGCTCAATGACAAATGGCATGCCGGCCCGCGCAGCTATCTGGGCCTTGGCGTCGCGGGTTTTCCGAACCTGTTCATCATCACCGGTCCCGGCAGTCCCTCGGTGCTGACCAACATGATCGTCTCGATCGAGCAGCAGGTCGAATGGATCGCAGAGTGCCTCGCCTATCTGGGCGCGCACGGCAGGTCGCTCATCGAGGCGAGCGTCGAGGCTGAGGACGCCTGGGTCGCCCACGTCAACGCCGTCGCCGACCGGACGCTCTACCCGACCTGCAACTCCTGGTATCTTGGCGCCAACGTCCCTGGCAAGCCGCGCGTGTTCATGCCGCTGGTCGGATTTCCGCCTTACGTGGAAAAGTGCAACGAGGTGGCGGCGCGCGGCTACGAAGGTTTCGTGCTGCACTGATCCGAAGTAAACTTCCAGCTTCCACCGGAGGGCACGCATGGACCTTAACTATTCCCAGGACGAGTCCGCATTCCGCGACGAGGTGCGCGGCTGGCTGAAGGCGAATCTGCCGCAGGACCTGCGCGACAAGATCGCCAACTACGACGAACTCGGCCGCGACGACCTGCTGCGCTGGCACAAGATCCTCGCCAAGAAGGGCTGGGTCGCGCCCGCCTGGCCCAAGGAGTGGGGCGGCACCGACTGGAACGTCGTGCAGCGCTACATCTTCGAGGAGGAGTGCGGCTTCGCCGGCACGCCGCCGCTGATTCCGTTTGGCCTGACGATGTGCGGTCCGGTGCTGCTGCGCTTCGGCACCCCGGAGCAGAAGAAGCGCTTCCTGCCGGACATCTACAACGGCGACGTATTCTGGTGCCAGGGCTATTCCGAACCGGGATCCGGCTCCGACCTCGCCTCACTGAAGACAAAGGCCGAGCGCAAGGGGGACCATTACATCGTCAACGGCCAGAAAACCTGGACCACGCTCGGCCACTTCGCCGACTGGATCTTCTGTCTCGTGCGCACCGACTCCAGCCTGTCCAAGCGCCAGGAGGGCATTTCCTTCCTCCTCATCGACATGAAAACCCCCGGCATCACCGTGCGGCCGCTGGTCCTGATGGACGGCGGGCGCGAGGTGAACGAGGTGTTCTTCGACGATGTGAAGGTGCCGGTGGAGAACCTGGTTTTCGAGGAGGGCAAGGGCTGGACGGTGGCCAAGTACCTGCTCGGCCACGAGCGCATGAACACCGGCCGCATCGGCGGCTCCAAGCGCGAACTGGCGAAGCTGAAGGTGTTCGCCGGCCAGCAAAGGGGCGACGACGGCAAGCCGCTGATCGAGGATGCGCGCTTTCGCGACAGGCTGACGCGCGTCGAAGTGGAACTCATGGCGCTCGAGATCACCAACCTGAGGTTCCTCGACCAGATGCGCCGCAGCGGCCAGCCGCCGGGCGCGGACGTCTCGATGCTCAAGATCAAGGGCACGGAAATCCAGCAGGCGCTCACCGAGCTTT
>Ga0315281_10014094_pt1 | contig 10799 bp, 12 predicted proteins | sample YL17G07_0_MG_FD_204540 | JGI IMG/M metagenome (GOLD analysis project Ga0315281, IMG submission 204540) | Sediment microbial communities from Yellowstone Lake, YNP, Wyoming, USA - YL17G07_0 | ecosystem: Environmental > Aquatic > Freshwater > Lake > Sediment | place: USA: Wyoming | collected... | reverse complement strand
CTCTCGATCATCCGTGGAGGAAATTCGACATCAATCGATTTAAACGAAAATCCCCGCAGACGGCGGCAGTATAAACCGGACATTTCTATTTTGCCGAAAACCGGACATTTTCATTTTGCCTTGACATGAATGGTTACCTTACTTGACATGAGCTATTATTATAATGTAATATTATGTAATACAATGAAACCCGAATGAAATAAAAAAAGGAGGTGGGAATGCCAACAGTTCAAAAGAGCATCAGGATTCAGGAAAAAACACTTAAAGAGATTGAACAGATATCAAGAGATTCAGGCAAAGAGTTTTCTGCTGTAGCAAATGAGTTACTTGAAGAAGCTGTGAGGATGACACGCTGTCCGGGTATTATTTTTACTGAAGGAACTACAGGAAGGAGGGCGCGGATTGCGGGCACAGGTATCGAGGTCTGGGAGGTAATCGCAACATACAAAGGTGTTGCTGAAGATTTTACCCGCCTGCGTAAGGCATATCACTGGCTTACCGAGCAGCAACTAAGAGCTGCTACAGGCTACTACAATATCTATACAGAAGAGATTGACCGTCTTATAAAGCAGAATGAAGAATTGAATAGTGAACGTATCCATAAAAAATATCCTTTTCTCGTCAGGGGTAGTCGTTGAAATATTACCTCGATGAAGACCTCAGTCCTAAAATTGCAGAAATACTCAGAAAACATCATGTAGATGCCATCAGCGCTCATAAGATTGGAATGTTACAGGCTACTGATTTAGAACAATTGGAGCGAGCTTCTTCTGAGGGAAGGTGTCTTTTAACCCGTAACAGAAATGACTTTATCCGCCTGACTGTTCAGTTTTTTAATGAACATCGGCCGCATTGTGGAGTGCTTATAATTCCACATACCTTGCCTGGTGACAAATTTTCTGCTATAGCTAAAGCCATAATGAAATATCACTCAAAACATTCTGAAGACACTTTAGAGGCATATACCATAGATTTTCTTGAGACGCAGCTCTAAAGGATAGTATCAGAAAAATAAAGATAATTCTTTTAATCCTTTTTTTCTCTACTAAAGTTCTTAGTGAGTATAATCATAGAATTTTCAGCCTCCTCCTTCTGTATCCCAGAGGAATGAAGTCATCTTTTTCCTTCTCCTCCATCTTTTTTAACCCCAGGTCAAGGAGAATTTCTCTCTCGTCTTTGTCCCTTTTAGTGCTCTTTCTATATCTCTTAAGCCCAAGTCTATCCCTTAAAACAAGAAACTCTACAGGTGACACCTCCTCATATTTTCTTACTCTTACTTTCATTGCTTAACCTTTTTCTTCAAGCAGATTGGTAATCAATGCAGCCATTAGAAGCTGCCTCTTCATCTGTCATATTTAGCTAATTTTCTGCCAAGTTTATAGCCTTTTTCTAACTGGTCTCCTTTTTTTACAATGTCACCTCTACGGCTTACTCCAGGAACAAGTATCTTGTCGATTAACTGCATTTCCAAGTATTGAAGACTCTTTTTAAAAAAATTAACCAACAGGTTAGCGGTTTTCGGATTTTCTTCTTCGAAAGGCACTGCTATTACTGCCAATTTCCCTCTTATCTTCGCTCTATTTTCAGGATAGTTAAAATAGACAAAACGGTCTATAAAGCATTTCATCAAAGCAGTTGGTCCATACCAGTATACGGGCGTGCCAAAAATAATTACATCACTTTGAATAATCTTTGGATAAATCTTGTTCATATCGTCTTTTTTACTGCACTGTTTACCTTTCCAGCAGATATGACATCCGTCACACTCGCTGATATTCAAGTCGCCTAAAAAAAGGATTTCCGTTGGAGATCCGTCATCTTCTGCCCCCTTGAGTATCCGGGAAACTAAAATATGTGTGTTCCCCTTTTTCCGGGGGCTACCTACTACCCCAAGTATTTTGTTTGTGGTTTTACTTTTCACTTTTATAAATCATGTTGATCATATCTTTTTATTAAACAAAATATTGCAGAAAAAAGCCTTGCAAAATATATTACTAAGGCGGTTATTAGTAAGACGACATTATTGAAAAATCTCCCCTCGCCCCTTTTTACCAAAGAGGGGTAATTTCCCTCCCTTTGGCAAGGGGAGGTTAGGAGGGATTTTATAATCAATGTCTTCATACTTATGACCTTATCAGTATGTGTCTCTGGTTTGTATTAACAACCATTATATTACGTCTGTATCCTCATGCGAATACGGAGGGCAGCAGAAACACAATATTGTGAGAGGAGTATCACCTGTATTCTGGATTTTGTGTGGGGTATTGGAAGGGATATAGACGGTATCGCCGGGAACGACTTCGATTTTCACATCTCCCAAAACCATCATCCCGTGTCCCCGGATGATGTGATAAATTTCATCACTCCTGATATGCCGGTGTAACAGGGTTTCACCACCAACAGGAACGTTTGCTTCTGCAAGGCTCTGTTTTATGTCAGGGAAGATATCCGGATGCATCAACTCACGGACAATAGACCCGTCTTTTGTCATGTACGGCTTAATCTTTTTGTATTCGGTTTTTTTGATCTTCAATGGAGTGAATTTATATCAACTACTTTTTACCATTGTTCTCACCTCGAATTTCGGTGGGTTGAGAATGGCCTTCTTTACAGAACATTGATCAGCAACCTTAATCAGGGCACTATGGTATTTCTCCGGGAAATCAGGCGGCACGATTATTTCGAGGACAATCTTTTCGATGAAAGTTTTTCCATCTTTTGTCTTACCATGTTCAAGACGCTCTACAAGGGAAATATTTTCAGTGGGGATATTTCGTTTCTCGCAAAAAGTGAGAACAAAAAAGCCGGCGCATGTGCCTATAGAAGCAAGGAAGTAGTCATATGGAGAAGGGGCAGAGTTTTCCCCGCCGTATTTTACAGGCTGGTCTGTTTTGATAACAAACCCGTCAAACTCGGCATTAACCCTTTTCCCGCCAGGAAATGTAATCTTGATTTCCATTTTTAACTTTCCATGAAAAAAAACTCAATTATCCATTATACATTCATTTCTTCCCGTTTTCCCTATGACAACCTTTTCAACATCTATAAGACTTCTATCATGCTCAATACCATTGCAAGCTGTTTCTTTGCGGCATTTTGAAATCTGAACCAGTGAGAGTTTATATCTTTAACAGAAACATCAACGAACCTCGGTCTTGGAATTGGTGTGGGTCTCAGAGGGTCTGATTCAGGTATCTCTGACTTGTCTCTGGTAAAAATTAATGCTCCATTTAACCATTTATCCTCATCATATTCCAGCATATTTGGATCGTCATCTCCCGACTGTCGCCGATGATTATGGTGGTTTTAGGTCTTGTTGGCATCATAGATGTTTAGCTTGTGACTGTTTTGCGATGAAATCATGCACCGCCCTCCCGCAATCCTCGCATAGAACAGTTATCCAAGGTTCGACCTCAGAAGCATAAAAGCCATATTCTCCTTCTTTACTAAAAAGGTTTTGATCTATACTGCCGATTGCAGTAGCATAGGCCTTATTGCTTACTTCAATCTCTTTAAAACATCCAGTGCAATGCATATAATTAACCTTTCTTGTTTTAATCGTGATAATGAATTCTTTGATACCTTATAATTGACTTTGCTGGCACCACCCCTGTCTACCATTAGAAAAGTCAATAATCAAGTCTGACCCTCTTGACTCCTCTCTAAGCAGTTTTATAACACAAACAAAGCTGCATAGTCACCTGCATAAATCCTATGGTAGACCCCAACCTCCGTTTATTTTTTCTTTGACTACAATTTCCGTTAACCAGAGCATAAATGCTGTAATAATGAAAATGCTTCTGTGTAACCGACTCAGACTAATAATGACTTTGAAATTCAAGATGTTTAACCCGCAGAGTTATCTTATGTTTAGACTCATAATTCAAATCTGACACCATATTTCTATTTACAAGCAATTGTAATAATTAGCGCTACCATTACACCCATTAAAGGTACCCATACTTTCCAATGTTGTTTTAGAGGAATATTTAGAAGACCAAATAAAAGTAACAAATTTGAGGCAAGCTTGATAAATAAACTATTTTTATGCATGGCAAGCAATGACCAACTTACGAAATATTGATGAACCCATAAATACAAAGACATTAGGAGTAAAGCACCAGCAAAAATTCCCCACCTAACCAATTTTGTTTTAAATCCCTTAAATTTCTCTTTGATATCATCAGCTTCTTTTTCAGCGGCCTCTCTCTTTATAGCCGATTCTTTTAAGATCTTTCCAAATTCTTCGATTTGTCCAAAACTCTTTTCTAATTCCACATTTTGTTTTTGATATTTTGTTTCGGTTTCTGCTACTTTTTCCTCTATTGTAGAGATTCTATTCTCTAACCTCCCTATTGTTCCCTCTTTGTTCTTAACATCCTTTTCTAAAGCTTCCTTTTGTGATTGCAGTTGATTAGCCATATCAACGAATTTATTTTCAACTTTTTCTTCTAATGACTTCTCGTCGATTTCCGAAGCAGCAGCGAACATAAAGTGCTTATCAGCTGCGAGATTGAAAGCGAATTGAGGGTTCATGTCTTTATAACGAGCAAGACGTCCAAGTACTTCATTGTAAGCTTTCGCCATAGAGAAAGTAGGCATCATTGATCTTAAAAAAGGCTGAGTAACCAGTATATGAAACGACTCCTCATACTCTTCTTGATTTGTTGTTCTTGTTAATAAAGGCCTATTAATTTGTACCCATTGGTCACTTGTGATACAGAAAGCCAAATAACTTTTCCCTTTTCTTGCAACTCTATCATATGCTGGCAATTTACTATCATTTGTTAAGAACCATGCAACAGCTTCAGAAAAATGACGTTTAGTTCCTCCTCTGATTCTGTTGATAAAAATTCTATGAAAAGCATCGTGTTCAATAATGTATTCACTGGTTCCATCTGTACAGATTGAACGTAGAATACGCTTTTCTTCAATTAGTTCCTGAGAACCTTCGATTTCATCTCTGAATTCATTTGTTGTCTGTATTTCTAAGCCTTGTAATATATTTTCGATATGTGATTTTTCTGCTATAAATTCTTCAATACTTGTCCCATTTCTAATGAACTCTCTCCAATACAACGTTAAAAAACTGTCCTCATCCAAATTTTCTACAGCAATTCTTGCTAACTCTGCTGGGAGAGGCAACTTTTTTAATTCTTTCATCCTCCAGTTTAGAGATTCATGAAACTCGTCCACAGATTTGGTTGTAATCCATAATTCATATCCTAACGCTTTTGCTAACTTCAACATGCTATGAACCGATTTAAACATATTTATCCCATCTAAACCCACAAGGCTATAAAGAATGTTATTGTCAAGATAGATCCTCTGCCCCTTAGTGACCTCTCGTAAAAGTCTTGAGCATTTTTCATCTACTTGCACTAAATGCCAAAAAAAACTGCTATTAAAAAGACTAGTAATATAGATTTTTCTTTTAGAGTCTGATTTCTTGAAGAAACTTGGTATTTCTAATTTAATTACTGCATCTGTAAAATACTCAATTTTAGGCAAGCTTTCTAATACATCAGTTTTAATACGCTCTAACCATTGCTGGGCTTTCTGTTTTTCTGGATACAGTAGCGCAACGCTTTCAACACCGTGTCTGATAAACATTCTGGATGTAAATAATTTAAGATTGTCAACTATATGCTCAATCTTTTCTTTTACAATTGGATAATCTTTATATTTATTGTAAAGCTCTTTCTTCCAATCATCTATTACTTCGTTCTCTAACTCCTTGATTTCAGCTAAATTGCTTGTTATTTTTTGTTCAACCTCTGGTAATATTTGAAATGTGGGTTTCTCAGTCTTCGCACCTTCTTCATATGTAATCATCTGCTTTTGTTCTAAACGTTTCCCAGATGCATTGATCTCTGGTTCTTCAAAATCCAAGCGGAAACACTTCTTAATGTTATCCTTTATTTCTGATGCTGTTACCTTTAATTGACCATAGGCTGCTAAGGAATCCAGTACCAAATAATCGATAACTTGATTCCCATATTCATCCCTGCAGGTTGGATCAAAATGAGCTAATCTAAAAATTGTCTGTTTTATTTCGTTTTTGCTCATTTAATTAATCAACTCCTTTTTCATCCTCTCAAAATGCACAATATTATTCGGCTCGTGCCCAATCTACTCGCTGCTTCTCATGCATATCTTGGAGGGTCTCAATCAACTCAATCAGCCCCCAGAGGTCATTGATGTCTTTCAAAGACAACCCATTCTAATCCTCTAAATACGGATAAAAATTCTGCTCATCTGTAATTTTTAATCTCTCAATCATCCATTCTGCAATAACATCTCTTATCTCGCCAATCATTTCTATATCCCAATTAATTGTTTTATCTGTCGTGTTAAGAGACTGAATCAGATTGAAAATAGCATTATCAACAAAATCTTGTTTTTCAATCTGTTTATCAGTTAATTCTTCCATGACATCAAATCCATTGTTCCTAACTCTTCTATCTGTCTTTTCTCTATCCTACTTCCTCCAATTCATTGCTTATCCTTTACCCGCATTTCGTAAACCCGCAATTATGGCAGACTGCACATCCTCCTTCGTGCTCTATTGCGCCGCCGCATTCCGGGCATGCGCCCATTAGCAGAACTACTTTATGTCTGTCTCCATTGCCCTTTTCACCTTTTACATGGTACTTCTCGAGTGCATTTGCTATGGCGTCAGAACATGAAAGGATTCTTCCTCCATCATGCCATATAGGTGAGTGGCACGAAATCCCCTTCATCTGCTTTACTATTTCATCAGGCTCTACATTGGTCCTGAATGCGAGTGAGACGAGTCTTCCGATGGCTTCAGACTGGCTTGCGGCACATCCTCCCGCCTTGCCCATTGACGTGAACAGCTCAAAAAGATGTCCTTCTTCATCCTCGTTTATGGTCACATAGAGATTGCCGCAGCCTGTTTTCATTAGCCTGGTCGTACCTTTTATGACCTCAGGCCTTTTCTTTGGCACAATCTTCTGTCTTGAATCTGCTGCTTGCTGCTTCTTACCTTTTTTGCCTTTTGTAAGTACCTGCTCTTCTCTTGAGCCGTCCCTGTAAACGGTAACCCCTTTGCATCCGAGTTGATATGCAAGCAGGTATACGTCCTCGACATCTTTTGGCGCAGCATTGTGAGGAAAATTCACGGTTTTTGAGACAGCATTATCAATGAACTTCTGGAATGCTGCCTGCATTGTGATATGTTCAGTTGGTGCAATGTCATGGGCAGTAATAAATACAGCCTTTACATCGTCCGGCACCTCATTAAATTCCTTTATTGAACCTTTATCTGCAATCTTCTCCATAAGCTCTCTGGACCAGAACCCGCGTTCCTTTGCAACCTTTTCAAAATAAGGGTTTACCTCTATAAGCTTTGTTCCCTCCATGACAGTCCTTACATAAGAGACTGCAAAGAGAGGCTCGATGCCTGATGAACAGCCGGCGATTATCGAAAGTGTGCCTGTTGGTGCAATGGTTGTAATAGTAGCGTTTCTCAACTTCATCTTTCCTTCATAAATACTCCCTTTATAGTTTGTAAAGACGCCGCGTTCCTCTGCAATTGCTGATGATGCGTTTTTGCCTTCTTTTTGTATGAACTCCATTACACTTTCTGCAAGTTTTATAGCTGTGTCAGAATTATAGGGGACTCCAAGCTGAATGAGCATGTCAGCCCATCCCATTACGCCGAGACCTATCTTTCTATTGGCCCTTGTCATTTCTCCTATCATTGGAAGGGGATATTTATTGACATCTATGACATTGTCGAGGAAATGCACTGTCTTCCATGTGGTGTCTTTTAGTTTATCCCAGTCAACCTCACCCCCTCCCTTACCCTCCCCCCTCGAGGGGGAGGGATGGGTGGGGGGGCTGACTTCTGACTTCTGACTTCTGACTTCTCTAATCATCTTTGCAAGATTAATAGAGCCCAGGTTGCAGGACTCATAAGGCAGAAGGGGTTGCTCACCGCATGGATTGGTTGATTCTATATGCCCGATCTGAGGAGTAGGGTTTGATGCATCCACCCTGTTGATGAATACAATGCCAGGCTCTCCGTTCTTCCATGCATGCTCTACTATAAGATTGAAGACCTCTCTTGCCTTGAGGGTACCTGTTATCTTCTTTGTCCTGGGGTTAATAAGGTCATACGACTTATCTTCTCCCACGGCAAGCATGAACTCATCGGTAAGCGCTACAGAGATGTTAAAGTTATTGAATTTTGAGTTGTCATCCTTGCAGATAATAAAACTGAGTATGTCAGGGTGATCAACCCGCAGGATGCCCATGTTAGCGCCCCTTCTTGTCCCTCCCTGCTTAACAGCCTCTGTGGCTGTGTCAAAGACGGTCATGAAGGATACAGGGCCTGAGGATATGCCTTTTGTAGAGCCTACAATGTCTCCGTTCGGCCTCAACCTCGAAAAACTAAAGCCTGTGCCGCCGCCTGATTTATGTATGATAGCGGTATTTTTTACTGCATCGAATATGGACTCCATGGAGTCTTCCACTGGGAGTACAAAACATGCACTTAATTGGCCGAGCCTTCTGCCTGCATTCATAAGGGTGGGACTGTTTGGAAGAAACTCAAGAGAGGTCAGCATCTGATAAAACCCCTCCTCAACCGCTTTTACTTCTTCAGCAGATTTTCCGTATTTTAAATCAGCAGAAGCAATGCTCCTTGCTACCCTCCTGAACAGCTCTTCAGGGGTCTCGACAACCCTGCCCTCCTCGTTCTTTTTTAGATATCTCCTTTCGAGGACTTTTAAGGCATTTGGTGTAAGGCTAATATCTTTCAGTACCTCCATGAATCCCTCCTTCTTAACGATTTATATAACTGTACATTTTTTGGTTTATCCTTCTATTTGCTAAAAGTCTTTTTTTCTTTGCCTGTAGCGGAGACATATAAAAGGCTTAGTTGCTTTTTCATCTCCTCTATCACATTTTCACCCTCTATAGGGCAATTTTTTGTGCATAAACGAGGACATTTCAGGCATTCAAGCCAGTCGTTGAACCCCTTACAGATATCCATAAACAGTTTCTCCTTTTATTATCTATAAATTGTGCTAAATATTAATTTAGACTGAATTAAACCACAATATCTTGTGGATGTCAAGGAAAAAGTGAATTTTTTGTAACTGATTGATTTAAAAGAACTTTTCCTGTGAAATGAGTGTTAACTCATTGTTGAAAATTTTGTTTTGGATATTTGCCTAAAAAATAGGCAGGGGCTGACTTGAGCAACATCATAGATTTTTCATTAATGATGGATAAAAAGCGGGGCATTGTGTTTGAACGGCTTATTTTGCCGATAGTCAGACAGCATATTTCATACAAATAAAGAGGCAAAATCCTCGGAGGTCGGAACGACCGAGAATGAGTGAAAATACAATGCCCCGCCTTTTATCAAGCTTAAATCTGTCGAAAAATATCGTAGGAAGCGATAGCCGGTCCTGCCATTGAAACTTTATTTTACAATCTCTGCAGTAAATGTATATAGCTCAGCATCCTTCCATGCCCCATTTGGCAACCCTGCCTTCAGACATATCTGTTCAAGGAAGGTTTCTCTATCCCATCCAAGTTCTTTTGCAACCTGTGGAAGAAGGATTCCCCTTTGCATGCCTTTTACTATAACAAGTCCATGTTTCCCGATCTGAATACTTTTTACATCTTTTAATGGCTCAAGGGTAGATAAAATAGATATCTCAATATCTATATCCTTGAGTTCTTCCTTTCTCATTGGAGGGAACCTTGGGTCACTTGAACATGCAGAGATAGCATTTTTTATAACTGATTGATAAAGAGGCATGATGGGCTGGATATGACCTATACAGCCCCTTAGGGAGCCATTCGTCTTAATAGTGACAAAGACAGCACCATCTGTCTTTAACTTCGGGTTTTTTATTTCTACCTCAGGGGCTTTTCCATTCGTAACATATCCGGTAATAGAATTTCTTGCGAGGGCAAGTAGTTCTTTTTTTTCTTCTTCTGTGTATGGGCTCTTGTACAGCCCGATCGAGGCATACCCCACTACTTTATCTCTATCATTTGTTACATCACCTGAATTTGCATATTTGAAAAGTACTCCCATGTTTGCTCCTGCCATCCTTGCAACAGCCATTGCGAATATAACGGGATATCCGCCGCACATCTCAGCTTCTCTATTTGATAAATAATTCTCAACATCTTCTGTAGACATCCTCACTACAGCATCTATCATCTTTCTGTCCATCATCATTGCAGTGTCATAACCGTGAAAGTGCGAAAGGTCTGTGCTTGCAATGATTATTGCCTTTTCATCTTCCCTCAGCATCTCTGTAAGTCTTTCTGTCAGATATTGAAAAGACTGCTTTGTAGGAGAACCGATAAGTATTGGCACTATGGTAAAATCCTTGAGCACTGTCTGGAGAAAAGGCAGTTGAACCTCGATCGAGTGCTCTTTTTCAAATGCCTCAGGATAAAACCTGACATCTGCGGCCTCATTTAAGAGACCTTTGGCAAGTCGTTCATTGATTTTTATATCACCAAGAGGTGTCCTGAAACTCCCCTTTGTATAGACAGATGCGCCTTTGAAACCTATGTGATGGCTTGGTCCAATCAATATAACTTTTTTTATATCGCTGCCTTTGATATTCTTATATCCATATGCAGCAACCTGGCCTGAATATATATATCCTGCATGTGGGGAGATAATGGCTATGAGTCTTCCTTTATGGGAACTATTTTCTGCTTTAGAAAGAAAATTATCTATAGTCTCTTTGAGTTCTTTTTTATCCGCAGGATAAAATGTCCCGGCTACTGAGGGCTCC
>Ga0315281_10014092_pt1 | contig 10800 bp, 13 predicted proteins | sample YL17G07_0_MG_FD_204540 | JGI IMG/M metagenome (GOLD analysis project Ga0315281, IMG submission 204540) | Sediment microbial communities from Yellowstone Lake, YNP, Wyoming, USA - YL17G07_0 | ecosystem: Environmental > Aquatic > Freshwater > Lake > Sediment | place: USA: Wyoming | collected... | reverse complement strand
GCTGGTCACGGCCTCTCTGGTGCTTGCCGCGGGTCCCGGGTATGGTCGGGGTTATGGGATAACCCCAGGGTATGGATATCCCGCCATTCCCAACCTGACAGGGGACCAGTCTGCCAAGATCCAGGCCTTGCAGAAGGCCAATCTGGATGAGACTGCGCCGCTTGAGCAGCAGCTCCTGGCCAAGAGGACCGAGCTTCGTACCCTCTGGCTGAACCCGAAGCCGGACCAGGCCTCGATTGCGGCCAAGCAGAAGGAAATTCTGGGCCTTCAGTCCAAACTTAATGAAAAGGCCACCAATCTAAGGCTCGAAATCCGCAAGGTCCTAACGCCCGAGCAGCAGGCTCAAATAGGCGCCTTCGGCTATGGGCCGGGCATGGGCAAGATGGGCCGCATGGGGCGGTGGTAGTCGAACGGAGGGGCGGAAAACCTTCCGCCTTCCTCCGACCGGAAAGGAGGCGACAAAACAAAATAATTCGACGGAGGGAGAAAAGGAGTGCTCCAGGAACCGCACGAGCGGTGATAACAACATCAAAGAAGGAGGTAAATTCCAATGAAAAGGAGAGCAGTCATCAGTTTGAGTTTAGTTTTGGCGGTGGCTTTAATAGCTTCGGTGGCATTTGCCGGCCCATGGGGCGGCCGATTTTACGGCATGGGACCGGGAATCGCGAATCTGACTCCCGAACAGTCATCGCAGATTCTGGCGCTCCAGCAGGCCAACCTGGAAAAGACCACCCCCATTCAGCAAGAGCTCTTTACGAAAAAGACGGAGCTGAGAAGCCTCTGGCTGACCCAGAACCCGGATCAGGCCAAAATCAGCGCCCATCAGCAGGAGATTTTCAAACTGGTCGATCAGCTCCAGCAGGAATCGATCAAACTCCGGGCTGATATTCTCAAGGTGATAAACCCGTAGCCGGCTCAGCCGGTGGGCGGGAAGGAAGACTCTCCTCCCGCCTTTCCGGCGTCGAGCGGGGAGGACCCATGAAGGCCCCAAAAATCCTGATTGCCGAAGATGATGCTTTCTTCAGGGATTCCATGGAGCGGCTTCTGGAAAGTTCAGGCTATGAAACCCGCTCCTGTTTCTGCGGGAAGGAAGCGATGACCTGGCTGGGAAAGGAACCTTTCGATATCCTTATCACAGACTTTCGAATGCCGGGGATGGACGGCCTGGAGTTGATCGATCAAGCACGAAACGTGGACCCGACCATGGCGGTGATCCTGGTAACCGGGATTCCCCCGGAGGATTTGGGCGATCGGCTTAAAAAATCGAGAGTGAATGGATTTCTTTCCAAGCCCCTTGACTGGCAAAATTTGATTCTCTTGTTGGAAAGTTTGGTCCAGATGAAAGGGGAGGGGTCGGGGAAATTATATGAGAAAAGATTTGGTTCAATCCTTAAAGGATGAATCCCCTCGATGCAAAAGAGGGCGGGGTTAGAAAACAGGTAGAAAAGTAAGGAGGAGAATGGTCATGAAAAGAAAAACCGCGTCCGGGCGACCGATCTTCTGGATCTCCAGTGTCTTCGTTTTCCTCTGGATCGTCGGCCTCCTTGGGGCCATTGCCCCCTCTGTTCAGGCGGCATCGTCCGTCGACTTGAGCACCGCGATTATCGAGGTCGGCAAAAAGACGATCCCGGCGGTCGTACATATCGAGGTCACCGAACGGCAGGATGCGGCCAGCCCTTTCTTTCCCTTTCAGAGCGATCCCTTCTTCCGCCGGTTCTTTAACCCGCCCGAGGCGCCCCGCAACTTCAAACGGGAAGTCAAGGGCATCGGGACCGGCATGATCCTGGATACTCGGGGACATATCCTCACGAATTTTCATGTGGCCGGGGGGGCAACCAAAATCGAAGTGACCCTGGCCAACGGCAATCAATACCCGGCCAAGTTAGTGGGCGGAGATCCCAAAACGGATTTGGCGGTGATCCGGATCGAGGCCAAAGAAGGGCTTCCCCGTATCCAATTCGGGGATTCGGATAAGGTCCAAGTCGGCGAATGGGTGGTGGCGATCGGACATCCGCGGGGATTGAGTCAGACCGTCACTCAGGGGATCATCAGCGCCATGCATCGCCGGGGGATCACCGATCCCAGCAGCTACCAGGACTTTCTCCAGACGGATGCGGCCATTAACCCGGGGAACAGCGGAGGCCCCTTGCTGAACCTGCGGGGAGAAGTGATCGGCGTGAATGCGGCCATCGCCTCGGAGTCCGGCGGCTCGGAGGGGATCGGGTTCGCCATTCCCAGCAATATGGCCTCCTATGTCGCCAAATTGTTGATCGCCAAGGGCAAGGTGGAGAGAGGCTGGTTGGGGGTGAGCATTCAAGACATGACTCCGGAACTGGCCAAATCCAACCATTTGGAGAATGTAAAGGGTGCATACGTTGCCGATGTAGTCAAGGGAGGGCCGGCGGATAAGGCGGGGATAAGAAAGGGGGATGTGGTCACTGCCTTCCAGGGCAAAGAAATCACTCATGCCGACGAATTCCGGAACCTAGTGGCCGTAAGCCCCGTTGGGCGGGAGGCCAAAATGATCCTCTTGCGGAATGGAAAAAAGCAGGAGGTTACCGTTAAGGTCGGCAACCTGGAGGCCTCGGCCCAATTTTTCGCCTCGGCCATAAAAGACCGCCTGGGCGTCTCGGTCCGCCCGGTTACCCAGCAAGAGGCCGCGCAATACGGTCTGCGCTCGCCCCGGGGGGTGGTGATCGAGACGGTGGACCCCAAAGGGCCATTGGGGCAGGCGGGATTGGAAGTCAAGGACCTTATCCTGGCGATCAATAGCCAGGCCATCGCCGGAATGGATGACTTTGCCGGCCTGGTGGGCTTGCTCAAGCCGAAACAAGATGTGACCCTGGTCTGCCTGGATCACCGGACCGGGAAAACCGGGACCATCGAAGTCACAGTGCGGTAGGCGAAGCGCGTTTCAGGGTGGCTTCCTATATCTGAAGACAATAAGAGGGAGGCAATTAATGAACCTGCGGTATTTGTTGAAAGATCTCTGTTACTGGAAGTTGACGAAATTAAAGGATGTCGGCCCTTTTGCACCTTTAAGGTATTTTTCTGTACCACTTTAGCTCTTTGAAAAAGGTAACTTTGACCTTTTGGAAAGATTCACCAAAAATCCCCCCTGCCCCCCTTTGCAAAGGGGGGTTGGGGGGGATTTCAGCGAGTGGTATCCTAATCGATAAGGCCTTGATATGATTTTCAAACGGCCAAATTGATACATTTTTCTTACTACAGCCATTTATTTAGTTCATCTACTGAAATATCGATATCCCTTAAGATCTTTCTCAATAGCCCCCGGCTGATGTCTTTCCCCTTGTGAACAGGAACAGTGGTCTTTCTTCCATCAGGATGTCTATAACGGAAGTGGCTCCCTTTTGACCTCTTGGTACACGAGAATCCAAGCTTTTCTAAAACTTTAATTAACTCCCCTGGTTTGACAAGGGGCAACTTGTTGCCACTCATACGGTAACCTCAATCCACTTCATTCCGATTACTTCAGGGTATTTAAGGTCAATTTTCTTTTTTTCCTCCTTTAGCTCTTTAAGGCAAATTTGAATCACATCTTTAATATTCGTCATGGCCTCTTCGAAGGTATGTCCTTGCGTATAACAACCTTCCAATGCCGGACAATTGGCGATATAAACGCCATCCTCATCCTGCTCAACGACGACCTGGAGAAGATGTTTCTGCATATTGGATCACCTCTCGGCAGAATCTTTTATGGGTGGAATAAATTTATTCTACGAATAGTTATATATTAAATGAGAAGGTCTATCAGGGGCAAGATAAAAATAATAGATGGGATAGATGGGCCCTTGCAAAATCATCAAGGTCGCCCATTAAAAGGCCCCTGCTTTCGGTAACTTTTTCAAGACGGCAATCGGTGTCATGTGGGCGAGAAAGACTTAGGGGGGGGCGTCGCTTTCGAACTGCCGTCCAGGCAGTTTCAAACCTTTCAGGCGATCACTTTTTGATCGGAGAGCAGGCATTTTTCGGTCACCGGACCGCCGGGAGTCGTAATATCAAAATGGTACTCATCGACAAGACCGTCCCGTTTCATTTTCTCGCAGAGATCCAGAAGGATTCGCTGGCCTTCTTCCGGAGAAGATGTTTTTAAATTGACTTGCAAAAGGGCTTTCATAGAAGGTGATCTCCCAAAGTGAAAAATCGAGATTCATTCCCTAAATGTTATTTTATCAATTTTTCCATTTTTCGCCAAGATGGTTTTTTTTCGGAAACTTTTTACCATCCCAATTTCGACGAACTTGTTTCTTCGATTCGATACTGTCGAAGAGGCTCTTTCCTTAACTGGATGAAATTATTCAAATATGATTCTAAACCTTCGACAATATTGTCGAGAGCATTTTTGAGATATTCATCCGCCATAAACCCGGAACGGATAAAACCACTCGAAATCTTGAAACATTTTTGTCCCGCCGACTTGTTGGCACCGGAATTGCTGTAATGAAAGACAGAATTCATGAGGAGCGAAAGGAAATGTCGGGCCGTTTCAGACCCTATTTGATCATAATCGTTGCCCTGCTTCTAACAGGAATTCTTCTGAATGTTCCGGTTGCCTTTGCCGCCAGCATTCCTGCGGCCTGCAATGTTTTTCATCCCAAGCCCATCCTGAAATCCGGACCCTGCGGCTATCAAGCCTTATTATCTAAGTCACAGCCGATTGAGGAGGGGGAGGGACTTGTCTCCGATGCAGAGCCTGGGACGGGTGGTTTAATGGTGCCCCGGAACATCCCTCTTTCCTGCTTTATCCCCTCCGTGATCATTCCCAATTCGGCTCCCCTTCGTTGCTGATCCTTCCCCCGCGCCAAGAGCGCAAGCGCCCCCTTTTATTTTTGAAAACTGAATCTTTAAGAACATAAGTTTATCCTTCCCGGAATAAGCCGGGATGCTAAAAATCCCAATGAGAGGAGAAAAAAATGAAAAAGACAGCAATCGGAATCAGCGTTGTGACGGCCTTCTTGGTAACAGCTTCTTTGGCCCTGGCCTGGGGGCCTGGCTATGGACGAGGGACCGGCTATGCCGCTCCCTCCGCTTACGGATGCCTGTATGCGCCCAATTTCAACCTGACCGCCGAGCAGAGCGGGAAACTTACCAACCTCCAGCAGCAGTTCCTGAATGAGACCCTGCCCGTCCGCAACGAGCTGGCGGCCAAATCCCTGGAACTTCGCAGCCTGATGGCCCAGCCTTCGCCGAACGCGGCCACGATTTCGGCCAAGCAACAGGAGATCTTCGCCCTGCAGCAGAAAATGCAGGAGAAGTCTCTGGCTTATCAGACGAACGCCCGGAACATGCTGACGCCGCAACAGGCATCTCAGCTTCCTCCTGGATGCGGCCTGGGGTTTGCGGCGGGTACCGGCTATGGCGCCGGGTACGGCGGTGGTTATGGCCGGGGCATGGGGTATAGCTCCGGTTTGGGAGGCGGTTACGGCCGGGGCCGCGGCATGGGACGTGGAGCCGGGTTCGGGAGAACCTGGTAATATCGTATGGGGGAGGGGGACCCCCTCCCCCAGTAATGGGGTGTGGAAATGAAAAAAATAATATTCATCATGGCCGGCTTCCTTGTCTTGTTCTTTGCTTCATCGGGGTTTGCCCAACGGGGTGAATCCTACGGGAGGCGGAATTTCCCGGCCTCCGATACCCCCTGCTGGACGAAAGCATACCTGGAGGCCACTCCGGAACAAGTGAAGTCTTTGGAAAATTTGCAGCGGTCTTTTTACAAAGAAATTTCATCCCTGCGGAACCGGTACATAAATCTGCGTTACGAGCTGCATTCTCTGCTGGACCATTCCAAACCGGACACCAGGATGATTCTTGAAAAACAAAACCAATTTTCGGAAATTCAGAAGAAGATGGGTGAAATATCCATCCAGCATTTATTAAGAGCAAGGGCCCTTTTCACTCCGGATCAATTATCCAGACTCCCATCGGGCTGCAACCTGGGGTTCAATTATGGCCAAGGAATGGGCTGGGGCCAGGGGATGAGAGAAAGAAATAGATATTAAAGAATGTGGTTGACGGCAGCTTATTATAAGTATATGATCATATAGTCATATGTACATAGTTAAAGAAAAAAGGGGAGCATTCAGAAAGGAGAAAGGCAAATGAAAAGGATGAAATGGATGGTGGTTATTGTAGCGGCACTGGTATTGGCTTCCTTCACCGTAGCAGATGCCCAATGGGGGGGCCGGGGGCGATGGCCCGCGTGGTCATCAAATTATACCCAATGGAATTGGAACCCGGCGACCGTGGAAACCCTCAAAGGAGAGGTCATGACCAAGGACACAATCACCCCGCCCGCGGGGCGGAGTGCGCTTCCGGCCGTGGGGATGACTTTGAAAAAAGAGGATTTCTACGCGATTTATGTTCACCTTGGGCCGGAGTGGTACTTCGACAAGCAGGAAATGGACATCAACGTGGGAGACAAGGTGGAAGTGACCGGCTCAAAAGTCATGGTGGAAGGGGAGACGGTCCTTCTGGTCTCTTCGATCAAGAAGGGGGACAGGACCTGGCAATTCCGCGATGACCGGGGATTCCCCTTCTGGTCCGGGCGGAGATGGTAAAAGAAGGGAAATGGTTTAGCCACAGAGGTCACAGAGTTCACCGAGGTTTCAGGACGAAAAAGATGAATACAATCGGCTGGAGAAAGTTATTTGCGTTTGGGGCGTTAGAATCCTATTCCGATTCATTACATTTTTGTCTCTGTGCTCTCTGTGTCCTCTGTGGCTGAACAGTTTCTGAAATTTTGAGGTCACCATGGTAGCTCTTTTGAGGGAAAAAACACCGACTGAAAATATCCGGGAAATGGGGCCGGCCCTGGCGATTCTCCTGGCCACCTTGATCATTTCAACTTTCATCACCGAATTTACCTTCACTTTCGGACTGACGGCCGCATGGAAGACTCTTTTTCGCTTCCTGCGCCTATCCCTTGTCCTGGCCCTGCCCCTATTCCTTCTTCCGCCGATCTTCGCCGGGGTCCAGGGATTTCTGAACCGCGGGAACCGACAGCTTGTCCGGGTCCAGGAGGATCGCGACACGGCGATTCATCCCTTGCAAACATGGGTCCTTCGTCCGTTCCAGGGCATTGGCCTGGGTATGCTGTTGGCCACCAAATTTTTAACTTTTCTGCAACTTTACGGAGGCACTGTAGTTACCGCGGAAACCCTTCTCCCCACGGGCCAATTTCAAGCGGGTCGTTTCCTGATGGCCACGGCCATCACCGTCGTTGTGTCCCTATTGCTTTCCTTTTTATGGGCTTTGGATGACCTGGGGGTTCGTTATTACAACCGGAAGACGGGCGAAGTCAGGATGATCGGAAAATATGTCGGCCTGCTCCTTCCTATCGTTTTCGGATTTTATGGAATATTCAGCCTCTTTGATGAATATGACCGCCTTCAGGCCGCTCTCTACATCGCCCAGATGGTCATCGTTCTCTACCCGCCCTTTGTCGTCTTCAGCGTGCTTCACAACCGTTATTTGAAGAGCCGGGAAGACAAATTATTGGCAAGGCTCAAAGCGGCTCAGGACGTCATTTTGGCCGATCGGGGGGCGCCGGCGGCCTCCAAGATATAAGCTGAATCGAGAGGTTCAGGAATAGGAGGGATTGAAGCGATGGAAAAATTCGGTCTGAAAATGCCTCAAATTTTAAGAAGGCATGCCTGTATAGTCTTTTTACTTGCCCTGTCAGTCCTCTTCTTCCAAGCCCCGGCTGTTTTATCGGCAGGAGAAGGGGAGAAGAAGGTTGAGGATATCAAGGGAAGTCTATCCCTGGAAGCAGTCAGCCGGGATTGGGGGATCCCCGCTGCTTACTTGATCGAGGGCCTCAAACTTCCCAAGGATGTTTCCTTGCAACTGGCCCTGAAACAGCTGAAAGACCGGCATGGCTTCACGATGGAAGATGTGCGGAGTCTGGTTGCCGATTACCGGACTCGGGGAAAACCAGACCAGGCCGCCTCTGTCTCGTCGGCCAACAAACAAGGGGGGGGGCACGAAGCCGAGAAAAAGAAGGAAGGGGTCGGCCTTGCCCTGGCCCTTTATGGAATCCTTTGCCTGGTCGCACTTTTTTTGCTCAGAGGGAAAAAACTTACCAATCGTCTGGCCATATGGATATTGGTTCCCTCCCTGCTGATTTTCGGAGTGTTTTTCCGGGCGAATGCCGAGCCCCTGAGGGCGATTGTCCAGCTATTCCAGTCCCTGGCTCTTGGCATGTTCGACCTGCGGACTACCCTCCTGGTATTTTTGGCCTTCGCCGTCATGACCTTCATCGGGGTGAAGTTGATCTGCGGCTGGGGGTGTCCAGTGGGAACCCTCCAGGAACTCCTATATCGCCTTCCGGTACTCAATAAAATCAAAAAAAAAAGAATCCCTTTCTGGTTCAGCAACAGTATTCGGGTGGCCCTTTTCGCCTTTTTTCTAATTCTTGTTTTTGGCTGGATCTCCGGGTTACAGGATCAATCCCTGTACCGGTATTTCAGCCCCTTCAGGCTTTTCGAATGGAACTTCAACGTCACGGCTCCGATCTTCGTGGTCCTGATTTTCGGCCTCTCCCTGATCCAGTACCGGCCCTACTGCATGTTTGTCTGTCCCTTCGGGCTTTTCAGCTGGCTGATTCAGGATTTAAGCATCTTTAAAATCCGGGTTAATAAAGATACCTGTCTGGATTGCGGAAAATGCGGGCGGGCCTGTCCCACGAGAGCCGCCGAGGGGATTCTTGAAGGAAAGACCTTCAAGGCCGACTGCTTTTCCTGTGCCCGTTGTCTTAATGCCTGTCCCAATGATTCGCTGGATTACAGATCTTTTTAGGAAAGAAGATGAGAAAAGATATTGGAGGAAGAAAAATAGGAGCTTATTAGAGGGAGAAATGCGAGCAAAGACTATTGGGTCATAGCCACAAAGATCATTGAAGACTACCAAACCAGGGATGTCGGTATTATTATATGTGCATGTCGAAAAAAATACGAGAAAGGAGATCCTAACATGTTTAAAATCCCGGAATTTGCGTGGGAGTTTCACGGCCATCGTTGCCCCTTCATGCCGATCGGGTATCGGATGGGTAAGATTGCCATGGAGAAACTGGGGGTAGAAAAAGTCAAGGATCATGGAGCCTTCGCTCTCTCGGAAATGGGCGTCGGACATCCGCAGACCTGTATGATGGACGGGATTCAGGCGGTCACCGGTTGTACCTACGGGAAACTGATGATGGAACGCCTAAATTATGGAAAGGTAGCCATGATCCTTTACGCGCCGGGCAAAGGGGCCATTCGGGTCTCCGCTTTGCCGGAGTTCCAGGATGAGCTGGGCAAGAAAGAATTTTTTGCCTACCGGAAGAAGGGAATAGAACCCTCCCAGATTCCCCCGTCGGTGGTAGAGGAAGCAGTGAAGGTTGTCCTGGAAACGCCGGAGGAAAAGATGCTCAAAGTGGAAAACCTGGAAGGTTTTACCTTCAGCCGGCCCAAGTCTTCCTTCAATAAAGCCAAATGCAGCTCTTGCGGGGAATACGTCTTCGAACGGTACCTAAAAGTGTTGGATGGCAAGCAGACCTGTATCCCCTGCGCGGAAAAGGTCATGGGGTCAGGGATTTGAAGATTCGGTTGTGGGGGGGAATTATTACCGCAGCGGCTTCCCGATGCGGCAAGGCCCCAAAGATGATGATCTTGCAAAAAAATAGAATTTCCCCTTCACGCCTTGGCGTGACGGGAGGGGATCAAGGGGAGGGTGATCGACAATCTGCTGGAATTTCTTCATCCTCCACCCTCACCCCTACCCTCTCCCGTCAAGGGAGAGGGAGTATTTTTTACAATTTCATCAAAGATGCATTTCGCTATAAACGGATGGAAGGATTCCCATGGCTACTCTCATTTTGGCCAGCTTGATCGTCTTTGGTTTTACCACGGTGCTGACCATTGCCGGGGTGGGGGCGGCGTTTATCATTATCCCGGCCTTTTTCTGGCTGGGGGTTCCCCTGAAGGAAGCCATGGCCACGGCCCTGCTTTTGAATGGCATCAGCATGGCCATCGCTTCCATTACCTTTATCAAGAACCGGCTAGTCGCTTTTGGAACAGCGGTTCCCATCATCATCGTGGCCAGCGCGCTTTCCCCCCTGGGAGCTTACAGCACCAAGTTCGTCACGCGAGATACTCTCTTGGGGCTTTTTGTAGGCTTCTTGGTCTTTGCCGGGTCCATGATGCTCTTCTTCAAAGCGAAAAGGAAAGAAGTTCAGCGTTCTCATGCCCAGGAAATAGGAATCGGAGCCACCGTGGGCGGAGTTGCGGGATACCTTGGGGGGCTGCTGGGGGTAGGAGGGGGCAACTTCATCGTCCCGGCCCTTGTGTGGCTGGGGTTTGACCCTAAGAAAGCCTCCGGCACAACTTCCTTCATCGTGATTTTCTCCTCCCTTGCGGGATTTTTGGGCCACACGGCCATGGGCCATATCAATGCGCCGCTCCTGGCTTTATCCGCCCTGGGGTCCATCGCCGGGGCTTACCTCGGAGCCTGGCTCATGGCCCGAAAACTTCAAAGCGCCCAGGTTAAAACCATCATCGGGGTTGTTCTTTATATCATCGCCGCCAAAATGCTCTGGGGGTTGATAGGGTGAAGATCAAGGAGGAGAGAGTGCTCCTGAAAGAATTCAGTTTTCGGGTTTTTCCGCCGGATTGCAACGTGTCTTCTCAAAAGCTAAATGCGATTGCAGAACTATCCAGTGATATAGTAGGAGTCTTCCCCTACCTTAACGGCCTCATAAAGGGGTGCATTTACATCCCCGAATCGAAGACCCTGAGTTTCAGG
>Ga0315281_10014091_pt1 | contig 10800 bp, 9 predicted proteins | sample YL17G07_0_MG_FD_204540 | JGI IMG/M metagenome (GOLD analysis project Ga0315281, IMG submission 204540) | Sediment microbial communities from Yellowstone Lake, YNP, Wyoming, USA - YL17G07_0 | ecosystem: Environmental > Aquatic > Freshwater > Lake > Sediment | place: USA: Wyoming | collected... | reverse complement strand
AGGCGGCGACCGGCCGTCGGCCTTCGACGGATCGATTGCGTTCGAGGACGTCCGCTTCCGTTACCCGACGCGGCCCGACGTCGAGGCGCTGAAGGGCATCGACCTGCGGATCGCGCCTGGCGAGGTGGTGGCGATCGTCGGACGGTCGGGCTCTGGCAAGTCGACGCTGCTGAACATGCTGCTGCGTTTCTACGATCCCGACGAAGGCCGCGTGCTCGCGGGCGGCCGCGACGTGCGCACGCTCGACCCCTCGTGGCTCCGCGCGCAGATGGCGACGGTCATGCAGGAGCCGACGCTCTTCTCGCGCGGCATCGGCGACAACATCCGCTATGGCGTGCCGTCGGCCGACGATCGCGACGTCCGGATGGCGGCCGAGTGGGCGTCGGCGGACGAGTTCATCAACCGGCTGCCCGGCGCGTACACCGCGACGGTCGGCGATCGCGGCGTGCAGTTGTCGGGCGGACAGCGCCAGCGGCTCGCGATTGCCCGCGCGCTGCTGCGGCGGCCGACGGTCCTGATTCTCGATGAGGCGACGAGCGCGCTCGACGCGGAACTCGAGTCGGTCGTCCAGGGCGCGCTGCGGAAGATCGAATATCGCCCGACGACGCTCGTCATCGCGCACCGGCTGTCCACCGTCGCCCACGTCGATCGCGTCGTCGTCCTCGACCACGGGCGCATCGTCGAAACGGGGACGCACGACGAGCTGCTGCGCACGTCGACGTTCTATCGGCAACTGGTGCAGACGCAGCTCGTCGGGAGCGGTACGTAACCGTGGCGGCCCTGAAAGGGCCGCCCTACGTACCGATCTTCGTAGGGCGACCCTTTCAGGGTCGCCGAAGAACATCGCGATAGATCTCTTCCAGCCGTTTCGCGACGATCGGCCAGTCGTACTGCCGCGCCGCAATCGCGCCCCGCTCGCCGAGCGTGCGTGCGAGCGCTGAATCCTCCAGCACCGCGCACATTTCACGCGCAAGCGACGCCGGGTCGTCGACGTCCGCGAGGCGCGCACAGTTCGCCGGACCGAGCAGCTCGGCGTAGCCCGCGATGTTGCTGGCGACAATCGGCCGTCCCGCGGCCATGGCCTCGAGCAGGACGAGGCCGAAGCTCTCGTCGCCGAGGGCGGGAGAGCATACGACATCCGCGGACTGGTAATAGCGGGGAAGATCGGCATCGCTGACGCGGCCGGCACAGGCCACGCGGACGTCGAGATCACGTGCCAACGACTCAATGGCCGCGCGATCGGGGCCGTCGCCGACGATGACGAGCTGAACGTCGGGGATGCGCGCCTGCACCATGGCCATCGCGTGGATCAGCCGGTCGACGCCTTTGCGCGGTTCGATGCGGCCGACATACAGCACGTGGCGTCGATCGGCCGGCATGGCCGCAGGCCGCGGCGACGGGACGGCAAACCGCTCGACGTCGATCGCGTTCGGCACGACTTCATAGTCGCCGGGAAAATGCGCGGCGACGGTGCGCTTCGCCGCTTCGGACCCGGCGAGCCGCACGTGCACGCGCGTCATCAGCGGATCGAAGATCCACTTGTACTTCGGATACCAGCGATGTCCCTGCTCGCGATACGTGTGAAACGTCGCGACGACCGGCACGTTGGCTTGCCAGAGGACGAACCACGACGGCAGCGGCATCAGGGGCTCGTGCATGTGGACGACGTCGAATCGGTGCGAACGCAGCAGGCGTCTCGCCGTCCACCACGATCGCGGATCGACACCGAATCCGGTTTCCGTCTCGCCAACGACGATCGAGACGCAGCCGCCGAGCGACACCTCGCCGTCAGGAAGAGGAGCCGAGGTCGCGCCGAAGACGCAGACGTCGTGTCCGAGGCGACTGAGCGCGTGGGCTTGAGCGCGGATGACCGTGTTCACGCCTCCGGCGCGGCCGAGGTCGTAGGGAGCGCAGATGCCGATGCGGAGACCGCGGGCGGGCGGATCGCCCGTCATGAACGCGGGCGGGACGAGGACCTGGCGCGACGCAGCAGGTCGCGGAGGACCGGTGTGAACCCGTGTTCGATCGTGCGCGCGTAAGGAGCCTCCGCTGTCAGCGCGGTGACGAGGAGGCGGTGCGCGCGGCCGAGGTTGTGGTACGGCAGCGACGGAATCCAGTGATGCAGCGCGTGGTAGCGCAGACCGACCGGAGCCACGAGCGCGCGGACGCCGTTGGCGATCTGCGCGGCGATCTGGCCTGGCAAACCCACCGGCGGAATCGTGCATGAGTCGAGCAGCTGTTCGTTCATCGACAGCTCCTCCGACTCGTTGTCGTAGCGATGCGCCGCCAGCGTGCGGGCGGCGTTCACGCCGGACGCGGCCGCGCTGACGCTCGCGTAGCACAAGAGCGTGGATACCGGCAGCGCGCCGTTCCACCACAGCGCCGCGGCGATCCAGCACACGGCGCACGCCGCGGCTTCCTGCACGCGGCCCGCGACGCCGATGGGCGCGTGGCGGACATAGTGGTGGTTGATCACGAGGGAGGAGCAGCGATCGGCGACGAACCGGCCGAGCGGCGGAATCGCCCAGCCGAGCGGCGCGAGCAGCGCGAAGCGGACGGCAAAGGCGATGGGCGCGAGAAGCGAGCCGAGGACGTACGTCACGATGAGCATCGGCGACCGCCGGCCGAAGGGGATGTACTCGGGGTCGGCGTCGGTGCCGTACGAGCGCTGGCGGTGGTGGTCGATGTGGACGCCTTCGTAAGTGAACGAGGGCACCAGCAGCGGCACGCCGACGAGCGCATTCCAGATGAACGTGAACGCCGGCACATCACGCTGCGCGCGATGCGTGATCTCGTGAATGAAGAGCACGGCCCGGTAGAGCGCGAAGGCGGCGACGGCGAGCCACAGGACGCGCAGCCATCCGCTGCCGACGACGCCCGCGGCGAACGCGCCCCAGCCGAGCGCGGCGCTGCCCAGCAGATCGGCCCAGTAGATCGACGGCGACGCTTTGAACCACTCGATCGGAATCGCGCGGATGGCCTCGTCGATCGCGCGCCTGGGCGGAGCCTCGGTGCGGGCGGGAAGCGGCATCTAGTCGTCGTTGCCAGGACGGCCGGGCCGGACGATGGCATTGTAGAGCGTGATGTTTCTGTCGCGGATGAACCGCACGAGCAGCGTCGTCCACGACGAGTACGAATGGAGGCGGTCGTAAAACTCCGGAGCGCGGCGGCGGATCTCGGGCAGCCGCGACCACGGCACGTTCACGATGTCGTGATGCTCGTTGTGGTATCCGACGTTGAACGACACCCTGTTCAAGGGGCCGTAGTACGAATAGGTTTCCTGATCGGGCGCCAGCGCGAAGTGTTCCTGGATCCAGCGCGCGCCGAGCGGATGCAGGCCGATCGCGAACACCGTCGACACGAGCAGGTACTTCAGCGGCGCCCAGCCCGCGACGTACACGAGCAGCGCCATCGCGGCTGTCTGGATGATGAGGTTGACGACCGTCCAGCCATCGAGCAGCGTGACGCGCTTCAGGCGGCTCGGCCGCACGATGCCCTGCACGAAAATCGTGCCTGCAATCCACGCCGCCTTCGCGGCGGCCGATCGGCCGATGACGCGCGCTTCGGTCGGCCCCGGGATGCCGGCGTCGAACTCGAGATCGCCCATGTGCCGGTGGTGCAGCAGGTGGTACTTGCCGAACGAGATGGCGCCCGGCACGACGAGCGGCAGGTTCGCGAGAATCGCGACCCAGCGGTTGCCGCCGCGCCACCGGAACACCAGGTTGTGACACGTGTCATGGATCAGCGCCCAGAGCGCGTGATCGATCGTCGCGCCGGCGAGGTACGCGACCGGCACCCAGATCATCCAGCGGCGATCGCCGACCAGCAGCGCGAGACCGAGCTGCGCGACGACGAGGGCGAGCACCCAGAGCGCGGTGGACGGCGTCTGCCCGGCGAGATCGCGCAGCTCCGGATGCGCGGCCAGCATCTGCCGCGCACGCTGCGCGTGCGGCTCTCCGTAAGACACGTGAATGTAGTCGAGTGCGGCCACTGTTGATAAGGTAGTCCTCCTGAGAGGAGGGGTGCAAGCCGCGTGCAAGAGCTAGAGGTTCGTCCCGTTGCAGGCAAACGCGAGTTCAGGCGGTTCATCAACTACCAGTACGATCGCAACCGCGGCGACGCGCGCTGGATTCCACCGCTGCGCCTCGGCGAAACCGACAGACTGACGCCCCGAAAGAACCCGTTCTTCGCGCACGCCGACGTCGAACTGCTCCTCGCCTACGACCACGGCCGCATCGTCGGACGCGTGGCGGCGATCGACGATCGCCTGCACAACGAGACGCACGGCGACAACATCGCCGCGTTCGGATTCTTCGAGGCCGAGGATGCCGTCGCGTCGCGCGCGCTGCTCCGACACGTCGAAGCGTGGGCCCGCGCCAGAGGACGCGCTGCCGTGCGGGGGCCGCTCAACCCGTCGCTTAACGAGAGCGCGGGCCTGCTCGTCGACGGCTTCGACACCGATCCGATGGTGATGATGCCGCGCAACCCGCGCGACTACGCGGCGTTCATCGAAAGCTCTGGCTACAGGAAGGTCAAGGACCTCTACGCGTGGATCTACGATCTCAGGCGCGACATCCCGCCGCTGTTCCAGCGGATGGCCACACGTGTGCAGAAAGAATGCGGCATCAGCGTGCGCCCGTTCGATCTGAAGGAGTTCGCGAATGAGACGGAGCGGCTCCGCCAGATTTACTGCGGCGCGTGGGAGAACAACTGGGGCTTTGTCGCGCCGACGGAAGCGGAGTTCAGGCGCATGGCGACCGAGATGAAGCCAGTCTTCGATCCCCGATGCGCGATCCTGGCCGAAGCCGGAGGGAGGCCCGTCGCGTGCGCGGTGGCGATTCCCGACATCAACCAGGCGCTGCGCGGCACCGGCGGACGGCTGTTTCCGCTCGGTCTCATTCGCCTGCTCGGCCGCAGGGCGATCATCGATCAGATCCGGCTGCTGCTCCTCGGCGTTCTTCCCGAGTACCGCACGGTCGGCATCTTTCCGCTCCTCATCTGCGAGCTGCACAAGCTGGTGCGCGCGACGACGCACTTCAAGCGCGTCGAGTTCTCCTGGGTCCTCGAAGACAACGACGCGATCAACAGCACGGTCGAGCGCATGGGCGCCGTGCGCTACCAGACGTACCGCATCTACCAGAAGGCCATCGCGTGATCCGAGCGGTTGCGATCACAGGCGCCACCGGTTTCATCGGCCGGCACGTCGCCGCCGAGCTGGCCGCCCGCGGCGTCGCCGTGACGGCAATCGTCCGTCCGGGATCGCGACACAAGCCGCCGCCGGGCTCGACGGTCGTCCACGCGCCGCTCGACGCCGGCGCCCTGCGCGGGGCGTTTTCCGGCATCGACGCCGTCGTGCACCTGGCCGGCGTCGTCTCCGCCGTCGACGCGCGAACGTTCGCGGCCGTCAACACCGAAGGGACGCGGGCGGTGGCGAGCGCCGCGCGGGACGCCGGCGCGCGGCTGATTCACGTCTCCAGCCTCGCGGCCGCCGGCCCGGCGCCCGCGTCGGCGCCGCACCGCGAGGACGACCCGTCGCGTCCAGTCACGCCCTACGGCGTCAGCAAGCTCGACAGCGAGCGCCTCGTGAAAGCCACCGAAGGCCTGCGCTGGATCATTCTTCGGCCCGGCGTCGTCTACGGACCGACCGATCGCGCGGTGTTGCCCCTGTTTCAGGCGGCCGAGCGCGGTGTCCTGCCGCTGGTTGGCCGCAGAGACGCGGCGTACACGTTCATCCATGTCGACGATGTCGTGCGGACGATTGTCTCGGCGATCGAAAGAAGCGACGCGGCCGGCACCGTGTTCGTCGGCCATCCCACGCCCGTCAGCGGGAGAGACCTGCTCGACGCGATTCAAGCGGCCATCGGCCGCACGGCACGAGTGATGGCCATCCCGATGCCGCTGACTCGCGTCGCGGCGATTGTGGCCCACGTCGCCGGACGAATCGCCGGCACGCCGATGGCGCTGAATCTGTGGCGCTACGCGGAGCTCGAGGCTGAAGGATTCGTCTGCCGCGTCGATCGGATGCGCGACGAGCTTGGCGTCACGGCCAGCGTGAGCCTGCTCGACGGCATGGCGCGGACGGCGGCGTGGTATCGGGAAGCCGGCTGGCTTAAGCGGTGACGCCGACGCCGACGCGTGCGCGCTCGAAGATGTCGAGCGCTTTCGCGATCTGCTGCGGCGTGTGCGCGGCCGAGCAGCTCGCGCGCAGCAGGCAATCGTCGCGTGAGCAGCCGGGCGGCACGATCAGGTTCACGTACAGGCCTTCGGCCAGCAGCTCCTGCCACAGCGCAATCGTTCGCGTTTCGTCGCCCGTGAAGATGGGGACGATCGGCGATTCGGTCGACCCGATGGCGTAGCCCATCGTCCGCAGCCCGGCCCGCAGATTCGCGATGTTTGCCCAGAGCCGATCGCGCAGCTCGGGCTGTTCGCGGACGACGCGCACGGCGGCATGGACGCTCGCGACGTTGCCGGGCGAGCCCGACGCCGTGAACACGTACGCGCGCGCCAGGAAATGGAGCGATCGCAGCTCCTTGTGATCCGACACGCACACGCCGCCGACGCCGGCGAGCGACTTCGAGAACGTGCCCACGACGAAGTCGACCTGGTCGAGCACACCCTGCGCTTCCGCGACGCCCAGCCCCGTCGGTCCGAACGTGCCGAGCGAGTGCGCCTCGTCCACCATCACGTAGGCGCCGTACGCGCGCGCGACCTCGACGAGCTCGCCGAGCGGCGCGACGTCGCCGCGGATCGAGTAGAGGCCTTCGGCCACGACAAGACGGTTGCGCTGGCCGGCCGGCAGCCGCTCGAGCTTCTTCCGCAGGCTCTCCGGTGAGTTGTGCCGGAACGCGACCACCTGCGACGTCGTCTGCCGCGTGGCGTCGTAGATGCTCGCGTGGCTGTCGCTGTCGATCAGGATCACGTCGTCGGGCCCGCAGAGGCCGCCGATGACGGACAGGTTGGCCTGGTAGCCGGTGCTGAAGATCAGCGCATGGCGCTTGCCGAACCAGTCGGCGAACTCGCGCTCGAGATCTTCGTGCAGCGACATCGTCCCGTTGGCGGTGCGCGACCCGGTGGTGCCGGTGCCGTACTGCAGGATCGCCTCGCGCGCGGCGGCCATCACCGTGGGATCGAACGTGAGGCCGAGATAGTTGTTCGACCCGAACATCAGCGTGGGCCGCCCGCCGATGACGATTTCGCAGGGGCCGAGCACTTTCTCGATCACGGTCGAGCCCGGGCTCGCGGTGCCGGCCTCGAACGCGGCGCGCTTGGCTTCGATCGCTTTCAGCTTGTCGAGCAGGTCCCCGCGCGTGTCACTCAACGTTGACCACTCCAGAGGTGCCGCGTTCGTACTGCATCTTCGTGGCCGACCGCCGCACCTTGCCGCTCGTGGTCCGCGCCACCGTGCCGCTCGGCACGAGCACGACGTCGTCCACGACCAGCCCGCAGACGTCGACGATGCGACGGCGGATCGCGTCGGTCAGCTCAGTCGGCGGCACCGTGCCGCTGGGCTCGGCGACGATGACCGTGCGGTCGGGGCCGGCGCCGGTGGTCGTCCCGAAGGCGACGACGCGGCCGCGGCGGATGCCCGCCAGATCCTCGACGCCCCACTCGAGATCCTGGGGATGATAGTTCCGCCCGTTGACGATGATCAGATCCTTCACGCGGCCGCAGACGAACAGCTCTCCGTCAGACAGGTAGCCCAGGTCGCCGGTAAACAGCCGTCCGTCGCGGATGGCGCGCGCCGTCGTTTCGACATCATTGTAATAGCCCGGTGTCACCGACGGCCCGCTCAGCACGATCTCCCCGATGTGCCGGTCGGGGAGCGAACGCCCGTCGTTGCCGACGATCTGCACGGCGTGATTCGGCAGCGACGCGCCGCAGGCCACCACCGAAACGGTTTCGGCGCGGCTGCCGTTGGCGTGCGTCGCCACGCGTCTGACAGCGACGTCGCTGGCGACCAGCCGCTCGACTTTCAGCTCGCGTCCGGGCGGCGACAGCGTGGCCGCCAGCACGTGTTCGGCCAAGCCGTACCCGGGCAGAAACGCCGTCGGCCTGAAGCCGGTTGCGCGGAATTTGTCGGCGAACGCCGAGAGCGTCGAGGCGTGAATCGGCTCGGCGCCGCAGCCGGCCACGCGCCACGACGAGAGATCGAGATCCGCGAGGTCGGTGTCTTTGACGCGGCGCACCGCAAGGTCGTACGCGAAGTTCGGCGCGAAGCTGATCGTGCCGCGATGCCGGGAAATGGTCCGCAGCCATTCGACGGGTCGCCTGACGAACACCTCGGGCGCCATCAGGATGGCGTCGGCGCCCGTGTACATCGCGCCCAGGGCGATGCCGACGAGGCCCATGTCGTGATAGAGCGGCAGCCAGCTGACGGCGACGTCGTCCGCGGTTCCACGCACGCCCGCGGCAAACGCCGCGATGTTGGCCGACAGGTTAGCCTGCGTGATCACGACGCCCTTCGGCGTCGCCGTGGACCCCGACGTGAACTGCACGAACGCGATGTCGTGGGCCGGCGGCGCCGATGGCGCGGCGGGCGCCGGGCCCTGCAGCGCATCGAACGGCATGACGACCGACAGCTGCGGGCAGAGCGGACGCAGCGACTCGATGTGCGGGAGCAGCGCGCTCGACGTGATGACGCCGCGGGCGTCGCACGAGCGAAGCACGCGGGCGGTCGCCTCGAGGTACGACGGCAGGTCGCCCGTCGGCGCGGGAGGATAGAGCGACGCCGGTACGACGCCGGCCATCGACGCGCCGAAGAGCGTGGTGAGAAATCCTTCGGGGTCAGAGACGATGACGGCGACGAGATCGCCGCGCTTCAACCCGAGCGCGTCGAGCGATCCCGCGACGCGGAGCGCCGCCGCGTGGATGTCGGCATACGGCGTCCGCGATTCCGCGCCGCGCGCGCCGACGAACCGGTACCCGTGGGCGCCGCGGGCCGCCGCGGCAAGCGCGTCTGGAATCGTGCGGGCGATGTCCATCAGGCCGTCGCCGCGCCGTTGGTCAGGGCCGTCACCTGCGCGACGACCTGGGCGACCGTCCGCGCGGCAGGCACGTCGTTCAGCGGAATGGAGATGTCGAAGCGATCCTCGAGCTCGGCGACCACTTCCAGAATCTGCAGGGAGTCGAACCCGAGATCGGTGGCCAGATCGCTGTCTCGCGTGGGCTCGATGGGACGCCGGCTGACGTTCTTGAGGACTTCGATCACGCCATGTTCGATGTCAGTGGGAGAGGATGCAGCCATACGGTGACAGTCCGTCAAGGATAGCACCGAAAGAAGCAAGGTGTGCGCCACGCTGCACCATGATGAACGCGGTATGCTGACGCAAGTCATGCATAAGAACACTCGCGCGCTTCTCGTGATGTTGCTGCTCGCGGCCGCCGCGCACGCCAGTGCCGCGGTCTCTGATGCGGAGTTGACGCGCAACATCCAGCGTCAGCTTTCGAATCTCGATTACGGCTCGCGGCGTCCCGTGGTCGCCGTCAGCAGCGGCGTCGTCACGATCACCGGCACGGTCGCCAGCCTCTGGCTGAAAGAGGAAACCATCAGCCGCGCTCTCAAGGTGCAGGGCATCGAGTCGCTGGTCTCGGAGCTGACAATCGCGAAAGCCGAGAGCGACGAAAAGCTGGCGGCCGAAGTCGTCGATAAGATCCGTGGCTACGCTCTCTTTACGGTGTACGACGACTTTCAGGGCCAGGTGAAAAACGGCGTGGTGTACATGGGGGGCGCCGTCACCGAACCAAAGAAGCTGTCGGACATCGTCGAGCGCGTCGCCAAGGTGAAGGGGGTACAGGCGATCGACAACAAAGTGAAGGTGCTGCCGGCGAACCAGTCGGACGATCGGCTGCGTGCCCTGATCGCGAACGCCATCTACCGGCTGCCGGAGTTCGAACGATATTCGCTGGCCGACCCGCCGATTCACGTCATCGTCGACAAAGGCCACGTCACGCTCGTCGGCGTCGTGCGCGCCGAGCTTGAAAAACGGAAGGCGTATGAAGCCGCGCGGTTTGTCGAAGGCGTGCTGGCGCTCGACGACAAGGTGAAGCTGGCTAAGGATGTGAAGTAGGAAGTTAGTACGCCCAGTACGGCCCGGCGCCGGCGGGAGTGGGCTGGCCTTGTATTGCCGTGAAGACGGTGCGGCCGTAGAAGAACGGCAAGCCAAAATCGAATCCGCCCGGATTCGATCCCGTCGCTTCTCCAAACGCGGAAAACGTCGCGTTGACGGCGTCGACGTTGCCGGCGGCAAAGGAAATCGTCGACGACGTGCCGTTGAGGCCGACGTGCGTCGCTGAAAACGTCCTCGTCGCCGGCGGGCAATAGAATCCCGTGCTTTTTGTGCAGCCGGGGAGGCCCGCCGTTGCGGCATCGAGAAAGAAGATGCCGTTCGAGCCGGAGTCGAGAAAGCTTTTGGCGTACGACTGGCCGTTGAAGGTCGTCGTGAAATTCGCTCTCGCGTCGACCGTGAACACGTTCGCGGACCCGAGCTGGTTGTTCGACTGCGTGCCGATGCCGAAGATGAGCGCGCCTGACGCGGACGGCGCGCCACCGGCTTGCACGGCCGGCAATTGGATGGCGATGCCGTTGTTGTCGCTCGAGAAGAGCGCCACCGGATTCTGCACCTGGCTCGCGACCGGCTCCGTCGTCACCTGGCACGTCGCCGGCGTGGGACAGACATAGTAGAGTCCCGGATTCGACGAGCCCGTGAACGTGCACCCGGTTCCGCAATCCTGTTTCAACATGCCGACCCCGAGAATCCCGTTCGCGGTGAGGTCGCTCAGCGTCTCTTCTGACGACCCGTG
>Ga0315281_10014090_pt1 | contig 10800 bp, 16 predicted proteins | sample YL17G07_0_MG_FD_204540 | JGI IMG/M metagenome (GOLD analysis project Ga0315281, IMG submission 204540) | Sediment microbial communities from Yellowstone Lake, YNP, Wyoming, USA - YL17G07_0 | ecosystem: Environmental > Aquatic > Freshwater > Lake > Sediment | place: USA: Wyoming | collected... | reverse complement strand
AGCAGGCCTCACTCTGATCACTACCCCGACCTGCACGCTTCTACTCCAGGAGCTAGCCCCACGCCTACACCAACGTACCCCTAGCGAGACCAGTCAGGCGGTCCAACCCTAGGCCTAGCCTACATGGGACTGGACCTGACCAAGTCTAAGCAAACCTGACCAACGTACCCCTGCACACTCACCTAACAACACACCAACCTACTGCATACATCTGGCCAGACTCGCGACCTATCGCTAGGTTACATGCCCCCACCCTGGGTCAAATTGACCTAGGCAAGGAACGTACCTGGTGGGATACCCTTACAGGATTTATGAAAAATTACAGTGGGGGCGGCAGCGATGACAGCTATGACGCATAAGACGGTCATTCTATGGATCGCGGTTTTCCCTATTCCCTATACCCAACCAAAAACTACCTCAATAGAAACAGCTGTCATGTATCCGTCATCCGTCCTAACGCTTGACCCAGAACCGCCCCAGCGCGTTCCTAGCCGCAACGTACCCATTCTCAGACAGGAGGGTAGCTACACGTCTCATATGCCCCGGGTTGTGGTCTCTAACCCCCAACTGCTCCAGTATCCACGGCGAGGTTAGGGGGTGGGGTAAATTTGACCTACCCAATAGCGCCCCCACACCACGCTCCCAGGGGTCTTCAGTCTGGTACTGGCTCTGGGCCGCCTCAACCTCTGAAAACTCCTCAGGGGTCAACCAGGACCGCTCCCCGGTCTTGTATCGGGCGTCTGCCTCCGCCCAGAGCAGGTCTCGTACTTTCTTGATGTCTTGAACCCGGCACGTCGCCGTAGCCATTACAGGGAAGCGACGGTTGAGTCCTCGTTCAGGGAGGGGGTGGGGGTCGTTGGTGGTGCCGACGAAGACGCATTGTCTTGGGTAGGTTTTTGTAAGTCTGCCGTAGGCTCTTCGGAAGGGGTCAGTGTCTCGTGTGAGGAAGCTCTTCACGGCTTCGATCTCGTGGCGTCGGAGTCCGGACAGTTCTGCCCACTCGACCAGCCAACGTCCTTGTATGGCGTCCAGGGTGTCTTTATTGCTGACGTCGATGTGCCCATCGTAGAACCACGCTGGGTTTGGCATCAGGGCTGCCATAGCTGTGCTCTTACCGACCCCTTGTTTACCGTATAGGACAGGCATGGTGTCGTGTTTGGAGCCTGGCTCTCGGATACGTTTGACCATACCAATGAAGAAGGTCCTAGATACGGCCCGGGTGAAGGGGCTGTCCGCGACTCCTAGGTAGTCGGTCAGGAACGTGTCTAGCCTTGGGGTGCCGTCGTGATGGCACTGGTCCAGGTACTGCCACACCGGGTGGAACTGGTTATCCCTGGCGATGAGCATGACCGCGTCTTGGGTGTCGTCTTTGGAGAAGCGGGGCATTCCTTGGTTATCAAGCCAGACTCGGATGCTGGTGATGTCCTCGTCCTGGAATGGGCCCGTGTAGTTATGGTTCCACGGGGGTCCGTGGAGCTCGACTTGGGACAGGAAGGTGTTGCCCAGGATTTTGCCAACCCAGTCTGGGTGTGTGGATAGGACGGTTACGAGGTTGGCTGTGGACTTCTGGATCTTGCCGTCTTTGTCTAGGGTCAGGCCGATCTCATTCTTGACCTTGGTGATCTTGAGGGTTCGTGCTGCTTCTGGGTAGGCGAGGTCGGCTTCTTTGATTGCCTCTGGGTAGTCTTCACGGAGTTTCTGGATAGCTTCAGGCCAGCGCCGTGCCCGGCAATGGTCGTGGGAGCAGAAGAACTCGCCGTAGAGGGAGCCTTCTTTTGGGGACCAGATGATGGTGCTGGTGTCGTCCAGGCCAGAGCTGGGTTTGGAGTGTTCCTTTTCCCAGGGGCACCACACGGCCCATTTCAGCTCTCCGTTGCGCTTCTTCAGGAGCCGGGCGGTGGTGAATGCAACTCCGATATGGCTCTCGCGGGGGTCGCCGCGGCTAGGCGCGTGGTGGGTGTCTGGGGTAGAGTCCGTGGCCAGGGTTAGGAGCCAGTCAGGGGCGTCTCCCCAACCAACGGCCAGAGGTGCTTCGGGGTCCTCCCTGTAACGTTCCCCCGTATCTCCGTGGGTGCTGCCTGGAGCGATAATGTAGCCGTTGTGTTTGAGTTCGATGTGGAGGTGCTCACCTCTGTCGTTGGTGAGGCCCCCCTTCAATTTCTTGCCAGGGTCTTTGAAGATGTAGTGAAGCCCTCCGGAGCCGGAGATGAATCGGGCGGTGTTGGGGAGGATTCCGTATTTGGCTTCCAGCTCTCGGAGTTGGTCTATGCCGTACTTCTGGTTCCCGTTCGGTTTGATGCCAGTGTCAACATCCAGGACGAAGATGCCGGACTGCTTGCAAGCGATCCCGATGTTGGTCCAGGGGTGTTGCTTGTGCTGTCTGAACATCGCTTTGATCAGTTCAGGGTCGTTGACGGCGTGGAGGTAACCACCCTTACCTAGGCTAGGGGCTGGGCGCTTGGTAGACGTACAGGGAAAGACGTAGAACCCAAACCGAGCCAGTTCCAGGGCCTTGGCTATGACTTCGTCTAGGGTAAGTGGGGTAACTTTGGGGAACGAGATGACTTGGCTCATGCGTACTCCTTGCTAGAGGCTTTGCGCATCGTCAGCTTTACGTTGTCTGCATCCAGGGCTTCTACCGTTATCACCACACGTCTGGCGGGTTTTCGGTAGTCCCCGTGTTTGAAAATTATGAGATCCCCCACCCTTGGTCTCAAGATACCGCTGAACCAGCGGATTCGATTCATGACGATTTCTGATACTTCTAAGTATTTCTGCTCACGAAAGAAAACTTTGTCTTTTGGGTATTCGTAGAAGTCCATTTTGTCGGCGGTTTCATATCCGAAGTACTTCATTTCTCACTCCAGTTATGTCCCGATTTCACGTCTGCCTGAGACGGGACATTGTGTAGGAATTCTTCCGACGCCTGCTCCATACAACCTTTGAGTTGTTGCTTCACCAGCGCCACGTTCTCTGGCAGACATTCTGCGATGATCTCGTCATGCACGGTGAGTACCAGCCTTGCGACGTCTCTGGTTTTCTTTTCGAACAGTCCTAGCGCGGACTTGATCATGTCCGCCTCCGTACCCTGCACCGGAGTGTTCAAGAACTCGTTGTAGTCCTGTGGGGACATGTACCGTACCCGGCCTGAGAGGGTGCGGCACTCGCCTGTTGCGATCGCGCTTTGGGTTCTTGCTCGGTAGTGCCAGTCTCCAACGCCGGGGTAGGCTCTGTAGTAGGTGTAGCCGTAGTCTTCAGCTTCTCGGAGAGTCATCTCCAGACCAAACTCTTTCTTGGCATTGATCTTGAGCCGCTTAGCACCAAGGCCGAACCCCTTGCCAAAGTTGATGGCTTTCGCGGCTTGGCGCTGGGTCTTGGTCGGGTTCTCTGTCTGGGACATGACCTTGGCCGTCTCGGTGTGGATGTCCCCGTCGCGGTTGTAGATCTCGATCATGCGCTTGTCCTTGGCGATTTCAGCGATAATACGGAGTTGCACTTGGGAATAGTCGGCGATGACGAGAACGTACCCAGGACTGGCGGTGAAGCAGCGTCGGAAGCTAGGTTCGTTAGGTACGTCTCTGGGTATCTGCTGGAGGTTTGGTTTACTGGAGCTGTATCGGCCTGTGTCTAGGAACGGATATAGGTCAGATCGTATCTTTCCGTCCTCCTCAACGTGATCGAGGTACTTCCTCATGAACTCGCCAGAGCGTTTTTTGTACTTTCGGTAGGCCAATATGTCTGAAATGGCGGGATGATCGACCTGCATTAGGGACTCTTTGGCCGTGCTTGCTACGTCAATTCCTAGACGTTTTAGAGCCATTTTTAGCTGTTTTGGGCTATCCGGGTTGAAATTCGGTACTTTTTCTCCGAACATTTCCGTTTGCGAGTCCGGGAACCGATCAGCTAGCGACGAATACGCGACTTCAGCGTACCCCTTGTACGTCTCTAGGGTCTGTTTCCACTGCTCGGTATCAAGTGTGAACCCGTTTTCGTCCATCTCCGCTTCTGCTGCAGTGACGGCGTTCTCAATACGCATTGTTGTCTCTAGGCCGTCGCGTCGTACGGCGGTTGCTAGCGCGCTCTCCAGAAAGCGAAGATAGGTTACATCCTTCTCCGCGTACTCCAGTTGCTCCTTGGAGAGCTCCCCGGACCAGTCAGACGTGGCGTAGTCTCCGTATTCGGGGACGGCTAGCTCCTTCCACAGTACGGAGAAGAGGTCGTGCTTCAGCCCCTTGCCGTTGTAGAGGATCTCACTGGCGCGGCGCGTGTCTGAGATGTGGTCGAAGTAGAAGCCAAAGTTCGCTTTGGTGTGTTTCTGTTCAAACACCAGGTTATGTCCTAGGATGAGGCAGTGTTGGAGTAGCCGCATTACAGGCGCTGCGTTGACTTTGAACGCGTCTATGATGGCGACCTTACCATCTATGTCGCAGAGCTGGATGAGGCGCAGCTTAGCCCCAAGGCGTGGGTGGAGACCTACGGTTTCGTAGTCGAGCGCGATCGGTCCGTTCCAGTTTAGGCTTAGGGTTTGGAGCTGATGCTGTTCGGTGATGTACTGGTGCATCACTCGCCCATGATTTCGCAGAGAGTGGCTTCAATGAGATCCATCTTGGCCAGTGTCTTGAGAAAGCGCGTGCGCAGAAAGTTGTTGCGCAGCGAAGCTCCCTCAGATTTGAGGGCCTTCACGGCGGTACAGGGTTGGCAGTCGAGTAGTGCGGCGATGAGAAGTGCTTTTTGAGATGGCGTCATGTTGAAGAGGATGGTACTCACTGAGCAGTATGGCAACGACTATTCTTCGGGACTATCAAACGGTATGCGTAGACCAGTGCATGCGTGTGATAGTTGAGGGGAAGTCTCCTCTTGTGGTTGCTCCAACTGGTTCAGGCAAGACCACGATCGCGGGAGAGCTGGTACAGCGTCTCGAAGGTCGCCGTGTGGTTTGGTTTGCTCATCGAGTAGAGCTCCTCGATCAGGCTCGCCATCACGGCGCTATCATGACCACGTACCAGGCCTGCGCCGCTTCAGGTAAGGCCCCTGATGGGGACGTTGCGGTGTTCGATGAGGCTCATCATCTTGGCCGCGCCGGGGACTGGTCTAGGGTAGTATCAGCGTACCCGATACGAATAGGGCTTACGGCGACCCCAGAGCGGGCGGACGGTATGGCTCTCTCAGGGTTTGATACAGTTGTGGAAGCAGCTTCATATTCAGCCTTACTTGAACAAGGGTTCCTTACTCCGTGTAAGGTTATGTCCCCGAAGAAGACGCTGACCAATCGGCAGATAGTGCAGCGTCCGGTTGATGCGTACCTAGCGCACGCGCGCGGAACTAAGGCGATCTGCTTTGCACCCACCGTCAAGGACTGCGGTGACTTCGTTGCTCAGTTCCGAGAGGCTGGGGTCATTGCCGAGACGGTACACGGAGAGATGTCGTCGATGGATCGAGTCAAAGCAATTCATCGGTACAAGTGCGGAAGTACCGACGTTTTATGTAACGTCAATATCCTCACCGAGGGCTGGGACGCGCCTATCACGCAGACTGTAATCTTAGCCAGGTCGTGCGGGTCCGCCGGTCTGTTCATTCAGATGACCGGACGCGCGCTACGTCTGCATCACTGGAAGAAAGAGGCGCTGCTTCTCGACCTTAGCGGCGCTGCCAACGTCCACGGCTCGCCTACCGAGGACCGAAAGTATTCCCTGGAGGGGATAGGTATACAGCGCGCCGGTGTTGCGATGCCGGCTGGCGGGTTCTGCCGAGTGTGTGGACGCCCCCTACCGTGCCAGTGTGTGCCAGCAGATAGTTCACCTATGAAGGTGGTTGGTGGCGAGCTCGCCCCGTGGCAGAAGCTGTTGCGGCGGGACCCGCCGGACCAACGAGTGCTTCGCCTGTCGAAGTGGGTGAAGGAAGCTAGAGCTAAGGGGCACAAGGAGTCCTCGGCCTACTTCAAGTATAAGGGCGTGTACGGTAACTGGCCAGACGGGAAAACGGTGACCGAAGCGCGTAGACTAAAGGCATGAAGTTTACGGTCAAGACCCGGGTCAAGAAGATTCAACACGTAGACGTGGAGCGGGTGGTTGAAGCCCACGACGAGGATGAGGCAGTTAGGATCGCGCGTCGCAAGGACTTTGCCTTGGACGGTTCTGTGGAGAACGTGTATGTCCTTGACGTTACCCCCGAAGAGTCAGAAGCGGCGTAGCGAGTCTACTCTTGTAGCAGAGATACGTCTGGCCCTGGGTAAATTACCCTGGGTCTGGATCACCCGTAACAATAACCTGGGGCCGGTCGTACCCTGGGCTAAGCGTTTAGACCCGGGGGCACGCCCGGTTGTGTCTGGCCTTGGGCGCGGTTCGCCTGACCTGGTTGGTATGGTTGATGGTGGGCGTGTGTTCTGTCTTGAGGTCAAAACTGACACAGGCAGGACATCACCGGAGCAGGACTTCTGGATAGCTGAAGTAAACCGTCGTGGTGGGTACGCTGCGGTCGTGCGTAGCGTGGAGGAAGCCCTGGCCGCGGCTTCAGGGGCGGCTCGTGGGGGGCGGAGCAATATTGGTTAGAAGCGATAAAGGGTTGCTGCGGAACTCGTGCACACCCCAGTGGCTAACCGTACCCAGCATGTATGCATATGAGGCATGTCCCAGCTCAGCGGCTCGACGACACAGGGAGTACCCCTCCTCCGGTACTTCAAGGTTGTCGTCCTGCTTCAGATTGTAGATGTAGGGTAGCAGGCCTATGTCATCCTTGAAGCACGGGGCCGTGGCTGAGACGGCGGCTAGTACCTCGCGCTTGATTAGGGTCATGCCCATAGGAACAGCTTTGACACTAACACACCCGGTATCGTCTATGGTTGCGTCTGTGTCGATTTGGAAAGGGTAGTCGTACGCCGTCTCCTCGGCACCCCAACGCTTGATCTGCTTGAAAGGGTACGGGGCGCATACAATGGGTTTGTCCGCGGCTATCATCCCCTCCACAGTCTCTGGCGTAAACGAAACATCCGAATCCACCTGTAATAGGTGTGTGCCGTCGGTCTGCAGAAAGAGCCACGCTAGGCGACAACGTACCCTGACGATGTCGTAGGGGCCGGTCCACGGGAATGCTAGGTTGAAGCGATCGTCCTTAGCTAACGCGATCACGCTGCACATGTGAGCGTCGAAGATCTGCCGGTTCTGATTGGGTGTGGCGATATAGAGTTTCACTCTTCTACCGCAATGATCTCTTCCTGCGTAAGGAAGGCCACTCCGGGGAACGATCGCAGAGCTTCGTTGGCACTCCAGACGAACCAGACCGCGTCACCAACCTTGAAGTCCGGAGACACTTCGATGCCAAGCTTGGTTCTTGGGGGAAGCCCGATCGACAGAACTGTACCTTTATGGGTACGTCGTTTACGCTCGTTCTCGTCCGGGGTCCACAGAAACTCGCTGAGCTTCTTGTCCTCCGCCACAGCAACACGCCCACGTAGAAGCTTCAGGTTCTCAATCATTCTTGGTCTCTCCTATGAACATCATTAGGAACAGAATCCCCAGCATCCAGCACAGCACTGCCACCCCGTCTAGCTTCTCGGAAGGCAGTGTGGTCATAACCGTCCTAGCCAGGACAACCCCCAAGACAACACAGAACGCGGCGTAGAACCAACCCATCATCGGAAGAATCTGGCCAGGTCTGGTGGGCACTTGTCATCGCTAGCGAGCTTGTGTTTTGTCTCGTCCCAGTTCTTGACCGCCATCTTACAGAGGTAAGGTACGCTCTCATAGAACTGGCCCAGGTGCGGGGTTATGGTGGAGTGCCAGAAGGCGGGATCGGTGAGGTCCTCGTCAGTCCAACCGCAAACGTCCCCGTCCTTCCACGTGACGCTGGGGCGGCGATAGGCGTGATGCTCATTGCCGTAGGTGGACACCAGTTCTGTATCGTGGTCGATGATGGTTGGGACCGGGTGCCAGATGAGCCGCCAAGTCGACATGGCCCATACGTCTATGAGGGTATCCTCGCTTATGCGCTGGGTTGCTCCCGTGACCAGCATAGTGTCGCGCCATTCTACTAGCGACACCATGTCAGAGTGAGGCAAAACGTACCCAACTCCGATCAGGCCGTCGCTGGTAGTGCACCACTTCTGCCCCTTGATGGCTAAGGTTCGGGCTGCGGGATGCGCCGTCTCTAGGCCTATGACCATATCAGGCCTGGCGGTGATCATAGCGGTGAGCATAGCCATAAAGTTAGCGGGCAGCAGGACGTCGTCGTTGAGCACTAGGTGATGCGTAACCCCAGACATTTCCGAGGCCCTGCGCCACATCATCTCAGACCAGACCCAGTTTGGGACCCGCTCGGTGTAGAGTTTGGTGTCTTCCGGTAGCTTCTCTAGCATCGTTTGCAGATGCGCTACTCGTTCAGGAACCCACGGTGTGTGTGGTATGTGGACTTGAATCTTCAGGGGCACGTTCACAGTTTCCACCCGTTCCATTCTAGGGCCTCGAGTACCCCCTGTTTCAGTTTTCGTTCTGGCTGCCACCCCTGGTCTACGGCTCGGCGGATCGATACCGTAAGGCCTACCGGATCGCCTACACTTCCGGCTCGGTTGTCTGGAGAATTGGTGCCCACCCCCATGAGCTCAGCGGTGTCGCGCCAACTCCAGGTCTCTAGAGATGATACGTTGTACGTACCTGGATCCGTCCAACCATCAACACAGCTCAGTACGAAGTCTGTAGTGTCCTCTACATGAATGTAGGACTTGGCAAAGTATCCACTATCTTTGGCGGTGATGTACCCAAGCTTCTGCGCCATGTGCACGAAGTCGGGTACGTGGCCGTGCGCGCAACCTTCTCCCACGTTGCTTACTAACCGAAGGATGTAGTGGGGGTTCTTTCGCTTGTATGCCCATGCCTCAACCATAGCCTCCCCAGCCACCTTGGAGGCGGCGTAGGGGCTCTCAGGGCGAAGCTGGTAGGTCTCATCTGCCCATAGCACATCAGACCCATATACAGCACAAGTAGAGAGGAAGATGAACGGCACCGTCGGGGATTGTTCCAGAAGGTTGAACGTACCTAAGATATTGTTATGGAATATGGTTCCCCTGTCGCTGGTGTTTTCACCCCAGTTGTTATGGATGTCGGCATGCGCGGCGGCATGAACAATGCAGTCCACGTCCGAGATATGGCGATGCGCAATGTGATTTATGTCGTTGGGCGTAACTTCTGTGACACGTCGCTTATCGACAATAAGAACCTCATGTCCAGACTTTTCAATAGCTTTGACGATATGGCTACCGATGAACCCAAGACCTCCGGTCACAAGAACTTTCATTTGATCCTTTTTTCCCAGTATCGGTTCTTTGCTATGTAGTCTGTTCCGAAGAGTTCCTTACAGGCTTTCTCCACTCCGGGGTACGCCGCCTCGTGGTCATCTCCCGCCAATATGCCCCCAGGCTTGACCTTGGGCCACCATGCGAGGATGTCTTGCTTGACCGAGTCGTAGTCGTGAGCACCGTCTATGAGAACCATGTCCACGCTATGGTTCTGGAATAGACCAGAAGCCCCCACTGACGTCATGCGGCAGTCGCTGATGCGGCCCAGCTCTTCGGATGCGTGTTGCTTCATCATGTCCAGATACAGCTGATAGTCGTCAGGGGAGTTGGCGGTCTGTTGTTCCCCGTTCCTAGCTACGCCTGCCCACGGGTCTACGGCGTGGATACGGCCCACCTTGCCCGCGTCTAGGACCTGGCGAGCCAAGAACGCGATAGAGTGGCCGAGCGCCACCCCGACCTCGACGAAGATGAACCCGTCGTCAGCTAGGATAGCTTCGCGTTCGTAAAGACACAGGAAGTTTGAGTGCCCGGGGATGTCCCGCCAACTCATCGGGCAATGCCCATGAACACTACCAGGAACGCGCCGCCGCATAGTATGAGTGTGAGAGCTAACGTCATTTGCTTTTCTCCAGGTAATTGATATGTCGGTTTATGTAGAAGACAGCCTTCTTCAGGTCTTCAATAGGCGTACCCTTGTAGTTATATCTCCAAAGGTACTGAAGTGCTGACGCGATGTGAAAATGGAAGTGTTCGCACACATCAAGACACTCTATCTTAGGGTGCCAGTTGTAGTGTGGTGGTTTGTTTACGTTGTCTTGCATAGTAAACCTTTCAGCCGGAGCCGGAGCCGTAGCCGGAGCCGGAGCCGGAGCCGGAGCCGTAGCCGGAGCCGGAGCCGTAGCCGTCGCCGTAGCCGGAGCCGTAGCCGTAGCCGGAGCCGGAGCCGGAGCCGTAGCCGGAGCCGTAGCCGGAGCCGTCGCCGGAGCCGGAGCCGTCGCCGTAGCCGGAGCCGGAGCCGGAGCCGTAGCCGTAGCCGGAGCTGTAGCCGTCGCCGTAGCCGGAGCCGGAGCCGGAGCCGTCGCCGTAGCCGGAGCCGTAGCCGGAGCCGGAGCCGTCGCCGTAGCCGGAGCCGTCGCCGGAGCGTATCAAGACCAAACCGAAGAGTTTAGGTTTTTCTCGGCTGCCGCAGTAGCTACAATAACTTCAACGGCTTCAGTCAGGGTAATCCTATTTACTGCGCTGGACACTCTGCTACCCGAACTTACCCCAAATAATGCTACTTCATGCAACGTATTGGCTCCTTTCCAAGACCAAACCCGGCGAGCGTTTTTCAGCACCACCTGTTTTCCTTTTTGCGACACTAGTTCACCAATATGAACACCAGCGCTAAAGGTTCTAACAACCACATATAGGCTCATTTGCTTAGCTCCTTTACCCGTTTCTGTAGTTTGTATATGTTTTCGTACAGTTCCTCAATAAGGTCAGCACACTCAACCAAGTAGCTCGCCTCATCC
>Ga0315281_10014089_pt1 | contig 10800 bp, 6 predicted proteins | sample YL17G07_0_MG_FD_204540 | JGI IMG/M metagenome (GOLD analysis project Ga0315281, IMG submission 204540) | Sediment microbial communities from Yellowstone Lake, YNP, Wyoming, USA - YL17G07_0 | ecosystem: Environmental > Aquatic > Freshwater > Lake > Sediment | place: USA: Wyoming | collected... | reverse complement strand
GCCCTGGCAACGCCGAATTGTGCGTCCGTGACGTCGAGACTCAGGCGGCTCAGTCGGACCTCGTCGGATGACGTAATCGCGTGCGACACGGCGTCTCCGATCGAGACCTGAAGGGTATCGACACGCGCGTCAGCGCGTTGAGCGACAGCGGGTTGGGCCAGGAGCAGGATCGCTCCAGCGGCCCGGAAGAATGAGCGTGAGGTCATCGGCATTTAACGTATGCGGACCGCCCTACGTTGGGTCGGGCGGCGTGGCAGGGGTGCTACGGCGCCACAAACTCCGGAGTCACGCGGTGGGGGATGATGCCCGCTTGGGCTCCGCGCTCGAGAAAGAGCGCGACTGAGCGGCGTCCGGCCTCCCCATAGTCGAGCGTCCAGTCGTTGACGTACATCCCGACAAACTCATCGGCCTTCGCCCGTTCAAGTCCCCGGGCGAATTTCATGGCATGATCGAGTGCCCCGACACGATGGCTCAATGCATACGTGATACTGGCTTTAAGATGTCGCGAAATCTTGGCTGTAATATCAGCTCCGAGGTCTTTCCGCACGACGTTGCCACCGAGGGGCAATGGGAGGCCGGTCTCGGAATACCACCATTCGCCCATGTCCGCGATCAGGTGAAGTCCACGTTCGGCATACGTGAGCTGGCCTTCGTGGATGATGAGTCCCAGGTCTGCCCGCCCATCAAGCACGGCATCCTCTACCTGGTCAAACGGTGTGACCACCGCATCGAAAGTCGGTTCATACAGGCGCAGCGCGAGGTAGGCGCTCGTGAGGAATCCGGGGATGGCGATGCGCTTACCCCGGATTTCCTCGCGGCGCTGCGGCGTTCCCGACACGAGACGCGGGCCGTATCGGTCGCCCATGGACGCCCCGCTCGACAGCAGGGCGTAGCGCTCCGTCAGGAACGCGAAAGCATGAATGGACACCGCGCTGACCTCCAGCTCGCCGCGCAAGGCGCGGTGATTCAGCGTTTCGATGTCCTGCAGTTCGTGGACGTACTCCAGTCCTTCTGTGTCGATCAACCCCTCGGCGAGTGCGTAGAACATGAACGCATCGTCGGAATCAGGGCTATGGGCGACGTGAATCTTCACGGGAGAATTGCCTGTCGTGTTGGGGCGGTCCGAACGCTGGCGCAGTTACGGCTTTTGGGGCGCCGGCTTACCGAGTGCGGTCTCGATTTCGCCCTTGTGATCCACATACTCCTTCAGCCCCTTGGCCCGTTCCGCCGTGGCGGCAGCGGCAAAGCGTGCGCGGAACTTCGTGGCCGCGGTCGCATCCTTGCGGAGATCGGCCGCCTTGCCGGCGAGAATGAGTCCAAGCAGGTGGTTTGGCTGCGCTTTCAGGATTGTGTCGGCCTGGGCGCCCGCGACAGTGGCGTCACCGACCACGGCGGAGATGGTGCCGATGTCGTAGCGCGCGTGAGTGTCGAGCGACCCGATATTCTCGTAGGACAGGATCGCCATCGGGGCGAATATCTTCGCGCTATCCACCTTTCCCTCGGCCGAATACCGCATTACGCGGTCGAACAGTCGACTGGCGGCCTCTTCGGGCGACATGCTGGAAATATCCGTGCTGCTCCTGCCACCACCGGCGAACGGCGCAGCCGATTGACCGCCGGCCATTGCCGATGCCGTCTCGGGCTCGCCGGGCGCACGCGCCAGTTGCTGCCCGGCAACAAAGGCGATCAGCAGGACCACCACGCCCGCCGCGATCGTCCAGGCTTGCGGCATTCCAGGGCCGGACGTCGTCGGAGCGGCCGGACCACCCGCAGCGGCAGCGCCGCACGAATGGCAAAACCGTGCGCCGGCGGTCATCGGCTTGCCGCATGATGCGCAGGCCTGCGAGGCAAATGCCGCGCCGCAGCTGGCGCAAAACTGGCCAGAAGCCGCCTCGCCACAACGGGGGCAGCGCCTATCGACAGGGGAATTTGTCACGGCCGAAAACTACTCTCCGCGCGTTTGCCGTGGAGGTGTCCGACGGCCGATATTTCCATGTGCAGCAGCAGCGCAAACCCCAGGGGGACCGTGGCAGGCAACACCCGCTCGCTTCTCGCCGACCTCTCCGGCGCCACCAAGCAGGACATCATGGAACTCGCGGATGCGCACCACGTGCGCTTCCTGCGGCTGATGTTCACGGACATCCTCGGCGTGAACAAGAATGTCGAGATTCCCGCATCGCAGTTCGGGAAGGCGCTGGATGGCGACATCATGTTCGACGGGTCGTCGATCGAGGGATTTGTCCGGATCGAAGAATCGGACATGCTGCTCACACCGGACCTGCCGACGTTCAAGATCTTTCCGGGCGGCACGGCAGAAAACCGCGTGGCGCGGCTCATCTGCGACATCACGACGCCGGAGGGAAAGCCCTTTGACGGCGACCCGCGCGGCGCGCTGAAGCGACAGGTCGTACGGGCGGCGAAGATGGGCTTCACGATGAACGCCGGCATGGAAGCCGAGTTTTTCATGTTCAAGCTCGGGCCGGAAGGGGCACCGTCGACGATCACGCACGACGTCGGCTCGTATTTCGACCTGACGCCGGTGGACCTCGGCGAGGATGCGCGCCGGACGATCGTGGACGTGCTGGAGCAGATGGGATTCGAGATCGAGGCGGCCCATCACGAAGTGGCGCACGGACAGCACGAGATCGACTTCCGCTATGCCGACGCGCTGACCACGGCCGACAACCTGGCGACGTTCCGGTTCGTCGTGCGGCACGTGGCCAAGCAATACGGCATGCATGCGTCGTTCATGCCCAAGCCCATTTTCGGGCAGAACGGGAGCGGCATGCACACGCACCAGTCGTTGTTCGCGGGCGGGAAGAACGCGTTCTTCGACGCAAAGGGCGACTACGAACTGTCGGCCATCGCGCACCAGTATATCGGCGGCCTGCTGCAGCATGCGCGCGGGATGTGCGCGATCACGAATCCGCTGGTGAACTCCTACAAGCGGCTCGTGCCGGGATACGAGGCGCCGGTGAACGTGGCCTGGTCCATGCGCAATCGCTCGCCGCTCATTCGCGTGCCGGCGCGCCGCGGCACGGGCACACGCGTCGAGTTGCGATCACCGGATCCGAGCGCGAATCCATACCTCGCCCTGGCGGTCATGCTCGCCGCGGGACTGGACGGCATCGAAACGAAGGCGAGTTCGCGCGAGCCCGTAAACGAGAACATCTGGGAGATGAGCTTCCGCGAAAAACGGCGACTCAAGATTGACGATCTTCCACACGACCTCAATGAGGCGTGCGACGAACTCGAGAAGGACGATGTCGTTCAGGGGGCGCTGGGGGCGCACATCGCGAAGCACTTCCTCGAGGCGAAGCGGCAGGAATGGCGCGAGTACATCAGCCAGGTGTCGGCATGGGAGCTCGAGCAGTACCTGGCGAAGTACTAGGACGTTCTACGGTGTAGTGGGTGGCGAAGAAGATGGGAAAAAACGCCGGGCCCGCTTTCGCGGACCCGGCGTTTCCGATTGCGCGAACGCTGCAATCAGACCGGGAAGACCATCTCGCGGTATCGTGGAAGCGGCCACCGAGCGTCGTCGACCTTGAGTTCGAGGGAATCGGACGCCGTACGCACGTCCGCCATGGCATCGGCACCAGTGGACGTGAGGAACCGGGCCTGCTTCGCGGGCGAATCGTGCATGCCCTCGGCCTTCTCGATCGCCGCGTGCAGGGCGCCTGACGCCTTCTGGAGCTCAGCCACCAACCTGCCGATGGCATTTGCCGCCTCCACCTGCGGCACGACCTTCACGCCGGCCACCTTCGAGGCCGCGGCCGCGTTCACGAGCATGGCCAGGTAACCGTGCGTCGCGGGGAGCACCATCGTGTCGGCGATCTCCGCGAGCGTGTGCATCTCGATGAGCATGTCCTTGATGTAGCGCTCGAGGCGGATATGGTATCGTGACTCAACCTCCTCTCCGGTGAGGATGCCGAGCGAGGTGAAGAGTTTGCGGGACTGCGGCGTCACGATCTGCTCAAGCGCCTCGGGCGTGCGCCTCAGGTTCGGCAGGCCGCGCTTTTTTGCCTCGACGACCCACGCGTCGGAGTAGTTGTTGCCCTCAAAGCGCACACTCTTCGTCTCGCGGAATGCCGCACTCACGACCTTGAGGACGGCGTCGTCGCGGTCCTTCGTCTTCTTGAGCTCCAGCTTGAGCTGAGCCGTGAGTTCTCCGATGGTCTCGGCGACGGTGGCGTTGAGCAGCATCACCGGGAAGGCGATGGACTGTGACGAGCCGACAGCGCGGAACTCGAACTTGGCGCCGGTGAACGCGAACGGCGACGTGCGATTGCGGTCGGTGTTGTCCTTTGCGACTTCCGGGAGCTTGGCGACGCCGAGCTGGATCATCGCCTGTGCGGCGCCCTGCTTGCCCGTCTTGCCGGCGGCGATATCGTCGATGACTCGCGTGAGCATGTCGCCCATGAACACGGAAATGATGGCCGGCGGCGCTTCATTGGCGCCGAGCCGATGCTCGTTGCCGCTCGTGGCGATGCCCGCGCGGATGAGCCCGGCGTGCTTGTGCACCGCCTTGAGCACGGCTGCGAGGAAGAGGAGGAAGCGGATGTTCTGGTGCGGGGTCTTGCCCGGCTTGAGCAGGTTCGCGCCATCGAGTTCGTTGTCGGACGCAATCGCCATTGCCCAGTTGCAGTGCTTCCCCGATCCGTTGATGCCGGCGAAGGGCTTCTCGTGCAGCAGAGCCTGGAGGCCGTGGCGCAGGGCAACCTTCCGCAGGACGCTCATCACCAGCTGGTTATGGTCGACGGCGAGGTCGGTCTCCTCGTAAATCGGCGCCATTTCGAACTGACAGGGCGCGACTTCGTTGTGCCGCGTCATGATCGGCACGCCGAGCTTGTACAGCTCATGTTCGACTTCGGCGATGCATGCCTGGACGCGCTCCGGGATGCCGCCGAAGTAATGGTCTTCGAGCTGCTGACCACGCGGCGGTGGGGCGCCGAGCAACGTGCGGCCGCCCATCACCAGGTCCGGACGGAGCGCGAAATGGCCGCGATCGATGAGGAAGTACTCCTGTTCGGCGCCGAGCGTCGTGAACACGCGAAGGGCACCCTTGTCCCCGAGGAGATCCAGCAGCTCGATGGCTCGAGTAGAGAGTACTTCGCTCGAACGGAGAAGCGGCGTGAGTTCGTCGAGTGCCTCGCCATGGTAGCCAATGAAGGCCGATGGGATGCAGAGCGTCTTCGTACTGCCGGATTCCATGATGAACACCGGCGATGCCGGGTTCCAGGCCGTGTAACCGCGCGCTTCCCAGGTGGCGCGGAGGCCGCCGGACGGAAACGACGACGCGTCGGGCTCGCTCTGGATGAGCTGGTCGCCCGAGAATTTCTCGATCGGAAGGTTGTTCTCATCGAAGCTGAGGAAGGAGTCGTGCTTCTCGGCGGTAAGGCCCGTCTGCGGCTGGAACCAGTGGCAGAAGTGTGTCACGCCGCGCGAGACCGCCCACTCCTTGATGACCTGGGCGACCGTGGGCGCGATGTCGATGTCGAGCTTCTTCCCCAGGCGAACCGATGCGAGGAGTTTTGCGTAGACCTCGGCCGGGAGCTTGTCGCGCATCTGGCGGGCGCCGAACGTGTTGATTCCGAAGTACGCGGAGGTCGGCGATGGGAGCTCGGCCGATGCGGCTCGGGGCGAGGCGAGGAAGCGGGAGCTGATGGCGCGGAGGGCGGTTGAGCGAGGCGACGACGCGTCAGTCATAGGATATGGATGTGGGCTGGAAGTCAGCGTACTGACAATTTTGCAGAATTTACAAACCTAGATGATCATTCTGCAATAATCAACCGAAAACAGCAAGAATTGTCCACAGATATCGCCATTTACGCCCCGTTGATACTGTATTTGTGATCTATCGCTCGTTGGGAAGCGACAATGTCACCAAACGTGCACCAGCTCGCCTGACGGCCAGGCGCAGCAGCTGCAGCGTCAGCCTGCTACCACCATCCCAGCAGCTTCCACCACGCGAGCCCACTGAGAGTCCAGATGGTGATGGTCGCGAAGGACACGTACAGGCCAAGCCGCCACCAGTCGCGCTGGGTGACGTAGTTGGCGCCGAAGTAAATGGGTGCGGTGGTCGTCCCGTAGTGCGTGAGCGATGCGGAGAGGTTCGAGAAGTATGCGAGGAATACGACGGCGAGGAGCGGCGGCGCACCCGCCGCGATGAGCACGGCGACGAACGGCGTGAACATTGCCGTGACGTGCGCCGTGATGCTCGCGAAACCGTAGTGCGCGTAGAAATACACGAGGAGCAGCACGGCGAGGGCAGCGCCCCAGGCCCAACCCGTGGTCACGCTCGCCGTGGCCTGCGCGAAGCGCTCGGTGAGACCGGAGCGTCCGATGGCCTCCGCCATGCGCACCAGCCCGCCGTACCAGAGGAACACGTCCCATGCGGCGCGTTCGCCGGTGATATCGTCCCAGGTGAGCACGCCGGTGAGGAAGAGCGCGCTGACACCAACGAGCGCTACGATGGCGTAGTCGACATGGTGGAGTGGTGTGGTCATCCAGAGACCCGACACGAGCGCGAACACGACGAGCATCATGCGCTCATCACGGCGCATCGGGCCGATGCGGGCAAGTTCCTCCGACGCAAGGCGGGTGGCGTCGGGCGTGTGCGTGATCGTGGGCGGGTAGAGCCGGAAGAGGAGCCAGGGGACGAATGCGAATGAAAGCAGGGCCGGGACCGAAGCGCCGAGAAACCACCTGGCGTAACTCAGGTCGATTCCCGCGGCCTCCCTGGCGAACTTGGCCACGATGACGTTCGAGGCCTGTCCGGTGAGGAAAGTGGCGCAGGCGATGACGTCGCACTGGTAAATGGTGAAAAGCAGATAGGCGCCAAGCCGGCGTGCCGTCGGGCCCGGCGTCGACTCATACGCCTCGGCAAGGCTGCGCGCGACCGGGAAGACGACGCCGCCACACCGGGCGCTATTGCTCGGAAGGAACCCGGCGAGCAGCGCATCGGTCGACGTGAGCGCGTAGGCGAGACCGAGCGAACTCTTGCCGAGTGCCCGAATGAACAGGAATGCGATGCGACGGCCGAGTCCGGTCTTGAGTACGCCGCGCGACATGAAAAAGGCGCAAAGCACGAGCCAGACGAGCGGGTCGGCATAACCGGCGAGCGCCTCGCGCGCCGGCATGGTCTTCGTGATCGCGATCGCGGTGACGCCGAGGAAGACGACCGCACCGGCCGGGACCGGGCGCACGATCGAGCCGACGATCGTGGCGATGAAGATCGCGAACAGGTGCCACGATTCGGGCGTGATGCCGGTCGGCACGGGAAACGCGAGCACGCCAAGTGCGGAGGCAACGACGAGGGTCCAGCGCGCGATCAGCGGCATGGGGCGTGAATGTACCGTGCGGCGTGTCGCGTCGCGCCTTGAGAGAGGGAGCGGCGGGGGCTAGCTTCCCTTTTCGGCGCGGCACCGTAGCCAAGTGGTAAGGCAGGAGACTGCAAATCTCTCATCGTCGGTTCGATTCCGACCGGTGCCTCATGGCAGAAATGCGAAGCGCAAATCAGGAAACAGGACAGCGGCGAGCAACGAAATGACTCGCCGCTCGTCAATTCAGGGAACGCGAATCGCACGGTGTGATCGTGACGACATATTGCGTGAATCATTGGTGTCGTTGTACTGTACTGTTGTCGACTCGGTACGCGTCCGGGCGCGCTGAGGCGACAGAAGTGGAAAGGGCCGGGCACTCGCGAGAGGAGCCCGGCCCTTTTGTGTCCATGCGCACTATGCGTCGAGGAGAGGATACCAGCGTTTCGGCGCGCGGCGCTCGATGATCTGCTCCGCCATCGCGGCAACGCGAAAGAGCAGGCGTTCACTCCACGGCCGGCCGATGACCTGCAGGCCGACGGGCAATCCGGTGCCGTCATATCCGGCAGGGAAGCTGATGGCGGGGTGGCCGGTGAGGTTTGGCGGAAAGGCGAAGCGCATCACCTCGACGGTCATCGAGAGATTCGACTCGCCAAGGGGGAGTGCGGCGGGATTGATGCGCGGCGCGACCTGGCCGGTCGCCGGCGTGACGATTACATGCACGTCGCGGAAGGCCGCCCGCCAATGGGCCATGGCCCGCGTGCGGACGCGCGTCGCCGTGACGAGTTCCGCGGCCGTGAACGAGCGTGCGATCGCGAGATTGGTCCTGGCGTCGAGCCCGAACTCGTGGCGTCGCGATGGATATACCGGCGCCATGGCCGCCGCCATCTCGCCGGTGATGGCCGCGACATGTGCGATGCGTTGGAGGTCGAGTTCGGGAATTTCCACCTCGATGATCGTCGCGCCGAGGCGGGTGAACTCCCGCACGAGCGCCTCGCAGCGCTCAACCACGTCGCGCGTCGCGTGCCGGAACCAGGGCCAGTACACGCCCATCTTCACGCCGCGCAACGACCCGGGAATGGCGACATCGAGCGAGACCGACGGATGCGAACGCGTGTTGGGGTCGCGCGGGTCGTCGCCCGCCATCAAGGCGTAGGCCGCGGCGCAGTCGCGTACGGTGCTGGCGATGGGGCCGATGTAGGCGACGCTCCAGACGAGCGGTGCGGCGCCATGTTCACTGATCCGCCCAAAGGTCGGCTTGATGCCGACGAGGCCGCAGAAGGCCGATGGAATCCGAATGGAGCCACCGCCGTCGGCGCCGATCGCCACCGGGACGAGCCCGCTCGCGACGGCAGTGGCCGGGCCGCTCGATGATCCACCGGTGTGGCAGGCGTCGTCGTAAGGATTGCGGGTGGTGCCGTGATGCGGGTTGAGGCCGGTGACGTTGATCCCGATCTCGTGCATGTTGGCCTTGCCGACAATGAGCGCGCCTGCGGCCCGCATGCGCGCCACGACCGTCGCATCGTACTCCGATCGTGCGCCGCCGAGCACGCGCGTGCCGACCGTCATCGGATAGCCGGCCGCGTGCATCTCGTCCTTCACCGCAACGGGGACGCCATCCCACGGCCCGAGCGGTTTGCCGGCCTTCCAGCGCAGCGCGCTCGCTTCGGCCTGTGCCGCGAGATCGTCTTCACGAACGGCGATGAAGGCGCGCAAGGGGCGCGCGTGGGCATCACTGGCATGCCACTGCGCGACGAACCGGGCGGCGACCTGCGATGGTGTCATGCGACCGGAGCGATACGCAGCGGCGAACTGTTCGGCGGCCGGAAACTGAAAGCCGGGTGGCGGCGGTGGCGCAGAAGGCTGGTCTGCGTAAGGACTGTCGTTCGGGTCGAACGGCTCGAGCGGTGGAATCGCCGGATCCTCGGACGCGTGCGAGGGGAGGAATGTCGGTGGTTCGTCGACTGCGAGGGCGCGAAGTCGCGTGATGCCGGCATCGCGCTTGAGCTTTTCGACGAGCAGTGGCCCGACGATTCCATTCTCGAGGAGGCTCGCGAGGAGCGCGAGCGACCGGCTACCGAGCCGCGGGAGCGATAACGAGCGAAGGTCGTACGTCATGTCACGAGAGTAGGAGTTGGCTCCACGCCGGGCTACTTCAGCGGCAGCGCGAGAACGGCCACGTGTCCGCGGGCGCCGGTCACAAAGCCGGCCCGCGCACTCGAAAAACCAACACCGTAGGCCGTGATCGTATCGGCATGGACCCACGATGCCCCGAAATCGCGGGTGTAGGCGACGCCGGTCTGCCCGACGGCGGCGAACATCGCGGGTTGCGTACCGGGTACGTAGACCACACCCGACGTCGTGCCATCGGGGCGCCGCGTGCCGGTGGATGTCCAGGTGACGCCGCCGTCTGACGTGCGAATTGCGAACGAGGTCACGCCACGTTCGTTCCGGTAGTCGCCGCCGACGGCGATGCCGTTCCTGGCATCGGCAAAGGCAATCCCAAAGAGGCCGGAGCTCGCGCCGCCCGGCATTCCGGTGGAAACGACCTTCCAGTTGCGGCCACGGTCGATGGAGCGGAAGACGCGGGCGTCCGCGCCGCCGCCGCTCGCGATCCAGGCATTGGAAGAGCCCTGCACGGTGAGTTGCGTGTTGCTCGCGGCGAAGGCGGCTTCGTTCGGGAGGTTTGCCGGCAGGTTCGCGGCCGGCACGCGTGACCAGCTCTTGCCGCCGTCATCCGTGGTCAGGATGACAAACTTGCCGTCGATCGGGTCCGAGAAGGTGAAGCCGTGCTGCGCGTCCCAGAAGGCCACGCCGTCTAGAAAGATGCCCTTCGTGGTGTCGCTCCAGGCCTGCGTCCACGTCTGTGCGCCGTCCGTCGTGCGGAAGATCTTCGCCTGGCCGCGTTCGGCGGGGCCCGCACTCACGACGATCGCCGTACTGGCGTCGAAGGCCTTGATTCCGCGAAAGTCGAGCGTGGCCGCGCCGCGCACGGAATCCACGGACCAGGTCGTGCCGCCGTCGGTCGTGCGAAACACCTTGCCCCCCGAGCACCCGGCCCACGCCACCTGCTCGGTCGCAACGCTCAGGCTCCGGCAACTCGAGGTGCTCGCGATTGGCGCCTTGCGGAACATCGATCGGTCGCGTCCGTCGAAGAGCAGCCGGTCGGTTATGCGATTTGCCGCGGCCTTCGCGTCGAAATCGGCACGGTCCGTGAGGATGATGATGGATGCGCGGTGTCCCGGAATGCGGACGAACGCCCCTTGCCGTCCGTCGGGCGCGACAAAGGCGGTGTGTCGTGCCACTCCACGGTAGCTATCCAGGCGCCAGCCGAGGCCGTTGCCCTTTCCCTTGCCACCGCCCGCGGCGAACATCGAATCGGCGCCGGTGACCGTGAGCGCCGCATTCGCCGTGAGGCCGAGTTCCCAGCGGTAGAGTTCGTCCACGTTGGACATGATGGCGCCTTCTTCATCCGCACGCG
>Ga0315281_10014087_pt1 | contig 10801 bp, 8 predicted proteins | sample YL17G07_0_MG_FD_204540 | JGI IMG/M metagenome (GOLD analysis project Ga0315281, IMG submission 204540) | Sediment microbial communities from Yellowstone Lake, YNP, Wyoming, USA - YL17G07_0 | ecosystem: Environmental > Aquatic > Freshwater > Lake > Sediment | place: USA: Wyoming | collected... | reverse complement strand
GATGCAGATGGGAGACCGGCGGGACTCCTTCTGCGGCAAGATGTCCGTCTGCAACAACTTGCTCCAATACGGCATTCCATTCTCCCTCACGGCACTGCACACCGTCGACCCGGGCAGCGCCAGTTTCCGCGAGGATCTGCACCGCTTCGCGAGCATTTGTCGCGTCGTGCGCGGGCTGCGCCGGGCGCGCATCGGGGCGATTGGAACCCGCCCGGCGGCCTTCAACACGGTGCGCTTCAGCGAGAAGCTGCTTGAGCAGTCGGGAATCAGCGTCGAGACTCTTGACCTTTCCGAGGTACTTGGCCGCGCCGCGCGGCTGAAGCCGGATGAACCCATCGTGAGGTCGAAGCTCGAGGCGATCGGGGCCTACGTCCCCACTCAAGGCATTCCTTCCGAGTCGCTCGTGCGCATGGCCAAACTCGGCGCGGTTATCGAAGCCTGGATGAAGGAAAACGAGCTGCAGGCCAGCGCCCTGCAGTGCTGGACGGCGATGGAGGAATTCTACGGGGTGGTCCCGTGCACGGTCATGAGCATGATGAGCAATGACCTCATGCCCAGCGCCTGCGAGACCGATATTGCCGGCGTCGTGGGCATGCTTGCCCTCACCCTGGCGTCGGGCAACCCCAGCGCGATCGTGGACTGGAACAACAACTACCAGGAGGATCCCGACAAGGGAGTCATCTTCCACTGCTCGAACCTGCCCAGGGACATTTTCGTCGAGGGGGGGGCTTCTCAAGAGGATCAGGCCGCGATGGACTACCAGGCGATTATCGCCGGCACGGTGGGCAAGAACCAGACCTATGGCACCATTGCGGGCCGCGTGCGGGCTGCTCCGTTCACATACTGCCGCGTCTCCACCGATGATCTTCGGGGAAAGATCCGCGCTTACCTCGGCGAGGGCGAACTGACCAACGACCCGCTCAGGACCTTCGGTGGCTACGGCGTGGTCCACATTCCAGACCTGCAGATCTTGCTCCGCCACATCTGCGAGAACGGTTTCGAGCACCACGTGGCCATCAATCTTGCGCGCACGGCTGCGGCGGTGGAAGAGGCCCTGGGCAAGTACCTGGGCTGGGAGGTGTACTATCATGGCCGCTAGCGGGTCGGCTGCGCATTCGCCGGGGCCCCGCATGTGGACCCTGTCGTGACATCCGGGATCGTGTTCGACATTCGGGAGTTCGGCCTGCACGATGGGCCCAGAATCCGGACGACCGTCTTCCTCAAGGGGGGCACTCTGCAGTGCTTGTAGTGCCATAATCGCGAGGGTCAATCCCGCGCCCCGCAGATGCTCCGCGTTCCCGGGCGGGAGCGGCTGGCAGGCACAGAGTATGCCGCCGACGAACGGGCCGCACTCCTCGGGAGGCAGGCTTCCTCGAGGCCCACGAGGGCGGCGTGCCTTTCTTGGGGGAGAGCCCCTGCTCCAGCCGGAGTTCCTGGCCGAGGTGATTGACCGCGTCCTGCTTGGCCCCTCGGGCTACGCCAGCGGAGAGGACTGGCGCCGGGTGGTCGGGCACGCGAACCTCCTCTTCTTGGATCTCAAGCTGATCGAGAGGCCCACCGGCGTTACACGGGGGCGACAACGACTTGATCCCGCGAAACCCGCGGACGATGAGCGCAATGGCTTGGTCATTTGTCGTCCGGGTTTCCATGGTACCGGGGGTTACCGACACCGATGAGAACACGGCCGCCCTGGCCAAGACCGTCTGCGGCCTGGCCGGGCTTGGGGTGTTGGGCTTGTTGTCATACAACCAGGCGGCGGGCGCGAACTACCGCGCCGCCGGGATGGAGTTCAAGCCGGACTGCGACGAAACGCGCGAGGAGAGAGTTAGCCTGGCTCCCTTTGAGCGCTGCCAGGTGGCGGCCCGAGTGGCATGAAGGAGCGGCGGCACGTCCTCCGCCAGCGAACGCGCGCAGAAGTCCGCCCGCGCTTCCGCCAGGCTTCGCCCCGGGAGATTCTCGTTGCATGCGAGCGCGGGCTTCTCAGCTGGATGCAGCGGATGGCATGGCTCAGTCGGCACTCGTGTGAAGGGGAACTCGTTGTCATTGAACCGGACGTCGTCGCCCGACATCTCTACGGGGGGTCTGACCATGAGCGAATTCGATGAGAAACAGGAGCACATCCACGGCCTCCTGGCCGCGCACGGGCTGGGGGCGCTGCTGCTGCGGCGCGTGAGCAGTTTCGCCTGGGCCACTTGCGGCGCGGCCTCCTACGTCAACAGCGCAACCACCGAGGGATCGGCGACGCTTGTGGTCACCCGATCGGGCCGCTATCTCATCACTAGCAATATTGAGGCGACCCGCCTCGATCAGGAAGAGGGCCTCCGAGCCCAGGGGTGGGAGTTTAGCGTCGCACCTTGGCATGAGACCCGGGATGCCGTCGCCGAGTTGACCCGCGGGCTGCGCCTGGGCGCGGACATGCCCGGCCCGGAGGGACTTGACCTGACCGGGGAAATCGCCCGCCTGCGGGTAAGTCTCACTCCCGAGGAAGGCGAGCGCTTCGCAATCCTGGGCGGGCTTTGCGCCCAGGCGATGGACAGCGCCATCCGGCAGGTGCGCCCCGGGCAGACCGAGCACGAGATTGCAGCATGCCTGGCCCGGGAGGCCGAGCGGCGCGGGGTCCAGGCCATTGTCAATCTGATTGCCACCGACGAACGTGTTTTCAAGTTCCGACACCCGCTGGCCACTGACCGCAAGCTTGAGCGTTACGCCATGCTGGTGCTGTGCGGACGGAAGGGGGGACTCGTCTGCTCGATTACCCGCCTGGTCCATTTCGGTTCCCTGCCGGATGTGCTGCGTCGGAAGGCCGAAGCGGTGGCGCAGGTGGACGCGACAGTGATCGAGGCCACCCGCCCCGGCCGCTCGCTGGGCGAGATCTTCCGCATGGCCGTGGCCGCCTACGCACGGGTCGGTTTCGCGGACGAGTGGAAGCTGCACCATCAGGGCGGGCCGGCCGGCTATGAGCCGCGTGAGATGCTCGCACGGCCGGATTCGACTGAGCTTGTGGCCGTGGGCCAGGCCTTCGCATGGAATCCCTCCATCACGGGCACGAAGTCCGAGGACACCATCTTAGTCGGGGAGAGTGGCAACACCGTTCTCACACACATCAGCGGCTGGCCGCTGATGAAGATCCCGGCGGAAGGGGGGCGGAAGCTGGCGCGGCCGGCCGTGCTGGAAATCCTTTAGGCCAGCCGGCAGGGCAACGGTTGAGGAGGGAGATGACCAAGCGGGAGGTTGTAAAGCAGGTGCTGGAGGGGCAAAGGCCGCCGTATGTTCCCTGGTCCTTTGGCTTCACCCAGGAGGCCAAGGCCAAACTGCAGCAGCACCTCGGGCAGGCCGACCTTGAGCCCGTGTTGCAAAACCACCTGCTCAAGCTGGGGAGCGACATCGGGTTTTTCGCCGACCTTGGGGGGAACCGGGTCCAAGACGTCTTCGGAGTCGTCTGGGATCGGAGCGTGGACAAGGACATCGGGATTGTCAAGGGCTGCGTACTGCCCGAGCCGACCCTGAAGGGTTACACTTGGCCCGACCCACTTGATCCGCGCTTTTTTGCGGACATGCCCGAGCGCCTCTCCCGCTATGGGGACCGCTTTCGCGTGTTCCAGATCGGGTTCTCGCTCTACGAGCGCGCGTGGACGCTGCGGGGCATGCAGGACCTGCTCATGGACTTCTACGATCATCCCACTTTCGTCCGCGAGCTTCTTGACGCCATTGCCGACTACAACATCGCCCAGATCCGGGAGGCGCTGAAGTACGACATCGACGCGGTCTATTTCGGAGACGACTGGGGTCAGCAGCGCGGCTTGCAGATGGGCCCGCACCTGTGGCGGGAGTTCATCTATCCGATGCTGAGACGCATGTATGCCGTCGTGCGCGATGCCGGCCGGTACGTGTTCATTCATTCCTGCGGTGATGTGGACGAGCTGTTTGACGACCTGATCGGGATTGGCTTGAACTGCTTCAATCCCTTCCAGCCGGAGGTGATGGACCTCCCTGCGCTGATCGCGCAGTACCGCGGGCGCCTGACCTTTCACGGGGGTCTGTCCGTGCAGCGCACGCTTCCGCGAGGGACAGTCGAGGACGTCCGCGACGAGTCCCGGAGACTGCTGGAGCTCGGGCGACCCGGCAGCTACATCTTCTCCCCCTCGCATGATGTCCCCAAGGACACGCCGCTGGAGAACATACTGGCCTTTATCGAACTTGCCCAGCAGCAGGCGGGTGGGCCCGCCTGAAACAGGGCCTCGCCCAGGAGGTGGTCATGAGCAAGCGCAAGTACGCTGTCGGCATAGACTTCGGGACCGAATCAGGCCGCGGGGTCCTTGTGGAAGTGGCCACGGGCAGGGAGGTCGCAACCGCGGTGTATCCCTACCCAAGCGGCGTGATCGACCGAGCGCTCCCCGTGCCGGGAGCCGCCGTCCGCCTCGATCCGGATTGGGCCTTGCAGGATCCGCAGGATTACATTCGCACGTTCAAGCGCACCGTCCCGACGCTGCTTCGCCAGACCGGTGTGGATCCTGGCGACGTAATCGGCCTGGGGATCGACTTCACAGCCTGCACCATGCTGCCGGCGAACAATGAAGGGACGCCGCTGTGCGATCTCCCCGAGTACCGCCGCAACCCGCACGCCTGGGTGAAGCTTTGGAAGCACCACGCCGCCCAGCCCGAGGCCGATCACATCAACCGGGCCGCGCGCACGCTAAAGGAGCCTTGGCTCAGGCGCTATGGCGGCAAGATATCCTCCGAATGGTTCTTCGCCAAGACCCTGCAGATCCTGGACGAGGCGCCCGAGATCTACTCGGCGACTGATCGCCTGATCGAAGCCGCCGACTGGGTGGTCTGGCAGCTGACCGGGGAGGAGACGCGCAATGCTTGCACAGCCGGCTACAAAGCCATGTGGTCCAAGCGCGACGGTTTCCCGCGGGACCGCTTTTTCGCCGGCCTTGATCCGCGGCTGGAGCATGTAATCGACGAGAAGATGTCCCGCCAGATTCGCTCCCTGGGCGAGTACGCCGGGGGCCTCAGCCCGCGCGCGGCAGGTTGGACCGGCCTCAGACCTGGTACCGCGGTGGCGATCGCGAACGTCGACGCGCACGTGTCGGTGCCGGCGGCGACCGTCACCGAACCCGGGCGCATGGTGATGATCATGGGCACCAGCATTTGCCACATGGTCCTGGGAACGGCGGAGCAGACTGTCGAGGGGATGTGCGGCGTGGTCGAGGACGGAATCATCCCAGGGCTCTTCGGCTACGAGGCTGGGCAGTCCGGGGTTGGGGATATCTTTGCCTGGTTCGTCGCAGCGGCAGTGCCTCCCGAATACCACGCTGCGGCCCGCAAGCGCAAGGCGGACCTGCACGCGGTCCTGGAGCGCGAGGCTGCCAGACTCCGACCGGGGGAATCCGGCCTCCTGGCACTCGACTGGTGGAACGGGAACCGGTCGGTGCTGGTGGATGTAGATCTGACCGGCATGTTGCTGGGGGCGACTTTGGCGACGCGCGCGCCGGAGATCTACCGCGCCCTCATCGAGTCCACGGCCTTTGGGACGCGGGTGATTGCCGAGGCCTTCGAGAAGAATGGGGTCATGGTGAATGAGTTCGTTACCTGCGGCGGGCTGCCCGAGAAAAACAAGCTGCTGATGCAGATCTACGCTGACATCACCGGGCGCGAGCTGAAGGTGACGGCCTCCAAACACACGCCGGCTTTCGGTTCGGCCATGTTCGGGGCGGTGGCCGCTGGGAGCAGGGCCGGCGGCTATGACGGGATCGTGGAAGCCGCCATGCGCATGGCACGGCTCAAGAGGGAGAGCTTCAGGCCGGTCCGCGAGAACTGCAAGGTGTATGACCAGCTATATGCGGAGTACTGCGGCTTGTACGACTACTTCGGCCGCGGCACGAACGACGCCATGAAGCGGCTCAAGGCTTTGCGCCAGACCCAGCGGCGCAGTGCGAAGCGTTCGGCCTGAGCAGCTTGAGCATCGCCCGCATGGCCGCGGGGGGCGGTGAGAAAGAGCCAGGCGCCCACGCGGCCGCCCAGCCCGGAGGATATCACCATGCTCGAGACCTTAAAGGAAGAGATCTGCCATCTAAACCTCGAACTTCCCAAGAACGGGCTGGTGGCTTGGACGAGTGGAAACGTCAGCGGGCGCGACCCCGGCTCCGGCTTGGTCCTGATCAAGCCCAGCGGTGTGCGCTACGAGAGTCTCACGCCCCAGGGCATCGTGGTCGTTGACCTGGAGGGGCGGGTGGTGGACGGGAGCCTAAGACCCTCGGTGGACACCGCTGCCCATCTCTACATCTATCGCCATCGCCCTGACGTGGGGGGCGTCGTCCACACCCACTCGACTTTCGCCACCGCCTTCGCTGCAGCTGGGCGCCCGATCCCGGCCTGTCTGACGTCCATCTGCGATGAGTTCGGTGGGCCCATCCCTTGCGCCGGATATGCGCGGGTCGGGGGCGAGGAAATCGGGCGCGAGGTGGTCGATCACATTGGGGGCAGTCCCGCGATCCTGCTCAGGAATCACGGGGTCTTCACAGTCGGCAGAACTGCCGAGGCCGCTGTCAAGGCCGCCGTCACAATTGAAGACGCGGCGCGAACGGTGTTCTTTGCCATGCAGCTCGGTCCTCTGGATGAGATCGCGCCGGAAGAGGTAGCACGGGCACACCAGCGCTACCTCGAACACTACGGGCAGAAGTAGCCGCCTGCCATTCCTGTGCCCCTGATCGCCCGCCTGACCCCCCTCTATGTCCCCGCGCTTGTCGGGCGCGGATGTCGCGAGCCCCCGCTTTCCTGGCCGAAAACCGCGTCCGCCTGATTCCAAACCCGGAAACAATCTCAGACACGCCCCCGATTGTGGTGAGAGCAACGCGACTTCCGGCTGTGACACATTGCGTCGGTCAAGACAGAGTCGGCCATCGATTCGAATTCTCCCGTTGACAGCATGACCCCGATTGACTATTCTGTGATTCGATCTTGCCATCGAAGACAACCGGGCTTGCTAGCATCGCGGACCTTCAGGTAGCCTCGGGAGCATGAAAGTGATCGCTGAGGCTCCTTCCCCAGGAGCGAATCTCATAACCCGAAGGTCCCAGGTTCGAGTCCTGGCACCGCCACCATAACAGAACCGTAGCCTGGTGGGCTACGGTTCTGTTATGAGCCCGGATGTCCGTGATGGCGAGACTCCTTCCGTCGAGGAGACATCGCCATGAACCGCAGTACTCCAGGTTCGTCAGGTCACCGTAGCGCGCCGGGTTCAACCCTCGAGCACTCTGGTACAGCTCCTTCCGTCCCCATCAGCAATGCCCTCGTCACTTTAACCAACGTCTGATTCACCGAAGGGCACTCTGCCCAGACCACCAACTCATAGGCAGAGGACGTGGCGTAGTGGATAGCCTGAAATGACGATCGCGGCGTTGCATCCAAACAGTCGATTCCGCTGTTGTCAGCCCAATGGTCTCTTGTTCCTTGGAGCGCCATGGGGTAGGCGAAGCCAGCGCCCGCAACCTAAATGAAGAACCGAGGCCCTCTGCGCCTCGGTTCTTCAGTATTGGGCTCGTTTCCCGGTTGTCCTAGGTTCCACTCTTGGGGGCATCCATCTTCTCAGCCATGGTCCATCAGCCTCGCAATCGTCCCGCCAGATTTGACCCTGAGATAGTCAATATGGTCGGACGGGGTTTTCGGCTAACACAGGTCTACGCAAACGCAAGTGGTCTTGAGTTACGGGTCATGGAGCATGTGATAGTACGGAAGCAAAGAAGAAGGCGGCAGGAACACTATTCCGCAATGACAAGCCTTCCGATGGCGAGCGGCGTCGGTTAAAATGTATGCTGTTTGTACTTATCCTGTAGGGAGAGAATATGTTGTGAATCATCTGATCGTGCTTTTTCAGAGCTTTGTCCAGGCTCTGCGCAGCGGACAATTGCCGCAACTTGGTACTTGGACCTACATCCTGCTGGCTGTGCTGGTGGCTGTGGAGGGCCCAATTGCCACTCTGCTGAGCGCTGCGGCTGCTTCAGCGGGTATCATGAAACCGCTTTGGGTGTTCGCCGCCGCAGCGACTGGCAACCTCACCGCCGATTCTCTCTGGTATACGCTTGGCTATCTCGGCAAGGTTGACTGGCTTCTGCGGTTTGGGAAGAAGCTGGGTATACGGGGCAATATTCTGACGCGGCTGGAAACCGAAATGCACAACGACGCCGCGCGCATTCTTTTCGTTGCCAAGCTGACACTCAGCATGACGATCCCGGCGTTGATCGCCGCCGGGCTAGTGAAGGCTCCTTGGAAGCGCTGGTTCCCCGCCCTCTTCGCTGGTGAAACGATCTGGACTGGATCGCTGGTGATTATTGGTTTTTATGCGACCGAGGCGATCAAAAGGGTGGAGCGGGGAGTGGAGTATGCTGCATTAGGAGGCGCTGTCGTCTTCGTTTTGTTCCTGGTCCTGGTTGGGCGGCGCGTTTTCAAGCAGCGATACCAAGGCGAAATCAATTCTCCGAAAGAGGAATAATACACATCGCGGGAACCTTATGCGTATCCTGATTGCAGCTTCATCGAATTACATCGCTTTCCATGGACAGGCAATCTTCACGATGAACCTGGCGGAAGGCCTGGCGCGCAACGGGCACGAGGTGATGGTAGCCGCTGGGTCGGACCGGGGCCATCCTTACCGCGAGCAAGTCAACGGCGTACAGTTGGAAGCCGTCAGAGCGCTCAGCCTGAAGGTGATCCATCCCGATTCCTATCTTCCCCTTTTTCCTTCTATAGCCGCGAGACGGATTCTGGATGCCTTCCACCCGGATATTGTCCATATTCAAGATCATTACCCATTAGGCCGCGCAATGGTTGTTGCAGCACGGCGACGTGGCATCAGACTCGTGGGCACCAACCATTTCATGCCGGACAACCTGGCGGCTTATGTGCCGCTTGTCCCCAGGATCAAGCCGCTCTATAACTTTGTGCTTTGGCACTGGATGCGGGAAGTGTTTGATCGCCTGGACGCGGTCGCGGCTCCGTCCCGGACGGCCGCAGAAATGATGAAGAAGGTGGGGGTGCGACCGCCGGTTTTCCCTATCTCCTGCGGTGTGGATACGAATCTTTTCCGCTTCGATCCGTCCGTCGACCGGTTGACTTGGCGCGCCCGCTATGGGATCGACCTAAACCGGAAGGTGTTCCTTTTCGTCGGCCGCGTTGACCGCGAGAAGCGTCTGGATGTGATCATACGCGCCGTCGGTCTACTCGACCGGGATGATATTCAGTTCATGATTGCCGGGAATGGCGCGGCAAGAGCGAGCTTGATGACGCTGGTGCAGGAATTGGGGTTGGAGGAGAGAGTGCACTTCACCGGTTTTATCCCCAACAGTGACTTGCCTTCGCTCTTGAATAGTATTGACATGTTTTGCATGCCAAGCGAGGCGGAATTGCTTAGCATGGCCTCGCTGCAGGCGATGGCTTGTGCCCGTCCCATGCTGGTAGCCGACGCCGTGGCACTACCCGAATTGGTTACTGCCGACGGGAACGGCTTACTCTTTCATCCCAGCGATATAGATGATGCGGCACGCTGCATGGCTTTGCTGGCAGATCATCCGGAGCGCTGGCCAGCCATGGGAGCGGCCAGTCTGGAGCGCATACAGCCTCATTGCCTCGAAAACATTGTGCATCGCTATGAGGATCTTTATAGGAATGCCCTTGTCCGCTAAAGAACATGACTCATCTCGAATCTTAGGATGCATCATGTTTTTGAAATAGTGGGCCCCCCGGAGTATGCTTTAGGTGAGGAACCGAAGCATCACACGAGGTCTACCGTGGAGCCTCAAGGTCAAGGCTCCACCTTATCGCTTGCGTCCCGCTCTTAGCCGTCTTTGGTTGGCTTTCCCACCCCCATTCCTCTTGAGAAGATTGGGTCCGGGACGAGTCATGTCTTATGTATCCCAGATCACCCGTTACGTCATGAGGCGGTGCGACCCCCTTGGGGCGTACGTACGCAAGGTTGTAGATTCGTCCCCGGCAGCAAATTCAGACTTGTCCCCGATTGTGGCAAGAGCAGCGTGAATACCGCTGATGACGCATTGCAGAAGTCTCGATAGAGAAGGCCCTCGATTCGAATGTCCCATTGACATCATGACCCCGATTAACTATTCTGTGATTCGATCTTGCCATCGAAGGCATCCGGGCACACGAGTGCCGCACACAACGGTCAACCAGTAGACAACGTAACACGTGGAGAATTGGGACGGTAAGCGCATGCATGCCGTGCGAATCGAACGGAGTTGAGACGCTTTATTTGCCGATTCGGAGTCGGCGTCATCGCAGAGAATCAGGGAAAAGCAAGGCATCGCCGTGATCTGAGAGTCGCCCTATTCCCAAGCAGGCATTCGCGGGTTCGAATCCCGTCACCCGCTCTCGTGGCCGGGAAGTAAGGCTCCTCGGACTCCAAGGTGGGGGTTAGGATCTAACACCATCCTTGCTTCTGAGGATCCTAGCCCTTGCACTGACGCCATCTCGCCAGCCCTTGCGGTTCGCCTCAGTAGATATCAATCGCCACAAGACCGACGACCCAAGCTGGGAGTCGCGCGCGTGAGTTCAGGCGGACCCTTCAGCTGGCTTGTTATCTCTTCTCGAAATTCGATCGGGGGAATTCGGCAGACAATCGGCCGCGGTGTATGCTCTTCGCGTTCGTCCGCTTTTGCGCCACCGATCTCTTGGGCATGCCGATTCGGTCCAAACCACCGCGCATCGGCTGAGTTGACACACGTCGTGAACCATGCTACAATTACTTACATCATGTAAGTAATTGTTTCGCCGAGTACGTATACCG
>Ga0315281_10014086_pt1 | contig 10802 bp, 12 predicted proteins | sample YL17G07_0_MG_FD_204540 | JGI IMG/M metagenome (GOLD analysis project Ga0315281, IMG submission 204540) | Sediment microbial communities from Yellowstone Lake, YNP, Wyoming, USA - YL17G07_0 | ecosystem: Environmental > Aquatic > Freshwater > Lake > Sediment | place: USA: Wyoming | collected... | reverse complement strand
TCATTTGTCGAGCCGCATCGCATCAAGGTCGCCTTGCCAGTCGAGCTTGCCGCGAAAACGCTTAATCCCTTCTTGTTGCCGCAACAGCAGCAAGGTGCGAAGTCCAAGCTCCACCGCCTCCCGCTTGGTCTTTAACCCGGTTGCCCGAAGAGTGCTTTTCATCAGCTTGTCGTCAATTACGATATTGGTTCGCATGGTGTGTATCCTTTCTGTCTATAGTACACATTGTAGGCCGTTGCCGCGCGTCTGGCAACAATCGAAACCTAACGGTTAAGGTTAGATCGTGATCGCGAAGGGAAACAGCACGGGGTCACGAAGGGAAACACGAAGGGAAACAGCACGGGGTCACGAAGGGAAACAGCACGGGGTCAGGTCTTGCATTAGCGCATCCCCTCCTCTATCATCCAGCTCATGGCTAGACCTTTACCTGTTATTTGCAAGAAAACTTGGCTCAAAATTACCTTGCACCCAGAGGTTGATGTAACTACAATAACCACATGCTAATTACTTTCGACCCAACCAAGCGCGACAAGGCGTTATCTGAACGCGGGCTGGATTTTGATGATGCTGCATTGATCTTTGCGGGTGTCACTTTGGAGGTCGAAGATACGCGAAAGGACTACGGCGAAACGCGTGTTATCTGCTACGGATTGTTAGAAGGGCGGATGATCGTTGTAGGCTACACACCGCGTGGCGCGGATCGCCACGTTTTCAGTATGAGGAAAGCCAATGAACGCGAACAAAAATGCATCGCGCCACTCCTTAAAGTCTGACATGGCTAGGGTCGATGCCCACACTTTGAAGAAAGAGGAGTATGAGGACCTGCCGGAACTTACCGAGGAAATGCTTGCACGCGCAAAGATAAATAAAGGTGGAAGGCCACTTTCGCCAAATCCACGCAAGTTGATTTCCCTGCGATTACCGGCTGACGTAATCGAACGCTGGAAGGCAACAGGGGCAGGTTGGCAAACCCGGATGGCCGAACGGTTAAGTAAAGTTCGGTGAAGAAACCTAATCCTGCGCTCAAGCGGGACTACGAAAAAGCGCGCAGCCCCTCAACTTCACGCTAACAATAAACGCCTGTGTCATAAGCGATAGCCAGCGACTTCTTTGTCCATATACCAGCCGCTGACTCATCTGAATGCCACCGGCGGTTCAGGCCGAAGACTTGGCACTCGTTGCAAGGGAGCTGACCGCCTCCATCAGGCCGATTTGAGACGCTCATCATAAATCCGAATCAACCACAGACTACGGATACCCGAATTTATAGAGGTTCCCTTTATCAGGTTTGTGTGCGGGCTTGAAATTATTGTAGTCTTACCCCATATACCTGAAATCAAAATTTACCGGAGAGGTGCATTATGCGTATCGATAAATTTACGACCAAGTTTCAGCAAGCGCTGTCCGATGCACAGAGTTTGGCTGTCGGCGCGGATAACCAGTTTATAGAGCCGCAGCATCTGCTTTTAGCCTTGCTCAACGATGCCGATAGCGGGGCTGCCTCGCTACTGGCGCGCGCGGGCGGCAATGTTGCGCCACTGAAAAGCGCGCTGACGCAGGCCGTGGAACGTCTGCCGAAAGTGGAAGGACACGGCGGTGAGGTGCAGGTTGGGCGCGACTTGTCCAACCTGTTTAACCTCACCGATAAGGCGGCGCAGAAACGCGGCGACCAATTCATTGCATCGGAAATGTTCCTGCTCGCCGCCTGTGATGACAAGGGTGAAACCGGCAGGCTGCTCAAACAGCATGGTGTCGCGCGCGCGCCCCTGGAGCAGGCAATCAATGCGGTGCGTGGCGATGGCAGTGTCGATAGCCCCGAAGCGGAAGGGCAGCGTGAATCACTGAAGAAATATTGTCTCGATCTGACCGACCGCGCGCGACAGGGAAAACTTGACCCCGTTATTGGACGGGACGATGAAATTCGACGCGCGATTCAGGTGCTGCAACGCCGCACCAAAAACAATCCTGTATTGATCGGCGAGCCGGGTGTGGGCAAGACCGCCATTGTGGAGGGCTTGGCGCAGCGTATCGTCAATGAAGAAGTACCGGAAACACTCAAGGGTAAAAAAGTGTTGAGCCTCGATATGGCGGCATTGCTGGCGGGTACAAAATATCGGGGTGAGTTTGAAGAGCGATTGAAAAATGTGCTTAAGGAAATTGCACAGGAAGAGGGACGGATCATCGTATTTATTGATGAGTTGCACACCATGGTTGGTGCGGGAAAAACAGAAGGCTCAATGGATGCGGGCAATATGCTCAAACCGGCGCTCGCGCGGGGTGAATTGCACTGTATCGGCGCGACGACGCTGGACGAATATCGAAAATATATTGAGAAAGATGCAGCGCTGGAGCGCCGCTTCCAGAAAGTGTTGGTCGGCGAGCCTTCGGTTGAGTCAACGATTGCTATCCTGCGAGGTTTGCAGGAAAAATATGAATTGCACCACGGTGTGGAAATCACCGACCCGGCTATTGTTGCGGCGGCCGAGCTTTCAAACCGCTATATCACGGACAGATTTTTGCCGGATAAGGCGATCGATTTGATTGACGAGGCGGCGGCGCGCGTCAAGATGGAAATCGACTCCAAACCCGAAGAAATGGACAAGCTGGATCGGCGGCTCATCCAGCTCAAGATTGAGCGTGAGGCGGTGAAAAAGGAAAAGGACGAAGCCTCGCAAAAACGTCTGACGCTGATTGAAGGAGAAATTGCAAAATTGCAGCGCGAGTATGCTGATCTGGAAGAAATCTGGAAAGCGGAAAAAGGCGCGGCGCAAGGTACGGCACATCTCAAGGAAGAGATGGATAAAGTGCGCGCTGAAATTGTTAGGTTGCAACGCGATGGAAAACTGGAACAAGTCGCGGAGCTGCAATACGGCAAGCTGCCGCAGCTCGAAGCCAAACTTAAAGAGGCGGTGCATGTCGAGGAGAACAAGCCAAAAAACCGCTTGTTGCGCACCCAGGTCGGAGCTGAAGAAATCGCCGAAGTCGTGAGCCGCGCCACGGGTATTCCGGTATCCAAGATGATGCAGGGCGAACGTGATAAATTGCTCAAAATGGAAGAAAAACTGCATGAGCGCGTGGTCGGGCAGGATGAAGCGGTTCGCCTGGTGAGCGACGCGATTCGCCGTTCTCGCTCCGGCCTGTCCGACCCGAATCGCCCTTACGGTTCATTTTTGTTTCTCGGTCCGACCGGTGTAGGCAAAACAGAACTTTGCAAGGCGCTGGCCGGTTTTATGTTTGATTCCGAAGATCATCTTATCCGTATCGACATGAGCGAGTACATGGAAAAACATTCCGTTGCGCGTTTGATCGGTGCGCCGCCCGGCTATGTCGGTTATGAAGAAGGGGGTGGGTTGACCGAGGCGGTGCGCCGCAAACCGTACAGTGTGATTCTGCTGGATGAGGTGGAGAAGGCGCATCCCGATGTCTTTAATGTCCTGCTTCAAGTGCTCGACGACGGGCGCATGACTGACGGGCAGGGGCGCACGGTGGATTTCAAAAACACGGTGGTCGTCATGACTTCCAATCTCGGCAGCCAGATGATCCAGCAGATGTCCGGCGATGATTATCAGGTAATCAAGCTGGCGGTGATGGGCGAGGTAAAAACGTATTTCCGCCCCGAGTTTGTCAACCGTATTGACGAAGTGGTCGTATTCCATGCGCTTGACGAGAAAAATATAAAATCTATCGCAAAAATCCAGCTGAAATATCTGGAAGCCCGTTTGGCACAGATGGAAATGAAGCTCTCGGTCAGCGATGCGGCCTTGGCGGAAATCGCCAGCGCCGGTTTCGATCCGGTGTACGGTGCAAGGCCGTTAAAACGCGCTATTCAGGCACAATTGGAAAATCCGCTGGCCAAGCAGATTCTGGAAGGCCGCTTTGCCGCGAAAGACACCATCAAGGTGGATTGCATGGCGGGTGTGATGCGGTTTGATAAAGGCTGATTGTTTTTTCGGTAAAGGTTGTGACAAAGGGCTGCCCCGGCAGCCCTTTGTTTTTGCCGCTATGCGCGAAAGTGATTTTTCCATTCGCGCAAGGCGGTGAAAACAGCGAGTTCGCTTGTGTCTGCCAGTCCGTGTTGTTGCAGGGTATGGATCAATTCCGGCTGGGTGCAACGCAGGAAGGGGTTGGTGGCTTTTTCCAGTCCGATAGTTGAGGGAAGGGTGGGCAAGTTTCGGGCGCGCAGTTTTAAGGCATCATTGGCACGTTTCTGGATACCGGTATTTGTCGGTTCGCAAACCTCTGCGAAACGGAGGTTGGCGACCGTGTATTCATGTGCGCTATAAACGCGCGTATTATCGGGGAATTGTGCGAGGCGGTTCAGAGAAAGGTGTAATTGTGCGGGCGTTCCCTCAAAATTCCTCCCGCATCCGGCACCAAACAATACATCGCCGCAAAACAGGATGCCCGGGGCGAGATATGCCAGATGGTCGTCGGTATGGCCCGGAATTTCGAGCACTTTAAAACCAATGCCAGGCGCTTTTAATTCGATTTGATCACCCTCGCGCAGATCATGGCTGATATGTGGATTACCGGAGTGCTGCCGTCCGTACACCGGCACGTTGTATACTTCGCGCAATTTTTGGATGCCGCCGGTATGGTCGGCATGACGGTGGGTACACAGAATCGCATTGAGTTGCAAGCCGTGTATATTCAAAAACTCCAGCACCGGAGCGGCTTCACCGGCATCGATCAGGATGGCGTGATGGTCGTCATGTATGGCCCAGATATAGTTATCCTGCAAGGCCGGAATAGCGGTGATTTTTAACATTGAACGGATGTTGTATAAGCGATGCCGAATTGTAAATTAAGTGCGCAAAGTTTGAGCGAATGGTTTGCCACTCCGCAGGGCAGTTATGTGCTTGCGCGCGAACAAGCGTATTTTGACCACACGGTAAGCGATATATTTGGCTATAACGCGTTGCAGCTCGGGTTGCCGGAGCATGATTTTTTGCGTAGTAACAGGATGCCGTTGCGTTTCACCGGTGCGGATCAACCTGATGCCTCCGTGCGGTTGTGTTGTGACGAGTTGCCGTTTGCCTGCGATAGCTTGGATTTGGCATTGCTGCCGCATATTCTTGAATTCGCCGAACACCCGCATCAAATCCTGCGCGAAGTGGAGCAGGCACTGCGGCCGGAAGGTAATTTGATCATCAGCGGATTCAATCCGCGCAGCCTTTGGGGGCTGCATCGCGCGCTGGGTTGCAAGCAGGGCTATCCGTGGAAAGGGCATTTTATTACGCTGTCTCGTCTCAAGGACTGGCTGGCATTGCTCGGTTTCGAGGTCGTGGGCGGGCGTTTTGCCGCGTATGCGCCGCCGTTTCAGAAAATTAAGTGGTTGGAGCGTTTTGCCTTTATGGAGGCGGCAGGTGACCGCTGGTGGGCAGTAAGTGGCGGAATCTATTTTCTGCATGCGGTAAAACGTGTGCCCGGTATGCGGCTGATCAAACCGCAGTGGAATAGCAGGCTGGTGGAAAGACTTTTACCGGTTGCACCAAAATTGAATAATAAAATTACGCAATGCGGAAAGACTGATTCGCAATGAATAAGGACTTGGTTGAAATTTATACCGATGGTGCATGCAAGGGTAATCCTGGAGTGGGAGGCTGGGGTGCGTTGCTGCGATGCAATGGGAAAGAGCGCGAGTTGTTTGGCGGTGAAGCGCATACCACCAATAATCGCATGGAACTTTTGGGGGCAATTTCGGCGCTGGAGGTGTTGAAGCGGCGTTGCCGTGTGCGCCTGCATACCGATTCAAAATATGTGCAGCAAGGCATCAGCGCCTGGATACATGGGTGGAAGGCGCGCGGTTGGAAAACAGCCGACAAGAAACCGGTAAAAAATGAAGATTTGTGGCGCAGGCTTGATAAGCTCGCGGAACAGCAGGACATCGAGTGGGTGTGGGTCAAGGGACATGCCGGGCACGATGGCAACGAGCGCGCCGACAATTTGGCGAATCGGGGCGTGGAACTGATACAGGGGAATGGCAATGCGTAAGATTGTTGTGGACACTGAAACAACGGGGCTCGATCCAAAACAGGGGCATCGCATCATCGAGCTTGCCGCGATAGAGCTTGACGGGCGCAAGGTGTCGTTGCGCCGCTTTCACCGTTACCTCAACCCGGAACGCGAGATCGAAGCGGGGGCGGTGGCGGTGCATGGATTGACCTACGAGCGTTTGCAGAACGAGGCGAAATTTGTTGATGTTGCCGCAAGTTTTCTCGAGTTTATCGAGGGTGCAGAGTTAATTATTCACAATGCGCCGTTCGATATCAGTTTTCTTAATCACGAGCTGGAACTGATCGGGCTGCCGCCGTTGCAAAACGAAAAAATCGATACCCTGAAACTTGCGCGTGAAATGCATCCCGGTAAAAAGAACAGCCTGAATGCGCTATGCGCACGCTACGAAATCGACAATTCGCATCGCAGTCTGCATGGTGCATTGCTGGATACCGAATTGCTTGCCGAAGTTTATTTCGCCATGACGCGGGGGCAGGAGAGTTTGCTCGGCGATGATAATGCGCCCGCGCCGCGACAACCCGCCGTGCTGGCCGTTGATGGTTCGCGCCCGAACCTGCGGATATTGCAGCCAAGCGCCGAAGAGTTGGCCGAACATGCGAAGCAGCTGATAGATATCGATAAGGCCAGTAAAGGCGCATGTTTGTGGAAAAAATTGGACGCGGCAACATCATAGTATCGGCTGTGGCTTCGCGTTTCAACGGGATATTACGGAACAAAATATGAAAACAGATGTGGTTATTATGGGTTCCGGTGCGGCGGGTATGATGTGTGCCATGCAGGCCGGGCAAAGAGGGCGTTCTGTGGTGTTGCTCGATCACGCGGGGAAACTTGCGGAAAAAATTCGCATTTCAGGAGGAGGGCATTGCAACTTTACCAATCTCAATCTCAAACCTGAAAATTTTATTTCGTCCAACCCGGATTTTTGCCGTTCGGCACTTGCGCGCTATACACCGCAACATTTTGTTGCGCTGCTGGAAAAACATAATATTGGCTACCACGAGAAAACGCACGGGCAATTGTTTTGCAACGATGAATCGGAAGCCATTGTCACGATGTTGCGCGAAGAATGTGATGCGGCAAATGTAAGGCGTTTCATGAATTGCGAAATTGGAGAAATTAGGAAAGACCTAAAGTTTCACATCAGCACGTCGCGCGGTGAATTTGAGGCGAAATCGCTGGTGGTTGCAACTGGCGGTTTGTCTGCCCCAAGAACCGGCGCAACCCCGTTTGGGTATCATGTCGCCGAGCAGTTCGGTATCCCCATCGCCAAACTTAAACCCGGTTTGGTGCCGTTGAGTTTTGCGCCGGGCGAATGGAAACCTTATGCCGGTTTGACCGGTGTCTCGCTTGATGTGCGGGTGAGTTTTGGCAAGCAATCGTTCCGTGAAAAAATGCTTGTCACGCATCGCGGTTTGAGCGGCCCTGCAATATTGCAAATTTCTTCTTATTGGCAGCATGGACAGGCGTTGCATATTGATTTGTTGCCGGATTGTGATATGGAGGATTTGCTGGACAAACAGAGAAGCAGCAAAAAATTACTCGGCAACTATTTGACGCAATGGTTTCCAAAAAACTTTTCCGATGTATGGTGCGCGCAGCTGAATGAACATGGGAAAATTGAAAATAAACCGCTCAACCAGTACAACGACAAGCAGCGCAAGCAGATTGCCGCAATGCTGCATGACTGGCAGGTGACACCCAGCGGGACGCTCGGTTATGTGAAAGCGGAAGTGACTTGCGGCGGCATTGATACGCGCTCGCTGTCATCGAAAACGATGGAGTGCACCGAGGTGTCCGGTTTGTATTTCATCGGTGAAGTCGTGGATGTCACCGGCCAGTTGGGCGGTTACAATTTTCAGTGGGCGTGGTCATCGGGCCATGCGGCCGGGCAGTCGGTATGATTTGAGCTCGTTGCCGGGCAATGTGTTTTGTGAGTATGTTTTTTGCGTGTTAAGGAATATCGGTGAGATTATTTGCTGAAAATTGTCGTTTGTGCCCGCGTCTGGCAAAGTTTCTTGACCAGGTTCGCACAGCACATCCCGGTTACCATGCCTTGCCGGTAAGTTCGTTTGGCGAGCCACATAGCCCATTTCTGATTGTCGGGCTCGCTCCCGGAATGCACGGCGCGAACCGCACCGGACGCCCGTTCACCGGAGATTTTGCAGGTAATTTGCTCTATGGGGTATTGCATAAGTATGGATTTGCAAGCAGCGCGGAGCCGCTGAATGCAGAGGGGAACGCCAATCCAAATTTGTATTTGAAGAGATGCCGAATCACCAATGCCGTTCGTTGCTTGCCGCCGCAAAACAAACCGGAGCCGGCCGAGATTCGTGCCTGTAACGATTATCTTTCCGGCGAGCTGGCGATGTTGCCTCAAGGTGCCGCAATACTTGCTCTGGGTACGATAGCGCACCAGGCGGTACTCATGGCTCTGCAATTACGCAAGGGCGATTTTGCCTTTGGGCATGGCGTGCGGCATGAGTTGCCCGGCGGTTTCACCCTGTTTGACAGCTATCATTGCAGCCGTTATAACACCCAGACAAAACGTCTCACCACGGCGATGTTCGAGGCGGTAATGGGCGATATTGCAAAACATATCGCAGGGTAAAGGCCCCCTAAAATTTATCTTGGATGTTTAAGGGCTCTTACTGAATTTTCGAATCAAGATGCGCGTTTAACGCATCACGCAGTTTTTCAAAATGCAGGCTGAGTTTTTCCGCGAACATGATATCGAGATGCGGTTCAAGATGTTGCAGTATTTGCTGTAATTCTGCTTCGCTGAATACGCGCGACGGTGGAATAACCGTTTTAACCGAGGAGTTTTTTGCGTCGGCGAGCGGCGGTTGGATATTTTTTGCCTCGGCGCTATCAACGACAACTTCGGTAAGCGTGGGCAGGTCGTCCGGCATATCCGTCTTGACCACTTGGGTAAGCAAGGGCAAATCATCGGGCGGGTTGCTGCTGGATAAGTTGGTCGGGGTCATATTTTTTGTATTTCTGAAAATTTGTGCCGATCTGCCAAGCGTGATTTGGTCTTTTATATGTGCTGCCGGGTCGCAGTGTTTTTGGCTAAATCGATATGTTGCAGTTCATAGCCGCATTCACGATAGAATTTGAATCGTTCGCGCCCCAGACGACCGTCTTCCACATCGCTGCCGACAATTTCAATGACGCGCTCAAAACGGCTGAAAAACGGCACGCATTTATCATGCAGGCTGATCAATAAATCATGGTGTGGAAATTTGTCGACGCTCCGGCTGAGTACGACAGGGTATGTTGATGCCGCCGCATCATCGTCGCGGCAGTGCGGGATGAAGGCTGTGGGTGGATAGTGCCAGAGCAGCTTGTCCAGCATGTCTGTAGTTTCATCATCCTGTATGCTGATGATTGTGCGCACGCCTTTCTGCAAGGCTTTGTTGCTCAACTGACAAGCGGTGCGTAACTTGTCGGTTGAGCCGGTGTAAAAATCAACTTTTGTCATTTTGATGCCGCGCGGTTGATGAGGTATTGTGTCAACAAGGGTACGGGGCGTCCGGTGGCACCTTTTTCTTTGCCGGATTTCCAGGCCGTTCCGGCGATGTCCAGATGCGCCCAGCGATAATTTTTGGTGAATCGAGACAGGAAGCAAGCGGCGGTAATTGTGCCGCCCGCGCGTCCGCCGATGTTTTGCATATCGGCAAAATTGCTGTCCAGCAGCGGTTGGTAATCTTCCCATAGCGGCAAACGCCAGGCACGGTCATGGGCTTGCTCTCCTGCCGCCAGCAGCTCTTGGGCGAGCTTGTCTTCATTGCTGAACAGGCCGCTGGCGACATGCCCCAGCGCAATTACACATGCGCCGGTGAGCGTCGCGATATCGATCACGGTATCAGGATTGAATTTTGCCGAATAGGTGAGTGCGTCGCACAAAATAAGGCGGCCTTCCGCATCGGTATTGAGTATTTCGATGGTCTGCCCGGACATGCTTGTCACGATGTCTCCCGGTTTGGTGGCTCGCCCGGATGGCAGATTTTCGCAGGTGGGAATGATGCCGATCACGTTAATTTTCAGGTTCATTTCGGCGATGGCCTGCAGGGTGCCGAGTACGCTGGCTGCGCCGCACATATCGTATTTCATTTCGTCCATTTCGGCTCCTGGTTTCAGGGAAATGCCGCCGCTGTCGAAGGTGATGCCTTTGCCGACCATAACGATGGGTTTCTGTTTTTTATCCGTGCCGCAGTATTCCATCGTAATCAATTTGGCAGGCTGCTCGCTACCGCGTGTGACTGAAAGAAAAGCGCCCATGCCTAGTTTCTGCATATCCTTTTCTTCCAGCACGGTCGTTTTGATGTTTTTGTGTGTCTTGCCCAACGAAAGCGATTTTGCGGCGAGGTAGGAGGGAGTGCAGATATTGCCCGGCAGGTTGCCGAGGGTTTTTGCAAGCTCCATGCCGCGTGCAGTCGCTGTGGCTTCATCCAACGCGTTTTTCAATGCGGCAAGGGGTTTGCCCGACATGGCGAAGGTAATGTTTTTTAATGCTGCAGCTTTGGAGGGTTTGCTCTTTAATCCGTCGGCGCGAAAAGCCTGTTCGGCGGCAGCAAAAACGGCTTGTTTGATGACCCATGCGGCATCTTTGCCCACACCTTCATCGGTGATATACAGGACGGCATCCTTGGTTGCGGTGCCGTTTAACGCAACAAAAGTTGCACGCAATATTTCCACGCTGGTTTTATCGTTCAATTCATCCGCTTTGCCCAGTCCGATCAGTAACACTCGTTCTGCGATAACGCCGGACAATTTGTGCAGGA
>Ga0315281_10014085_pt1 | contig 10802 bp, 4 predicted proteins | sample YL17G07_0_MG_FD_204540 | JGI IMG/M metagenome (GOLD analysis project Ga0315281, IMG submission 204540) | Sediment microbial communities from Yellowstone Lake, YNP, Wyoming, USA - YL17G07_0 | ecosystem: Environmental > Aquatic > Freshwater > Lake > Sediment | place: USA: Wyoming | collected... | reverse complement strand
TCAAGACCTGGGGGCTTCCGAGGAAGTTCGACTTCAAGCCGCTGAGCCACTGGGAGCTCGGGGAGAGGCTGGACATCATCGACTTCGACCGCGGGGTCAAGATAACCGGCACGGGATTCTATGTCCTCAAAGGCGACGGGGCGCGCCTGGAGAGGGCGCTCATCAACTACATGCTGGACCTGCATCACGACCAAGGATACAAGGAGCTGTTCCCGCCCGTGATGATCAACAGGAAGAGCTGCGTCGGGACCGGCCAGCTGCCCAAGATGCAAGAGGACATGTACTGGATAGAGCGGGATGACTACTACCTCAACCCGACTGCGGAGGTCCCGGTCACGAACATGTACGCGGACGAGATCCTTGACAAGAAGCAGCTTCCGATCTACCACACGGCATACCTCCCATCGTTCAGGCGGGAGGCGGGAAAGCACATTGAAACGAAGGGCATCGCGCGAGTGCACCAGTTCAACAAGGTCGAGATGGTCAAGTTCGTGGTGCCGGAGACCTCGCAGGAAGAGCTCGAGACATTGCTGCGAGACGCCGAAGCAGTGGTGCAGGGGCTCCAGCTTCCGTACAGGGTCAAGCTGCTCTGCACCGCAGATACAGGGTTCCATTCATCGAAGACCTATGACATCGAGACCTATGCTCCAGGCATGGACCAGTGGCTCGAGGTTTCGTCGTGCAGCGATTTCAAGGAGTTCCAGGCGAGGAGGGCCATGATCAAGTTCAGGCGGGAGCCTCACCTGAAGAGCGAGTTCATTCACACGCTCAACGGCTCGGGGATAGCGCTCCCGAGGACGATGATATCAGTACTGGAAGACTACCAGAACGAGGACGGCACGGTGACAGTTCCTGACGTCCTCAGGCCTTACATGAAAGGCATGGAACACATCGGATGAACGCGCTTGGGTTCGGCAGAATCTCTCATTGTTGAGAATCATCGCTGATTGCCATAACCGACCGTATATATCCGGAAGAAGTCGATAGAACGACTGAGATCGTTCAGGATGAAAAAGGACAAGGAGTTCGCGGTGTTGGTTGGGAAAGCGTTCCTGCGTGAGCTCGAAGCAGGGGAGACTGACAAAGCGATCGCCTTCGGTCGAGCGTTCCTTTTGTCTCTGGGAATGGCGGGCCCCGACGCCAGCGAGGAGAGCTCGTTGCCGAGGGGCGGGCACTTCTCAGAGAATCTCGCACTGGCCCCGAACTGATCTCCCTTGCCAATTGATTCTACGATGGTATGAGCACATGTCCGCCCCGCTTGAGCACACCCCTGAGGAGTGCTGGTGCGAAGACCGCAGTCAGAAGTCCCATGAACACAACTACCGAGTAGGTCTTCTCGTCGATGATCAAGTTCGACAACCCGTAATATGCTATGACGAGGGCGATCTCCAATCGCGGTGTCATCCCCACCCCGACCGCGAGGGAATCCCACCAGGACATCCCGGTCAACTTCGCAGATACACCACACCCCACGATCTTGGTCGCGACTGCAACCAGCGTGAGCACGATTACGAACACGAACGCGTCCTCGATCCCGCGGATATCGACCGCGACACCTAGCGAAACAAAAAAGAGCGGTACGAACAGAGCTTCCAGATAGCTTGTTCCTTTTCTGAGCCCATCCCTCAAAGGCGAACCAGAGAAGGCCGTTCCCGCGACGAAAGCTCCTACGATGGCTGTGATGCCGATGGCCTCTGCTATGAACGCGTATAGGAAGGCTATGGCGAGCGCCAGCACGAACCCACTCATCGGGAGCTTCCTGCGAAAGCCCGACACCTGGACGTCAAAGACCAGCTTGGTGAGATAACGAGAACCAAGCCAGGCCCCCACCACGATGAAAAGAGTCGCCCCGACGACGAGCAGTACGATAGCTCCATAGTCGAGCCCCGCCCCAGGGACGAGCTCTTTCGATATGCCAAGGACGACCATGCCGAGAACATCGTCCACGACCGCTGCACCCACAATGGCATATGCTATCGGGGTGCCGATGATGCCGAGCTGGGACGTCACGCTGGCGGTTATGGCCACGCTCGTCGCCACGAGCGTCGCCCCGATGAATATCGCGTCGGGCCCGAAGCCCATGGCCAGCGCGAGGAGATATCCGCCGAGCCATGGGATGATCACCCCACCGAAAGCGATGGCGATGGACCGCTTGCCATACACTTGCTTGAGGTCGCACTCCAACCCGATCATGAACAGGAGCACGATGGCCCCCAGCAAGGCGAGCATCTGGACGGTTTCTGGAAGTGGGGACACGCCAGTTCCCGAGGACCGAATGATGTTCAACACGCTTGGACCAATCACCACTCCGACCACGATGTATCCCAGGACCCGAGGCTGGCCGAACCTCGCGAACAGGAAGCCCGCGAAAAGGGAGACGACTAGCAGGAATGTCAGCTCGAACCAGACCTTGGAGAATAGCTCGTCCAAGAGCGAGGTGATGATGACGTCCATAGATTTCGGGCAAAGGATGCATCATGGGCATTTATTCTTTTGCGGAATCAGATTCCATAGAGCCTCGCCTTGACTATCCAGAAATCTATCAGATCGCCCGTGTCCTTCAACAGGAACGCGCTCGCGAACTCCTTCGGCACGCCCGAGAGGCACACGCCGAAGTCGATGCTCCAGTTGCCCCAATTCTTTCCCACTATCTTGCCCAGCGCGGGCATGTTCGGCGACACCACGACCGCGCACTCGAACCTCTGACCGATACTACCAGCAGCTCCGATTAGGCGGAGCATCTTTGGCACGCCGACCTCGAACAGCAGCTCGAACCTAACGTACAACCCGGCGAAGAAACCCGGTGGAAAGGCCGGATATGCGATTGGGTTGCTCGCCCTTCCCAGGTTCACGATGAACGTGGCGAAAGAGTGTATGAGCCATCTCAGCAGCTCGACTATCGCCCCTCCGGTGACGACGAACGAGGTCCTGAAGCCCACGCCCGCGGAACCGCTCGCATCGTTGACCGTTACCTTGATGAAGAACGTGACCTCGTGGATTATCTCGCCGACAAGCGAGAGCATGTTCTCGATGAAGTTGTTCAGCACCCGCTTGGCGAAAAGCACGAGGAAGTCCAGCGAGACCGTGACCTCCTGCAGCTGCGTCTCGGTGAACGCTTGCTTGAACGCCTCGAACAGCGCTTTGGCGATGAAGTCGGAGCTGGCGAGCAGCACAGGAACGCCATTGGAGTTCCCCATGGTCCCCTGAACGAAGACCCACTTGGGGCCTCCGTCCCAGCTGCGCTGCCATGTCCGATCATCATTCGCCGTGTCCTTCAGCATCGGGGTGACGTCCGCAATGAGGCCGGCAGGGTCCTGGAGCACGAGGGAATCGCCGTCGTTGAACGGGTCGTCCGGGGCCCCGTTATCGATGAAGATGCCCGGGAGCTTGAAAAACATGAGCCCGTTCTTCGGGATCGTCCCGGTCAAGACGAGCGAGTTGCTCTTGCCGTGCTGGGTCGTGATCGTCCACCCGTCGACGCACTTCGGCTTGTCCAGAGGATTGTAGAGCTCCACCCACTCCTTGTCTGAATCGATGCCGGTAGGGTTCGACTCGAACTCGTTTATCACGACATCCGTCGGGAAGGGTGCGTTGTACTTTAGTCGCAAGCCGGCCTCGATCGAGGCCGAGAGCCCCAGGACAGGTATGGGTATGTTCGATAGGAACGCCCCAACGCCCGGGATGTTCGCCGTGCTGACCTGGGCGAGCTCGTATGGCTCCACCTCGGGGATCATGAGGTCCATCGCCCACTTCTTCGCCACGCAATGCATCTCGACGAACCTGCGCATGATGTGCATCAACGGGTCCACGCGTACGTCCACGCTGAGCCCCCTCATGGTGAGGGTCCCGTTGGCGATGATGTCAAAGCTGCCGTCGCTCATCTTCGCGATCCTCACGCCGACCGATATCCCCGGGCCGAGCCTGTTCGTGCATACTATCAGCCTGAGCATGTCGGTGCCCTGACGATAGAGGAGGTCTGGGAGGTTCGTCTGCACGATCACAACGAAGCCGTACAGCGATATTCGGAACTCCACGCGGCCCGCGAGGTCTATGAATCCCCGGACCGCTTTCCCCAGGACCGAGTCCGCGATCTTCTGGACGTAGGTCTGGAGCGTCTCGACCAACGTCTGGAGGGCCGATGCGACGGTCTTGACCAACTTCGTCGCGAAACTCGCAAGAGTCTCAAAAGCGTGACCGATGAACCTGTAGAGCCGCTCGAGCCCGTCCTTGATCCAGCCGAAGGCGGGCTCGAGCTTCTTCCACACCGTGTCGATGAACTTCTTGGCCGCCGCGATAATATCCGACAGTGCGGTGTTCGATGGATTGTATTCTACCCCCTGAAGTGCCCAGGCCGAGTGCAGAACGACTGGGAAGGAGAGCTCTACCCTCACCTTGGAGCTGGAATGAGGGACCCCGTCGGAGAGAAGCGACTGGAACGCGGAGTCTGCGGATGACGTGACCATCTCGACCATCCCGAGCACGGAGACGGTCCATTGGGTGGTGAAGGGCGTGGCCGAGAGGTTGAAGATCGAGGTCATGTGGACGTTCGGATACTCCGATCTCCCCCGGTCGAACTGCCAAGGCCTTTTGACCTGGACCAGCAGATCGCCAGTTGGGAACAAGTTGTCCAGGGAATCGCATCCCGCTGCGCTGTCAAACGGAACTACCTGCATGTCCGGGAGCCCGTCGGGGACGCTCACACTGAGCGACTCGGTCATGATCCTGTTCTTGCCAACGGCCGATCCCCGGTCACCTTCCCAGAACTCGAACGGATTCGTGAGGTCAATGTAGACCGAGTCCTTGAACGCTGACATCTCCTTCTGGGAAAGCACACCGCGAGCGAAGCCCGTGAGGCTCTCCTCGATCGCGGACTTCACGCCCGGGAAACCCTGAGCGCCTGCGACGAGCATCGATGCCACCGAATCGATCAAAGGACCGGCGAACCCGTCATCCGTCTTGGCCACAGAAGCATTGATGAAGGAACCGATCTGTCTCAGCCTCTGCCTGCAGACGGCATCGATGAAGGATTCCGTCGCGGGGCCGATGCCCCAGGATGGATCTGACTCCAGGTCGGAGGTCACGAGCCCCCTAATCTGCTCCTCCACAGGGACCGCGAGGTCGGGGATGTAAGAGTGCTTAGCGCTGGAAAGGATTTTCGAGGCGAGATCCGAGTAAGCGTCCTGCAGCAGACCCGGGCGATCCACGAGATCCAAGTCCCTCTTGAAGATGAAGTCCCTTAGCCTTTGGGCAAGCTCGTACTCTTCGCTGAACAGCGGGAGGTCCTTGGCGGCCGAGGAGAGCGCCCCCTGGTCCAGCCGGATCTTGACCGCGCCCATCCCGTCGGCTAGTGCCGAGAAAATGTCCTTCCCATCAGCGGGATTGATGGAAGTTTGACCCATGTCTAGCTCGGCAATGCTCGCAACGTCGAAGGCCAATCGCGTCACGCTGTCCTGGACCAGCGTCCTGATGCTCGACTGTGATCCCTTGAAGGCAGGATAGAAATCCCTCCATTCGTCGGAGGATAAGACATCGTACGAGGGTAGGTCTACGACCGCACTGATGTTCCCAACCCAAACGGGGTAGAGGTTGCCTGATGCATCCTCGACGAAGTATTGCCTCTGAGGCACAGGAACCGCGAAATCACCATCGCCGGAGAACAATGGCTCGAAAGGCGAGCTCCCTCCACCCGCGCGATCCAGAGTCTTCGCAATCCATGTGATGACAGCCTCCTTAGCCTTGTCCTCTCCTGTCAGGTAAGATATGACGAAGTCCATCGTCTGCCCGATGTTGTCCAGGGCGGACACGGCACTATCCAACGCCCCCAGCCAACCCATGTAGTCCAGCACTTTAACGCAAAGCTGGTCTGAGAGACCGTACATCGCCTGGGCGACCACAGTGTGTGGGTCAATCGATGGAGTCGTCTTGCCAAGGAACCACAAGAACAGCTCGGCAGGGTCCAAGTACCGTGGCTTGCTGGATGACAGCGCGAGCGTCCCGAGGTTCCCTCCGCCACACAGTCGAGCGACCGCCGACTCGAAGACCGGGTCGAAGGCCCTGAAGAGGCGGGCCTGTTCGAGGAGCAAGCCGACCGAGACCGCTCTGTGGACATCCTGCTCAGTGAGTATCTTCGAGGTGTCCAGGCCCGTATACATCGGTTGGCCATATCCCTCGAGGACTCGCAGCTCGCACAAGGTCGTCAGCATGTAGCTTACCATCTTGCCGAGGTCCGAGAACTCTCCGTCCGAGGAAGCCTCGAACGCCCTGAGCTTCGTCTCCAAGAATGGCAGCACCGATATGATCGGCCGCTGGAAGGATGACTGCTTGGAGAGCGTGACGGCTCCCTGGGACACTTTCACGGAGAAGTTGCCGACCGCGACGTAGTAAGGGTTGACGGTTCTCTCGCCCAGTGCTTCGGCTGAAGGCGCTGGGAGCTTTGAGAAGTCCATCTTCGAGCCTTCAACATCGAGACTCGCCGCTGCGGAGCTGTTCGACGGCACCAGATCGAACGTCTTCTGCTCGATGAAGAACAATCCTCCGGACCAGTTGGCGAGGTCCAACCTGAACCTCCCGTCGTCGCGTGGATATGTCGACCTGATGTGTTCGGCAATCTGATCAGAGAAGAAATCGGATATCTCGGTCTCGTTGACCGGGAACGAATCCCATCCAGAGACGGTCTTCTGGGCCTCGGTCGCAGCCAGCAGGCTGAGTTCTTGGGTGACTTTGCTTATCGCATGCTCCATGGCGTCCAGGAGCTTGGCCTGCTTCTCAGCCTCCATTTGGTCCATCTGTTGCTTCGCGAGATAAGTGCCCGTGAGGCCTGACGCAACGAGAAGCACGATCGCCACTACCGCGAATGAGACCTGCCCCGACCTGTCCTGCCATTTACTGGTCCTGTTCATGACCATCCCGGGCTGGACAGTTGGCGATCGGGGGTAAAGGGTTCCAGCTACGTGTAGCGTACCTTACCAAGTGTCTCTGAGACGAACACTAGATCGCGCACCCTGCTCCGAGCACCCGATCCAAGCGAGCAGGTTCTCAACCGACTGAGGACATCGGCCCTCAATCGCTCATCTCCCCCATGATCCTCAAGAAATCCTCGAGATGCCTGGATAGCGTCTCGTTGTCGGTGTATCCGCATGCCGAGAGATCAGGCGCTGCGAGAAGTGCTGTCTTGCCGTCGCTGATGACGTCCGTCGCTATCAGCCCCTTTCTCCTGATGACCTTGACGCCTTGAGGGGCCTTCACGAACGGACTCGTGATCACTGTCACGTTCACGCCCCTCGACACTGCGTTCGTGAACCTCTTGCCGAGCTTGTGTCGGATGACGGAGATCGATGGCGAGGACATGACCAATGTATGGGTCGATTTGTCAAACATCTCGCCGATCTTGTCCAAGACTCGCTCCTTCCCCATGATGGTGTACACGAGTTGCGGTACTCCTCGCTCGGAGAGAAGGTCCTTGACGCGCGAGATCTTGCCGAACGATTCCTTCACCTTGGTGGCGAGCGTGTCCGCCAGCTGTGAGGGATCCACGGGCGCGAAGGAGACTGGGCGGCCCTTCTGCTCAATCACGAACCGCTTGGACGCGAGTCTTTTCAAGGCCTTGTACGCGGATGTCCTTGGAATCTGTGCTACCTGAGCTACAAGATTGGCCGAAGTTGGGCCAAGTGCCACGAGCGCGATATACGCCCTCGATTCATAGTCGGATAGTCCGAAGGGTGAGAGAGTGCTGGATATCTCGAGGTACTCCTTCGTCAGTGCATCGAAGTCCCCGCCCAGCTGTTGAACGAGCTTCTTCAGGTCCATATGTAGCTCGATGAGCGACATAACATTTAAATGATTGCCTGAGAATCCCACTCCAGGATATGGTCTGATGCTGACCAAGAAGAGTGCCTTACCATCGGGTCTGCCGAAGAGAACTGAGAGTCTCTGCCCCGAATGTCTTGCGATCATACCCGCGACCATCCGCGAGGAGAACGGCAGGGTGGTCATGGAGAAGAGCTGCCAGAAGCACGGCGCATTCAAGGACACCATCTGGTCCGACGCCGAGATGTACCTCAGGGTCGAGAAATGGGCCAAGGATGGGATCGGGGTCGAAAACCCAGCCATACCGAAGGCGAAGCAATGCCCGTACGACTGCGGCCTGTGCGATCTCCACCTGAGCCACACGGGGCTTGCTAACGTCGACCTCACCAACAGATGCAACCTCAGATGCCCGATCTGCTTCGCGAACGCGAACCAGGCTGGATACGTCTTCGAGCCCGACTACGAGACCGTGGTGAAGATGCTCAAGGTCCTTAGGGCCCAAAGGCCAGTTCCCACGCCGGCCGTCCAGTTCTCGGGCGGGGAGCCTACGATTCATCCGAGGTTCATCGACATAATCAAGGCGGCGAAGGATCTGGGATTCGCCCAGATCCAGGTCGCCACTAACGGCATCGAGTTCGCCAAGAGCCTGGACTTCTGCCAGAAGGCCAGCGACGCGGGGCTCAATACAGTATATCTCCAGTTCGACGGATTGAGAGAGGAGATTTACGTCCGCGCGAGGGGCAAGAACCTCCTCGACGTAAAGAAGAAAGTGATCGAGAACTTCAGGAAAGTGAAGCATCACTCGTCGATAGTCTTCGTGCCCACGATAGTAAAGGGCCTCAACGACGACCAGGTGTGGCCCATCCTCCGCTACGCCTTGGAGAACATGGACGTGGTCAGAGGGGTGAACTTCCAGCCCGTCGCTTTCACGGGGAGAATGGACAAGGAGGAGCTGGCGAAGGGCAGGTACACGCTTCCCGACCTTGCGCACGACATGGAGACCCAGTCCAAGGGGATGATCAAGACGACCGATTGGTACCCCGTGCCCGTGGTCGCGCCCGTGTCCGAACTGTGGTCCGCTCTGTACGGGGATCCGAAGGTCACTCTCACGACACACCCGCACTGCGGCATAGCCACATACATGTACGTGAAGGACCCGGACAACATCATCCCTGTGACCCGGTTCATAGATGTCGAGCCGCTATTCATGGAGCTCTACGAGCTCGCGAAGAAGGCCGAACCGAAGAAGCTCAAAGCGTTCTCCAAGCTGAAGGCGTTCAGGCTGCTGAGGAAGTACCTGAAGAAGGAAGCGATGCCGGACGGCATGAGCAGCGTGGACTTCCTGAGGTCATTGCAGGGCGTGCTCTCGGAGTCTACGAAGAAGGAGCTCGCGAAGTTCAGCTGGCAGATGATGTATGTAGGCGCGATGCACTTCATGGACTCCTACAACTACGACATCGAGCGGGTCAAGAGATGCATGATCCATTACACGACTCCAGACGGCAAGATCATCCCATTCTGCGCTTACAACTCTGGCCCGGTCTACAGGACCGAGGTCGAGAAGAAGTTCTCCGTGCCGTTGGCAGAGTGGAGGAAGAAGCACGGGGACGAGTACACCTGAGTTGATATCATGGATGAGCAGCTGGACGAGTTCGAAGTCGACATAACGAGATGCATGCACTGCGGGGCCTGCGTGGGCTCTTGCCCCGTGAACGCGATATTCCTCAACGAGGTCCTTCTGGTGTTCAACGATGACTGTACCATGTGCAAGCGGTGCATCAAGGTGTGCCCCGTTGGCGCGATAAAGATCATGGGGGACAAGTAGATGGCTGACTACGATGTGGTCATCGTCGGGGCTGGACCTGCCGGGTCGATGACCGCCAAGTGGGCGGCCAAGAATGGCGCGAGAGTGCTGATGATCGAGAAGCGCCAGGAGATCGGTTCCCCGGTGAGATGCGGCGAGGGCATCTCAAGGAGCTGGCTGGATTCCGTGGGCATCAAGCTCGACTCGAAGAGCGTCGCAAGACAGGTGAAGGGGGCCAAGATAGTAGCGCCAAACGGAACACCATTCTACCTTTCCGAGGATATGGCGGGGGACGAGGTTGGGATCGTGATCGACAGGATCTTCTTCGACAAGCTGCTGGCCAAGGACGCCGTGAAGGCCGGTGCCGACCTGCAGCTCAAGACCTCGGCTGTGAGTCTTCTCAAGAAGGGCGACAAGGTGACTGGCGTGAAGGTGAAATCGTTCGGCGAGACGAGGGACATCAGCTGCGGGTGTGTCGTCGGCGCCGACGGCTATGAGTCTCAGGTCGGCAGATGGGCTGGCATCAACACGAACCTGGCGCCGAGGGACATCACGAGCTGCTTCCAGTACAGGCTGACGAACATCAAACACGACCCCGACTACTGCGAGTTCACGCTCGGGAGCAAGGCGCCGGGCGGATACATCTGGATATTCCCGAAGGACGAGGACACGGCCAATGTCGGGATCGGCATGCAGCTCACCAAGCTGAAGGACCCCGCGGACGTGAAGAAGCACCTCGACAGGTTCATCCAGGGGGACCCGAGGCTGAAGAAGGGGCAGGCGCTTGAGATGGTCAGCGGCGCGGTCTCGATATGCGCTCCCATAGACAAGACGGTCGGCAATGGCATACTCCTGGTCGGGGACGCAGCGAGGCAGATAGACCCGATCACAGGCGGTGGCATCTCGAACAGCTGCAAGGCGGGAAAGGTCGCCGGAGAAGTGTTGGCGAAGGCTTCCAGGGAGAGGAACTTCAGCGAGGACTCATTGAGGAGGTACGAGAATGGCTGGAGAGACCTGTTGGAGAACCATCTCTACAGGAACTGGATGGCCAAGGAGAAGCTCGTCACCCTCTCGGATGACACGTTCAACAAGGTGATCGCCACTCTGAACGAGGTGGGCGTCGAGAGGATGTCCACGATAGCGATTCTCAAGGCCATCGAGAAGAGGCATCCAGACCTGGTCAAGGAGTTCC
>Ga0315281_10014083_pt1 | contig 10802 bp, 11 predicted proteins | sample YL17G07_0_MG_FD_204540 | JGI IMG/M metagenome (GOLD analysis project Ga0315281, IMG submission 204540) | Sediment microbial communities from Yellowstone Lake, YNP, Wyoming, USA - YL17G07_0 | ecosystem: Environmental > Aquatic > Freshwater > Lake > Sediment | place: USA: Wyoming | collected... | reverse complement strand
CTGAGAGCGAGGGAACTGGGGTTAAAAGGAGTAATACTTCCTGAGGAGAATGCACCAGAGGCAGCAGTTGTTAAAAGTGTGCCTGTATTTGGCTTGAAAAGTCTTCCTGAGGTCATTGAGTTTCTCAAAGATAACAATATCAAATTACCTTTTGAGATCGATGTTCTTAAGGCTATAGAAGAAAACTCCATCTATGAGGATGATTTTATCGATGTTAAAGGTCAGGAACATGCTAAAAGGGCAATCGAGGTTGCTGCAGCAGGCGGGCATAATGTGGTGATGATCGGGCCTCCTGGTTCAGGGAAGACTATGCTGGCTAAGAGGCTTCCAACAATACTTCCAGGTATGACATTCGATGAGGCATTGGAAACTACAAGGATACATAGTGTTGCTGGTCTTCTCAGGAACGGACGACCTTTACTTGCAATCAGACCTTTCCGTTCACCGCATCATACAATATCAGATGTTGCATTGATCGGTGGTGGTCAGATTCCGAAGCCTGGAGAAGTCAGTCTCGCAAATAATGGAGTTCTTTTCCTGGATGAGCTACCAGAATTTAAGAGAAATGTACTTGAGGTTTTAAGACAGCCACTCGAAAATGGGGAGGTTACCGTATCAAGGGCGGTAGCATCAATAACGTATCCCGCGTCATTTATGCTTGTAAGTGCAATGAACCCCTGTCCTTGCGGGTATTTTGGCGACAGTAGACATCAGTGCACCTGTGCACCGGGTCAGATACACCGTTACAGGCATAGGGTTTCAGGACCACTTCTTGATAGAATTGATATACATATAGAAGTTCCAGCAGTGCCGTATAAAGAATTATCTCAAGAATACTCAGGAGAGAGATCAGAAGAAATAAGAAAAAGGGTCTTAGCTGCGAGAGAGGTTCAGCTTGAGCGTTTTAAAAATGATAAGAGGGTATATTCAAATGGGCAGATGAAGACAAGGCATATAAAGAAATACTGCAGACTCGAGTCAGATGCACAAACCCTTCTTGATACAGCTATGCAAAAACTCGGTCTCAGTGCAAGGGCATACACGAGGATTTTGAAATTATCACGGACTATTGCTGATCTTGAGGCCTCAGTAGATATTCAGTCTCACCATATCTCAGAGGCGATACAGTACAGGACGCTGGACAGAGGGTTGTTTTAAGAGATTTATTCTATTCCTCTTGGAATATCCACCACCACGGCACTGCCAAAATTTTGTAAAATTATTCTTGCCTTGAATGAAAATCATTCATTATATGAATAAATTTACAAATCTTATTTTATGTCAATAATTTGGTTGGTTTGAGTAAGGATTTACGATTTGCTTTAGAAGATGTTTGAAAACAAGAACGGTAAGGCAAGATGGGAAAGGGTAGGGGTTATGATTTGACAAGGATGGCAAGTCCATCAAGCTTGATATGATCCCGCTTTCAAAAGACTGGGATGGGTGGTTGGGGCAAGGTCAAAGATGACACCTTTTGATGCCTTTCACTAACCTTTTATTTCCATATTCCAAGCCCCTTAAGTAGAATCCTGATTCCTGCAAAGAGTAAAAGTCCTATGACGAACCACTTAATTGTCCTTGGCTTTGTTCTTACAAATATCTTGGCACCAATCCTTGAGCCAAGCATCATTCCGAAGACTGACGGAACAACTATTAATGGAAGTATTGCCCCATGTTCCCATTATGAGATTAAAAGTTGGAACATTTGCCCATCCAGCACCGAGTCCAAACATACCTGCCATGAAGCCTATAACTATAAATGCAGCCAATCCCAGAGGTGTTCTATGTATGCGCCATTCAACGTTTTCTTTGATGGATGCATCCCAGTAGATACCCATTATTCCAAGGGCTTGGGATAAACTGTCAGGCCGTGGGACATCTGGATAATCAGATTTTTTTGCTAAGACCATGAATATCACAGAAAGTAGGATGATTGCACCGAGTAGGGTCTCATCTATATAAGGAGGAACGGTAAGTCCTATCAAGGCACCTACTATGGATGATGAGGATGCGATCAATGCTACAGGTAAGGCAAGACGGAAACTGACAAGATTTTTCTTAAGAAGTTCCGGGCTTGCCGCAAGAGAGCCAGATAAGGCTACTACAAGTCCAGCACCTCTAACAAAATCGAGATGAAAAGGGAAAAAACCACTAACAATTGGAACAAATAGAACACCACCGCCCACGCCACCAAGAACATGCAGAATACCTAAAATAAATGTTAAAGGTAACAGTATAAGCGGCCATACCCACCACGGGGTCTGTGATCCTGCTATTGTTACAGGTACTGTAGACGGATCAGTCGACGCAAATACAACACCAGCTAATAGAATTGATGTGAAAAATATTACGGCTATCCATAGAAATCTTAACAACTGTTTTGACATATTTAATTTCTTTTTCTCTTATAAAATAGCCTCTCCATTGTTACCTTCTTTGCCGGTACTGTATTTCCCTCTTCTTTCATCCGTAGGGACATCCCAATAAAAATTATTTTAAGATCAAGTAGTGCCCTTTATAAAAAAATCTTTAGTATTTTAGTATAATGTATAAAATTTTTATAATGAGGTCAAACTATGCTTAAAAAAACATTTTGGTTTCCAATAATATTAATGTATCTTATCGCTATCTTCTGGGCCTTTGCTTCAGCGATAAATGCTGAGATTACTCAAGAACCATCTGTGAAGGCTGTAGAACCTGAATCCAACTTTCAAAAAGCCCACGGGTTCTTCCTCAAAAAAGATTTCAAAGCAGCGGCCACTGAAATTCAAAAAGGTGCAGAAATTCTAAAGAAGGAAGCTGTAAATGCTACCGAGGAAGGAAAGGAAGCCTTAACTGACTCCATGAATGAACTGGAAAAGTTGGCAAAGGATGTAGAAAAAGGCGCTGTAACCTCTGAAAAGAAACTTAAAGATGCGTTTGTCAGAGCTAATTACGCCTTAGCCAATCACCAATACCTGAAGGCATCTGAATCCTGGGCTAAGAAAGAGGCAAAACGTACCGGTCACGCACTTAAGGCTGCAACCCAGCATCTGGAGCAGGCAGCAAAGTGGTCTGGACATAAACTTGAAACTGATACAGTTGAAGTTATAAAAGGCACACGTAAAGTTGCTGGTAAATTGATACAAGGCATAGGTGGGGTACCAGAAGAGGTCGGTAAAGATATCAAAGACATAGGCAATGAAATTTCAAAGCTCGGCAAAAAGATCAAGCCTGAAGAGAAGTAATAAGGGGCTGTGCATCTGGATAAAGTCAGAGCTTGGTAAGGGTTCAACATTTTACTCTGCAATCCCTGACAGACAGACTTCTAACTGACTCCCCTGAAAATGATTGAAAAATTAATAACAAAGGTTAATTTGTTTTGTTTGCATTTGCAAATTTTATTAGATATTGCTGAAACAGTTGTATAAAGTGTAATGAAAGAGGCTGAGAAAATCGGAATAGCTATAGTAGCTATAGGGTCAGGTCTATTTACTTAGCATTACCTCTTTCACGGAGTATCCTGCTTATTGAGGTGAAGTGCATTTCCAGATAGTCAGCTACCTCCCTCTGTCGATATCCGTGCCGTTCTACCGCCTCCGAGATCTTTTCATTCCTTTTGCCAATATCCTGGAGAATGCTCTTTGAAAAGATTTTCTCAAGGCTTGGCCGGTCTATATATCGCTGACTCTTCGGGAGTTCAGCAACATCTTTCTTTTCTCTGAGGTAATCTATGAGAGTATCTGTAAACTCTTCCTCCCCAAGAATGCTTTGAGCCCTGACTGCTTTCCATATCGATTCCTGCTTTATGCCGTCTTTGACAAACTTTCGGTATGCCTTCTCGGCAATTCTCCTCTTAGAGCCGAACTGATTCAGAACCCACTCCGTGGTTAGGCATGGATGCGGCCTTCCCGTTCCCTCAGTTGCCTGGTAGCTGCTCCACTTCCACTGCTCAGGTTTTTCAACTGCTTTTGCCCGTGCCGGATTAAGGACCACATACCTACATACCTCCAGAAGATGGCTGTCTTTCTGTATAAGGATCGCCTTATATCTGCCCTGAAAAAGGTGCCCAACCCGCTTATGCCGCCTATTGAAAGTCTGAGTGTATACGCCATTGAGCTGTCTCATGCCAGCCGAAAGATTTCCATCAGGGGTCTCTATAATGAGATGATAGTGATTGTTCATAAGACAATAGGCATGGCATAGCCAGTTGTAGCGCTTATCAACCTGGGAGAGGGTGTCAAGGAAGATATCTCGATCTTTCTCGTCTTTAAATATGGGTTTCTTTTCGTTTCCTCTGCTAGTGATATGGTAGACTGCACCAGGGTATTCTATGCGTAAGGGGCGTGCCATGACAGCAATTTATCATATTCCTATTATAATGTCAAGAAAATAGACCTGACCCTCTATTCTTAATAGGTGGTATAATAGGGCGTGGAAGTGTCAGGCTATATTTGGGGTACTCGAAAAAGGTTACTGAACCCTGTCCATGCGGGTATTTTGGAGATAACATACATTAGTGTGCTTGCACACATGGTCAGATACATAATTACAATCTTTGCCTTTTTGATTAATCATAAACAGTTAATGTTGTCACAACAGAAGAAATCGGAAGAAAACCATATTTTGTCTTTACGGATAAAATATGCTATGTTGGTTTTATAAATTGGACGGGCGTAAAATTAAATGAAAATATTACTTGCAACCGATGGATCAAAATATTCTGAAGGTGCTGCTAAATTTTTGACATGTCTGAATTTATCTTCAGAAGACGAAATAACTATCTTCCACGTTATATATTGGATTCCATTTTTATATGATAAGGAATCATATTTTGGTACCCTCAAAGAAATGAAAATCGAAATTGCACCCAGAATTATTGATTCTGCCTTTGAAATTCTAAAACCTCTTAATGCAAAAATAAGCACTGCAATTATAGATGGTTCCCCTGAACAAAGTATCATTGATACAGCTGTTGATTCGGATACGGATATGATTGTTATGGGGGCAAGGGGTATAAAAGGCATTGACTCAATCCTTATTGGAAGCACAACAAAATCGGTGGCTATAAATTCACCAAAACCTGTTATCATTATAAAACTGCCAGTGTTTCGTACCCCTGACAAGGTTAAGATACTCTTTGCTACTGACGGTTCCGAATATTCTCTTGCAGCCGGCGAGTTCTTATCATCAATGCCATTTCACGATAACACAGAGATTACGATATTGAATGTAATATGGTCACATTTTTCAGATATCCCTGAAAGATTTGTTATGGAAATAGATGAACGGGTTAAAGACATTATAGCAAAAAGCAGGATGTTAGAATTTATGGAATCTGAAAAGATTATTGAGCAGGCTCATAAAATTTTGAGCAAAAGATTTAAAAATATAGATGTCCTATCAAAAGTTGCAGACCCATCAATGGAAATATTGAAAACATCAGAGGAATTAAAGGGATGATGGGCAGTGTTTCAAGAAATATTATCACACATTCAAAATGCTCTGTTTTAATCGGAAAGATGTGTAAATAGCAAGGCATCCCATCATTTTATTTTGCCAGGGCGCTTCTTGCTATCCGTAGCTCAACTCTTCATTCAGGACAAACGTTATGCGGAACCTTTGTTAGCTATTGTAACAGTATAATGTGCTACTGCTTCGGTGCTTCTTCGACCTTCTTCCAAGTCCTGTCCGGATCAAACTTCTTCATGGCCTTTGCTATACGCTCTGTATTCTTGCCAAGATTCTTTTGATAAATAATTCCTTCCTGATTCACTATAAAGGTCATGATACCCGAGTTCCCATATTGCGCTGGATAAGCGACGAGAGCAAATCCGAGTATCATCTTTCCCTTTACCACATAGTCATATGCACCTCCTGTAGCGTGTTTTCCCTGTCCCTTCAGGATCCTGTAATAATACCTGTGGAAAGGCGAAAAGTTAATACCCTCAGCTTTCTTAGCGTATCCTTCCTTTGCTGCCTGTGCAACAAGAGGACCCAGGGGGCTCATTTCTTCACCTTCTTTTGCCTCCCAGTAGAGTCCATCGTGTTTCCCTTTAGTGCTGATAAATTTCTGGGCGAATTCTACTACCCCGCCACCTTTACAATCCTTGCTTGCATATTCACGCTGTGCATCGACATAAGCATGAAGCACATCCAAAACATGCAGCTCGTTTCTGCCTATTCTCCGGTTCAGGATCTCCTGTTTCCCTTTCTTGGTATCGAAACCCCATGTTGCGCCCTTCTTCACGATCGGTATCGGCAAGGGCCAGTTGTCGGTGCCAACACAAAGAACCATTTGTTCCGCCGATTTTTGCTCAAGGGTGTTCATCTGGTCATAGGCCTTGAGGAATTTTTCACGTCCGGCCCTGTCTGCCACGTCATCGCCGGAAGAGACCAATTCCCTGCTCCCAGGACCCAGAATCGTGAGCATTTCTTTTATATCATTCGCCCTGACTGCGGCAACCAGAGACTTCACCGCCTCCTCAGGCGAGCAAAAGCTTTTCTGCGCCTTGCCCGCTGCCTGCAAATTCGAAGCGGCACCAAGCAAGAGCATGGAAGCGGCGATGAGGCAAGCCAGCACAGTCACCCAACGCTCCTCTCCCTTTCTATGCAATGTAACGCTATTCATTTTTCCTCCCTTGTACATATATCATCCCTGCAAAGAATTCACGAAAGATTTTCTGTTTTTCTACCTGCGGAATCCTCCGCCTCTCCCACTGTCCCGGAGTCCTCCACCCTGCTGTCTCATGTCCCCGCCCTGGCGTCTTATTTCACCGCCTGGACGTCTTATTTCTGTGCTGCGGCGGCTTTCGCTTCCGCGTTCGCCTGCCTTGCGCTCAAAGCTTCCATCGCCGATTCCCCTGAAGGGTGTATCCCGCACGGGAGTACGCTGAATTCTCTCCCGCTCTGGTTTTATCCTTGGAGTTCCAATACCTTCCCGGCGCTCGATGGGACCACGCGATGGTTCCACTGCCTTTCTTTCAAAGCTTCTTGCCGGATATCCGCGCGTTTCCGGGCTCGCTGGTAATACCCGTGACGGTCTCGCTCCGAAGCGCTCACTCGTTGCCCTGTCTCTGTAGGCAACCCCTTTTCTATGACCCGGTTCAAACCTCCAGATATGCCTGTCGATGTCCCGCCTGTCAAACCTGTGGAACCGACCTGTCTTGCGTATATCTATATTAATATAATGGTGATGCCAGTCAAACCAGCACCATGAGGATATACCAATTCCAAGAGCAATACCAAAACCAAAGCCGATAAATCCTCCTGCTATAACCGCGCCGGGTGGATAATACCAATAATACGGGGGATACGCAGGATACCACCAAGGGTCATATACATAGAGCGGGTCGTATATTGGTACATAAATGACCTGCGGGTTCGCTGGTTCAATCTTGATAACCTCTTCCTCGACGATGACCTTCTGTTCTTTAGTTGTCTCGAGATTGCCCTGTTCCTGAGCTTTCCTGCGCAATTCCTGTATGGTATCCATAACATCATCCTGCTGACTCAGAAAGGCGTCTCCCAGTTTTGTCGTCTGATCAAGTTTATTGCTCATTGCATAAAGGACTTCGGGAAAATGACAGAGTGATTTCACGCTTGCATCCCAGGCCTTCTCCTGCAGCGCCTTGTCAAGTTTATCGCCTTTAAGGTTCTTGTTCTTCTTTATCCACCGTTCAGCCCCGACCACTTCAATCGGATACGTCGATGCCATAAGTACCTGGGATAAAAGCGAATCAGGATATAAGGCGATCGGTGCAAGCATCTGTGCCAGCTCTTCTTTCTTGAACTTGGCAGGCTGTATAGTTTGTCCGGTATCCTGAGCCATTATTCCGGGCGGTATCATGAGCATGACAATGATCATCCATGACAACCCATGTGTACAAATCTTTACAACCTTCATAGTACCTCCTTTTTAAAGTGCCTCTCAGGAAAATTTTCTCGGATTCTCAGATTTCTGAAAACCTATATCTGTGGGGGACAGAAGAGCCATATATGCCGTCATCTACAAGGTTTTCCGAAAAACCACCGAATCCTTATCTCGTTCTTCTCTATTAACTTATTTTATTTTCGCTTTCCGTGCAAGCTTTACGAGTTCCCATAGAAAGGTTCATGACCCGTGTCCATCTTTGTGAGCAGACAAAGACGCAGTGTCATACTCTACTTTTTTGGATATCCCACTGACTGTGCGAGAATGATTTTCTGATCCGGTCGCAGTCTCATCACCTTTGCTATGGCTTGCCTGTCAATAGAACCACGCACAACGGTTGCTAATCCCTCGGAAGCACAATACAGGTAAACATTCTCGCTAATAAAGCCCGTATCAACAGCAGAATAAAGTTCCTTATCCTCTTTTGTTGCAGTTCCCATTCTGGAAAAATCTGCTACATAGATGAGGTTAACAGGCGCATCTTTCACAAATTCCTGACGGCCTGTCAAGGCCCTGATGTCTTCTGCCAGAATTGGCTTCAATATATGGGCTTTCGCATCATACAGGTAAAGGCCTTCAGCCATCGCGACATAGATATCAATTTCCTGCCAATTCACCGCAGAAGGGGCAGTACGCTTCCCTGTGTCTGTTCGATTTATCCCGAATGCTGCCCAAAGCAGATTTGAAAGCATTTGGACAGGCAGTTTCTCTTTACTGAATGAGCGTGAAGAACTTCTGTCCTTCAAAACCTGCATCAAAGGTCTACCTCTGTCAATTTGTGGCTTTAAAAGCTGGATTGGCTTGAGTTCTCCGGCAAAAGTTAAAGTGGCACAAATAGGCAAAATGACCAATATTACGGAAACAAATGAGAATGATATTTTGTTCATGATAGTCCTCCTCACAGTTTCATGAGAATATGCTCTACAATTGTAATATACATAATTATATTAATTTTTTGTTTTTTTATTGTTGCAGGAAGAAGTAAGAAGGTTTAAAAATTTTTTCATTGCTCAGCGTATTCTTCTAATCTCTCTTTCTTTAATGTTTTCTCTATGAGCTTCCTCTTTTTAGATGGTATAACTTTACCTTTTAAAGATGATACAGGAATCCTCTTTCTGGATACTTTTTTCAGTAATTTTACTGTTTTTCTTTTCATTTGAGAAAATTGTTTAGCTTCTGTCTATATTATATGCCAGTGTGTTTCAGTCCAGTAATAAAATACTTCTTGAACCATTCCGCAGCAAGGCGTGCTGCTTCCTCCAACGTCCCAGGCTCTTCAAAGAGGTGTGAGGCGCCAGGAATTATCTTCAGTTGCTTTTCCGCCCTTACCATGTCATATGCCTTTTTGTTAAGCTCTATAACTACGTGGTCTTCGCCTCCTACAAGGAGAAGTATAGGGGCGACGACCTTTCCAAGCGCATCCTTTGCAAGGTCCGGCCTCCCGCCTCTTGAGACGATGGCCTTGATCTCTTTACCGAAGTGTGCGGCCGCAACCAGCGCAACAGCGGTTCCGGTGCTGGCGCCAAAATAGCCTATCTCCAGCTTTTCGGTCTCGGGATGCCCCCTGATCCACAGCGTAGCTGCCTTCAGACGAGTGGTGAGCAGTGGGATATCAAAGCGGTTCTCATAGACCTCATCCTCCTTTGCGGTCAAGAGGTCAAAAAGCAGCGTGCCCATGCCTGCTTTTTGCAGAACGCCGGCCACAAATCTGTTTCTCGGGCTCAGCCGGCTGCTGCCGCTGCCGTGAGCGAATATTACCAACGAAAGTGCATCCTTTGGAATTGTAAGAATGCCTTCAAGTTTCACGGAATCGGCTGGAATCTTTACCTGTTTTTCTTCAGCCATTTTATCCCACTTCTTCGAGGCCCTGATTCCTTTAGAATCTCTGCCACTTCTTCATGGGAGCAGGCCTGCTCTATGGAGTTGACAGATAAAAAGTTTATTGATACTGTAACATTATAAGATATTTCTAATTTCATGGGGTCTACCTCCTTTCGTCGTTCGCGTCCTATTTCTAAGCTGGTATTAGCAACCAAAGAGATTGGTAAAGGAAATTATCAATATAGAATTGACATGATCAGAAAGGATGAGTTTGGTGATTTGGCCACATCTTTTAACTGCATGGCCGAGGAACTCTGGAAGAAATTATTGATTCAAGAGTCATTCGGCCGCTATGCGAGTCCCGAGGTGCTTGATATGATCTTGTCCCATCCTGAACAATCATAGATGAAAGGTCGTCGGGGTGAGGTAACGATCCTTATTACTGATATAAGGGGTTTTACAGCTTATTCCGAGACTATGAATCCTGAAGAGGTTGTTGAAACCTTGAATGAATATTTTGCAATCGCCACAAAATATATATTAGAGTATGGTGGTTATGTGGATAAATTTATCGGTGACGCTGTCTTAGCTGTTTTTGGAGGGTGTAGGCAGATGAAGATGATGGATGATAAAGGAATGGTTAATCTTAAATACCTCTTTTCTATTGGTTTATATTTATTTGTAGTACTGGTAGTTATGTTCTTTGGATGTGCACCACGGATTGCACCTCGGGCTGGTGAACAAACTTTTCCAGATTTTGTAGCTGTCGTAGCTCAAGAAGGGGATACCTTATCTTCCCTCGCTGCAAAGTACTTAAACGATCCCTCTATGGATTGGGTTATTGCAGAATATAATGAAATTGATACACTCAACCCAGGTCAAGGATTGATTATTCCTCTCAAGCCTTATGAAAGAGGTGGCCTAACGTTGAAAGGGTATCAGATCGTTCCAGTACTCAGCTATCATAATTTTTCACTCAATGAATCAAACAAGATGACTGTTACTCAGGCAGATTTTGAGGAACAGATGAGATTATTAAAAGATAAGGGATATCGGGTTATTACATTAG
>Ga0315281_10014082_pt1 | contig 10803 bp, 7 predicted proteins | sample YL17G07_0_MG_FD_204540 | JGI IMG/M metagenome (GOLD analysis project Ga0315281, IMG submission 204540) | Sediment microbial communities from Yellowstone Lake, YNP, Wyoming, USA - YL17G07_0 | ecosystem: Environmental > Aquatic > Freshwater > Lake > Sediment | place: USA: Wyoming | collected... | reverse complement strand
ATAGTGTGGGAATGGTTAGAAATTCTGCACAGCGATCCTAGGGTCTGCTTTGAGTGATGAGAAACGTCCCTACGCCTTTGCGGCGGCATGCGATATAGTTTGGATATATTCGCACAGGATCTTGCCGGCACTTTCTCCATGATTGCAGACGAGTTTCTCAACAAGTTTCTGATCCCGTTGTTCAAGCGCGTCGATGATTGCTTTGTGCTCTTGGATGGATTGATCGATGTGCGAAAGAACTGTGAGGTAAATGTAGTTATATCGCAATGTTTGTTTTCGGAGAAGGCCGATGGACCGGCAAAGCTTCTCATTACCCGAAGCTTTGTTCATGAGGTAGTGATACTTTGCGTTCAGGTCGAGGATCGCGCGGTAGTCTTTGTCTTTCTGCTTCGCCTTCTTTTCCATCTCGTTGTTAATGGAACGCAATTGTTGCAATAGATCCTCGGTCATATTCTTTACGGCAATGCGGGCAGCCAATCCTTCAAGCGCGCTCTTGATTACATATGTCTCCTCCGCATCTTTGACGGAGAGCTCGCTCACAACAGCACCGCGACGCGGTGTTACCTTCACGAATCCCTCAGACTCAAGTTGAAGAAATGCTTCCCGCAGCGGCGTGCGGCTGACGCCGAGATTCCTCGCAACATCGGGTTCCATCAACCGCTCACCGGCTTTGATTCGCCCCTCGATGATCGCATCCCGGATTGATGAGACTATTTTGTCCCTCAGGGGCTTTATTTCCCCCAATTCAAACTTGAGCTTCGAGTCGCTGGTAGTTTTCATTTTATGCCGATCGTAGGTGAGATTGTCCCATTTTCAGGATAGTGTATATTGTATACAGTATGCAAGGTAGGGAAATTGGAAAATAATGTCAAGGAGAATATCGTCACGAAACAGTGGAAAAAGGGATGGAAACGAGGCGGAGTCATCCGTCCCACACACTTACAGATTGCGAGGGACGACATTGCGTATCTTGGATGGTGGGATGCTTCTACACTTTTTCAATCAGCTCGTCGATGAGTTGTTCCTTCGACATCAGATCTTCGTACGTCTCGCGTTCGCGTGCAACGTAGAATTTTTTTCCGTCGACGATAATTTCTGGGGGTCTCCTGCGTTGGTTATAGTTGGAAGCCATCACAAAGCCATATGCGCCGGCAGACATGATTGAGAGCAGATCGCCTTGGGCGGACTTGCAGATTTCTCTGTCGCGCGCAAAAAAATCACCGGACTCGCACACAGGCCCGACAATATCGGCGATCATCGTATCTTCTTTCTTGAGGGACACACAGCGGATCTTATGGTACGCATCGTACAAAGCAGGGCGTATAAGATCATTCATTCCTGCGTCGACGATAACGAAATGCTTTTTTGTGTAAAGTACCTTTGTCACCAAAATGCCAGCGTTGCCGACAATGTACCGCCCAGGCTCAAAAAGGATCTTGCAGTCAATGACATTGAGAATTGGAATGATGGCCTTGGCGAGATCGCTCGGCGACGCCGGTTTTTCTACTTTGTACGGAATCGCTAACCCACCGCCGATATCGAAGTGTTTGATATTGTGCCCGGCTTTTTTCAACTCCAACGTCAACATCGCCATTTTTGTACATGCTTCCACAAACGGTTCAACATCGGTGATCTGCGAACCGATATGCATATCAATGCCGACAATGCGAAGATTGGGAAGCGAGGCAGCCAATGCAAACGCGTCAAACGCCAGGGACGAGTCTATTCCAAATTTATTCTCAGAGAGACCTGTTGCAATGTATGGATGCGTATGAGGGTCGACATCGGGATTAATGCGGATACCGACCGGAGCTTTCTTTCCCATTTCGCCGGCAATGGCATTGATTGTCCGAAGCTCGCTCCTCGATTCAGCTTTGAACATCAACACATCGTGTTGAAGAACGTACCGGATTTCATCCTCCGTCTTTCCAACTCCTGTGAAAATGAGCTTTTTGGGATTGACCCCGGCTTTCATTGCCCGGAAGAACTCACCCCCCGAATTACAGTCGACGCCGCTTCCCGCTTTTGCGAGCATGTGCAATAGATTAATATTGGAGTTTGCTTTCATCGAATAGCAAACGAGATGATCGATCTCGGAAAAAGCTGAGTCGAATTCGTAAAATGCTTCGAGGAACGTTCTCTTGCTATAGATATACGCCGGCGTGCCCGATTCTTTCACAATGTCGGCGACCCTTACATCTTCACAATACATTTCCTTATCTCTGTATCTGAAATGATGAACCATGCGTGTTCCTTAAATGAAGATTTCTTTTCTGATCGATCTGTCACTATAATAAAGCATTTTTAGGTAAAAGGTCAAAAGTTTTAAGTTATAGGTTATAAGTTATAAGTTGTGAATCGAACTAATGCAGATTAGAGACCGCGGACTCAGGACTTCGGACTCAGGGCTAAGGACCCAGGACATCGGACTCCCACCTCATCCTCTACTCCGTAGCACTCTCCCGGGCAACGCGCCGGTTTGAATGCCGTTGTCGATCACTGGTACGCCGTTGATAACCACGTACGGTATGCCAATTGGAAATTGGTGCGGATCAAGAAAAGTCGCGCGATCTTGAATCTTCTCATAATCAAAGATGACGATATCGGCGGCTTTACCTTCGGCAATAATTCCACGATCCAGAAGGCCAAGCTTCGATGCCGGCAGCGACGTCATTTTCCGTATCATGTCTGGAAGCGTAGTGATTTTCCTCTCACGCTGATAGTGGGCAATTGCACGAGGAAACGTGCCGTACGCCCTGGGATGCGGCCGCGATCGCGCTCCCGGACCCCACGGGGCAGCAGAACCAGCGTCGGACGCCACGATCGTATTTCTCCAGGCAAGCACCATTTCTGTTCCTGCTTCGTCCATCCCAAAACCCACGATCCCAACTTGTTCGTTCTCTTGAAGCAAAAGCTCGACGACGAACTCAAATGGATCGACATTCTTTTCCGCAGCGATCTGTTGGACAGTTTTTCCCTGATATATTTTATTGGCGGCGCTTTTCGTCCAGGAGATCAAGACTGAATCCCACGAACCCAGCCCGTCGATCTTCACCAGCACTTCTTTCCGGATTTTGCCCGTCAATGATTTGTCCCGAAGGCGCTGCATAAATTTTTCTGTTCCGCCGTCGCGCGACCAGAGGGGAAAAAAGTTTGACATTCCGGTGTTATAGGCGATGTACGGATATCGGTCGGCATGGACCGTCATCCCACCCGATATCGCTTTCTCCATCATCTCAATAGCGCGGCCCTGCTTTCCCCAATTTATTTTGTGGGATGCTTTTAAGTGTGAGATTTGCAGGCTCGCGTTTGCGTTGCGGCAGATAGTTATTGCCTCATCGATAGCTTCCAGAAGTGTATCGTCTTCGTTTCGCATGTGGGTTGCATACAGGCGATGTTTTTGCGGAACAACTTTGACCAGTTCCCACAATTCCTGTGTCGATGCAAAGCTTCCCGGAGTGTATTCGAGTCCCGTTGAAGTCCCATAACATCCTTGGTCGACGGCGATCAACACTTCGCGTTTCATCTGCTCCATTTCGTCGGAGGTAGCCGGGCGGTTGTCCGCGCCGACAACTCTCTCGCGGATAGTTCCAAGCCCGATGAGCGATATCATGTTTTGCGCGCATCGCTGTTTTTCAAGAAATGTGAAGAAACCTTCCATGTCCCGATACGGACAATCGAATTCAAAGGCGTCTTTAAATTCTTTCAGATTACTTGCCAATTCTGATCCCCCCAACGGGCCGGCGGAGCTTCCGTCGCAACCATTCACTTCCGTTGTTACGCCCTGCCGCACTTTGCTCTCCGCACGAGGAGCAACGAACAATTCCGTATCGACGTGAGAATGTATGTCGATAAAACCCGGGGTCACTTTCAATCCTTGCGCATCGATCACGCGTTCTCCTTCTGCATCGGCGAGATTGCCGATTGTGACAATTTTTCCATTCCGGATACCGATGTCGGCGATTCTCTCTTCGGCGCCGGTGCCATCGAGGATGGATCCTTTCTTTATGACGAGGTCGAGAGGAGCGCGCATACAAGCGATATCGGCGAACGATAATCCGCCGAGCACGGTTGCGGAAATTCCGGCGGCTGTAGTTGTTTTAATAAATTCGCGGCGGGTTGGTTTAGATTGCATTGTCTGATCTCGGATAGTGATTGTGATTTAGAAATGGAATACAGAATTCAGGAGAACGTACGCACCTAAGTATACTATTCTTAATTCTTAATTCTTAATTCCTAATTCTATCTCCTGCTCTTACAATGTCATTCCCCTGCCCCCGCTGCTTGCGCAAATGCCGGTTCGCCGGCGGCGGTGTCGATTCCGATTTCTTGCGGAGTTCCGAACACCCGGGCACGTTCGTCGTCAAAATCGCCCTCCCACCTGGCGATAACTATACAAGCCAGACAGTTTCCCAAAACATTGACCGAAGTGCGGGCCATGTCCATCAGTTCATCAACCGCGAAAATAACCGCGACGCCCTCGGGAGGAAGTCCGAATGAATAGAGTGCCGCCAGCAGTACCACAAGCGATGCACGCGGTACTGCAGCGATTCCCTTGGATGTGATCATTAATGTGAACATCAGCATTAGTTGCTGACCGAAGCCAAAGTGAACTCCGGTCGTCGTCTCCGCAGCTTGTGCAACGAACACAGAGGCAACCGCTAGATATAATGTGCTGCCATCAAGATTAAAGCTGTACCCGGTTGGTACTACGAATCCGACGATCCGCTTCGGCACCCCGATGCGTTCCATTACCTCCAGCACTTTGGGAAGAGCAGCCTCGCTGCTCGTTGTCGCGAACGCGATTGTGAAGGGCTCGCGCACGGCTTTTAAGAACTGCTTGATCGGGACACGAACGAGCAATGCAATCGAGCCGAGCACGCACACCACAAATATGATCAGCGCAAGGTAGAGCGAGCCGACGAGCATTCCAAGATTGACAAGAACTGATAAGCCCTTATGCCCGATCGTTGCTGCCATTGCGGCGCCGACGCCGAACGGCGCAACTTTCATGACGTAGCCGGTGAACTTGAACATCACTTGTGATATGCTGTCGCAGAGTGCGAGAATCGGTTCTCCCTTTTTCCCCATCGCAGAAACGGCCATCCCAAAGAGGATGGAGAAAGCGACGATCTGCAGGACGTCTCCGCGCGCCATCGATTCGATGATGCTCGACGGAAAAATGTGGATGAGCGTCTCGATAAAAGTCATCGGATGATTCTGTGGCATTTGTCCAAGCTCGCCCGTGCCGACATGAAGGACTACACCAACGCCCGGCTTGATGAGATTTACAACACCCAGCCCGATAAAAAGGGCGAGCGTAGTGACGACTTCAAAATAGAAAAGCGCTTTGACACCGATCCGGCCCACCTTTTTCAAATCGCCGCCGCCGGCAATCCCGACGACGATGCTGGAGAACATCAGTGGTGCGATGATCGATTTTACGAGATTGAGGAAAATGTTCCGGATAAACGCCGCTTCGACACCCCACTCTGGCACGAGCCATCCCAGCAATCCCCCCACGACGAGTCCGAGGAGGATCTGTGTCGTTAGAGAAATGTGGTACCAACGTTTGTAGAGTTTCACGCCGGCTCCTCGAGTGGATTCAGAAGACAGAATACAGAATTCAGGATACAGGAGAAAAGCCAAATGCCATTCACCATCGATCATTGCTCATTGATCATTACTCATTGGTCATTGAACAGCGCTTTCATCGATCGAAAACGTTCCCGCATCGGCATCGAGCGTAGCACGCACACCAAGCGGCACTGTGATTTTGTCCTTGATGTGCCCGATCATCAATCCATATAAGGACGGAACGTTGAGCGGCTCGATGCGCGTGCGTAGAATTTCTTCCAGGCTCAATGTCTGTGTGAAGGCGGGTTTGTACTCGTTCGGGACACAATCGGTCAGTTTGCCGATCACGACGCCGGCTACTTCCTGTAACTTTCCGGTCAGCCAGAGGTGCGTCAGCATGCGGTCGATCTTGTACGGCTCTTCGCCGATGTCTTCGATGAAAAGAATCTTATCCTTCAGGTCCACTTCAAACGGGGTTCCGAGCGTCGAAACGAGAAGCGACAAATTCCCGCCGACCAGGATGCCGCTTGCTTTTCCTTTGCCGAGTTTGAGGATGCGATTTTCTTTCTCGACTTTTTCTCCTGCTTTCATCGGCGGATTTTTCACCGGCCCGATCGGCGCCGGCGTGAATATCGCCTTTGAGAGATACTCCATCGTATAGTCGTTGAAGGTCGACAATACTACCGGTCCATGGAACGTCACAATGCCTGCATGTTTATAGACCGCGAGAAGGAGGGAGGTGATATCGCTGTACCCCATCAGCACCTTCGGATTTTTCCGCATCATCTCATAGTCGAGCATCGGCAGAATACGCATCGATCCCCAGCCGCCGCGAAGGCAAATAATACCGTCGACGTCGCCGCGCCGGAACATCTCGTTCATGTCCGCGGCCCTCTCGGCATCTTTTCCTGCGAGATAGCCGTACTGTGCGGAAATATTTTTTCCCACTACCGTCTTGAATCCGAGCGCCCCGACGATTTCCCGTCCCATGGCAATATCTTCAATTTCGTAGACATTCGATGCCGGCGAGACGATCCCGATGGTGTCGCCGGGCTTAAGAGCTTTCGGTTTGATAAGACTTAATTCTGCGTTTGAGGAAGAATGCTCTTCAAAGCGCTGAAGAAACGACGGGGGATATATTGCGGCAAGTGCTGAAGCCGACATACCGGCAATAAATTTTCGACGGGTGAAAGGGGAATCCATGGCAACTCCTTCTAGTCTACTGCTGGGAATAAATGTCCGTCGCTACTTACCCTCAATCCATACTTCCGCAATCTGGACTGCATTTGTCGCAGCTCCCTTGCGGAGGTTGTCGGAGACAATCCACATATTCAATCCGTTCTTCACGGTATCGTCCCGCCGGAGGCGTCCGACAAACACTTCGTCCTTCTCGTGCGCCCAGATCGGCATTGGATACTGTTTGTCCTGCGGATCGTCCTGTACGACAAGGCCCGGTGACTTGCGCAGAAGTTCGCGGACTTCGACAAGGTCATACGGCTTTTCGAATTCAATATTGACAGCTTCGCTGTGTCCTCCAATGACGGGGACGCGCACGCACGTTGCGGTCACCTTGATTGAATCGTCCCCCATGATCTTCTGCGTCTCCTTCATCATTTTGATTTCTTCGCGCGTGTAACCATTCTCAAAAAACTCGTCGATGTGGGGGAGACAGTTGAAAGAAATCTGGTGCGCGAATTTTTTGGTAACCACTTCTTCTTTGTTCAGTTCACGCATCAATTGGTCGTACCCCTTTTTGCCTGCACCGGTAACTGACTGGTATGTGGAAACAACAACACGTTTGATCTTGTATCGGTCATGAAGCGGCTTCAGCGCGACGACCATTTGAATTGTCGAGCAGTTGGGATTGGCAATGATTCCCTTGTGCTGGAAAATTTGGCTCTTGTTTACTTCCGGGACGACAAGAGGAGTATCCGGATCCATGCGAAACGCGCTGCTGTTGTCGATGACGAGAACGCCGTTTCTCGCCGCTGTCGGGGCGAACTCGCGGCTCACGGAGGCGCCGGCGGAAAAAAGCGCGAGCTCGGCATCTTTTTGTGAGAGAGATTGATGTGTCAGCTCTTCAACGCGAACTTTCTTTCCTCTAAACTCGATCTCTTGCCCCACTGACCGGCTCGATGCTAGCGGCATCAGTCGCCCCACCGGAAATTCGCGTTCCTCCAGCACCTGAATCATCTTTCGCCCTACCATGCCGGTCGCGCCGGCCACGATCACATTATACTCTTGCATTTTCTTTTGTTCCTCTCTTGTTATTCACTCACGTTACGGACGGTATGAAAGCTTTGCCACTCCCAAAAGGATGCCCTTGGCAGAAGGCTCTAAGACTCAAAGATTCCACAAAGATACCCTTACTTGGTGAGGTGTTGAATAGGATCTCTTGCATTTCTTAGTGTCTTCGTGACCTAGTGGCAATATTTCCTGTTTTTTGCGTACCATCAGTTATTCAAAAATTTCTTTTAGGTGCGAGACATCGGAAAAGAATTCCTTGTGTAACCGCCGCACCACTTCATCGACATGTTCTTCGTCGATCACAAAGCTGATGTTGATCTCGGATGCTCCCTGCGAGATCATGTTCAGGTTGATATCGATTATCACGTTCAAGATTTTTGCCGCAATGCCGGGACTGTTCTTCAAATGTTCACCAACGACACATACGATCGCTTTCTTGTCGCTCACACTTACCGTCGCAAATTCTTTTAGCTCGCGGAGGATGTGTCCCAGGTTTATCACGTTATCGATAGTAACCGAGATGCTCACTTCGGACGTAGCCACAGTGTGGACGACAGTCTGATATTTATGAAAAACATCAAAAACGTTTTCCAGGAATCCATGAGCGAGAAACATCCGTGTAGAGACAATGCTGATAACCGTGACGCCCTCTTTGTACGCGATCGACTTAACGACACATTTCTTGTCGACCTTTGGCTTCGCGATAATGAGCGTCCCCGTCGATTCCGGTCGCCGTGAGTTGAGAACGTGAACCGGAATGTTCTTCTTCACCGCCGGCAGGATTGTCTCCGGGTGAAGCACGCGCGCGCCGAAGTATGCGAGCTCAGCCGCCTCGTTGAACGACATGATCTTAATTTTCTTGGCATCGCTTACGACGCTTGGATCTGCCGTTAGAATTCCGTCGACGTCGGTCCAGATCTGAATATCATCTGCACCAAGTAACGCGCCGATGATCGCCGCCGAATAGTCCGACCCGCCGCGACCTATGGTCGTGGTAATTTCCGTTTGCGTCGAACCGATAAATCCCTGGGTAATGACGATGTAGTTGTTGTCGAGTTTTGGCTGTACGATCTCCCGAAGTTTTTGGTCGACAACATCGAACATGGGTACCGCTTTTGTGAACTGCTCGTCGGTGATCATAAATGAGCGCGCGTCGACAAGAAACGAGCGGAGCTTGCGCGATTCAAAATAGTGATGAACGATGAGCGACGACATTCTCTCGCCGTACGAGGCGAATGCGTCGAGGGACCGGGGCGTCAACTCTCCGAGAACGGAAACGCCGTTTACGAGGGCAGCCAATTCCTCCGCAAACACGCCAATATGTTTATGGAGAAATTTTGTCGTGTCCGCGTCGAACAGTTCTTTGACGATTTTCTTGTGCCGACCTTCAATCGAAGCAACGAGTTGAAGGGCATCGTCCTTCCTTCCATGCGATGCAAGCGCTGCCGTCTGGAGGAGCTGATTCGTCACGCCTGAACACGCCGAAACAACGACGAGCGGATGACGTGGAATTTCCTTCCGTATGATCTCTGTAATATTCTTTATAGCCTTGGCGTCTTCAACGGAAGTGCCGCCAAATTTCATGACAATCATGGTAGCGGAGTTATCAGTGAACAGTAATCAGTTATAAGCTATAAGTTATAGGTTGTAAGTGAGCAGGAATCAGTAAGGTGATCCTGCGTCCATGCACGTGGTTCTCGAAGAGCGCAACTCGTTATTTGGCCTTCGGCACTCCTCGTTCTCCAATCGTCATTCCGCACTCGTCATTCGAAAATAGTCTAGTAATGCATCCGCGAGTTTTTTTCCGCCAAAACGGAACGCATCAACAGCGGGGAGCCCGGTTGCGTCCTCCAGCTTTTTTGCTTCTGCATCGCTCTGCTGATCTGTGAGTCCGATCGAATTGATACCGATCCCGACAACCTTCGTCGGGCGAAAGATGTTCACGACTTCTTCGTGCAGCCGGATCAGGCGGTTAATATCGGGAAGCGGAATGCCGTAGTCGTCTTTCAATCGCGTCGGCTGGTGACAGATGAGCATCGCATCGGGCATCGTTCCGTGCATGAGTCCGAGCGTGACTCCGGAATATCCCTGGTGTGTCAGCGAGCCCTGGCCTTCAACAAAAATATAGTCAAATTTCTCTCTCTCCGATTCGTCAATCTCCTTTTCGATGCTGCCGGCAATGTAATCGCTGATGATCGCATCGACCGCGATTCCTTTTCCTGAGATCATCATCCCGGTTTGTCCAGTGCCGATGAAATCGCTTTTCAATCCACGTTTCAAAAATTCCTTGTGGACTTCGAGCATCGTTGTCATTTTTCCAATATTACAATCAGTGCCCACGTTGAGAATCGTTTTCGCGTGTCGACTTCGCCAGTTTCCCTGCGAAACAACTTCTGAGGTGAGGGGGATCTTTCTCCAATCGGTGATCGTGCAATGATATTCCTTTGCCAGTGCGGTGAATTCCGGGTCATCGGAAAAAATAGAGTGCAGGCCGTTGAGAATATCGAGTTTGTTCCGAATGGCCGTTTTGATCATCTCTCGCCACGCATCCGGCAGCCTTCCGCCCGAAGGTGCGATGCCGATAAGAAGTGCATTCGGTTTGAATTTCAATCCTTCTTCAAGGCTTTTTACAACGGGAATATCTCCACCGTATCCCAGAATCTGCTGCGCAGTCTGTCCTGCTTTTGTGCTGTCGATAATTGCGAGTACCTGCTCGCGGAGGTATACGATCGCGCCGTTAGCGGTTTTCGAGCGAAGCGGACTAAAACGTCCCTCCGCCAGAACGATCATCCGTCGTTTTTGATTCATTCGGCTATGATTAGGAAAAATGTCATCAATAATAATAAAAAGCCCGCCGATTTGCCCGCGCAATGCGGACAATGGTTCCGGCGGGTGCTCTGTATATATGAAGCAAAAAAAGAGAAAAAAAGTCAAGTAGAGGGAGGGTCTCACGTTTCTTAGAGTAAGGAGAGTTATGTG
>Ga0315281_10014081_pt1 | contig 10803 bp, 6 predicted proteins | sample YL17G07_0_MG_FD_204540 | JGI IMG/M metagenome (GOLD analysis project Ga0315281, IMG submission 204540) | Sediment microbial communities from Yellowstone Lake, YNP, Wyoming, USA - YL17G07_0 | ecosystem: Environmental > Aquatic > Freshwater > Lake > Sediment | place: USA: Wyoming | collected... | reverse complement strand
CATGCTCTTCGGTCCCGGCGCCGGCGGCACGCCGACGGCCTCGGCCGTGATCGGCGACGTCATCTCGATCGTCAACACGGCGCCCGGGGGCTTCATCCGTAACTGCGGTTGCTATAAGGACCTCGGTTTCTACCCCGACGCCGAGGTCGTCTCGCGCTTCTACCTGCGCCTGCACGTGGCCGACGAGCCCGGCGTGCTGGCCAAGGTCGCCGGCCTGTTCGGGGAGGAGGGCGTCAGCATCCGCTCGATGCTGCAGACCGGGCAGGAGGAAGCGGCCGAGCTGGTGCTCGTGCTGCACCCGGTCAAGGAGGCCGCGTTCCTGCGCGCGCTGGAGCGCATCGCGGCGCTGTCGGTCGTGAGGGCGACGCCGAGCTTCATCAGAGTGGAGGGCGACTATGCCGGCTGATCTGGAGGGCGTGCCCGGAGGCGGGACGGGCGCCGCCGGCTCCCGCCGCGGGATGGGCGTGATCGCGCGCTACCGCGAGTTCTTGCCGATCACCGAGGCGACGCCGGTCGTCACCCTCGGCGAGGGCGACACGCCACTCGTGCCGGCGCGGCGGCTGGGCGACGAGCTGGGCGTCGAGCTCTACCTCAAGCTCGAGGGGATGAACCCGACCGGTTCCTTCAAGGACCGCGGCATGACGGTGGCCATCTCGAAGGTCGCCGAAGAGGGCACGAAGGCCATCATCTGCGCCTCGACCGGCAACACCAGCGCCTCCGCCGCGGCCTTCGCCGCCAAGGCGGGCATGGCGGCCGTCGTCGTGATCCCCGAGGGCAAGATCGCCATGGGCAAGCTGGCTCAGGCCGTGGCCTACGGCGCCCACGTGATCTCGATCCCGGGCAACTTCGACGTGGCGCTCGAGGTCGTGCGCGAGATCTCGGCACGCCTGCCCATCGCCCTCGTCAACTCGGTCAACCCGTTCCGCATCGAGGGGCAGAAGAGCGCCGCCTTCGAGATCTGCGACGTGCTCGGCGACGCGCCGGAGTACCACTGCATCCCGGTGGGCAACGCCGGCAACATCACGAGCTACTGGAAGGGCTACCGGGAGTACCGCCAAGCCGGCCGCTCGGCGAGCCTGCCGGTGATGTGCGGCTTCCAGGCGGCCGGTTCGGCGCCGCTGGTGCTGGGGCACCGCGTCGAGCGACCCGAGACGATCGCCACGGCGATCCGCATCGGTAACCCGGCGCGCGGCGACGAGGCACTGGCCGCCGCGCGCGACTCGGGCGGCTTCATCGACATGGTGACCGACGACGAGATCATCGCGGCCTACAAGCTCGTGGCGCGCACCGAGGGCGTCATGTGCGAGCCCGCCTCGGCGGCGTCGATCGCGGGGCTGCGCAAGGCCGTGGCCGACGGGCGCATCCGACGCGGCGCCCGGGTCGTCTGCATCCTCACGGGCCATGGCTTGAAGGATCCCGACACGGCCGTGAGAACGGCCGAGGAGCCCGTGTTTACCGACGACCCGACCGGCGAGATCGAGCGGGTCCTGACGGTCGCGGCGGTCTGAGATCGAGCGACGATTGGCGAGCCGCCGGCGCGCGGGCGCGTGGCGCGATGGGGGGCGACTGGAGCCGTGAGGCGCAAGCGGATCATCCTGGTGCCCGACGGCATGGCCGACGAGCCGCGGCCCGAGCTCGAGGATCGCACGCCGCTCGAGGCGGCGCACACGCCCCACATGGACGCGCTGGCGCGCGGGGGGCTCGTCGGGCTGGTGCGCACGGTGCCCCAGGGTATGGCGCCGGGCAGCGACGTCGCCAACCTCGCGGTGCTGGGTTACGACCCGCGCGCGGTGTACACGGGCCGCGCGCCGCTCGAGGCGGCCGGCATCGGCGTCGCGCTGGGCCCCGACGATGTGGCCTACCGCTGCAACTTCGTCACCATAGGCGACGGCGTCATGGACGACTTCACCGCCGGCCACATTGCGAGCGAGGCCGCCCGGGCGCTCATCGCTCTGCTCAACCAGCGTCTGGCCGGCGACCTCCCGAGACCGGCCGGTGGGAGTGTCGCTTTCTCTCCCGGCGTGAGCTACCGCAACCTGATGGTGTGGCGGGGTGGGGGGGGGGGGGGCGGGCGCCCCCCCCCCGCGACTGATAAGGAGCGACAACCGTGTCGAAGATTCGTGCCATCGTGGTCGGGGCGGGCGGGATCGCGGGGGCGTGGTTCCCGCCGCTCGGCAAGGAGAAGGTCGAGGTCGTCGCCGTCGTCGACCTGGCGAAGGAGCGGGCCGAGCGGCGGATCGCCGAGTACAAGCTCAAGGCCCTCGCCTCCGACAACCTCGGCAAGACCCTGCGCGAGGTCAAGGCCGACTTCGCCATCGACCTGACGGTGCCCGAGTCGCACGGCGAGGTCACGCGCCGGTGCCTCCGGGCGGGCCTCGCCGTCGTGGGCGAAAAGCCCATGGCCTCGAGCATGGCCGAGGCCCGCCAGATGGTCCGCACGAGCGAGGCGACGGGCAAGCTGTACATGGTCAGCCAGTCGCGCCGCTGGGAACCGAAGCACGACGCCCTGGCGCGCACCGTGGCGGCGGGCGCGATCGGCGACCTCACGACCCTGAACTGCGACTTCTTCCTCGGCGCCCATTTCGGCGGCTTCCGCGACGAGATGCCCAGCCCGCTCATCCTGGATATGGCGATCCATCAATTCGACATGGCCCGGATGATCGGCGGCGCGGACCCCGTGCGCGTCTACGCCGAGGAGTTCAACCCCCGGGGCTCCTGGTACAAGGGCGACGTGGCCGCCAACTGCGTCTTCGAGATGACCGGCGGCGTGCGGTTCGCCTACCGCGGCTCCTGGTGCGCCGAGGGATGCCACACGAGCTGGAACGGCGACTGGCGGATCATCGGCTCGAAGGGCACGCTCATCTACGATCACGACAAGGACCCCTGCGGCGAGGTCGTCGCGGGCAGCGCGGGCTTCAACCGCCCGAAGAAGCCCGTGAGGATCGCGCGGTCGCCCGTCAAGTTCACGGGGATGCACGGGGCCCTGCGGGAGATGCTGGCGTACCTGCGCACCGGCCGCCGACCCCAGTGCGAGTGCCACGACAACATCAAGAGCCTCGCGATGGTCTTTGCCGCCATCGAGAGCTCGCACTCCGGCAAGCGCGTGAACGTGCGCGTGATGTAACAGGGGGGGACGTAGGCACAAACCACAACGAGCCCGCCGCGGAAGCGGCGGGAGATGCCTCCGGCGTCTGGGCCACAAGCGCCGCGACTGATCATGCCTCCTCGCCAAGGCCCTCTTCGGGTTCGCCAATCGGCGCATTGGGATTGCGGCGGTTGTAAACATCGCGCAATAGGGTGAAGTAGTCGCTTTCGGAAATCTGGGCTTCGCCATTGGCATTGAAGAGGCGGACCAAGGGTGTCCCTTTCTTCTGGCCTGCCGGCTGAAACAGCATCATGGTGACGTTCTCGAATTTCTCGCCCGGGCCCGTGTATTCCTCCCGGCCGCCAATGGCAGCCATGAGTTTCATGGCCCTGCGGAAAGTCGAAGTCTTGCGCCCCTTGGTTACGTCGGCGTCCGCTGCGGCGGGGAATGCAAACAAGGCGCACACGACTCCGTACGGGAAGCGCATGTGAAGCGTGATCGCTTCTGTGCAAAGATCTGCAAACCTATTCCTGAGGTTCTTGCCGAAAGGCGCGGCGGTGATCGTCTTGACTGAGACGGCCAGCAGCAAGCCGTGCTGTTCGTCAGCACTTGAAACGTCCACTTTCTTGGGACCCAGCCCCCCTTGAAAGGCGCGTTCGCCGGGGCCGCCGCGCGGTGGCTTGACGTTCTTGAAGCCCACACGGCGAAGACCTTCCGCCACCTCCTGGGCAAGATGTGAGGAAAGAACCTCCGAGTAGCGCTTCTTCTCGGCTTGACTCGCCTGGGCGCCAGGCAGAGGGCCTGCCCTAACGACTGCTTCCACAAGGGTCATGATTGCTGCTCCGAGAGTACCTTCGGCGTCTCAGATGCTCGGCGGCTGTTCGAAGCAGGCGGCAGTCTGCCTCGCTGAATCCCAGGTCATCTCTCAGGATAACCTGGTCCGCGCGAGCTTGTGCGGCCTCATCCTTGTCCATACGCGCGAGGGCATCCAGTTCGGCCGCCAAGTGCCTCAGTTTCCCGTTACGTTGCCGTGGCGCGGCCAGAAGCACGCTTTGGGCCTCCGTGGGCTCGAGCTTCAGCATGCCCCCGCCCATGGCGTGCCCTTCGATTTCCGCACTCAGGCGCGTGAGGGACGTCTGCCACAGCGCGGCCAACGCGTCGCTGGTCATCTTCGCATCCGGGAAAAGGCGTACGATGTGAAGCGTATTCGGCGCCACGGCGTCGGCGTCGTTGGCGACCAAGCCAGGCATGTCTCCGCTCATATACGAGAGAAACGCATCCGGCAGGTAGACGTGAGGCACCTTGAACCAGGGAGAACGCGACCTGCACTTGTATGCACTGGGCACTCCGCCTTTCTCGCCGTACGCGAGATACTTGAGAACCGCCTCGGGCAGGCCTTGCTCGGACTCAATGGAGAGAAGGTACCCGGCCTCGCCGGTTTTCGACGCCCTTCGCCAGTCCAGACTCGTGAAGCGGAGTCCGTTGAAGGCGCGCCCTCGCCTTACCGCCGGCCGCAGATACTCTATCGGGATACGCCACTCCCTGGCCGCGTCCGGGCCCAAGTGGAAGAAATCGTTGGCTCCCGTCACATACCCGATTCCGACGTCCGCCAGTTGGTCCAGGCGTCTGACAATGCCAAGGCTGGTAAGGTGGCGGTATAACTCGATGGCTTTCCTGGGGACGAAGCATTCCGTCAGCCTCTCACGTCCCTCCGCGAGAGCCGCCGTGTCCAATCGCCGGGTCCCCGGCAAAGCGAAGGCGCCTTGGCCCAGGAGCTCTGCCAGTTTCTCAGGGCCGGCGAGGTCCCGCCACATGAACTCCGCAGGCCCGAAGCCCTTGCCTTCGGCCAGAAGCAACAGCGTGTCTTCGCTCAATTGGGGAAAGAGTTTTCTTCGAAATGTCAGGAATGTTGCCTTGGCAAAGCACTTCGCCAGGTGCGCGAGAACCGGCAGAGCATATCCTGCATATCCTATCTCAACCGGCAGGACCATGGCGAGGCGGCCGCCAGGTTTGAGCATTTCAGTGCCGTGGACGAGAAACGGCGCCCACGAACTGGAAAGGCTCGACAAAGGCACACCTGCCCTCGAGGCACAAGCGAGCGCTTTGCGGCGGGCATCGCCCGAGAATCGCTGGTAACGGATGAAAGGAGGATTGCCGACAACCGCATCAACAGGGCCAAACTGGCCGGCGTCAATATCGAAGAAGTCCGCCTCCACCAGATGGCGGTTCCTCGCCGGAAACTCCTGTGCCATTTCGGTTGACACTCGCGCGTGCACCTTGGGGTCAATCTCGACGCCGAAGACCTGGCCCGCCGCCTGTCCGCCGAGTTGAGCCAGCCGGTTGCAGGCGGAGCGGAGAAAGACCCCCCCGCCGAAACTGGGATCCATCACGGTGTCCGTGGGGGACCGGAGCGCCCACCCGACCAGAAAATCGGCGATCTGGGCATCGGTGTAGAAGGCTCCCCGGGCCTTGTCGCCCTCGCCAGATGGGATAAGTTCCGCGTTCACCAGCGCGCCGCTACGCATCTAACCGGTTCCTCTACCGTGCCTGTCTTCACCAATTGTGCTGCGCCAAGATCGCACGTCAACCCTACGCAAAAACCACCTCGCCGTCGCCGCGGGCGACCTGGCCGATGGGGTAGACCGTCTCGCCCGACTTCTCGAGGATCTCGGTGATGTGGTCGGCGAAGTAGGGGCTGACGATCATCACGAAGCCGATGCCCATATTGAAAACACTCCACATCTCCTTGGCCGGCACGTCGCCCGCCTTCTGGAGCCACTTGAAGATCGGCGGCACCGGCCAGGACTTCCTCTGGATCTCGGCCCGCAGGCCCCTGGGGATGACGCGCGGCACGTTGCCCGGGAGGCCGCCGCCCGTGACGTGGGCCATTCCGTGCACCACCTTCTTGGTGCCGTAGTGGTGAAGCACCTTGAGCACCGCCGGCGAGTACAGCCGCGTCGGCACGAGCAGCTCGTCGGCCACCGTGCGGCCGAGGCCGGGGATTTCATCGCTCACCTTCAGGCCTGCCCTTTCGAAGACGATCTTGCGGACCAGGCTGTAGCCGTTCGAGTGGATGCCGCTGGAGGCGAGGCCCAGCAGCCGGTCGCCCTCCGCCACGCGGCGGCCGGTGACGATGCGGGTCCTCTCGACGACGCCGACGGCAAAGCCCGCCAGGTCGAAGTCGCCGGGGGCATAGAAGCCGGGCATCTCGGCGGTCTCGCCGCCCAGGAGGGCGCAGTCGCACGCGGCGCACGCCTCGGCGATGCCGATGACCACTTCGGCCATCGCCCTGGCCTCGAGCCGGCCGGTGGCCAGGTAGTCGAGGAAGAAGAGCGGCTCGGCCCCGAGGACCACCACATCGTTGACGCACATGCCGACGAGGTCCTGGCCGACCGTCCGCACGCGCCCGGCCTCGATGGCCACGCGCAGTTTCGTGCCGACGCCGTCGGTGCCCGCCACCAGCATCGGGTGCTTGTAGTTGCGCTTGAAGATCCGCTCGTTGTAGTCGAGGCTGAAGACGCCGGCGAAGTGGCCGTACAGGTCCACGACGCGCGGTCCGTGGGTCCGCTTGCACGCCGACTTGATCGCTTCGACCATCTGGTCGCCGGCTTCCATGTCGACGCCGGCGGCTTTGTAGGTAAGGCCGCTTTCCATGGCCGCAAAGCTCCTTGGGGGGGCGGCCCCATGGTATCGGGGGCGGGGGCGGAAGGCCACGAATTTTCGCACCGGGGCGCTCAAGAACACGCGTCCGCCGCGGCGGACGCGTTTATCGTGGCTCGCGCCACAACCCGTCACCACAACCCGCGTCAAATCGCTTGAGTTTACGCCCCCGCCGGTTTAGACTGAGGATTCCAACCCACACGTGCAGAAGCATCGGCAGGAGGAGGCCCCGTGAAACTCGGATTCAGCAGCCTGGCGGCCATCGACCGTCCGTTGAGCGAACTCGTGCAGGCGCTGGCCCGCGTCGGGTACAACGGCATCGAGATCCGCGGCAAGGACCGCAAGCACGCCGACCCGGCCATGTCGAAGGCCGAGCGGAAGGACGTCCGCAAGCTGGTGACCGACGCCGGCCTGGAGGCGGCGGCCGTCACGTCGTACATGCGCCTGGCGGAGGAGTCGCGCGACGCGGCCGCCGCCACGAACGTCCTGCACGCCTACATCGAACTGGCCCACGACCTGGCCTCGCCGATCGTCCGCGTCTTCGGCGGGGCGATCCCCAAGGGCGAACAGCCCGCGGCCGTGGAGAAGCGCATGGCGGACCTGCTGCTCGGCGTGGCCGACCAGGCCCGCGAGGCCGGCATCCTGATCTGCCTGGAGACCCACGACTCGTTCTGCCGCGCCGACGCCGTGGCGCGGGTGCTGGCCCTGGCGAAGCACTCGGCCGTCGCCGCCCTGTGGGACGTGCACAACCAGTTCGAGACCGGCGAGCCGGTCAAGGAGGCCTTGGACCGCCTCTGGCCGCGCATCGGGTATCTCCATGTGAAAGACAGTTTCAAGCTGCCGGACGGCAAGCGGCAACTCTGCTTCCTCGGGGCGGGCGACGTGCCCGTCGCCGAGGTCGTCGGTTGGCTGAAGGCCCGCCAGTACCCCGGCTACGTGGTGGTCGAGTGGGAGAAGGCGTGGCACCCGGAGCTCGCCGACGCCGACCTGGCGGCGGCGCAGCACATCCTGAAGCTGCGCGAGTACCTGGCGCGGTGATGCAAAGGGCGCGTGTCGCGCGAAGACTTGACCCGCCCCCTGCGGCAACAGGGGGAAACGACACCCCCGACTACCGTCGGGGGCTTGTTAAGAGAAACGACACCCCCGACTACCGTCGGGGGCTTGTTAAGATATCGTCATGGCACGAACGGCCGACAAAGCGAAGTGGATCTGGATCGCGCGGGAATGTCACACGCCGGACTTCTACCTGCGCGCCCGGCGAACGTTCCGCCTGACGGCCAAGCCCGCCCAGGCCCGCCTGCGCGTGACGGCCCTCAGCGAGTATGCGCTGTACGTGAACGGGCAGTACGTCGGCGGCGGGCCGGCGCCGTCGTCGCCCGAGGCGCCGCTCTACGATACGTACACGCTCGACGACCTGCCCCTGGCGCGCGGCCCCAACCTCCTCGCGGTGATCGCCCACAACTACCACGTCGGGCTGCCGCGGCTGCCGAGGCTCTCGGGCGGGCTGTGGCTTCAACTCGACGTGACCGGCGCGGACGGCCGGACCGAGACGATCGCGACGGACCGGCAGTGGCGCGTGGCGCCGGCCGAGGACTTCAGCCGCCGCGCGCCGCGCCTCTACTGGACGGCCGGCTTTGCCGAGGTCCGCGACACCCGCCGCGAGCCCGCCGGCTGGACGGCGTTCCGCTTCTCCGAGAAGCGGTGGCTGAAGGCCGACGAGGTGCGTCCGGCGCGGCAGGAAGGCGCCCCGCCGCCGCGCGTCGCGGCGCGTGCGGGGCCGCGGCTGCTCGAGACCTTCGAGCTTCCGCGCGACGTGGTGGCGACCGGCCGCGTGGCGTGGCCGACGGGCGTCACGGCCATCCCGTTCGAGTTCGCCGTGCCCGACGTGGCCCACGGCGAGTTCTACGCAGGCTCTTTCGTACACATCAAGACACGTATGAAAGCGCGGCTCCTTTTCGACTGCGACGAGGCGGCCGCCGTCTACGTCAACAATCGCCAGGTCATCCGCCAGGGGTACAACGAGGACTTCGTCTACTGGCTGAGCGACGAGGAGCACGACGATTACACGGGCATCCATCGGGGGCAGGGCAACCGCATCGAGTCGGCCGAGGTCTCGCTGGACCCCGGCTGGAACTCCCTCGGCGTCGTGATCTACGACCCCGGCAGCTCCTGGGGCTTCGCCATGCGGTTCGACGACCCGAAGACCGGCGAGCCGCTGCCCCTGGCCTTCTCGCCCGACATGAAGAGCGGCGAGATGACCGACTGGCACATCGTGCGCGACCAGGTCTGCCCGTGCGGCAACGGGGCGCTCCCCGACACGCCGTCGCCCAACGAGCGGACGTTCCCCGACCCCGCGTACCAACTGGCGTGGGAGAAGCCGACCCGCACCCGGGCCGCCGGCCGCGGCGCGGCGGCGCTCGTGGCCGAGTCCCGGACGGAAGGGCCGCTCGTCCTGGCCGACGGGGAGTTCGTGGTCTACGACTTCGGCACCGAGGTGGTCGGCCGCGCCCAGATCGATGTCGAAGGCCCGGCCGGCGCGATCCTCGACGTAGCCTGGTCCGAGGACGTCGATGAGGACAGCGGCGTCGTGTCGGTGCGTCGCGGTATGCGGCGGGCGGACCGGCTGATCCTCCGCGGCGGACGGCAGACCGTCCGCTTCTTCAACCGCCGGACCCTCCGCTACCTGAAGCTCGTGGCCCGCAACGGCGAGGGCGCGCTCAAGGTCCACCGCCTCGGCATCCACGCCACCGGGGCCGAGCCGGCCGCGCTGCCGGAGGCCGACGACGCCGATCTGTCGGCCACGATGACCCTCATCGGGCGGACGCTGCGCTGCTGCCTCCAGCACACGCTCGAAGGAAGCCCGGCCCGCGAGGCCGAGCAGAGCATCCCGGCGGCGTACCTGCTGGCGCAGGCCGAGCGGACCTTCTACGGCCGCACGGTCCTGGGCGAGCGGGCCCTCCGCGGGTTTGCCGAGGACCAGCACGAGGACGGCTTCTTCCGCAGCATCGTCCCCGCCGGCACGGTGCACACCGTGCCCGACTGGAACCTTCTGTGGATCATCTGGCTGGCGGAGCACGTGGCCTGGACGGGCGACAAGCGGCTCGCCGCCGAGCTGCTGCCCGTGGCCGAGAAGTGCATCGACTGGACGGCCCAGTTCCACGACACCAACGGCCTGCTGGAGAACAAGGGAGACCGCCGGCCGTGGTGGCTCTTCGTCGACCTCTCGCCCATTGACAAGCGCGGCGAGGTGACGGCCTGGCAGGCGCTCTACGCCAGGGCCCTGCGTGCCGCCGCCTACGTCGCCGACGTGGCGGGCAACGAGGAGACCGCCGAGCACAGCCTCGCGGAAGCCCTGACCGTCTGCGAGCGCGCCGGCGAGCGGCTCTGGGACGACTCGCGCGGCCTCTTTGTCGACACGCGGCTCTTCGAGCACCTGTCGCCCGGCGCTTCACCCGCCAGCAACTACTACGCCCTCTACGGCGGCCTGGCAAGCGACGAACAGGCCGACCGTCTCCTCGGGAACCTCTGGAAAGGCACCGTTGCCGAGGCGGCCGACTGGGGCCCGCGCCAGAACCCGTACGTCAAGTACTTCGCCCTCGAGGCGCTCCTGGAGCGCGGCCAGGCCGAGCGGGCCCTGATGATGATCCGCACGTACTGGGGCGCGATGGCCAAGGCGGGCTTGGCGACGGTGCCCGAGGTCTTCCCCCTTCCCAAGGGCGCCAATGGCGACGGGCGGGACGGACACGTCGAGGGACCGTACGCCCGGCAGCCCCCGCCAGTCCTCTGCCACGGGTGGGGCGTCCATCCGGCGGCCCTGGTGGCCAAGTGGATCCTGGGCGTGCGGCCCGGCGGCCCGGGCTTCGAGCCGCTGCTCCTCGCGCCGATGCCCGGCGACTTGACGAACTTGAGCGGCCGCGCGTGGACGCCGAAAGGCCCCGTCGAGGTCGCCATCGGGCGAGACGACCGCGGCCGCAGAATCCGCATCACGGTCCCCGGCGAGATGCCCTACCGCCTCGACCGCCGCCACCTCTCGCCCGACGACGAGGTCGAGGTCTCCG
>Ga0315281_10014080_pt1 | contig 10803 bp, 5 predicted proteins | sample YL17G07_0_MG_FD_204540 | JGI IMG/M metagenome (GOLD analysis project Ga0315281, IMG submission 204540) | Sediment microbial communities from Yellowstone Lake, YNP, Wyoming, USA - YL17G07_0 | ecosystem: Environmental > Aquatic > Freshwater > Lake > Sediment | place: USA: Wyoming | collected... | reverse complement strand
GCCTTCCTCGCGTTCTGCGCACTCGGCCTTGTCCTCACGTACGACGCCTACGTCGAAACATGGGGGTACGCCCGCATTCTGATCGCGGTGCCTTTCCTCGCAACGCTGGTTGCGGAGCGACAGTCTTTCCCCTTGCGAAGGTGGTCGCTCAGGGTGATTACGATCTTCTACATGCTCGCGGGTCTGACGATGACGCAGTGGGAGATGCGCGAGGCCCTCAACGGCCGCAGTCTGCTCGCAGCGTTGAGGGCCGGCACTGCCGCAACGGGCAAGGCGGTCCAGGGAGGGGGCCCCACCGCGGACGGCCAGCCCACGCTCTATGTGCTGCCCGTCGCCAACTCCCGGGGCCGCGCCGGTGCGAGGTGGCAGACATGGCTCGAGCTGACGAACCTCGCCACCACGGAGAACAGGGTCTTCGTGGACCTGCTCCCGGCAGGCCGCGCGGGTTCGTCGGCTCTGCGCGCGACGGTCACCCTGGGGCCGGGCCAGACCAGAGCGTGGCGAAACACTCTCAACCAGCTCTTCGGTTTCTCGGGATCCGGCGCGTTGCGTCTTTCCCCCCTCGGCGGGCCTGTCTCGGTCAACGGCCGCACCGCCAACGTCGCAGGCGGCGACGCACAGGCGCCGCTGCTGCCCGCCATCGGGGAGGACCGGGCGATCCGAACCGGCGAGCAGGCAACGCTCCGCGGCCTTTCGCACGATCCGTCCTTTGGGGCTGCTGTGCGGACCAACGTCGGCCTGCTGAACCTCACGGCCCGGCGGATCCGCGTCCGGATCCAGGCGTACGACGCACAGGGGCGCCGCCTGGGACAGCTCGAGGGGGAGCTCCCGTCGCGGGGGTTCCTGCAGGTCGACGACATCTTCGCGAAGGCGAAGGCTGGTACGGTGGGCGACGGCTCGGCCGTCGTGGAGGCGATCACCCCCGGGGGCGCGTTTCTTGCCTACGCCTCGGTGATCCGCGGCCCCACCGCGCCCGTGGTCTACGTCTTCCCCGAGCAGGAGCGGGAGGCGGCGTCGCCGGCCCCGAAGTGAAGGCTCAAGAGTTCTCCGGGTAGAGCAGGAAGGCGCCGCGCTCCGCCCGGAACCCCTCGCAGTAGGAGACCCAGGAGCCGAAAAGCTCGGAAGCGTCGGCACGCCCCTCGATCACCTCGCGCGCGCGGCCCGAGCCGGTGAGCAGGTCGATGGCCGGCACGCTCGAGACGAACTCGTAGGCCTCCCGCCGCCATGCGAACTCGCCAGGGTGCTGCGCGCGGACTTCGGCGAGCAGTCGCACCCCAGCCTCAACGGGCCGCAGCACGGCACGGTCGGTGACGTGCCACTCCACCCCGCCGCAAACTTCCCCCGCGTGCTTGCCGAACTCCGGCCGGAAAGAGGTTGGCCTGAAGCCCGAGCCCGGCAGCTCGAGAGCGGCGAGCCTCGCCGCGAGCCTCTCCCCGTCCAGCCAGGGCGCGCCGATGAGCTGGAACGGCCGTGTCGTGCCGCGCCCCTCCGAGAGGTTGGTACCCTCCACCAGGCAAGCGCCCGGGTAGATCGTCGCGGTGAGCAGGGTTGGCATGTTGGGCGAGGGCGCCACCCAGGGAAGCCCGGTCTGGTCCCACCACAGATCGCGGCGCCACCCCTCACACGGCAGCACCGCCAGCGCGAGGCCGGGGTGGCGCGCGGAGCGGAGCAGCAGCGCCACTTCGCCCAGGGTCATCCCGTGGCGCGCCGGTACCGGCAGCTCCGACACGAACGATCGGCAGCCCTCCTCGACCGGTCCGCCCTCCAGCCCTACCCCACCGAGCGGGTTCGGCCTGTCGCAGACGATGACCTCCACGCCGGCTCTCTCGCAGGCTGCCATTGCGTGAGCGAGCGTGGCGGCAAAGGTGTAGTACCGGCACCCGATGTCCGGAAGGTCCACGACGAGCGCGTCCAGGCCGGCGAGGTGCTCGGGACGCGGCGCCAGCGTCTCGGCGGAGGCACCGTAGAGCGAAATAACCGGCAGCCCGAGCAGCGGCTCGCGCTCCGCGGACACCGCCTCCATGTCCCGGGCGATGCTCCACAGCCCGTGCTCGGGCGCGAAGATCCGCATCAACTCGCCGCCGACGCTCGTCAGGACACGCCATGCGGGCTCGAGATCGGGGGTCACCGAGGCCTGGTTGGCGAGCACCCCGAAGCGCCGCCCCGCGAGCAAGACCGGGTCCCCGACCAGCCGCTCGAGCCCAATCCGAACTCGTGCCGCGCTCATGGTCAGTCAGTATAGCGGGCGCGACGCGGGGTATGCTTGGCGTGGTTCGAGGAGGCAGCGGTGGAGCGCGACGAGTTCATCAGCATCGTGGAGAGCAGAAACGCCCGAACGGTTTTCGAGCCGCTGGGGATCCGGGTGACGAGCTACGACCCCGACGCCATGCAGGTGGCGATGACAGTGGACCACCGCCACCACCAGCACCTGGGAATGCTGCACGGAGGCGTCTCGGCTCTGCTGGCCGAGTCCGCGGCCTCGCTGGCCGCCGCGATGAGCGTGGACCTCCGCACCCACACCATCGCCGGCGTGGACCTCAACGCCACCCACCTGCGCCCGAAGCGCGGCGGGACGTTGCTGGCGACCGCTCGCCCCCTCTACCGGGGGCGCACCACTCACGTCTACGGAATCGAGATCACCGACGAGAGGGACGAGCTGGTGTGCGTCGCTCGCTGCACCATCGTGGTCCGGCCGAGGAAAGCCGACAGCTGACAGCCAACAGCTGCCAGCTGTCTGTTGTTCGGAGTTTGTTGTTCGTTGGTAGCTGTTGGCTGCGAGCTGTCAGCTGTACGCTTCCCCTCAGACCATTCGCAGCAGGTGACCCATCTTGTGCTTCTTGGCCTCGAGGTACTTCCGCGTGTGCTCGGTGGGCGGTACCTCGAGCGGGACGCGCTCCACGATCTCGAGCCCGTAGCCGGAAAGGGCCACGTACTTGGACGGGTTGTTGGTCATCAGGCGCATCCGCCGGACGCCGAGGTCGCGCAGGATCTGGGCGCCCACCCCGTAGTCGCGCTGGTCGGGCGAGAACCCCAGCTGCTGGTTGGCCTCGACCGTGTCGGCGCCGGCATCCTGCAGCTCGTAGGCGCGCAGCTTGTTCACGAGGCCGATGCCCCGCCCCTCCTGGAGCAGGTACAGCAGCACGCCCCTCTTCTCGGCCGCGATCCGCTCCAGCGCGGTCTCGAGCTGGGCGCCGCAGTCGCAGCGCGCCGAGGCGAAGACGTCGCCGGTGAGGCATTGCGAGTGGACCCGGACCAGCACCGGCTCCTCCGGGTCGATCTCGCCCATTACGAGGGCCACGTGCTCCTCGCCGGTGACCGGCGCACGATAGGCGTGGACGTGGAACTCCCCGTAGCGCGTGGGCAGCGACGGTGCCGCCATGCGCTCCACGATGCGCTCGTGGCGCATGCGGTGTGCGATGAGGTCGCGGACCGTGATGACGGCGATCCCGTGCTCGCGAGCCACCTCGAGCAGGCGCGGGAGGCGCGCCATCGAACCGTCCGTGTCCATCACCTCGCAGATCACGGCCGCGGGGTAGAGCCCGGCGAGCCTGGCGAGGTCCACCGAGGCCTCGGTGTGTCCGGCGCGCTTCAGAATGCCGCCGTTGCGGGCCCGCAGCGGGAAAGTGTGCCCCGGCCGGAGCAGGTCCTCCGGCCGTGTGCCCGGGTCTATGAGCGCTTGAACCGTGGCCGCGCGGTCGGCGGCGGAGATCCCGGTCGTGACGCGGTTGCGCGCCTCGACCGAAACGCAGAAGGCGGTCTGGTGGGGGGACGTGTTGTGTTCGACCATTGGGGGCAGCTGCAGCTCGTCGCAGCGTCGTTCCGTGAGCGCGACGCAGATGAGGCCGCGCGCGTGGGTGGCCAGGAAGTTGATCGCGTCGGGGGTTACCTTCTCGGCGGCCATGGTCAGGTCACCCTCGTTCTCGCGGTCCTCGTCGTCCACGATGAGGACGAAGCGGCCGCGGCGGAACTCCGCCGCGGCCTCCTCGATGCTCGCAAAAGCGCTGCCGTCCTGAGCCACGTCCGCCATGCCACCTACCCCTTGGGTACGGCGCTGGGGGCGGCGGCGGGAGCCGCAGGCTCTTGCTTGATCACGGTGAATGGGATCTTTTGCGTCCTCTTGACACCGGTCTTGGAGTCCCGGAGCGTCACCTCGAGCTCGAAGTCGACGCCGCGCCGGAACCCGGACAGCGGCAGTACCTGGCCGTACACCCAGAAGTCGCCGAGCACCTTGGCTCCGGTGACCACCTGGAACGGCTGCTCGTCCTGCTTCTTCCCCCCCGAGTACAGGACCATCTGCAGCTCGACCTGGGGCTGCTGCTGTGCGTCGAGGCTCGGCCGCACCACGTACGCGCCGTAGGCGATGTTCTCCTCCGCCTTGTACTTGTTGTCCGGCCGCGGGATGAGCTGCATGGCACCAAGGTGGAACGGATCTCCGAGGCGAGCCTGGGCTGCCTGACGGAAGTCTGAACCCCAGTAGATCGGCGAGACGTAGGGACCCTCGGCAGGCGCCGGGTCGTTCTGCACGTCTGCGGTTGTGACTGCGATCGGCCCGCTGTCGCTGAACAGGGCCAGGTCGACCTTCCAGGTACCGGCTTCGACCGGGAGGGAGAACTCGTACCCACGGGCGCCCGGGACGCTCATGGGCAGAACCGGAGAAGCGAAGCTCCCCACGACATCCCCCCCCTCGGCGTTGCGGACTCGCCCGACGGAGTGAGTTGCGAACGGCACCGCGTCGGGGAGCTGCACGTACAGCCAGATCGGGTGCTGGGTCTCGCTCATGATCCCGAAAGACGTCATCACCGCCGCGCCATCCGGCCACGGCCGCGGCTGCAGGTCGAAAACGGCCTGCTGGGACGACGTCGCGGCCTTCGTGCCGGGCAGGAGGCCCATTTGCGGCGCTTCGGTCAGCTTGGGGTTGAGGATCAGCTGCTCCGGCTTGGCGGCGAGGATCTTGAGGGGCTGCATGTTGCGCCGATCGGCTCGGTCGAGCGGGAAGTCCCCTGCCCCCGCCTTCGTCTCCGAGAAGACGAAGAGGATCTCGTCGCTCTTCTTCGTGGCGGGCTTCCCGTCCTTGGTGTAGAGCCAAATCCAGATGCCGCCGCGCTCGATGAATTCGGGCCGGTTTCCTTCCGCCTCGTCGGCGCCGGGCGGCAGGTTCTGGGCGCCGAGCGGGCGTCCCATCAGGATGAGCACCTTGCCCCGGTCGGACATACATCCCTTGACCTTCTCGGTCGAGAACTGCTTGTCTGCGGCAGCGACGCGCATGTCGAAGTCGAGCTTGAGCTCGTTCTGGACCGTGTTGAGGTCCGGGTCACGCCTCGCCCAGAACAGGTCGATGAAAGCCTGGGCCTCGGCGTCGGTCTTGACCTGAGAGTATGCCTTGCGCTCGGTTTCGATGAGGAGGAACCCGGCCGGGCCGTCGGGCCATTCCTTGTAGGTCTGGGAGAGCTGCGCGCTCGCGACTGACGCCGCGAGCCAGGCGGCCACCGCGAGGGGGATCAAAGTTCGCCGCATGAGGCTGTCCTCTTTCCGCCCTGCGGGTCCGCAGCCGGGCGCTTCATCATACACCCCCTGTGCAACAACCCAACGAGGGGCCGCATGCCCCGCGAAGACCCGAGCCGCCAGCCCTCGGCTCTAAGCCGCCTCTAGAACGCGTTGCCGAAGGAGACGAAAAGCTCGCCCGGTGCCTCCTTCACGACGGTCCCGTTGATGAGGTAGGTTTCGGGGTTGAACTTGCGGCCGTACTCGAGGCGCAGCGGCCCCACCGGCGTGTCGGCCCGCAGCCCGATGCCGCCGCCCCAGCGCATCTGGTCGACACGGACGGCGCGCCACGCCTGCCACACGTTGCCCCCGTCGACGAAGAGCGTGCCCCAGACCACGCTGAAGATCGGGAACCGCCACTCGAAGTTGGTGATCAGCTGGCCCGCTCCCCCGATCGCCACCACGCTCACGGGGAGCTGGCAGCTCCCGTCGGGAGTTGTCGTGCAACCCAGGGTCTCGTTGGGAATGCCCAGCAGGTCGAGCGGGAACGCCCGGTGCGTCGCCCGGCCGCCGGCGAAGAAGCGAACGTTGACCGGCACCTCGAGGTTGTCCGGCTCATCGGGTTTGGCATGACGCGGTTGGATCCCGCCCGCGCGCACCGAGAACGCAAACACGCCACCGGCTGCGGGCAGGTACGAGGAGAAGGAGAGGTTCAAGAGGTCGAACTCCGCATCGGCGTTGAACAGCTTGAATGCGTGCTGCCACTCGACCGAGGCGTACGCGCCGCTGCGAGGCACCAGGATGTCGTTGCGCGTGTCCCAGGCGAGGCTGGGCGTGAGCGACGCGATCTTCAGGTTCTGCTGGCTCCGCTCGACGTCGGAGAGCACCTCGGGAGGCGCGGTGTTGTCGACCGACTGGTAGTTGAAACGCAGCAGCCACCGCCAGGGCCGCCTCTTCTGGTCGCCGAACGCGAACAGCACGCCGCGCTGGAAGACTTGGTAGGAAGTGAAGGTCTGCTGCGTCTGGTAGACCGCGACCGAGGTCGGAAATCCAAGTACGCCCAGGCTTTGCGGCTCCTGGTAGGTGAGCTGAAACCGGTTGTCCCGGGTCGACACCCTGGAATCGAAGGTGAGGCTGCGACCGGTGCCGAACAGGTTGAGCTCGGACCAGGAGAGCGAGACCTGTGCCTTCTGCTCCGTGTCGTAGCCGAGGCCAACGGCGTACGCACCGGTCGGGCCCTCGGCAAGATCGATCACCAGCCCGCGGCGGCTGCCGATGTCCTGGTCTGGAATGGGGTCGACGCTCACGCTCTGGAAGACGCCGAGCGCGAGAAGACGGCGCTGGGCTGCGAGCTGCGCTTCCGGTCCCGCCACCTGGCCTGACTTGAGTCCGGCCACCTTCTCGACCACGCGAGGGCTCGTGCGCGCGAGGCCCGCCACGACGATCCTGCCGACGACCGACAGCGTGCCGGCTTCGGCCCGCAGCGTGACCGAGCAGGACTGCCCCTCGCAGGCGTGCGTGCCGGTCACCTGCGCGTCGAGGTAACCCGCATCCCTGATTGCCGCCTCGAGTATCGCCCTCGCCTGCTCCTCCGCGCCCTGGCTCCAGGGACCCCCTTTTGCGACCGGCAACGTCGGGGCCTTGAGGTCGGCCGGCAGGCCCTCGATGGTGACTTCCCGCACCAGGGTCCGAGGGCCCTCCTCGACAGGAAACTCGATTACCACCTCGTCCCCGCTCGCGACGATGCGCGCAGGCTCCACCCGGGCATCGACAAAACCGGCCGCCCGGAGCATGGTCAGCACCGAGGAGACGTCGGCCGCCAGCGTCTCGTCGTCCACCGGCTCGCCGCCCCAGCGCCAGAAGTGCCCGGGGCGGGCGCCGACCCTCTGGTGCAGCTCCTTCTCCGGCAGCGAGCGCAGCCCCGGAAAGCGCACCGCGAGGATCGGAGTCTTCGGGCCAGCGTCAACCTTGAGCTGCAGCACCTTGTCGCTGCCCTTGTCGGTAACGTCGCCCTGAACCTTTGCCAGGAGCCTGCCGTCCTGCTGGAGGAACATCCGCACCCGCTCGACGACCACCTCCACGGCAGCCTCGTTGAACGTCTCGTCGCCCCGCAGGAAAGGCAGGGCCCCCACCTCCAGGCTCTTGCTTCGCTTGAGGCCATCCATCTCGAGCTCGTAGTGAGGCCCAAGGCGCACGTCGAGCTTCACGGAGGGGCCCTCGGCCGTCTCGCTCAGCGCCGGGGAGGCCACTTCGGCCTCCCAGAACCCCTCGCGGCGCAGCTGGGCCGCGAGCCCCCGGCGAGCCCTCTCCAGTTTGGCCGTGGTGAGCCGCTGGCCGGGTTTCAGCTTGCAGATTCCCCAGAGCTCCTCTGGCCTTAGCGGCGCACCCGGAGCTTCGAGCAGGTGGATCGTGAGCGGCTTCCCGAGCTCGCCTCGCACGGTAACCGCGACCTCGCCGGTCGGAGCGTCGAACGCGAGGTCGGGGCTCAACCGCGCCTCGGGGTACCCGCTGTCGGCCAGACTCTGCCTCGCCCGCTCCAGCGCCGCCTCGAAGCCCGGCACCCAGAGCGGTGCCCCTTTGCCGAGGGCCAGAGTGGCGCGCACCTGCTTCGTCTCCGATCGAGGAAGCCCGAGGATGGTCAGGTCCTTGACCCGTGAGGCCGGCTGCACCAGGACCCGGATCGTCGTGCCTCCGTCCCCCTCCTCGACCTCCACCACCACGTCCTCGACCACGCCCGTCGCCAGCAGCGCCCGGACCCCGCTCCGAATCTCCGACCGCGACAGCGCGTCCCCTTCCGACACCCCGAACACACGGCGGAGGCGGTACGGCGCGGGGTACCCGGGGGCCTCGAGCACGAGCTTGTCCACCGGAATCGTGCCCCACTGCAGCGACGCAGCGGCGACCAACGCGGTCAGTAGCGGCGCTGCCACTGGATCCCCATGGAGAGCGAACCGTCGGCCTCGCGGACCGCCTGGAGGTAGATGCCCGGACCCAGCCGCCACCGGCTTGAGATGATCTCTTCCCGGTTGGACGTGAGGTTCGTGGACACCATGACGAGCCAGTCGCGGCTCAGTTGCTTGGCGACCGTGAGACGGGCCGTGGGGCTGCCGGACTGGGTGCTGGCAAAGGGGTCAACCTGGAGCTGGTCGACGTCCAGCAGCGTGCGGGCTCGCTTGGTGACGGCCCCGGCCAGCTCTCCGGTGATGAACGTCGAGGCCGCGGCTCCGGTCTGCGCGGCGGTGGCCTCGCTTTCCCGTCTGCCCACGACGAGCAGCGAGATGATGTCCATCTCGGGAAGCCCCGGGACGCTCGTGAAAGTCGGGGTCAATCGGTCGAGGGTGCCGATGAGGCTGACCGTGATGTCGTACGACTGGACGAGGGTGCGCGCCAGCACATCCAAACGGGGCTCTATCCGGTCGGGGCTGGCAAACGTCACGATCCCGCGATCCAGCTGGTAGCGCGTGCCCGAAAACTCCAGCTCGCCGCCAGGCAGAGCCTCGAGCCTCCCCAGAACCCCGTATCTCGCGGTCGTGCCGACGATGCGCAGCGAGCCCTTGGCGGTGAGGCGCGCGAGCGGGCTCTGGACCTCGAACGTTCCGGGCACGTCGACGGTGACGTTGAGGGTCATGGGTGAGACATCGTCCGAGCGGGCACGCTCGCGCGTCAGCACGGTCTCGACGACCAGTTGCTGCAGGTCGATGTGGCGGCGATAGAACGTGCGCTCCAGCGCGAGCTTGCCGCTCAGAAGGAGGTTGGAAAGCGGCCCCACGAGGCGGAGCTCGCCCGAGAGGATCGGCCTGAGACCGGTGATGAGCGGCCAGCCCACGTTCCTGGCAGTCACAACGAGGTCGAGCTCGAACTGAGGCACGAGGACGACGCGGCCCTCGCAGACCCCGTTGCCCCCAAGAAGGGAGAAGCTGATCTGGTCAAGCTGAACAACCTCCGGGACGAACTCCACGACGCCCGCGATCCGCGTGGCGGGCTCCGACATTCCCGGCAGGCGCAGCGAGCCCTCCGACACGCGCGCGATACCCTCGAACCTGGGAGCCGAGTCGGTGCCTGCGATCTCGCCCAGGAGCTCGACGCGCCCCTTCGGACGGGCGTTCCGCCACACGAGGCCGAGGAGTTGACCGGGAAGCTCGCCCGCGACGTTTCCTGAGAGGCTCCCGTCGTCGGCCCGGGCCGCCCTGACGAAGAGGTTCGCGCGCTTGCCGACGATGGTCGCGCCGTCCAGACGGATCGACCCACCCTCGACGACGAAGTGGGCCGGCTTCTCGAGCGCGGCCCGCTCCCCTTCCACCTCGACCTCGAGCTCGCGCACGACGCCGTCAATCAGGGCGGGTTGCGGCGGGGCCAGCCGTATCTCGGCCTCACCCGCCATGCGGCCCTGGACCGGTAGCTCCGTGCCGGCAAGGTCGCCGGCGAGGGCGTGCCACGAGTCCACGCCGAACTCCAGCTTGCCGTCGAACTCGCCTTTGGTGCGACGAAGATCGCCGGCGAGGCGCCAGACGTTCGGCCGGGCAAGCTCCACGCGCATCCCCTGCGCGTCCAGCTCGACCAGACCATGGGCCCCTCCGGCGCTCGTCACCTCCAGCCGGCCCGCGGGGCTGTCGAACGGGAACGCGCCGTGCAGGGTGCAATCGAGGGCCCCGCCCGCCATGCGGGCAAGGGGGGGCGCGATCGCGTCGAGCCCGAAGCCGGCAAGCCTGGCATCCACCAGGGCCTCTCGCCTGGCGAGGTCGATCGTGGCCGCCGCGCTGAAAGGCCCCACCGCCAGGTCGGAGACGGCGACGACCCCGTTCTCCAGCCGCACCTGCCCCGTGCCGGCGCCGAACTCGACGCCGGCCACCGCGACGCCGGAGAGCTTCAGCCGGGCCTCGGCGCGGGGCGACTCGATCGTGCCGGAGAGCGCGCCCGTGAAGCTCACGTGGCCGGCGAGCGGAGCGTGGACGCCGCCCCAGGCGACCATTCGGTCGAGCGGCACCCCTTCGCCCGCGAGGTCGAGCTGAAGGCCGCTGACCTTGCCGTAGCGCAGTTCCCCCGTGCACCTCACCCGGCCTGGGCCGACATGGACCACGCCGGCGTGCACCGAGAAGACACCGTGACCCACTCGGAACGACCCCTCCAGCCCGTCCGCCTCCACCGGGCCGAAGGAGACCGGGGCCACCGCCACGGTTCCGTCGACCTCGAGGTCCTGGAACGGCCCCTGCAGGGTGATGTCGGCGGCCACCTCCCCCTGAAGCTCGGCCGGCAGGACGTCGGTTCCGACCCAGCCCCGCAGGAGGCGAGCGATCGTCCGCACCGGCGTCTTCTCGCCCCGGA
>Ga0315281_10014079_pt1 | contig 10804 bp, 8 predicted proteins | sample YL17G07_0_MG_FD_204540 | JGI IMG/M metagenome (GOLD analysis project Ga0315281, IMG submission 204540) | Sediment microbial communities from Yellowstone Lake, YNP, Wyoming, USA - YL17G07_0 | ecosystem: Environmental > Aquatic > Freshwater > Lake > Sediment | place: USA: Wyoming | collected... | reverse complement strand
TTTCCGGTTTTGACCACTGTTATCCCAAAGTATGCAAAGTGGTCGCCTGCATATATTCCTTTGATTTTCCTTTCAGTAAATTCCTTATGGGCTGCCGCGTCCACCCAGCTTACGAACTTTCTTAATTCGGTAGGGAAAATTAAGACAACCTTTAAGTTAATGATTATGTGGACTGTTCTTACTTGGGCTTTGGTTCCGGTTCTTTCTCTTAAGTATGGAGTTTCAGGAGCTGCCTTTTCCTATCTTCTAATCGGGTCAAGTTCTGCAGTTGTATTTTATATAGTTAAAAAACAACTAAATTGGTCAATTTATCAATCGGTCATAATTCCTTTAATTTCCTCAATAGTTATGGGAATTGTAATCTTTATTCTTAGAAGCCTTCTTCCAATGAACGAAATTAAAACTCTGGTAATAATTATCCTTTTTGGTGGATTAACTTATGTAGGTATGCTCTATGTAATCTTAGGTAAAGGATTATTTGAAGATGTTGAAAAAATTTATTCAAACATTCTTAAAAGGTAACTTGGGTTTAGTTATTTTACTTCTTTTGGGAACCGTTTCTTGGTCTTTAACTATGGTAAAAAGTGGGATAATATACCCCTTCGGGATGGGGTTTTGGGGGGCCAACGGTCATGATGGAATTTGGCATGTGGCACTTATCAATAATCTTTCAAAAGGGGCATTTGATATACCTATTTTTGCAGGATACACCTTACAAAACTACCATATAGGATTTGATTTATTAGTAGCGTTCTTGAACAAGGAAACTTCAATTCCAGTGGTTAATCTATATTTTCAAGTTCTTCCTCCTATCTTTTCACTACTTATTGGTTTACTTACCTATTGGTTTACAAAACTATTAACAAATTCTAAAAAGTCAGGAATTTTGGCAAGTTTTTTTACTTTCTTCGGAGGAAGCTTCGCCTGGATATTGGGAAAGGGGGAATCTACTTTCTGGTCCCAAGGGGCTATTTCAACTTTAATAAATCCTCCTTATGCTTTATCTCTTATTTTTATTCTTCTTGGATTAATCTGTTTGATTAAATATCATAAAACAAAGAAGATTTTATTCCTTCTTTTAAGTTCTTTATTTTTAGGAATCTTAATAGAAATAAAAGTATATGCAGGAATATTAGTTTTGGGAGGACTTTTTGTTTCTGGAATATTTAGACTTGCGAAAGAAAAGAAATCTGACGGCCTAGTTGTTTTTGTCTTATCCTTAGTTCTTTCCTTAGTTTTATTTTTACCTTCCCTTAAAGGTTCTTCAAAGCTTTTAATTTGGCAGCCATTTTGGTTTCTGGAAACAATGATGGGGATTTCAGATAGATTGGGTTGGGCCAAATTCTATTCTGCTATGATGACGTATAAATCAGGAGGAATTATCATTAAAGGAATTCTGGCATATTCTATGGCTTTTGCAATTTTTATCGTCGGGAATATTGGTACAAGGGTTTTAGCTTTTAAAAACATAAACCTTAAAAAATTTAATTCAATTGATCTATTTATTTGGTTTGTTATTGGGGGAGGAATATTAATTCCAACATTCGTTCTTCAAAAAGGAACTCCTTGGAATACTATTCAATTTTTCTACTACTCACTTTTCTTTTCAGGAATACTTGCAGGAGTTGTTCTGTCAAAGTTTAACAAATGGCTGGTGTCTCTAATTGTAGTTTTAACAATCCCAACGACAATAATCACATTAAAGGATGTTTATTTACCAAAGAGGCCTCCTGCAGTTCTTTTAAAAGAAGAACTTAGCGCTTTGGAGTTCTTAAAGAACCAACCAGATGGAGTAGTTCTTACTTATCCTTTTGATAGACAAAAAGCAAAAGAAGCAGAAGCCAATCCTCCAAGACCTCTTTACCTTTATGAATCATCTGCATATGTATCTGCTTTTTCGGGAAAAACAACATTTTTGGAAGATGAAGTAAACCTGGATATTACTGGATATGATTGGAAGACAAGAAGGGAAGAAGTAGAAAATTGGTATAAAGAGAAAGATCAAGAAAAAGCAAGAGAATTTCTCAAGGAGAATAACATTAAATACATCTATTGGATTGAGCCTCAACAAGCCTATTTGGGTGAAGGACAATTGGGTTTGAATGGGTTATATGAGAATACAGAAGTGGATATTTGGAAGGTAGGAGACTAACTGCTACAATTTAAGGCGTGGAGAAGATATCTGTAGTAATAAACACACTTAATGAGGGAAAGGAATTGCCTAAAACCATCTCTTCTATTAAAGGCCTTGCTGACGAAATCGTTATTTGTGATATGGAATCTTCTGATAATACTTGTGAGGTTGCGAGAAAATTGGGGGCCAAGGTATATTCACATAAGAAAATAAGTTATGTTGAGCCTACCCGCAACTTTGCTATTTCAAAAGTAACCGGTGATTGGATATTAATTTTAGACGTTGATGAGGAAATTCCTTCTAAACTTTCTTCTAAATTAAAAGAAATCGTTAAAAATCCACAAGCTGATTATTTTAGGATTCCGAGGAAGAATATTATCTTTGGAAAGTGGATTAGACATGCCAATTGGTGGCCTGATTATAATATCAAATTTTTTAAAAAGGGTTTTGTCTCTTGGAATGAAGTGATCCATTCGGTACCCATGACTCAAGGAAAAGGAATAGATTTACCTGAAAAAGAGGAATACGCAATTATTCATAATAATTATAAGACAATATCTCAATATTTTGAAAAGATGCTTAGGTATACCGATGCCCAAAGAGACGGCCTCCTTAAGGCAGGTTATGTTTTTTCTTGGAAGGATTTAATTAAAAAACCTATTAATGAATTTTTAGGTAGATTTTTTGATGGAGATGGATACAAAGATGGTATACATGGACTTGCTCTTTCATTACTTCAGGCTTTTTCCGAACTTGTTCTTTATCTTAAAGTTTGGGAAAAACAAGGTTTTGGTGAGAAAAATTTAGAAAAGAAAGAAATAAAAGAAGAATTTAATAAAGGAATTTCTAATTTAAAATGGTGGCTTAAGAAAAAGTTTTCATGGTTAAAGTTTCTTTAATTATCCTCAATTGGAATGCCAGAAAGATGACCCAAGAAGAGCTTGAGAATGTGGGTCAGTTGAATACGAAAGGACTAGATGCAAAGTGTGTTGTTATTGATAATGGTTCAACCGATGGTTCTTACGAGAGGCTTTCAAACTACAAACTTCCTAATATGAGTTACAAATTCATTGAGATTGGAAAAAATTTGGGTTATGCAGGAGGAAATAATGCAGGTCTTAGATATGCATATAAAGAAGAATCTGACTATATAATCCTTCTTAATAATGATGTTATTTTACCTAAGGATATCTTAATTAAATTAATTGAAGTAACAGAAAAGGATAAAAGTATAGGTTTACTTGCCCCAAAGATGTATTTTGCTAAGGGATACGAGTTTCATAAAGATAGATATAAAGATAAAGATTTGGGAAAAGTGATTTGGTATGCTGGGGGATTTATTGATTGGAAAAATATCTATTCTATTCACCGAGGGATAGATGAAGTTGATCATGGACAATATGATAAAGAGGATGAAATTGATATTGCCAACGGTGCGTTTTTATTTATTAGAAAAGGGGTTCTTAAAGATATTGGATATTTAAGGGATAAATACTTCATGTATTGGGAAGACGCTGATTTTTGTGTAAGAGCTAAAAGAGCTGGGTGGAAAGTAGTTTACACTCCAGAGACCTTCCTTTGGCATAAAGTTTCATCATCATCAGCTATAGGAAGCAATTTAAATGACTACTTTCTAACCAGAAATAGGTTAGATTTTGGTTTAAGATATGCTCCATTAAGGGTAAAGATTGCCTTGCTGAAAGAAAGCATAAAGTTTCTAATATTGGGAAGAGCTTGGCAGAAAATTGGAATTAGAGATTATTATTTAGGTAGATGGGGGAAAGGATCATGGAGCAAAAGATGAATGTTTCTGCAATTGTATTAACACACAATTCCAAGGATTTAATAGATGAATGTCTAAAATCTTTGTTGTGGGTTAAGGAGGTAATTGTTGTTGATGATAACTCTTCCGACTCAACAAAGGAGAGCGTGAGTAGATATGCGAAGGCAATATTCGTTGAAGGAAAGCATAGTTTTTCGGATAACAGGAATATTGGGGCAAGAAAAGCACGTGGAGGATGGCTTTTGTACGTTGATGACGACGAAAGAGTAACACCGGAACTTAAAAAAGAAATCGAAAAAATTGGTACAGACTACTGCGCTTATGCAATTCCCAGGAAAAACTATATTTTTAAAAAGGAATTTAAACATTCAGGACAGTACCCCGATTATGTTAAAAGGGTATTTGAAAAAGAGAATTTTATAAAATGGATGGGGGAGCTTCATGAGGAGCCAGAATTTAAGGGAAAGTTGGGACACTTAAGGAGTCCTTTAATACACAAAAAACATGATAATTTATCTGACATGGTAACAAAGACAAATGAGTGGTCAGAAATCGAGGCAAAATTAATGTTTAATGAAAGTCACCCGCCAATGACTTGGTGGAGATTCTTTTCTGTAATGTTTAGAGAGTTTTGGCTTAGAATGATAAAGCAAGTAGCCTTTTTGGATGGGACGGAGGGTGTAATTTATGCAATTTATCAAGTATTTAGTCGATCAGTTTCCTATGCCAAACTTTGGGAACTCCAACTCGAAGATAAAAAAAGGAATATTAAGCAAGATATATGAAGACAAAGAAAATATATTATAGAAAATTGATTCGGGATAAAATTTCAAGAAGGATAGAGCAATCTGGCGGAAGATTTGAAATAAAAATTTTGTCGGGGGTGGATTTTAAGAAAGAGTTAATGAAGAAAGTGGTTGAAGAGGCGAGTGGATTATCGAACGCAAAGGGTAAGGAAGAGATTGTAAGCGAAACGGGGGATTTATTGGATGTTCTTCGGGAGATAAAAAAAGTTTTTGGAATTAGTTCTGAAGAGTTGAGGAATTCAAGGATTGAGGAACTTAAAAGAAAGGGTGGTTTTAAGAAAAGAATGTTCTTGGTTTGGTCTGAAGATACAGGTTATAGAACTAACGAAAGGAAAGGAAAAAGGCAGTGAAAGCGGCGATATTTAATCCCTATTTGGATACTCTTGGCGGTGGAGAGAGGTATACTTTGGCCTTTGCTAAAGTCCTAAAAGATCATGGGTGGGAAGTTTATTTGCAGTGGGGCAGTGGAGGCATATTAAAAAAATTGGAGGATAGATTCGGATATGATTTACAAGCTATAAATGTAGTTTCCGATGTTAAAAGAGGGAGCGGGTATGATTTGTGTTTTTGGGTTTCAGATGGCAGTATTCCAATCTTAAGTTCGCGGAAAAACATTCTTCATTTTCAGTTTCCTTTTCATAATGTGGAGGGGAAAAGCTTGATAAATAAAATGAAGTTTTTTAAGGTAAACCATATTGTCTGTAATTCAAAGTTTACGAAAAAGGTTATTGATGATGAGTATGGGGTCAAAAGTAAAGTTATTTACCCCCCTATTGATACAAAAAAAATAAGGGCAAAAAGAAAGGAAAAGATTATTTTATACGTGGGTAGGTTTTCTCAACTTGCTCAGTCTAAAAGACAAGATGTTCTTGTTAAATGTTTTAAAAAACTAGTAAAAAGTGGTAAATACCCCAATTGGAAGTTGGTACTGGCTGGAGGAACTGAGGTGGGTGCCGATCTTTATGTAAAGCAATTAACGAAGGGTATTAAGGGTTATCCTATTGAGATAATTAAAAGTCCTGATTACAAAACTATAACGAATCTTTATGGAAAGGCAAAGTTCTTTTGGTCGGCGGCAGGTTTAGGGGAAAATGAAAAAAAGCATCCGGAGAAAGTTGAACATTTTGGGATAACTACAGTCGAAGCAATGTCAGCGGGTGATGTCCCTATTGTTTATAATGCTGGAGGGCAAAGAGAAATTATTCGGGACGGGAAAAATGGATTTTTGTGGAAAAAGGAAAACGAATTAGTTAAATTGACAAAAGTTCTTATTGATGATAACAAGCTTCGCAATCGAATTTCTAAAGGAGCTATGGATAGTTCACACAAATACAGCTATGAAAGGTTTGAAAAAGAAGTATCCGCAATTATTTAAGTTGTCGTTTGCACCTATTCTCTTTATTTCTTTACTTCTTATCTTGGGGTTTTTAGTTAGGGTAATAAACATTAACCAACGTAATTTGATGTTTGGTTATGATGAGGTTGAGGATTTGATTTATGTAAAAAGAATTGTTTTTAATAAAGACCTGGTGGTGATTGGTAAAGCAATTTATGGTGACCCCAACCTCCGTCATGGTGTTTTTTCTTACTATCTAATGGCACCGGGGTCAATTCTTTTTCACCAGGATCCATCCGGTGTTGCCTTGTGGAATGGTATTTTTAATCTTTTTACTGCGGTTGTTGTCTATTTTATAGCCGGACTGGTCTTTAAAAATAAAAAGATGTCGATAGTTAGTTCGGTGCTTTATACGTTTTCGTATCTTGCGATTGAATATTCTGGGTGGGTTTGTCACCCCGTTTTTGCACCCCTTTTTGTCTCTCTTTTCTTTTTGGGATTGTGGAGATTATTTGAGGGAAAACCTTGGGGGCTTTTGTTAAGCCTAACTTTTATGGGTTTGTCAATTCAGTCTGATTTAATGTTCCTTTATCTTCTTCCAATTTTTGTCTTATATATATTACTTTTTCGACCCAGATATCCTGGCGTTAAAATAGTTGTCCTTTCAATAGTCTCATTTCTTCTGTCAATGGCAACGATTATCTATACAGAATTAAAATTTAACTTTTCTGGAGTAAGGACAATTTTGTATTTTTTTGTTAATTTTGAAAGGGGGAGAAATTCCCTGTTTGAAAGGTTAAGTTTATTCCTTCGAAAGTTTTTTGAGATGTTTGCCTACAACATTATTCCCGAAGAACCTAAGCTTGGTTTGTTTATTGCATTTTTTGCTGTTCTAACAATTATTATTTCTTTGTTAAAGTCAAAACAATCAGAAAGAGTTAGAATCCTTTTTTTACTTTTCTATCTTTTTTCACCGGCAATAACTCTTTTTATTGGTTTTCATAATAAACCCTGGAGTTTTATCGGTATTTTGCCAGTAATATCTATTACCATGTCATATGTCATTGTTAAATTACAAAAAAAGATTTTGATTTTTGGAGTAGTAGCGCTAATTACGTATTTTAATATTCAAGGAGTTTTAAAGTTGAAAAGTGCTAACAAGCTTATTATGGCTGTGCCGAGCTCATCTTTTCTGTCTTCTCAACTTAGGGTTATTGACTATACATACCAATCTTCTGGAGGAAAGAGTTTTGCCTTGGATGCTGTTACTTATCCTTTATATGTAAACACTTATTGGTCTTATGATTATCCTTGGTATGGTTTGAAAAAGTATGGGTATCTACCGACTTGGTCTGGTAGCCAACAAATATACCCCCACGACAGTTTAGCGCAAGCAACCGGGAAGGAAGATAATATCTATCTGATTATTGATGACACCTTCGATATTCCATTGTGGGCTAAGTTAAAAGCAAAGGAATATTGGGATACAAAAAGTTTGCTTATTGAAGAGAAAGAGATTGGAGGTTTTATTGTTCAAAAACGAAAGTTGTTAATATGAAAAAGTTTTGGACATACTTGGTAATTATTTTTGTTGTTTGTGGTTTTTTTTGGAAGACGTTGTTTTTGGGTCAAATACCTTTCCCGGGAGATTTTGTCGTTGGGATTTATTACCCTTGGCTCGATTATAAGTGGGGTTATCAAACGGGTGTACCAGTTAAAAATCCAATTGTTGCTGACGTTCCTTCGTATATGTACCCAATGCAAACTTTTGCAGCAAACCTTATGAAAAAAGGGAGTTGGCCTCTTTGGAACCCAATTATTCTTGCTGGAGTGCCGCTTCTGGCGAATTTTCAGTCCGCTCCTTTTTCACCTACCACCCTTTTCTATTTTGTTTTTAGTAACACCGCCGCCTGGAGTTTGCAAATTATTTCAGCTCATTTTTTAGCCGCTTTTTTTACATTCCTTCTTTTAAGGGAGTGGAAGGTTTCAAAATCGGGAAGTATTTTGGGAGGAATTATTTTTGCATTTTCGGGATATAACCTTATTTGGTCGCAATGGAACGGACACACCTTGGCTGCTGCTTTTATTCCTTTAATTTTGTTTTTTGAAGACAAGTGGCTTAGTAGAAGGAATGTTTATGCTGGAATCGGCCTTGCAATTGCCTTCTGTTTGCAGATTTTTTCTGGGTACCCCCAGACAGTAATTTATACGGCGGTGGCTGTAGGGCTTCTGTGGCTGGTAAGAATCAGTCAAATGAAAAAGATTTTTTTAACAACTGTTTTACTGATATTCTTTTTTGTTTTAGGAATCGGTTTGGCAGCCCCCCAGGTTTTAACCGGAGCTGAACTTTTAAAACTTTCCCAATGGACAGCCGAACAACATCCATTTAGTTGGGCTTTTTTACCATGGCAGAAAATCATTACTTTTCTTGCCCCGGATTTTTTTGGTAATCATGTTACCCAAAATTATTGGGGGCCACAGGATTACACTTCAAATACAGGTTATGTTGGTGTCGTCGCCTTTATCTTGACTGGATTTGCGATGTTTTTCTTTAAAGAAAGAAAAGAAGTCAAGTTTTCATTGCTTCTTCTTGTAATAACATTAATGATTTCTTTTCCGACTTTCATTTCCGTATTTCTCTGGAAAAATAATCTTTTGGGAATGGGATCTTCCTCTGCCCATCGGGCTTTAGTACTTTTTAATCTATCGGTTGCTCTTCTGTCCGGGTTTGGAATTGACTCTCTGACATCGCGGTTTAAAGAAAAATTGAAATTCAAAAGTTTGTATGTTCTAGTAGTGCCCGGAATAATTATCCTTATTTATGGAATCTATGCTTTAAATTTAAAAGGAATATTCATTCGGGGTATTCCGGTGACGCAGGTTGCCTTAAGGAATTTAGTAATACCGTCGATTATTTTATTTTTAACTTTTCTGGTGATTATTACTCGACTTCAACTTAGGCTGTTTATCACAGCATTGGTAATATTTGAACTATTTCGCTTTGGTTGGAAATTTACACCCTTTTCATCAACAAATCTTGTCTTTCCAAAAACACCCGTTTTGGAATTTTTGGGTAAACAAGAAAAGCCATTTCGAATTACGGGAAGCGGAGTAGTTCCCGTTAACTTAAGTATGCCGTATGGCTTTGAATCGCTTGAGGGGTATGAAACAATGCGGCCTTATTATATATCCCGATTGATTGCCTCAATAAACAATAATAGCAGTACCGCTAGTCCTGCGGGTCGTTACGGAATAATGGATAATGATACCTCCCGGCTTTTGGACTTAGTAAATACAAGATATTATCTAACCCGTAAGCTAAATAAAAATGGTGATTCAGATCCAGAAGGAACTATCCCTTCAAAGTTTGATCAAAATAGGTTTAGTATAGCTTTCGAAGATAAATCCGTGGCAGTTTTGGAAAGTAATACCACTCTTCCCCGTGCCTTTATGGTTTATGATTGGGAAGTTGAAGGCGACAATACAAAGGTATTGAATAGACTGCTGGATCCCAATTTTTCTTTCTCCACAAAAATAGTTTTAGAGGAATCCCCCTTTGATATCCCCTTCGCAGTGACTTTACCTGTAAAGCTTAAAGAAGTTACGTTGGGCAAAGGAGTCACAAAAGTGGATTATGAAAAATATGGGGAGCAGGAAAGTGTAATGAAAGTGGAGACGGCTGATGACGGAATGCTTTTCGTTTCCGATGCGTACTATCCGGGGTGGAAAGCATATGTAGATGGCCGTGAGACAAAAATTCACCGGGCTGATTTTGCTTTTAGAGCGGTAGAAATTCCAGCAGGAATCCACAAAGTGGAATTCGTTTACAAACCAGAATCTTTTTATAAAGGTGTGAAGATTAGTATAATATCACTTATATTTCTTTCGGTTTTGGCGTCGTTAAGTTATCTAATTGGCAAAAAAGTTAGCTAAAGCTATACTTGTTTAGAAATTGATTTAAAGAATGATTAAGAGAGTATTAATTCCATTGTTACTGATTTTTATTTTTGCTTTTTTTCTAAGAGTTGTTTTTCTAAAAAACCTTTCATTAACTTTTGGTTATGACCAAGCAAGAGACGCTTATATTTCACAGCAAATATTAAAAGGAGACTTAAAAGTATTAGGTCCGCCCGCATCAACTCCCGGGCTGTATCATGGTGTTTTTTATTATTATCTTCTAGCTCCGGCCTATCTTTTAGGGCACGGGAGCCCGGTAGTTGCCGCCTATTGGATAGCTTTGTTAAATGCAGCAACCGTATTTGTTGTTTATCTGATTGCCTATCAAATGACAAAGAAACATCTTACAGGGTTATTAGCCGCTTTGTTGTTTGCGGTCTCCTTCGAGGCGGTTCAATATGCCACATGGCTTTCCAATCCGACGGTTGGGGTTTTAACAGTTCCCCTGATGTATCTCGGTCTTTGGTTTTGGATAAATCCCCCGGAAGATTTAAAAAAGATAGGAAGTTTAAGTCCTATGATAGCCGCTATCGGTTTGGGTTTATCTGTCCAATCCGAGGTTTTTTTACTGTATCACGCGGTTCCTTTAATTTTATGGCTTTGGATTGCCAGAAAGAACATCAAAAAAAGGCAGCTGATCATCTTTTTAATGTTTCTTGTAGCCTCCTTATCGTCTATGATTATTGCTGAAGTTAAGTTTGGATTCAAAAGTATTTTGGGAGTTTCACAGCTTTTGGTTTCCCAAGACGCAATAGTTGCCTCAAAAGCCCTGGGAGATTTTTTACTAC
>Ga0315281_10014078_pt1 | contig 10805 bp, 9 predicted proteins | sample YL17G07_0_MG_FD_204540 | JGI IMG/M metagenome (GOLD analysis project Ga0315281, IMG submission 204540) | Sediment microbial communities from Yellowstone Lake, YNP, Wyoming, USA - YL17G07_0 | ecosystem: Environmental > Aquatic > Freshwater > Lake > Sediment | place: USA: Wyoming | collected... | reverse complement strand
ATCTCGGCCGCGCGCGCGACATCGGTACACAGCCGGTGCGGCGTGACGGTGATCCGCACCCGCGGCAGGTCCAGCCGGTCCGCGTCCCAGCACGCCTGCACCGTCGCCTCTGCGTCGGTGAGGCCGTCGGTATGGCGGGCGCACGCGTACTCCAGCAGGTCCATCTCTTCGTTCGTGAGGTCGAGCCACTTGGCGCGCATGGCGCGGGCGAGCGCGCCGCCGCGCGCGCCGTGGCCGGGGTCCACGTGGTCGTTGACCCGGCGCGCGTCGTGGAAGATGGCAAAGAGCCGCACGATGGTCGTGCCGGCGCCGGTCGCCTCGGCGATGCGGACGCCGTTCTCCAGCACGCGGCCCCAGTGGGCGAGTCCATGGACACCGCGACCACTGCTGTGGTGGCCGCCCACGATGGCGCTGACGAGCGGGGCGAGGGCCAGAGCCTCGGAGGGGATGCCGGGCATGTCGCCGTAATTCTAGACCTCCACCGGAGCGAGCGCGAGCGCGGGCGCGGGAGGACGCCGTTCGGCCGCCGCGTGCGGACCGTGAAGGCCGCCTCTGGCGGTCCGGCGGCGCGCATCGGATGTTTCGGGGCGCGTGATCTGCGGTCCGCGCGTCCAGAACATCATCCCAGACAACGGCGATTCGTCATGAAAGTCGGATTGGTGGGTTTCGCGGGTTCCGGGAAGACGACCGTCTTCAACACCCTGACCGGCCTCGACGTCCCCGTCGGGTTCGGCGGCGAGGTGCACCTGGGCACGGTGAAGGTGCCCGACCAGCGGATCGACACGCTGAGCCGGATCTTCGCGCCCAAGAAGACCACCTTCGCCGAGATCGTCTTCAGCGATATTCCCGGCGAGCATGGCGCCGAGCAGACCGGGCTGTCGCGCAAGGCCCTCCAGCAGATCCGCGACCAGGACGTTCTCTGCCTCGTGCTGCGGGCGTTCCCGAACCCCGCCCTCGACCGGGACGCCGACCCCGCGGCCGACCTGGAGGCGTTCAGCGCGGAGTGCCTCATCGCCGATCTCGAGATCGTCGAGCGGCGCCTTCAGCGCGCGAAGCGGGAGAAGACGGACCCGCTGGAAGCGGCCGCGTTCGAGCTGATGAAGGCGACGCTGGAGCACGAGCGCCCGCTGCGGTCCCTGCCCGCCGCGGCGCTGGACCGCAGCTACCTCAAGGGCTACGGGATGCTCACCGATCGTCCGCTGCTGATCGCCCTGAACCGCGGCGAGGCCGAGGCGGCCGCGCCGCTGCCCGCCTCAATGGTCACGCGGCTCGCCGAGCTGCACGCCGCGGGGCTGGTCCTCTCGGCCAGCGTGGAGGCCGAGATCAGGGCCATGGAGGCCGCGGACCAGGCGGCGTTCCTGCAGGACCTCGGCCTCACCGAGTCGGCGCTGGCCCGGTTCATCCGGACCGCGTACGGTCTGCTCGACCTCGTGTCGTTCTTCACCGTCGGTGCGGACGAGGTCCGCGCGTGGCCGATCCGCAAGGGGACGAACGCCCGGCAGGCGGCGGGCAAGATCCACTCGGACCTCGAGCGCGGGTTCATCAGGGCCGAAGTGATCCCCTACGAGGTGTTCATCCGGTACGGCTCCGAGCACGCGGTCCGGGACGCGGGCCATTTCAAGGTCGAGGGGAAGGACTACGTCGTTGCGGACGGGGACATCCTGACCATCCGCTTCAACGTCTGAGAGCGCCCGGGTCCCGGCGGGACGGAGCGACCTGGGCGCTCCCAACGCGCCGCGGCCGGCAGCCGTAACTTCGGGAGGCGATACTGCGTAGTCTGCCTTGCGACGACCCGCGCCGGCGCCGTCCGGCGACCTCCTTCCTCTCTGTTGCAGCGGGTGCCCCGATGCGCCTCAAGACCCTTCGACTTCTCGCCCTCATCGTCCTGCTGGCCCCTGCCGCCGCGGCGGCGCAGCAGAAGACCTCGTTCCGCACCCGTCAGGAAGCGCTCCAGTCCGGCGGCGCGCTGGCCGGCCGGGCCGGCCCCCGCAACGTGAACTGGATCGACGGCGGCCGGCGCTTCTCCTTCACGCAGCGCGCGACGGGCGGCGCGGACGAGATCCGCGCCATGGATCCGGCCACCGGCGGCGACACGCTGCTGTTCACCACCCAGGGCCTGACGTTCCCGGACACAGCCGCGCCCTTCGCCTACGACGCGTTCCAGTGGGCCCGTGACTCCCGGAACCTGGTCTTCCAGACCCGCTTCCGCCGGTTGTACCGCAACTCGGGGACGGCGGACTACTTCGTCTATTCCCTCGACAACCGCTCGATGCAGCTCGCCGCGCACGGCGCGCGCACGGCGGAGCTGTCGCCCGACGGCGCCCTGCTGGGCTACGAACGCGACGGCGAGATGTTCGTCTACGACATGGCCCAGCACCGCGAGACACGGCTGACGCACGACGCCACCGAGCTGGTCTACAACGGCCACTTCGACTGGGTGTACGAGGAGGAGTTCGGCTTCGCGCAGGCCTGGAACTGGTCGCCCGACAGCCGCCACCTCGCCTTCTGGCAGGTGGATGAGAGCGCCGAACCGGTCATCCAGATCAGCGATTTCTCCGGCCGCCACCAGACCTGGAACCGCATCCGGATCCCGCAGCCGGGCGACTCCAACGCGACGGTGCGGATCGGCGTCTCGGACGTGCGCACGGGCGGCACGACGTGGCTCGATCCGGGCGAGACCGGCTCGTACTACATCCCGCGCATCTACTGGACGAGCCGCGCCGACACGCTGGCGATGATCACGCTCAATCGGCTGCAGAACACGATGAAGCTGTGGTTCTTCGACGTGAACACCGGCGGGAAGCGGCTGGTGATGACGGAGACCTCGGCCACCTGGATCGACGTGTACGACTTCTTCGCCGGCGTGCGGGATCTGATGTCGTTCCCGGAGGGCGCGACCCAGTTCTTCTGGATGTCGGTCCGCGACGGCTTCCAGCACGTGTACCGGTACGACTACTCGGGCCGGCTCGTGAACCAGGTGACGCACGGCAACTGGAGCGTCACCCGCATCGCAGGCACCGACGCCCGCAGCCAGACGCTCTACTATCTCTCGACCGAGGCGTCACCGCTGCAGCGGCAGCTCTACGCCATCCGGTTCGACGGGACGCGGCCGCGGCGGCTCACGCAGACGCAAGGCACCCACACCATCGACATGTCGCCCGACACGCGGTTCTACATCGACCGCTGGTCGTCCACGCGCCAGCCGCGGCAGGTCGAGATGTGGGCCACCACCGCCACGGGCGGCCAGAAGCTGCGGACAATGGAAGACAACGCGGCGGTGACGCAGTGGCTCGCGACCCACGCCTACGCCCCGACCGAGCTGTTCCGCTTCACGACGTCGGACGGCCAGGCGCTCGACGCCTCGATCATCCGGCCACCCGACTTCGATTCGACGCGCCGCTACCCGGTGATCTTCGCGATCTACGGCGGCCCCGGATCGCAGGGCGTGTATGACAGCTTCGGCGCCAGCACCTGGAACCAGTGGCTCGCGCAGGAAGGCTATCTCATCGTCAACGTCAACAACCGCGGCAACAACAACTACGGCGCGGCGTTCCTGAAGGGGTCGTATCGCCGCGTGGGGTACTGGGAGGCGCACGACAACGCGGAGACCGCGCGGTATCTCATCCGCCAGCCGTGGGTGGACAGCACCCGCATCGGCATCATGGGCACGAGTCATGGCGGCTACGCGACGCTGTTCACGATGGAAGCGTATCCGGAGCTCTTCAAGGTCGGGATCTCGAACTCCCCCACCACCGACTTCCGGCTCTACGACACGATCTGGAGCGAGCGGTACCTGGGCCTGCTCGGCGAGAACAACGGCGCCGCGTACGACAGCAGCGCGGTCCTCGCGCGGGCCGGCCGCATCCGCGGGAAGCTGCTCCTGGTCCACTCGATGATGGACGACAACGTCCACGTCCAGCACACCATGCAGATGCTGACGGCGCTCACCGACGCCGGCGTGGATGCGGACCTGCGCATCTTCCCGCCCGGCGCCCACGGCGCGGTCTACAGCGGCCGGAGCCAGATGCTCCTGCTGCAACTCTACAACGAGTACCTGAACCGCTGGCTCCGCGGGACCGAGAGCCGCCCGATGACGCCGTAGGGGGTGATCCATGAACAACTCCGACAATCCCTGGCTCGTCGCCATCGCCATGATGGCGGCCACCTCCGACGGCGCGTCGGGCCCCGCCGAGCAGGCGGCGATCGACGCGGTCGTGAAGCGCATCGGCTCCCCCGACATCTCGCGCATCGCGCAGCAACTCTCATCGGGTCAGATCCACGTCGGCGACGTGGCCCGCCAGCTCTCGGACGACGAGGCCCGGCGCGCGGCCTACGAGGCCGCGGTCGCGGTGTGCCACGCCGACGGCGCGACCAACCCGGCCGAGCAGGCGTTCCTCGAGGAGCTGCGCGCCGCGCTCGGTCTTTCGGCCGCCGACGCCACGGCCATCGCGCAGGCCGCCGGCGCGATGTCGGACGCGCCGACCGCCGAGGTCGGCACGGGGCCGATCCCGCAGTCGGCCACCGACAAGGCGCTCGACGAGCTGATCCTCCAGCAGGCCATGCTGACCGGCGCGCTCGAGATCCTGCCGGACCGCCTGGCGAACGTGGCCATCCTGCCCCTCCAGCTGCGGCTGGTCTATCAGATCGGGCAGCGCAGCGGCCAGCGGCTCAACGTCAACCAGGTGAAGGACCTGGCCGCGACCCTCGGTCTCGGCGCGGCGGCGCAGGTGATGGAGGGCGTGGTGATGAAGGTGCTGGGGGGCCTCGCGGGCGGACTGCTCGGCGGGCTGGTGGGCGGCGCGACGCGGGTCGCCACGGGCGCCGCCGTGACATTCGCTTCCACCTACGCGCTCGGCCACGTGGCGAAGCAGTACTACGCGCAGGGCCGGTCACTGTCCAAGGCCGACCTGAAGGCGCTGTTCGCACGCTTCCAGGAGGAGGCGAAGAGCATCTTCCCGAAGGTGCAGGAGCAGATCACGGCGCAGTCCCGGACGCTGAACCTCCAGAGTGTGCTCGGCGGTCTGAGGGGCTGAGGGTCCACGAGGCCAAGAGGCTCCGGACGCGCGGTCCGGAGCCTCTCTGGTTTCCCGATCGCCCGACGGCGGTCAGCGCGAGCGCAGCACCGCGAAGATCGTGCCGAGGAGGACCAGCATCGTGCTGGACCATCCGGCGAGCATCCAGCGGAGCATCTCGTGCTGAGAGGCCGCGATGCGGGTCTCGATACGCTGGGCCCTCAATCTTGATGCGGCCAGCCCAGCCGCGCGACGACTCCACGCCCAGGAGAACTCGATGACCAACGACCGCTCCAGCCCGGCCCTGCGCAACGCCACGGTGATCGGCACCATCCTCCAGCTGGCGATGGTCATCAGCGGGCACTGGGTCGCGTTCATCAGGCTGCACGGGTTCGCGGTCGGCGGGATGGCGATCTCGGCCATCGCCGGCGTGCTGTATGCGCGGGCGGCGCGGGTCGGCCGCGGGCCCGCGGCCGCGAAAGGCGCGATCGCCGGCGGCGGGTGTGGGCTGATCGGGATATGCCTGTCGTACCTGCTCGGCGACGTGCCGGCCGCCGTGCTGGGCTTCGGCACGCTGAGCTCCGCGGTCACCGGCGCGGTCGGCGGCCTGGTGGCGGGCGGCGGGGTCGGTGGCGAGGGCTGACGGTACAGCCGGTAGACTGTGGACGGCAGAAGAAGGAAGACGGAGCCGGAGTGTCATGTCCCGTCCCGATCGTCCTTGCGGGCCACCGCCCTCACCGATATACTCCGCCCCTTCAACCGATCCAGTAGCAGGTCCGATACCTCTTGTGCCAGGGGGACGTATGTCGTTGGGATCAGGTCGTAGCGGTACCCTCGTCGCGGCGGCGCTCGGCGCGTTCGTGGTCGTCGTGTCCGGCTGCGCCGGGGAGAAGGTGGTCCAGGGGGAGTGCCGCCCGTTCAACGGCGCGGACGTCTGTTCCTGGGGCCGGATGAAGGGCAACACGCTCGTGGCGTTCGGGGCGACCATCCCGATGAAGTCGATCGAGAACGCGCCGGCGGACGTGCCGATGGTGTGGCCGCCGAAGGCGGATGCGGTGGTACCGATGCCCGCCGAAGTGAAGGCGGGGACCGGCTTCGACAACATGACGTTCTATTGGGAGCCCCACGGCCACCCGCCAGGTCCGTACCTCACGCCCCACTTCGATTTCCACTTCAACACCGAGAGTGTCGCCGCGATCGACTGCGCCGACTCGACCAAGCCGGCCCAGCTGCCGGCCGCCTACGCGCTGGTCGACGTGCCGATCCCTCAGATGGGGACGCTGATCGGCCTGTGCGTGCCGGGGATGGGCATGCACTCGCTGCCCGGCGCGGAGCTGAACGCGACCGCGCTGTTCCAGAAGACGATGATCGTCGGATTCTATCACGCCAAGCCGATCTTCGTGGAGCCCATGATCACCCGCGCGACGATGATGGAGCGGCGCAGCTTCGCGTACGACATTCCGGCGGTGCCGGGGGTCGCGGCCACCGCCCACTACCCGGCGAAGTTCCGGGCCGACTACGACAGCACGGCGCAGGCGTACAAGTTCGTGTTCACGGACTTCGCGGGCGGCACGAAGTAGCGTTCAGCCGCAGCCCGCAGACGACCAGCCCCGCGTCGCACCCCGACGCGGGGCTCTGTCTTCCGGGGACGCCAAGCTCGGCCGGGCGACTCGCCGCGGCCCCGAGAGGGATGTAGTTTGCCGGATGATGACCCGTTGCTCGATCGAACGATCCGTCGTGGGCCCGCAGGCCATCCTCTATTCCATAGTCGTGGTTGCCGGTCTCCTCGCCCTCACGGCGACGCCGGCGCCGCTCCTGGCCCAGTGCCCTGACGGCACGCCGCCGCCGTGCGCCGGCCTCGCGCCGCGCACCGCCGCGGGGCCGCCGGCCAGCAGCATCGCCGTGCTCTACTTCGAGACCCGGGACACCGCGGACACGTACCTCGCCGACGGCCTGACCGAGGAGATCGCGACGAGCCTGGGCCGCGTGGCCCGGCTGCACATCAAGAGCCCCAGCGCGGTGCGGCGCGCGCAGCGCCAGGCGGCGGGAAACCTGCGCGCGATCGGCCGGATGCTGAACGTGTTCTGGGTGGTGGAGGGCTCGGTGCGGCGTGGCGCGGGCCGGATGCGCGTGTCGGTCCGCCTGGTCAACGCAGCGAACGAGACGGCGACCTGGAGCGACGCCTTCAGCCGCCCGGCGTCGGACGTGCTGGGCCTCGAGGAGGACATCGCACGGCAGGTCGCGACGAACGTGGCGGGGGTGCTCGCGCCGGCCGAGCGCACGCGCCTCGCCCGGCGGCCCACACAGAACGCCGAGGCCTACGACCACTTCCTGCGCGGCAATTTCTTCCTCGCCCAGCGGGCCGCCCGAGCGGCCGCGCGCGCGATCGAGGAGTACGGCGCCGCGATCCGCCTCGACCCGGCCTTCAGCGCCCCCCTCGCCCGCAGCTCCCTGACCTACTCCCTCACCCTGGACTGGGGCTGGCCACACCCGGGCGTCCCGGACGACACGATCGTCGCGCGGGCCTCCGCGGCCGCGTCATCGGCCCTCCGGCTGGACTCGCTTTCGGCGGATGCCTGGATGGCCGAGGCCTTCGCCAAGAGCCACTCACACGCCCGTACCTATGAAGGTGTGATCGAAGCGATGGAACGGGCGGTCGCGCTCGATTCGCAGAACGCGGAGGCGTGGCACCAGTATGGGTGGTTCCTGTACGTGCTCGGACGCCACGCCGAAGCGCTTGGTGCCTTCCAGCGCGCCCTGGGGATCGAGCCGGGCCGCGCCATCACCTGCGAGCACATCGCGCGGGTGCTCGGCACGCAGCGGCGGTATGCCGAGGCGCGTCCGTGGATCGACAGCGCGATCGCGCTCGACCCGGCGCAGTCCTTCTACTACCGCCAGCGCTCGTCCCTGCGCCTTGCGATCGGCGATACCACCGGCGCACGTCGCGACGCCGAGGCGACCGCGGGGCTGGGAGCCGACGTCCCGTTCTGGGGCGTCGCGGCGCTGGCGCGCATTACGCTGGTCCCGGGCGACACGGCTGCCGCCCGCGAGATCGAGGCACGGCTCCTGGCCACGATCCCGGACCCCCGACACCTGTCGCTGCCCGCTTCCTTCATCATCGCGTCGGTCCTCGCCGCGGCCGGCGCCCGAGACGCGGCGATCTCGTATCTGGAGCGTGCGGAGCCCGGGCCCGCGCTTGCGGTCGCACTTGCTGATCGGGACTTCGATTCGCTGCGCTCAGAAGCCAGGTTCCAGCGGGTCGTGGAGCAGTCTCGACCCCCACGATAGGACCTGGCGCGGCTCTTCCCACCGGCCGCTCCAGCGTGATCGACTCGCAGGCCTGCTAGATGTACCGCGCCACCGCCATCGCCAGCACGGTGAGCGCGAGCAGGACCGCGACCGTGCGCCCCGCCAGCGCGGCGCGGTGGCGCAGTGCCTGGACCTGCCCCATCGCCGCCTCGCGCGCCGCAGCGTCGGTGATCTGCGCCGCGGATTGGCCGAGGGCCATGGCCTTGAGGGTGGAGGCGCGCATGATGAACATGCCGATGAGGAAGCCGACGATCGCGAGCACCCCGCCGGTGCCGAGTGCCATGCCCATGCGCGACCCCATCCAGGACGCCTCGAATCCCGACGAGTCACGCCAGTAGAGCCACAGGCCCGAGACCATGGTGAGCACGGCGGCCACCGGCACGATGTCGAGCAGCCTCCGCTTGACCAGGGCGCCCATGACCTTGCCACCTTCGGGGAGCGTGGCGGCGATGGCCGGCTGGACGAACAGGGCGATCATCAAGACCGCGCCCGCCCAGAACACGCCCAGCAGGATGTGGATGGCCCTCAGCGTCAGCATGAGCATCGTGTCCTCCCTAAGGTGTCGTGGGTGCGCCAGCCCGCATCTCGCGTGCGCCGCTGCGCGATCGAGTCCTGCTCGCTACCGTCTACCGTCTGCTGCCTCCCACACACAGCACGGCGAAGGGTCGGAGGATCAGCGCAGTCCGATCACCGCCAGCGCGGCCGTGGCGAAGAACACGAACGACCACTTGATGAGCTCGGCGCGCAAGGCGGCGATGCTCTCACGCAGGTCCGTCCGATGCTCGAGGGATCGCTGCTCGATCCTGGATTCCAGCCTCGATTCCAGGGCAGCGAGACGCTGCTCGACCTTGGCGTCGAAACGCGCAAAGTTGAGTTCGTTCAGCTCCCGCAGGTCGGCGCGATACGTCGCATCCACGCTATTGAACCACTCCACCAGCTCGGTGGCGACCTCCTCCCCGAGCTTCTCGTAGAACTTCAGCGACAACTTGGCGGTCACCGGCATTGGCCCTCCCGGCCAGGAATCCGGTGACACGGTAAGCGTACGCTCGGCAGGGTGCATAGGCAAATCATTGCAGGATGGTGGGGAAGGACGTTCGTGAGCTGTCAGCCGTCAGCCTTCAGTTGCCCCACGGCATCCGCGGCCGCACCTGCTCCCACAACCGCTGGAAGCGCGGGTCGGCGCGCCGCGGGCGAACGCGGCGAGAGTGAACGCGAGTTGTCGGGGGATCACGGACGTAGTCATGGCGGCGCGGCGGCGCGTTGTCCACGGGCGCGCGCCGGTGGATCTTGACGCCCGTGCGGCGCGCCCGTCACTTGAGCTTCCCTCCTGACGCGAGCCACTCATGCCCACCGACGCCGGCACCATCGCCCTGGAACTCCTCGAGGCCTGGAATGCGCGCGATCTGGATCGCTATGTCGGTATGCTGGCCGAGGACGTGGAATGGTATGACCCCGCCATGGCGCACCCTCCCGCCCGAGGGCGTGCGGCCGTTCGCGCGTTCAGCGAAGCGGTGCTGCGCGCGTTCCCGGACTTCCAGTACGAGGTCCTGGGTCCGCTCTGCGTGGCGGCCGACGGGAGTCGGTGCGCGATACACTGGCGGATCACGGCGACGCACACTGCGCCACTGGTCCCGCCGGGGTTCGCGCCCACTGGCCGCCGGATGCGCCAGGAGGGCATCGACCTGCTCGACGTGCGCGGGTCGCAGGTCACGCGGATCCTGACCTGCTTCGATCCGATCGCGGCCGCCGAGCAGCTGCTGGGCGTGACTCTGCGTCCGGCGACCGGGACCGTGCGCGAGCGGCTGCTGGTCATGGTCCAGCGCCTGGCCGCCGCGCGCGCGCGCCGGCTCTGACCGGATCGTGGCTGCTGCTTTGGGGATTGGGGATTGGGGATTGGAACGCCGCCAGGAATGCGGCCGCCGGTTCCACCTGGTCGTGTGCGCGCGCGAATGCAACGGCGCCCGCCGGGTCGCGGGCCGTGTCCCAACGCCGCGGCACGCCCGGCTGACTCGCCGCGGCTCGGGGCGGGCTGTAGATTCCGGTCGGTGATCACCCAGTCATACCGCAGCGTCCACGCGCCGGGACGCGCTCCGCTTTCCGCCCTCTTCCTGTGCGTCTGTGCGTCCGTGCGTCCGTGCGTCCTGGTTGCCCAGTGCCCCGACGGCACGCCTCCGCCGTGCGCCGCCGCGCGACCCTCCCGTGTCCAGACGGCGGCGCCGGCGCCCAACAGCGTGGCCGTGCTCTACTTCGAGAATTCGTCCCGCGACAGCAACGACGCCTACCTCGCCGACGGGCTCACCGAGGAGATCACCACCAAGCTCGGCCAGGTCAGCCGGCTGGCGGTGACCTCGCGCACCACGATGCGGCGCTACCGCAGTACGGGCGACGTCGAGACGGCCGAGCTGAGCCGGACGCTGCGCGTCGCACACCTGGTGAACGGCAGCGTGCGGCGCGCGGGCCACCAGGTCCGGGTCAATGTCGAGC
>Ga0315281_10014077_pt1 | contig 10805 bp, 6 predicted proteins | sample YL17G07_0_MG_FD_204540 | JGI IMG/M metagenome (GOLD analysis project Ga0315281, IMG submission 204540) | Sediment microbial communities from Yellowstone Lake, YNP, Wyoming, USA - YL17G07_0 | ecosystem: Environmental > Aquatic > Freshwater > Lake > Sediment | place: USA: Wyoming | collected... | reverse complement strand
CGACGCCGCCACCCTCGCCACCGCCGAGGGCCTGCCGCTTATCGTCGCGCGCCCCTCCGGCTATGGCGAGATCTTCTACCTCGCCGCCGATCCCGCTTTCGCGCCGCTCAAAGGCTGGGACGGAGTAGAGGGGCTGTTCCGCAGTTTGTTGGCGCGTTCCAAAGACAAGCCCATGTGGGCGAGCGGCTTCCGCAATTGGTCGCCGGCCAAAGACGCGGTGAGCGCGCTCCCCACGCTGGAACTGCCCTCGACGTTCCAGATTTGCGGCTTCCTCTTCATCTATTTGCTGGTCATCGGCCCGCTCAACTATCTCGTGCTCAAACGCCTCAAGCGCCGCGAGTTGGCGTGGATTACCATCCCCGTCATCGTCTTCTTCTTCAGCGGGATCACTTACTTTAGCGGTTATCAACTGCGCGGCACGCGCGCCACTCTGCATCAGTTGTCCATCGTGCAAGTGTGGCCCGACTCCGACCTCGCGCAAGTGGATGAACTCGTCGGCCTGTATACGCCGCGCCGCTCGGCCTACGACCTCGAATTTCCGGCGGGCTTCCTCGTCCGCCCATTGCCGCTCTACACCGGCTATGGTTCCCCGTCCACGATCAAACTTCAACAGGGCGATAAGACTCTGCTCACCGGCCTCCTCGCCGACGTGGGCGGGGTCGAGGCTTTCGTCGCGCAGGGTCAAGTCCCCGCGCCGCGGTTCGATTCCAATCTCACCCTCGCCGTCGTCAACGGCGTCGTCACTCTGCAAGGCACGGTCACTAATCAAAGCGACCTCGCCCTCAGTGACGTGGTCTTGCTCGCGCCCGGCGGGTCGGGCAGTGTCTCGCGCCTCGGTGATTTCAAGCCCGGCGAGGCCAAAAACATCGCGCTCTCCCTGTACAACTCGCGCGCTATGCAGACCAACGTCAACGTCATTGTGTCCCCGCAGTTGAAGGGCAGTCCGGCTTCCCCGCCCGGCTACTACCCGCCCAGCGTGTACGACACGACGATTGACGACATCCTCGGTAGCACCAACTATTACAGCGACCGTTTGCTCTTTCGCCGCTACTCGCTCCTCTCGGCTACGATGGACTCTTACGGCGGCTTTGGGCGTGGGAGTGGCGTGTATCTTGCCGGGTGGTCGGAGAAAGCGCCCATCTCTGCGCGCGTAACCAATCGCGGGTTCGGCACGATTGACTTAGCGCTCTATTTGATTGACCTGCGCCCGACGTGGAATCTCGGCGGCGCGACGCTGACCGTGCCTCCAGGCCTGATGACGTGGACGGTGCTGGACCCCGCTCAGGCGGGTTCGCCCACCCCCTACGATATGTACCTCTACCCGGGCTACGACAATTACTCCCTGCGCTTCTCGCCCGCTGTGCCGCTCTCCTTCAGCAAAGTGCGCGACCTCACCTTGCACCTCACGAGTTACGGCGCTTCCGGCGCGTCAGGTCTCAATATTTATTTGTGGGACTTCACCGAAGGCGTGTGGGTCTTGCACAGCGGCCTGAATTGGGGCGACATTTCCATCCCCGCTCCCGCCCGCTTCATCGGCCCGCGCGGCGAGATTCAAATCAAAGTCGGCGTCCCCGCCTCTGCTTCCCAAATCAGCATCGAAGCGATGGACTTCACCCTCACCGTTGATCGATAACTTAGAATCTCAAACTCCAAACTCCAATTACCATTTACTGGCCACTGTCCACTAACCCCTTCTCACTATGCCTGCCATCATCGAAACCCGGAACCTCACCAAACGCTACGGCAAACTCATCGCCGTCAACGACCTCTCCCTCTCGGTGGAGCAGGGCGCGATTTACGGTTTCGTCGGCCCCAATGGCGCGGGCAAGACCACGACCATGCGCATGATGACCACGCTCCTCCAGCCCACCTCCGGCGAGGCGTGGATTGCGGGCCACTCCGCTACCAAAGACCCGCGCAGCGTCCGCCGCGCCATCGGCTATATGCCTGACTTCTTCGGCGTGTACGACGATATGAAGGTGTGGGAATATCTGGATTTCTTTGGCGCCTGCTACGAAATTCCTGAAGCCCAACGCGTCATGCTCATCGGCGATTTGCTCGAACTCGTGGACCTCAGCCACCGCCGCGACGATCAGGTGGACACGCTCTCGCGCGGGATGAAGCAACGGCTGTGCCTCGCCCGCACGCTGGCCCACGACCCGCAAGTTCTCATCCTCGACGAACCCGCCTCAGGCCTCGACCCGCGCGCCCGTATCGAAATCCGTGAACTACTCATCGAGCTCAGCCGCCTCGGCAAGACCATCTTCTTCTCCACCCACATCCTCGCGGATGTGGCCGAGATTTGCACGCAAGTTGGCATCGTGGAAGGCGGCAAACTCGTGGCGCAGGGGAGCATCGCCGAAATGCAACGCCGCCTCATGCCACATCGCCGAGTGCACATTAAGCTCCTCGGTCAGCTCGAAGCCGCGCAACAAGCCCTGCTCGGGCGCGAAGGCGTCCTCGAAATGCGCGCCCCTGCCATCAACGGCGGCGGGACACACCCGATTCTCGAAGTGGATTTCGCCGGTGACGATGCAGGCGTGAGCGCGCTACTGCAACACCTCGTCAGCCAGAACATCCCGGTTCTGCATTTCACCGAATCCGTGCAGGATGTGGAAGAAATGTTTATGAAGGTGACGAAAGGCATCGTCTCATAAATGCACAATGCCAATGCTCAAGTCCCAATTGTGCATTGTGCATTATGCATTGAGCATTCCTCATGACAACCGAAACCATTGCAGTTCAACCACCCAAGAAACCTACGCGCACTTTGCGTGAAATTCTCACCCGCAACCCCGTCGTCCTTAAAGAACTGCGCGGGCGGATGCGCGGGGCGCGGGCGTTTGCCCTGCTCACCTTTCACATTTTGGCCATGAGCGGTTTTGTGACTCTGCTCTACACGGCGTACACCGCCTCGGCCTCCACGCCCTACAGCGGCTTTGACCGGCAAGCCCTCGGCAAAGTGGTCTTTTACGGTGTGGCGGGCATCGAATTGTTGCTCGTCTGTTTCATCACGCCCTCGTTCACCGTCGGCGCTATCAGCGGGGAACGCGAGCGGCAGACCTACGACCTCCTGCGCACCACGTTGCTCTCCTCCCGCGCCCTCGTCTTTGGCAAACTCACCTCGGCGCTGGCCTTTGTCTTTTTACTGCTGGTCGCCGCCTTGCCCTTGCAAAGCCTCGCCTTCCTGCTTGGCGGCGTCGCCCCCGAAGAAATCATCATCGCCACCGTCCTCCTCGTCATGGCCGCCTTCCTGTACGGCTCGGCGGGCATCCTTTTCTCCTCGCTCATGCGCCGCACCCTCGGGGCCACCGTCCTCACCTATTCCTTTGTCCTCCTCACCACGCTGGGTTTGCCGATTCTCGCCCTCGCCCTGTTACCGGTGCTGGGCTTTATCGGCTACAGCAATACGCCGCCGCTGATTATTCAAGCCATCATGTTGTATTTGCTCGGCTTGCTAGTTGTCACTAACCCGCTCGCCACCGCCGTAATCACTGAGGTCATCCTCATTGACCAGCACACCGCTTTTTATTTCACGCAATCCATCTCCGACCCTACGAGCGGCAATTCCTTTCAACTGCCCCTCGTCTCTCCCTGGTTGCCGTTTGCCGTCCTGGCTTTCCTGATGAGCCTGCTACTGATTTTCGCCAGTATCCTCGCCGTCCGCCGCGCGGAACGCTAACCGAACGGCTTGCGTCTTAACCCTATGAACACCTCTTCCCTCCGCGAACTCGACGAACATCTGGACGGCTGGCTCATCCGCCTCCGCCTCCACGACGCGCTCATCTGGTCTTTGCGCGGCCTCACGGCGGGCCTCGCCGTCGGCCTCGGCTTCGCGCTCGTCGCCCGTCTGCGCCCCTTGCTCACCCTTCCGGCGCTCGTCAGCCTCTCGACGATTTCCGCGCTCTCCGGCTTTGCGCTCGCCCTCGCCCTCGCCTACTTCTGGCCGCGTTCCCGCCTCGCCACGGCACGTTACTTTGACCGGCTCTTTGATTTGAAAGAAAGAACGACGACCGCGCTGGAACTCGCCACCGCGCGATCTGCCGCGCCCGATTGGCTGTTGCGTGACCAATGGGCGGATGCGGCGCGGGCCGCGCGGGGCGCTGACCCGCGAGGGTCTCTGCCCTTCAGCGTTGACCGCCGCGACCTGTGGCTGCTCCTCATTCTCGGGCTTTCTCTCGGCCTCGCGCTGTACCTGCCCAATCCGCAACAAGCCGTCCTCGCGCAACAGCAGGCCGTCAAGCAAGCCATTGTCGAGCAGATTAAACAACTCGAAGCCATTCAGCAACAAATTGAAGCCAACCCCAATTTGACGGACGCGCAAAAAGAAGAGCTGACCAAGCCGCTCGCCGACGCGCAGAAGCAACTGGAGGAAGGCAACCTCACGCAAGAGCAGGCTGTCCAAATCCTCACGCAGACTCAACAACAACTCCAGCAACTCGCCGACCCCAACGCGCAAGCGCAGGCCCAAGCTTTGCAAAACGCGGGGCAAGGCCTCAGCCAGAACTCCACGACCCAACCGGTCGGTGAGGCCCTCAGCGCGGGAAACATCCAAGCCGCCGCCGACGCGCTGGGAAACATTGACCCCGCACAGATGACCGAAGCCGAGCGGCAAGCCCTCGCCGACCAACTAGACCAGACCGCGCAAGAATTGCAAAGCACCAATCCTGAACTCGCAGGACAACTCCAGGCCGCCGCCTCGGCTTTGCGGAGTGGCAACACGGCTCAAGCACAAGCCGCCTTGCAACAAGCCGCGCAAAGCATGGCGCAAACCGGGCAAGCCGCCGCGCAAGCGCAAGCCGCAAGTCAGGCCGCGGGGCAAGTGAATCAAGCGCAGAGAGCCGTGGCTCAAGCGGGGAATCAGCAAAGCCAACAGGGTCAGGGACAAGGACAGGGTCAGGGACAAGGACAGGGTCAAGGTCAAGGTCAAGGTCAAGGACAAGGACAAGGACAAGGGCAAGGTCAAGGTCAAGGTCAGGGACAAGGACAAGGACAAGGTCAAGGTCAAGGTCAGGGTCAGGGGCAAGGTGGTGGCGCGGGTCGCGGTCAAGGTGGCGGCGACGGGCAGGGAGGTCAAGCCGGAACCAATCCGCTCAGCGGCAACAACGGCGCGGGCAACGGTGGCGTGAGTGATTACGAACCCATCTACGCGCCCACGCACCTCGGCGGCACAGGCAGTGGCTCGCAAGTGGATTTGCCCGGCACAGGCGACCCCGGCGATCAAGTTATTGGTCAAGGCCCCACTGGCCCGCAAAACAACGGCAACGTGACCGTGCCGTACAATCAAGTCTATGGCAACTACAGCGACGCCGCGCGCACCGCCGTAGACAACGGCGAAGTCCCCGCCGATTTGCGCGACATCGTGCGCGACTACTTCAGTTCGCTCGAACCTTGAAGACCCTACGGGTTTTAAAAACCCTTAGGGTCTCTGTGGTAGGTCACGCTTATGGCGTGACTTGCTTTTATATCGCTCATGAAAAAACCCTCTTCTCCTCGCCGCCCCAAATCATCCGAACCCGAAATTGAGTCCAGTCCCCCTGTGGAGATTCCCATGCCTGATGTTTCAACCCCGCCCCCACCCGTCGTTGCCATCCCCAGCGTTTCCCGCGCTCCGTCGGAAATTCCCGAAATCACCGTCCAGCAATTCCGCGACCTCGCCGCCGCCGTTGAGTCCGAAGTCGGCAAAGTCATCGTCGGGCAGGGCGAGGTTGTGCGGCACGTCCTCATCTGCATCATCGCGGGCGGCCACGCGCTCCTCGAAGGCGTCCCCGGCCTCGGCAAGACCATGCTCATCAAGACCCTCTCCGAAGTCTTAAACCTGCAATTCTCGCGCATCCAATTCACTCCCGACCTTATGCCTGCCGATATCGTGGGCACCGACATCATCGAAGAGACCGGCGATGGTCGCCGCCAATTTCGTTTTCAGCCCGGCCCGGTTTTCTCCAACCTGCTCCTCGCCGACGAAATCAACCGCGCCACCCCCAAGACGCAATCGGCCTTGCTCGAAGGGATGCAGGAACACTCCGTCACCGTCGCCAAGCGCACCTATAAACTCGACGAGCCGTTCTTCGTCCTCGCCACCCAGAACCCGATTGAAATGGAAGGCACGTATCCCCTCCCCGAAGCGCAACTCGACCGCTTTCTGTTCAAGGTCAATGTGGAATTTCCCTCGTCCGACGAGTTAGTCGAAATCCTCGCGCGCACCACCGGCCAGCAAATGCCCACGCCGGATAAAGTGGTGGACGGCGCGCACATCATCGCCATGGGCCGCCTCGCCCGCCAAATTCCGGTGGCCTCCCACGTCGCGGATTTCGTCGCGCGCCTCGTCGTGGCCTCGCACCCCGATCATGAATCCGCGCCTCCGCTGGTCAAGCAATTCCTCCGCTACGGCTCGTCGCCGCGCGGCGCGCAATCGCTCATCCTCGGCGCAAAGATTACCGCGCTGTTTGCGGGCCGTCTCAACGTGGCCTTTGAGGATGTCGCCGCCGTTGCTCCAGCGGCGCTCCGTCATCGTTTGCTACTAAACTTTGAAGGACAGGCAGAGGGTGTGACGACGGACGCGGTGATACAAGAGTTGTTGAAGAGTGTGCCGCAGATAAAAAATTGAAGGAAGAAGGACGGCGCCACGAATGTCGAGGCAAATCACAATTTGGAAGCAGTGTTACAAGCAATTTTGGATGTCTGCAATCAAACCCCATCCCGGCCCTCCCCATCGGAAAAAACACCGATGGGGAGGGAGAGTGGCGACGATGACAAATAACTCCTCCCCCATTTGTGCTTTTCCAAATGAGGGAGGTCGGGAGGGGGTTAATGACTGCGCTCTTTGATGAAAAGACCCTCCGCAAACTCGACCGCCTCGCCCTCGTCGCCTCCCAAATCCGCGCGGGCGCGATGAAGGGTGACCGCCGCTCGACGAAGCGTGGCACGTCCATCGAGTTCGCCGACTACCGTGATTACACGCGCGGTGACGACCTGCGCCGGGTGGATTGGAACGTGTACGCCCGCCTGGAGCGTCCCGTCATCAAACTACTCGAAGAAGAAGAAGACCTCGCCGTGCATCTCCTCCTCGACGCCTCGCGCTCAATGGACTACGGCCCGGACGAGCATCACAAGTTCCGTTACGCCCAGCGCCTCGCCGCCGCCCTCGGCTACATCGCTCTTGCCGCCGGTGACAGACTCACGGTTACAACGCTGTTTGCGGTGAATGGGCAGGGGGGCGCGGGAGCGGGGGAGCAGGGGAGCAGGCAATATGGCCCGGCCCGTGGCCGCCATCATACGTTGCGCCTCCTTCATTTTTTAGAAGAGTTGAAGACTTCCGGCGTCACCGAACTCGACTCCTCGATCCGCACCTACGCCCTCGCCGCCAAACGCCCCGGCCTCGCTTTTGTCATCTCGGATCTGTTCTCGCCCTCCGGCTATCGCGACGGCCTCAACCAACTGCAAGGGCGCGGCTACGAAGTGACTCTCCTGCACCTCCTTGCCCCGGACGAACTCGACCCGCCCCTCGCGGGCGACTTGCGCCTGATTGACGCCGAAACCGGCGACCCGCAGGACATCACCCTCGACGGCGGCCTCCGCGACCTCTACCGTAAGCGGGTTGAATCTTGGCGCGACGAGATCGAAGCCTACTGCGTCAAGCGGCGCGTGAATTACATTCCGGTGACGACGGATACGAAGTGGGATGAACTTGTGTTATATCACCTAAGACGGCGCGGTCTAGTCAAATGATCTCACCTCTTCACCCCTTCACCCGGTCACCCCGTCTCCGTTGCTCCCAAGCGAAGCGAGCTCCCCTGCTCCCTTGCATGGTTTAACCCATGTCCTTTCTCACCCCCCTCTTCCTCTCCCTCGGCCTTCTCGCCGTTCCCATCCTTATCCTCTATATGCTCAAACTGCGAAGGCGCGAGGTCGAGATTTCCTCCGTCATGCTCTGGCAAATGCTCTTGCGTGACCGCGAGGCCAACGCGCCCTGGCAAAAACTCAAGCGCAATCTGCTCCTGCTCTTACAACTGCTCCTGCTCGCCGCGCTCATCGTCGCGCTCGCCCGCCCGTTTCTCAAAGTCCCCACTGTCGCCAGCGGCACGGTCGTCGTCCTCCTCGACGCCTCGGCCTCGATGAACGCCACAGATGTTGAACCCAATCGCTTTGAAGTCGCTCGCGCCATTGCGCGCCAACTCATTGACGGCCTCAGCGCCGACGGCAAAATGTCGCTCATCCTCGTCGGCCACCAGCCCGAAGTGCTGGCCCCCGCTACCGGCGATAAACTCGATTTGAAAAAAGCCTTGGGTCAGGCCAAAGTCTCCGAAGGTCCGGCGGATTGGGAAGCCGCGCTGGCCCTGGCCTCCGGCACGGTGCGCGCGAGTAGCATCGAAAATTCCACCGTCGTCATCATCTCCGACGGCGGCCTCCCGGCCAATCTCCCGCCGCTCCCCGGCGAAGTACGTTACGTGCCGGTGGGTAAATCAGCCGACAACCTTTCGATTGAAGCCCTCTCGTTGCGCGCCACCGATAAAGGCCCGCAACTCTTCGCCAACGTCGCCAACTACGGCGATAGCGACCGCGTCGTCATCCTCTCGTTCTCCAGCGGCGGGCAACTCTTCAACGCGCAACAACTCACCGTCCCGGCGGGCAAGAGTACCAATGTCGTCCTCACCGACTTGTCCGACGACCCGGCGGTCTATCAGGCCAGGTTGTCCGCCCCGGCCTCCGCCAACACCTCGGGGCCGCTTGATTCGTTCGCGCTCGACGACACCGCGTGGGCCGTGTATCAGCCGCCCGCCGCCGGGCGCGTCCTCCTCATCTCGCCTAAAAATATTTTCCTCGAACAAGTCCTCGCCGCGCTCCCCGGCCTCGAATCGTTCCGCCTCACGCCCGGCGCGCCCCTGCCCACCGACCCGTTCAACCTCTACGTCTTCGACGGCGTCATCACCGACACGCTCCCGGCGGGCGATTTGCTCCTCGTCAATCCGCCGCCGAACTCGCTCTTCACCGTCGGCGGCACGTTCACCAACACGGCGCTTTCGCAGATTGCGGCGAACGACCCGCTCGCCAAAAATCTGAACTGGAGCAACGTCCACATCCTCAAAGCGCGGCAAGTGACTCCGCCCGCGTGGGCGCGCGTGCTCGTGGCGGCGGACGGCGGCCCGCTCGTTTTCGCCGGAGAAGTCGGCGGACGTCGCGTGGTCGTGTTCACTTTTGATTTGCACGATTCTGATTTGCCTCTGCAAATTGCTTACCCGATTTTGATGGCGAACTTGATTAACTACCTCGCTCCCTCTCAGGCATTTTCCGCGCCCGATGGCCTGCGCCCCGGCGAGACGTTGACCCTCAAGCCCTCCGGCGGCGACACTGTGATTGCCATCGAAGACCCGCACGGGACGCGGTACGCCGCGCAAGCCACCGTAGCCGGAGTCCTCTTCGCCGACACGCACACGCTCGGCGTGTACACGGCGTTCTCGAATCAATCCGTCCTCGGCTCGTTTGCCGTCAATCTCTTCAACCCCGCCGAGTCGAACATCCGCCCCGCGCCCTTCATCCGCATCGGGCGCAGTGACGTGACCGCCTCCGCGCGCGAAGAGACCGGCCAATTGGAAATCTGGCCCTGGCTCGCGGCGATTGCCTTTATCGTTTTATTGATTGAGTGGTGGATTTACCATCGCGGCCCGACCCTGCCCGCTATGTCCGACTGGCGCGGGATTTTTGTAAGGAAGAAAACGCTACCGTAAAAAGCAACCATAGATCACACAGATTTCACGGATTTTGATGGAAAGGAAAAAATCTGTGTAATCCGCGAAATCTGTGGTTTCGCAATTTAGCATGATCTTTACTTCTCCTTGGCTCCTCCTGCTCCTCCTCACCCTGCCGCTCCTCCTTTGGCTCGGCTGGCCCTCGCGCGGCCCGAGCCGCCGCCGCGAGATCATCAGCCTCGCCCTGCGCTTGCTCATCGCGCTCCTGCTCATTGCCTCGCTCGCGGGCCTCGAATTCAAGCGCGCCTCCGACGACCTCTCCGTCGTCTATCTCATTGACTATTCCGACTCGATGCCCGCGCCGGCCAGGCAACTCGAACTGGCTTACGTGCGCGAAGCCTTGAGCCACATGGGGCCCAACGACCAGTCCGCCGTCGTCCTCTTCGGCGCGGAGGCGCTGGTCGAGCGCCCGCTTTCCGCGAACAAAGAACTTGAGTCGTTCACTTCTAAAGTTACTTCCATCCAAACCGATCTCGCCGGGGCCATTCGCCTCGGCCTCGCGCTTTTGCCCGCCGACACCGCGCGGCGCATGGTAATTCTCTCGGATGGCATTGAGACGAGCGGCGATGCCATGGAGGCCGCGCGCCTCGCCGCCTCAAGCGGCGCGCAAATTATGGTCGTGCCGTTCAGTATTAACGCCGCCGCCATCCCTGAAGTGATGGTCACGGCGGTGGATGCGCCCACGCATCTCCGCGAGGGCGAGCAGTTCGGCCTCGAAGTCACCATCCATGCGAGCCTTGCCCAACGCGTGGGCGTGCGCGTCCTCGCGGGCGCGAACATCGCCTACGAGGGCGAACTCCAATTGCGGAGAGGCTCCAACTCGTACTCACTGCCGCTCACCGCCGGGTCGCCCGGCTTCGCGCCGTATCGCGTGCAAATCTCGCCGCTCACCGCCATCAGCGACACGCTCTATCAAAACAACGAACTCGCCGCCTTCGCGCAGGTGGCCGGGCCACCAAAAGTGCTGGTCGTGAAGAATCCTAAACCGCGCGACAACGTGGACGAATCGAAAGAACTGATTGCGGCCCTCGCGGCCTCGAACATCACGACAGAGGTCAT
>Ga0315281_10014076_pt1 | contig 10805 bp, 9 predicted proteins | sample YL17G07_0_MG_FD_204540 | JGI IMG/M metagenome (GOLD analysis project Ga0315281, IMG submission 204540) | Sediment microbial communities from Yellowstone Lake, YNP, Wyoming, USA - YL17G07_0 | ecosystem: Environmental > Aquatic > Freshwater > Lake > Sediment | place: USA: Wyoming | collected... | reverse complement strand
GCTTTCCGCCCGTCGGGCCGTTCGAGCGCTGGGAGGACCTGCACGACCCGCGCGTGATGGTGAGCACGTTAGGCCCGGGCCGGGTGCTCAGCTGGTTCCGCCTGGCGGAGGTGGACATCGTGGTGCGGCCGTGGGTGGTGCGGCGCGCCTGCCTCGACAAGGTGGGGCCCCTGGACGCGGCCTTCGCGCCGATCGAGTGGGACGAGGCGGACCTCTGCTACCGGCTGCGCGTCCAGGGCGGCTGGAAGGTGGCGACGCACGGCTACGAGCGCCTGGGGGCGTTCACGCACTTGGGCAGTTCCACGTTAGGTCGGATGGTCTCGGAGCAGCACAAGGTCATGGTGCTGCCGCTAGGCCGGCTCTTCCACCAGCGGTGGGACGACACCATCCGGGCCGAGCATCCGCGGGACCGGCGCACCTGGTGGCGGCGCCTGCCGCCGGCGAGCCTGGGCCTCACGCTGCGCCGCGGCCTGGCCTTCGCGCTGCTCAAGCTCGGGGTGCGCACCGCGAGCGCGTCGTTGGGCGCGAAGCGGGCGGCGTGAACTGGGTCGGGCCGCTCGCCCGCGCCATCAGCGGCACGGTGGGACGGGAGAGCGCGGCGATCCGCGCGCTCCGCCCCGCGTACACCTGGATGCTGCACGTCGCGAGCTTCGGCCGCGGGATCTGGTGGACCGTGAACGGGCGCGAACGCTACCGGATCGATCCCCACCTCAGGCAGTACTTTCCGCCCGAGTACGACCCGCTGGTGCACGCCTTCCTCCGCGCGCGGGTGCGTCCGGGGTCCGTGGTGCTCGACGTCGGCGCGAACCTGGGCATCTACGCCCTGTGCCTCGCCGAGTGGGCCGGGCCGCGCGGCCGGGTGTTCGCCTTCGAGCCGAATCCGGCCGCCCGCGCGGTGCTCGCGAAGCACGTCGCGCTGAACCGCTTCGCCGACCGGGTCACGATCGTCGGCGAGGCGATCAGCGACGTGGCAGGCGACGCCCAGTTCAACGCGGCCGGCATCGAGGGGTACAGCCGCCTGGGGGTGGCGAACCCCGACCTGCCGGGCGGCACCTTCATCACCGTTCCCGTCACGACCATCGACGCGTTCTGTGCCCGCGAGCGCCTCGCGCCGGACTGGATCGTCCTCGACATCGAGGGCTACGAGGGGGCGGCGCTGCGCGGGGCACGGGAAACCCTGCGGGCCCGGCGCGGCGGCCTCGGTCTGGTGGTGGAGATGCACCCTACCCTATGGGCGGCCTCCGGCACCTCGCGCGCCGGGATGGAGTCGCTCCTCCGGGAACTCGCGATGCGGCCCGTCCCGCTCACCGGCCAGCAGGACCCGTTCGCGGAGTACGGCATCGTCGCGCTCGAGCCCGCGCCGGGAGCCTGACTGGTGCGGATCCTCCTCGCGTCCTGGCACCAGGCGCTCGGCGGCGGCGCCGAGGAGTACCTGCGCGGGCTGATCCCGGCGCTCGAAGCGCGGGGACACGAGGTCGCCTTCCTCCACGAGCACGCGTACACCGAGGGCGTCGGGACGGTGGACCCCTCCGATCACGCCATGCCCCGCTGGTGCGCGGACGACCTGGGCCCAGGGCCCGCGGTGGAGGCCGTGGCCGCCTGGCGGCCCGATGTCGCCTACAACCAGGCCTTGGGCTCGAGCAGCCTGGAGGCGGCGCTGATCGCTTGCGCGCCGACCGTGCTCTTCGCGCACGGCTACTACGGCACCTGCGCGACCGGCACCAAGCGTTATGCGCTCCCCGGCGTCGCCTCGTGTACCCGCACCTTCGGGCCGGCGTGCCTCGCCCTGCACTACCCCCGGCGGTGCGGCGGCCTCGACCCCCGCGTCCTTTTCGCTGGGTACCGCCAGCAGGCGGCACGCCTCGCGTTGCTCCCGCGGTACCGGGCGGTCCTCGTCGCCAGCAGCCACATGCAGCGCGAGTTCGCGCGCCACGGGGTCGCTCCCGAGCGGCTCCACCTGGCGCCGCTGCCGCCCGCCGGGATGACCGCGGACCCCGCCGCGCCGGCGCCGCGGATGCCCACCGGCCGCATCGCCTTTCTCGGCCGCCTAACGGACGATAAGGGGGTTGATCGCTTGATCGACGCCGTCCCACTGGCCGAAAGCGCGCTGGGCCGGCCGCTGAGCCTCACGGTCGCCGGGTCGGGACCCGCGCTGGAGCGGCTGCGCGCCCAGGCTGCCGCGCGGAACGTCCGCGCCGAGTTCCCGGGCTGGGTGGGGCCGGAGGACAAGGTGCGGCTGCTGCGGGGCGCCGACCTCCTGGCGCTGCCGAGCGTCTGGGGCGAGCCCTACGGCCTGGTGGGGATCGAGGCGGGATGCGTGGGCACCCCGGCTGTGGGCTTCGCGATGGGCGGCATCCCCGACTGGCTCAAGCCCGGTGACACGGGCGAGCTCGCGCCCGCCGACCCGCCTGACGTAGCCGGACTCGCCGACGCGATGACGCGGGCGCTGGGCGACCCGGCGCGCCACCAGCGGCTGCGCGTGGGCGCCTGGAACCACGCCCGGCGCTACGGCATGGAAGCCCACCTCGCGACGCTCGAGCCTCTCCTCGCGGGCGCCGTTCGCTGATGGCCGGCCTTCGCATCCTGGTCGCCGCCAACGTGCCGGACAACCGGACCGGCGGGGCCACCCGCATCATGGGATTCGTGGGCGACCGCCTCGAGGCCGCGGGCCACCGGCTCGACTACTTCTACGACCGCCAGGCCGCTGCGTACGGCGTGGGCGGGAAGCTCGCGCGCTTCACCTTCCCGGTCGCGGTGCTGCGCCACGTGCGGCGCGCTCACCTGGCAGGCCGGCCGTTCGACATCGTCAACGTCCACGAGCCGCAAGGCGCCGCGCTGCTGGCCTTTCGCGGTCTCGCGGGCCGGCCAATCGTCGTGGTCACGAGCCACGGTACGGAGCGGCGCGCCTGGCAACTCGGCCTGGAGGAGGGCCGACTGGGCCGCGGCGGACCGACGCTGCGCTCGCGCCTCATCTATCCGGCCACCAGCCTCTGGCAATCGGCGCTGAGCCTCCGCCTCGCGGACCACGTCTTCTGCCTCAACGAGGAGGACAAGGCGTTCATCGCGGCGCGCTACGGGCGCCAGCCGTCGTCCATCACGCGCATCTTCCCCGCCGCCGACACCGCCTACGCCGTGGCGGGCGGACGCCGCGACTACGGCGGCGCGCACCGTCTGCTGTTCGCCGGCACGTGGCGCAAGAACAAGGGCATCCAGGACCTGGTCCCCGCGTTCGCCGCGCTCGCGGCGCAGCATCCCGACCTCACGCTGACGGTTTTGGGCGCGGGCGTACCGGACGACGCGATCATCGGCGCCTTCCCGGAGCCCGCGCGCGGACGAGTGCGGTGCCGCCACACCAAGACCGAAGCGGAGACGGTGGCGGAGTTCGCCGCGCACGACGTCTTCGTTTTACCGAGCCTGTTTGAGGGCACGCCGCTCACGCTGATGGAAGCGATGGCGAGCGGTCTCCCCATCGTCACGACTGCGACGTGCGGGATGCGCGACGTGATCCGCGACGGGGAGAACGGCCTGCTGATCCTCCTGCGCAGCCCCACGGCCATAGCGGACGCCGTCGGCCGCCTGATCGCGGACCGTCCGCTGCGCGAGCGCCTGGGCCGCGCCGCGCGCGACGACGCCACGCGCCGCTACACCTGGGACGCGGTCGCGGTGCCGGTGCGCGAAGCGTACGAGCGGCTTTCAGCCGAGCGGAGACGTTAGGCGGTGTTTGGCACGGTGGGACACTTCCTCCTCTGGTCGGTCGGCCTCGCGGGCGCCGAGACGCAAACGAGTCCGGCCGAGCAGGAAGCGCTGGCCCGTCACGCTGCCGGGAGGCGCCGCTGCGTGGAGATCGGGGTGTGGCACGGCGTGAACACCCGGCGCATTCGCACGGCGATGGACCCGGCCGGCACGCTGACAGGCGTGGACCCCTTTCCCCCCGGCCGCCTCGGCTTCTCGATCCCGAGGATCATCGCGCTCAGCGAAAGCATGCGATCATCGAATGGCACGCTGCGGCTGGTGCGCAAGACGAGCCACGAGGCCGCCATCCGGTGGAGCGCGCCGTTGGACTTCGTCTTCATTGACGGCGATCACACGTACGACGGCCTGCGCACCGACTGGAATGCCTGGCGCCCGCACGTCGTGATCGGCGGGATCGTGTGCCTACACGACAGCCACCCGACCCCAGCCCGACCGATCCAGGACGCGGGCAGCGTGCGTTTCACCGACGAGGTCATCCTCCCGGACCCGCGGTATCAGGTCGTCGAGATCGTGGAGACACTCACCGTGCTGCGCCGCCGAGAATGACCGATGCCCGCTCGGCGTACGACGCCTGGCATGCGGGCTTCGACGTGGACGCCGAGGCCGACGCGCCGTGGCACCGCCTGGTGCGCGCGCATCTCCCGCCGCTGGCCGGGAAACGCCTGATCGAGATCGGCTGTGGGCGGGGCGGCTTCTCGGCATGGCTGGCGCGGCAGGGGCCGGAGGAGGTGGTCGCGATCGACTTCTCTCCCGCCGCCGTGGAGAAGGGCGCGGCCTTCGGGCGTCAGGCGGGGCTTGCCAATCTGCGCTTCGAGGTGGGGAACATCCAGGCGATCGCGCACGCCGACGCGTCCTTCGACGTGGCCGTGTCGTGCGAGACCGTGGAACACGTTCCCGATCCGGCGCGCGCGGTGCGCGAGCTGGCGCGGGTGCTGCGGCCGGGTGGGCGCCTGCTGCTCACCACGCCCAACTACTTCGGCCTGATGGGGCTCTACCGCGGGTACCGGCGCCTGGTGGGGCGGCCCTTCACGGAGCTGGGCCAGCCGATCAACAACTTCACGATGCTGCCGCGGACGCGGGGGTGGGTCCGCGCCGCCGGCCTCGACCTGCTCGCGACCGACGCGGTGGGCCACTACCTGCCCTTCCCCGGCCGCCCGCCGATCCCGATGCCGTTCCTCGAACAGCCCAGGCTCGTGATGCGCTGGATCGCCCTGCACTCGTGCGTGGTGGCCGCGAAGTGAGCGCGCGCCGTCGCGTCGCGCGCAGGGTACGAGACCGGCGAATGCTGCTTGACCGGCATCGCCACTGTCGCGAGATTGCGTCGCCTTTCGGGCCCTTAGCTCAGCTGGTTAGAGCGGCGGACTCATAATCCGTTGGTCGGAGGTTCGAGCCCTCCAGGGCCCACTCGCCCAACCGTTAGTACCGCATCGAGTTACCCTCTCGCCCCTGTCAACGGCTTGTGGACGCGGCCTGTGACCGTGTGGCAAACCGTGTGACGGGGCCATTCCCGAGGATTCCGGCCATCGCACGGGCATTCTCGCCCCTATCCCGCTGCTTGACGTAGCGCCGGGTCATGGCCGGGCTGGCATGGCGGAGCCCCACCTGTACGCTCGATTCCGGTCTGAACGACCGGCTCCGGACCGCCGCGCCCAAGCTGCACGTTGACGGGTCGCCCCGCGTGAAGGCGCAGCGGTGGTACTTCGTGGAGTGCGGAGGCAGTACGAGCGCGTTCAACGCTCCCACGCCCGACCTACCCGACGTGCAACCCTAGGCGCTTGGCATTCGGTGGGACGAGGGTGCGGCGGGCGGGTACATGAGTGCGAACGTTGACTCCGAGCGCGCCTGTCGGGAACGCAGCGCCAGAGCTTCACGATAGTCTCATGCTGGCTTCACACCGCCCCACCAAGTTGCGGCCAATGGACCACGATCTGGCCGCACCGATGACGCATCCTGACCTGAAGCGTGGCCTGCTCGCCCTGCTCGCCGCGACCGCGCTGGTCGGGTGTCACGACGTGGCGGCGCCAACGCCCCCGCCGCTTGCGGTGCGGATCATCGAGCCGCAGGCGGGTGTGGTGGTGGGCGATCTGGACACCGTGCGCTTGGTGGGCGAGGCGACCGCCGAGGATATCGGGGCGGTGCCGGACGATTCGATCTGGTGGACGCTCGGCCGCGCCGAACTAGGAAGGGGCCGGGTTCATCAGGGGCGCCTGCCGCTCGGCGCCGATATGATCCGGCTCCATGCGCGCTACGGCCGGCGCGAGGATTCCGCGTCGGCGGCCGTCTCGGTCGTCCGGGCGGTCGGGAGGATGCTCTGGGTCGTGGCGCTCGACACCAACAAGCTCGATGGCCTGAGCCAGGCGCCGGACGGCACACTGTACGCAACAGACCGGCGATTCGGCGAAGTGGTAGCAATCGCCCCGACAGGTGAAGTGAAGTGGAGGAGCCAGCTTCCGGTGGTCGTGCAGATGCTGCAGCCGGCGATCGGGCTCGATGGGACGCTGTACTGGGGGTACACCTACGGGCTGGGATCGTACGGCGGGCTGCTAGCGATGGCGCCTGACGGCACGGTGAAGTGGCACTTCGCCTGCGACGCGTACGGCCCTCCAGGCAGCATCTACTACCGGGTGCTGGGCCAACCGGCGATCGGGCGCGACGGCACGATCTACTTCGCCTCGGAGGAGAACGACGGACCGATGTATGCCGTCAACCCGGACGGCTCCCTGAAGTGGCGCTCGAGCACCCGGACGACCGAAACAACGGTCCTGCGGTTTACCGGACCGGTGGCGCTGGTGGGCGACTCGCTCCTGGTCTCCATCCGGCGCGAGCTGGGCTCGACGTTGTCCCAGCGGCTTTTCGCCCTGGCGACCGAGAGCGGCACGCTCCGCTGGAGTCGCCCACTCGGTGTGTGGGGTGCCTCGGCCGGCCCGGCGGTCGGCGCCAATGGAACAGTGTACATCGCCACATACGGAACCAGTGGGTACGCAAGCCTGCTCGCCTTCAGTCCGGCGGGCGACACCGTGTGGTCCCGCGTCGCCGCATGGCAGATGTACGCGGGCGGCCCCACGCTGTGGAGCGGCCGACTCTTCCTCGGGAACGCGTTGGGTGGCGTGTGGGTGTATCGGACCGCGGCGGGCGACTCCCTGCGGGCGTTCGGCAATACCACCTCGACGAGGCTCGGCAACGCCGTCACTGTCGGCCGGGGCGGCGTCCTCTACACCGCCGCCAACGATACGCTCTTCAGCTATACGGCCGACGGTGTGGTGCGGTATGCGGTGCCTGTCTACCACCGCTGGGATGTGGATTTCTACGGGACAGCGGGCGGCGTGCTGCTCGGCGGCGACGGCACGGTGTACCTGCGCGCCGCCCAGCTCGGCGTGATCGCGTTCCGCGACACCGTCGGCCCGGCGACGGACGCCGACTGGCCGACCCTTCAAGGAAACCCTCAGCGACAGGGTAGGCGGTAACCTGTAGAACCGATCATCCGCCCGGCTCCTCGCGGGGATGCTCGGCCCAGTAGATGCGCGCCAACTCGTTGTCGGTTCCGCCCGCCCACCGCCGCCCGCCATCCGGCAGCCAGCTCGCCCGCGACAGCCCCTCGGTCAACGACGCCCAAGCCCTGCGCCTCAGCGATGCCGAAGGTCGCCGCGTCCGCGCAGCTCGCCACGATCACGATGCACCCGGCCACCGCGTTCGCCATGTCGTCGTGCCCGCCGGGCGGGTGATCCACCGTATCCCGGCTCGCCCCGAACCCGCTGCGCCGCTCCAGGCCGACCAGCTGCGCCGTCACCCTCGGCAGATCGAGCAGCTCGCACCGCCGCCCGTTCACCACGGCCAGCGCCTCGGTGTAGAGCGTGCTCTTGTTCTTCTCGCTCGGCACGTACTCGATGCCGTGCGCCGCGTACTGCTCGCGGGGCCAGCTACCCGCATACCGGTCGCCCACACACTCGCGCACCGCGTAGCTCTTGAGCACTTCGCTGAACTCGCGCACCACATCGTCGGGCGAGTGCGGCGCCTTCCGCTCCCGCCCACAGTCCAGCACCGCCACGCCGTTCTCGGTGTGGCGGGAACGGCCAAGCTGTGCCGAGGAGTGCCGAGGAGTGACGACTAGCGGCGAGTGGGGGCCGCCCTCATTATCCGTTGGTCGCAGGTTCGAGCCCTGCAGGGCCCACCTCGAAACCCGTGGCGCGACGGCCCGCGTGCCGGTACTTTTCGGCGCGCGACGCCAACCGAAAGGGTGGTTAGCTCAGCTGGTTAGAGCGCTGGTCTCACATACCAGAGGTCGGGGGTTCGAGTCCCTCACCGCCCATCGCCTACACCCCCACCGGTCGGTCGGGGGTGTTTTGGTGTCGTGGTCCGCATGGCCCCGCTGACCCCCGTCCAGATCCGCCGCCTGCTGGCGCGGACGCTGCGCGTGGCGCTCGATGGCGCCCCCGCGGCGGCGCAGCTGGTGGACCGCTGGGCGGCCGCCGAAGCGCCGGACGAGTCGTGGATCGCGGCCATCACGTGGGACGGCATCGGCGCCGCGGTCGGCTGGTCGCTCGCGACGCTCGACCTGCGCCACGTGGCGCCGCCCGCGCTCGACATCGTCGCCGCAGACGCCTTCGACGAAGCGCGCCAGCAGAGCGTGCAGCTCTCTGCGGACCTGGTGCGCCTCGGCGCGGAGTTCGAGGCGATGGGCATCCCCGCCATCGCGCTCAAGGGCTCGGCGCTGCTCGCCGCCAACGTCGCGCCGGCGCTCGGCATCCGCTGGATGAGCGACATCGACGTCCTCGTCGCGGAGCCGCAGGTCGAGCAGGCCGCCTGGATCCTGGAGTCGCTGGAGCACGTGCGCGGCTACTCGCGCGATCCCGCCGGGCCCGAGATCTTCCGTCCCTACCACGAGACGTTCACCAGCCCCGACGGGCGCGTCGTGGAGCTGCACTGGCGCCTCGGTCCGGCGCGCTGGGGCCGCGCCGCCGCGGCCGGCGAGTGGTTCAAGCGGGCGCAGCCGAGCGCGATGAACGGGCTGCTCGTGCCCTCCACCGCGGACTTGTTCTGGCACTTCCTGCTGCACGACGCGCGCAATCACGCCTGGTCGTCCGGCTCGCTGCGCGCCGCGCTCGACCTGGCGTTATGCGCCCGGGTCCCGGGCTTCACGCTCGCGGACGTGTCGGAGCGGCTAGGCGAGGATCCCAAGCCCGGCCCCCTGCTCGAAGCCATCGCCGACGCGGCGAACCTCTCGCCGCTGATCGCCGCCGAGGTGGAGCCGTCCCCGCAGCCGCGCTACCTCCGGCTGGCGCGCTGGCGCGACTCCGTGGGCCGGCGGCCCTGGCGCACCGAGCGCATCGCCGAGGCGATCGCGTGGGGGGGGAGCTTCGACCGAGCGCGGCGCCACGGCGGGTGGGGGCCGCTCCTCGAGCGGACCATCCGCGTCATCCCGGAGGCCGAGCCGGGTGCCGGCCTGTTCGCGATGCTGCGGCGCGCGTTCTTGAATCTGCGGCATGCGGCCTTCGTCGGCGTGCTCGCCGCCTCGCATTTCCTCTCCGTGGCGGTACCGCCGGAGGAGACGCGGCGGCGGCTGCGGCGTCCCTCAGCCGGCTAGCGGCACCGCCGGCGCCCGCGACGGGAAGAGCCGGTCGCGCAGGGCCAGCGACCGCGTCTCCACGACCTTCGCCATCGCGATGCCCACGACGAGCGCGCCCGCCACGTAGAGCGTGATGTTGACCAAGTAGGCCGCCGTGGCCGGCAGGTCCGCCAGCACCGCGCCCCGCCGGAGCGGCAACAGTCCCCACCGCGACACCATCAGGTGCCACAGGTAGATCGAGTAGGAGTAGAACCCCACCCGCGCCAGGGCGCGCCCCACCCGCCCCGACAGCGTTGCGCCCGCATGGAGCACGCCCCACACCACCAGCCAGCCGCAGCCCAGCGCCAGCAGCGACCGGCCCACTGTCAGGTTGTACGGCGAGAGCGGCAACAGCACGAACGACGGCGCGATCAGCACCACGGCCAGCACGAGGAGCCGATGCCCGTGCGCCTTCGCGAATGCCTCGGTCCGCTCCCGGTGGAAGTGGTAGAGGTAACCCAGGAGCACCCCCCACAGCAGCTCGTCCAGCCTGAGGTGCGTCGGCGTGAAGTTCCTCCACTGGGCGATCGGCCCCAGGAGCAGTGTGGCGATCCGCGCCCCGAGGGCAACGGCGCCCGCCACCGGTACGATCACGAGCAGCGGGCGGAAGGGATCGGGCACGCCGGGCCGCCGCCGCATCAACCCCAGCAGGAGCAACGGCAGCAGGACGTAGAAGTGCTCCTCCACCGCCAGCGACCAGGTGTGCTCCCAGATGGCGGGGACGTAGGACTGGAGATAGACCGCCTCGACGGCGAAGTCGCGCAGCAGCCGGCCGCTCACGTGGCTGAATGACAGGTACGCGACCATCGTCACGGCGAGGAAGACGTAGAACGGCGGGTAGATCTTGAATCCGCGGCGGATCAGGAACCTCCCGACCCGGAGGCTGCCGTGCCGCCGGTATTCGGCGAACAACAAGCCCGAGATCAGGAAGCCGCTGAGGACGAAGAACAGGTCCACGCCGGTCCAGCCGCCGCGTTGCCAGGGCTCGAGCAGCAGGCGCAACGGCCACGCGACCGCCGCGCTCGGCCGGTCCATGTGCGTCGCGATGACGAGGAGCACCGCCACCGCCCGCAGGACGTCGAGCTGCGGGATGCGGTCGCTCGCCATCTACCCGAGCGCCTCAAGATAGAGCGCCGCGTAGCGCTCTCCCATCAGCGCGGCGCCGTACTCCCGCTCCTGCACCGCGCGCGCCGACCGTCCCATCCGTTCGCGGCGAGCGGCGTCCGCGAGCAGCGCGGCGAGCGCCTCGCGCAGGGCCCCCGCGTCGCCGGGCGGCACGACCAGGCCGGTCTCCCCGTCGCGGTTCACGGCCGAGACGCCGGTGGGGAGCGCGGTGGTCACCAGCGGCCGGCCGCACGCCATCGCCTCCAGCAGCACGATCCCGAACGCCTCCGCGATGGTGACCGAGGGAAGACAGAAGATGTCCGCGGCGTGATAGTGGGCGAGGAGG
>Ga0315281_10014075_pt1 | contig 10805 bp, 7 predicted proteins | sample YL17G07_0_MG_FD_204540 | JGI IMG/M metagenome (GOLD analysis project Ga0315281, IMG submission 204540) | Sediment microbial communities from Yellowstone Lake, YNP, Wyoming, USA - YL17G07_0 | ecosystem: Environmental > Aquatic > Freshwater > Lake > Sediment | place: USA: Wyoming | collected... | reverse complement strand
AAGGAAGTGTTGGAGAACCAGTCCGTGGAGCAGTTCTCATTGGCAATGGACCGCAGGTACTGAAAGACATTGATATGGTCGGCAATGATCTCGGGTTTGGGATCGGAACCTGTGGAAAAGATGGCCAAGGAGTTCCGGTCTCCGATGCTCAACCCACTCTGAGGATTCCTGAATTGGTAGTAGGAGGTCAACAGGATATTTCTTGAGAAGAGACAGGGTGATCAGGTATAAAAGTTCATGCTTCACCTGACAGACAATGTCAAAAATGGTATTAACTTCTTTCTGTAATCGTCAACTTCAAAGGTTAACACCCGTTCTTAACTATTCCTTCCTGGAGATGGGAGGCACCCATCGCCTATCTTTTCAACTCTCAAAGCTTGAGTCCCTCCAGATCCTTGATGTCGGTAAGGGTCACCTTTTTTTTAGCCGGATAAGTGTTGAAGAGGTCCTGTTGCTTCTTAGTCATCTGACTATGATATTTGACCTCGATCAATGTTTTTTCCGAAGTCAGGAAATCAATTTCTGACCCATCCTCATAGACATAGCACGGGTTCAAGTGCTTAATCTTCAGATACACATAGTTTTCGAACAAACTGCCGATGTCTCTGAAACCCGTGTAAAGCGTTCTTACCCCTAAATCGGCAGCATAAACCTTTTTGGGGGCCAATATTTTAACATTTGTTTTCCCACATCGTGAGCGGTAAAGGATATCTTCAATGGAAAACGCTATACGATACCATCGTATAAAATGTCAAGATATTATACGATATGAAGGAAACGACTGGATAACCAAGGAGTTATCTTGAGGGGGGGGGAAGTGGGAAGCGGAATTAGAATCAAATCGCTTGCGAATCTCCTTGACGTCCTGCATTCCCTGACCGAGAGAAACGGGTTAACCTGGGTCGAGCCAGGGAAAATGCCTGATACTGGATCATTAGCTGCTGTGTTCCGCTATTGATTTTCAACAATATTCCCCCCATTCCCTAAACAATTCGGTCAAGCACATCGAAAAAAATAAGGAAGTCCTATCGATTTATTCTGTCACAATTCTGTCACGCTTTGCCTCGGGTTCCCACCCCGAAGGTTATTCTCCCACCCCCTACTTTCTTGGAAACATTCAAAAAATCAGAAAAAATTGAATTCTTTCTGTAATTCTGATAGATTAAATCATCCTCGGTACATGGGAGTAAATTATATATGGATGTTGAGCCGAAAGTAACCTATTCCCCCAAATGGACTGTTTTATTTTTCGTCCAAGTTGACAGAAATTGGAGGAGAACATGCCAGCAATTGCATCTCTTGATGATTTAAAGGCTGCCCAGAAAGATCTCCTTGAAGCGAAGGATCTGGAAGAATTGAAATCCGGATTTAAAAAATGGCGCCGTATTGGTTGGAAAAATGTCTGCAAACTTTGGCTTGAAGAGCGCACTCCAGAACAATTGAAAGGTGAAGGTGGGTAAATTAATGGTAACTCCTAATATGAATCCATTGTGAGAATGAAAATTGGTGAACTTAATTTAAATTTTAAGGCCTGACACCTCATTCCACAGGGTGGGGACGAAGATATTTCTTCGTTTTCAGCAATGAAAAATATTAATCAGTGCCCGGTCAACCTTCAATAAAAGTTTATTTCGCGGCAGCAACATAAAAATAAATGTTATGCCCATGAAAACTGCAAAATACAACAATTGGTACATCGATACCTACGAATCTATACTCCACATGGCTGACTGGCCGAGATTCGAGAGCAATGTACCCGAGAAAATGGTGTGCATATTCGCGTGGATGCCGCAGACAATAATGGGGATAAATGCCGGTGGGGGTAGGAAACTTTGGGAAGAAGTTTCCTGCCATCGTGTTCAAGAAGTGGTCGCCGATCTCTCGGATACGTTCGAAAAAACAAAGCAGACGGACTTCCCTTCTTTCGAGCCGATAATTCCTTCCATTACGATCTTGTACGAAGGTCTGTCGAGCATTTTGAAGCCAACAGCCTCGTCAAAGTATCTGCATTTCTCACATCCTAGGCTATTCCCCATGTGGGATAACCGAATAAGGAAATACTTCGGACTAGTAGATTCTGCGCAGGGATACATTGGACTTCTCAAGAAGTATTCGGAGGCCTTCCATAATCCTGTCGAGCGCGAGGAGGCGCTATCCCACTGTCCAAGCAATTTTGTTCGTGCATACGACGTGTACCTAATGAAGAAGATCAGGGAGAATTGAGGTCAGTATTACATATATGTCTAACCTCACTACCTGGTTCTCGGACCTTTTTCAAGCATCGGAAACATGGAAACTTATGTTTGACATAGAAATCCGAGAGGTATATTCTGTGAACCAGGAAGCGCCCGAATACGGGGAGACACCGAAAAAAATCGGACAAATTCACGACATCTGAAGATATGGCCCTGTTGCATCCATCCAATAACTTAAAAGATACTGTCATGGTGATATAAGTGGCATACAATCAGGCACCGTTACTTCATGAAAGCGGGATAATTCAGATCGCGGTGGACAAAGGGGGGGTCCCACCGGGATCTGTTCTCCTTGAAGACGCCGGCTCTCTCATTCAGGGAATTCATGATTCACTTGCTCGCTTAATTCATCGCCAACTCGGCTACCCAAGCCGAACAAAACTTCGCGGAGACGCAAAAAACCTTGTAGCTGTAACGCTCACTGACGTTAGAATCGGCAGCGGAATTCTGCAATGTAGTATTCTTCCGGCACAAAGAGTAGCAGGGCGCCCGCCTGCTGCCATCGCTATTTTCGACATTATCAGCGCGATAAAGGAGTTTCAAGAGAGAGGAAGTTGGCCCACATATTTACCAGCTATTGTTCGGAACCGACTTGGTTCTGCAGTCGCACCCGTATTTTCTGATGGTGCAAGGGTCATCTTATCTGCTCAAGAGAGAAATCGCAGCCTTTCGTGCGACATTACGCCCAATCTTCGTGCGGCGCTGCAGAAACCAGAAGAATTTATTTCTACAGAGCCTGTAGTACTTGTCGGTAAGATCTTCGATATCAATATTGCCAACAAAACATTTAAAGTTGATACAAGCCCAAAGCGAATAACCATTCACTTTACTGATGAATTGACTTCTAATGTTGATATGCTTCGCTGGAAGCGGATTTTCGTCCAGGGCTACCCAATCGATGAGCGGTGCAAAGAAGTCGAGCGGCCGACAGGATTAAGGTTAGCATCGGAGGATGAAAAGGACGGGATAATAGTCCCTGGTGAAGGTATGAGAGCCGAAGCAACAGATGCATTCAAGATAGCGAAGAGGAAAGCAGAAGAGCTTAAACAACTTTCAGACAAATGGGATACTTATGATGCGCTCAAACCTTCTGAGCCCACTTTGGCATTCGCTCTTTGTTTCCTTCGTGATACGATCTCGGTACTTCTTGACTTTGGTATCGAACTGCCCATTCCATTTCTAGTATCTACTCCGCTAGGAGGGGTCCAATTTGAATTCAGTAAAGAGGCCCGATATCTAGAGCTTGAGATAACAGCACCTGAATCCTTTCTCTTCCTAACAGTCCATAATGGGCAAGAGGGAGAAGGATCTGCATCTCGATGGGATGCTATTCGCCTTTTACGCTGGGTTTCGACAGGGGAAGAGGTTTGATGGAGATACCGGATTTGGTAGCTGACGACGAGGTGTTACATAGAAGAGTACATCCGACCTTCGTTAAACCTGATGGATCAGTCTCCTCGCAGGCATTTCGTGACAGAGAGATGTCTGTCGATAGGGCGAGTTATTCAAACGCTATGGTAACGATTCGAGGATGTGCAGGATTTGGTGTAACAGCCATTCTCACCTCTTTTGCTCGAAGTCTCAATCAAGAGGTGTTGGCGAATAAACAGCTACTCAATCCGGCGCACGCCCTTGTTATAGGAAACAAATCGAAAGCCATAGCTCGTCGTTTTGCCTCTGAAACATCCTGGGTAATCCGAGTTTTTCCTACACCGAATGACGGTTAACACTCACACAAGTGGACGGGCCTTCATGCGCTGATTTTGCCCGCTAGACTGCACGGCGCAGAAAAAAAGGATAAAGTGAATAGATGGGACGCTCAACCGTACATTACGCTGACAGCGACACCAACAACATTCTGAAGAAGCTGCACAACAAACTCCGGCCCGCCGGGACACCGGTCCAGCGGGTGGAATACATCATCGAGCTTCTTCTGCTCCGCATCTTTGAGGTGAAAATCAAGCAGGACCCCGAGTTCAAACAACTCCGCAATCTGTTCAAGGAACCCAACGAGCACCTGCTGTTCTCTTCTCTCTACTCCGTCGCCAACGAGCGGCTTCTCCCTGCCCTGAACGAGCAATTCTTCCCCTTCTACGCATCTATCCTGTCGCAGGCCCGGAAGGTCTATACGACGAACCTGTCGCAGAAGGTTCAAGACCAGCTTGTATTGATCGAGGAGGTCTTCAAGAACTCAAACTTCACGAACAACGTCAAGAGCGGCAACCTTCAGGAAGTTCTCGGCTTGATCGGCGAGATCGACGAGGAACGGCTTCTGAAAACCGACCTGTTGGGGGATGCCATCGAGTCGGCTCTGTCCGAAACCGGTGGCACGAAGGACATAGGCTTGCACCGCACTCCAGACCACACCCGGCATTTCATGGTGGCGGTGGCGAACCCAAAGTTCGACGACACCATCTTTGACCCCGCCTGCGGCACGGCAGGTTTCCTCTTCGACTCCTTCGGCTATGTCCTTGAAAGCGTGAGCCAGGACGGGCACTGGCCCGGCCCCAAAGCCCATCCCGAGATGCAGGCATATTTCAAGAAGTACTTCGCCAAGCGGCAGACGCCCATGCCCTCTCACGAAAAGGCCATTACCTTCTACCGCACGGGTATCTTTGGCATAGAGTACCTGGGTATGATCCGCAAGATGGCCGCGATCAATTTCTATATTCGCGGCCTGAACCCTCAGAACATCGAACAAGGCGACTCCCTCGCTGCATTCGATCCGGTCAAGGACGGTGGCAGTAAGACCGTGGTTCTCGCCAATCCGCCCTTCGGGGCCGAGCGCGACCAAGATGCCTATCCGAACGTGTGGGAAGAGTTTTCGAGGGAATCTGAAACCACAATCCTTTTTGTCAAACTGATGTTCGACGCGCTCGCGCCCGGTGGCCGTTGCGCTGTCATCGTCTCAGAAGGCTTCCTCACCTGGGACCAGACCAGCGCCCGCACCCTCCGCAAAATGCTGATCGAGAACGCGAACCTTCGCGCCATTATCAGCCTGCCCCAAGGTGTCTTCGTGAGTAAGGGCGGGGTTGGCCCCAAGACCTCCATTCTAATCTTCGATAAGAGCGGCCTGACGAAAGAAGTCTGGTTCTACAAGGTAACAAACGATGGCTACACGATGGGAACGAACCGGAGGCCCATCGAAGGCTGTCAACTGGTCGAGGCGCTTGATCTTTACGAGAAATACGTCCGCCATGGCAAAACCCCGCCCGAGACCAAGCATTCCTTCTCCGTGCCGGCTGACTGGATATTGGCCCTCGACCCTCGCGTAAAACTCCGAATTCAGGACGAGACCACAGCAGAGTTCTCGGAGAAGGCAGAGAAGGAACGCAAACAACTTGTGGCTAAGCTGGCCGAACAGGCGGAGCAAGACAAGATCACCGCACAGGACCGGGACGAGAAACTTACCCAACATGATGAAATCTGGAAAAACAAGACCCTGAACGAAATCGCCAAGCGGATCGAAAGGGCGCATCTTTATTCCTTCAACCTACCCAACTACCGGAGTAATTTATCTGCGCGCCAACATGACGAATGGAACACCGTCTTCAAGGGCACGAAGCGCGCCAATGGAAAGACACTCGACAATCGATTCGCTGCCCTGCGCGACTGCCCCCCTGAGAAAGTCCATGTCGCGTTGGCCCTCCTGGATATTCAGAACACTTTGGAGTTCGACATTGCCCGGCAATACCTCATAGCTTTCCCGGTCAAGGAAATGGGGAAGCACAACCAGCTTGCGACCCTGCGGAAAATCATCGAGAGCGGTGCGAAGTATCCCCGCTGTGTACTAGGTGAACTTCTCGAAGCCAAGTATGAACGCATCAATAAGGACGACTTCGAGGGGCAATACGATATCGTCGAGAAGATTTCTTTTGCCAACGGCCAGATTCATATCCGGGACTTTCCTAAAACCGGAATGGATCTTTACCTCGCTGACAAGGGAGATCTCATTACATCTAAAATCAATCTCCATCAAGGCGCAGTGGCCTTAGCTCCACGACGATTGGCATGTTCAACGCATTACCAGGTTTACCGAATCATTTCTGCCGATTGCCGTGCTGATTACCTGGTTCATGTTCTCCGCTCCCTGCAATTCATGTCACAGCTTATCGAGCAGAAGAATAAGGGCATAAAAAACGAGCAAAGTGCTGATTTCCTCCTGAGTTTTGAGGTTCCATTGCCTTTGCCGGAGATGCAGGCTAATTTTTTCTCGCAACTCGATGCACACGCGGAGACGATCAAGGCCTGCAAAGCAATCGGTAAGAATTTCTCTCTTCACATTCCAGAACTGGACGCAGCCGACCGCACGCCAATCGGAAAGGCAGTTATCGAAACCAAGAACGGCTGGTCTCCAAAATGCAACGGGGGTGATTTGCCTGTCCTCACGCTGTCTTGTCTGAAGCACGGCAGAATCGATCTCAACGAACGCAAGTACACAGATGCCACCCGTGACGATTTCGATGGCTTTCTTGTCCGAGAGGGCGATTTCTTTTTCAGTCGTGGAAACACACCAGAGCTTGTCGCATTGGCTGGAATTGCCGGGCCAGTTACCGAACCGGTCGTGTTTCCCGATTTGCTTACCCGTGTAACATTCAATCAGGACCTGATCTTACCTGAATATGCCATGCTTCTCTTCAACTCCTCTGTCGGGCGAGCGTATTTCGGCAACGTTCCACAAGGCGCTTCTCCGAGCATGGTCAAAGTTTCTCAGAAATACATGATGGATTTCCCTGTGCCGCTACTTGGGAGAACAGAGGAGCAGGCGGCACTTATAAAAAAGTATTCAACGGTACTTGAGTCAGTTCGTAAGCTTGAAACGGTAAGGCTTCAGTCCGAAGAAGCCCTTGCTGACTTGTTGACGACCCTTTGGAGGTGATATGCCGGGAATCAACGCCAACGAGGCCACTGCCACCGACCTCCGGGTGATCGAGGAGTTGACGACAAAGCAAGGTTGGAAGGTTGGGGACACGCTGCTCTATCAGCCGCAATACCAGCTTACACCCGAACAGCAGGAGCAATTTCCTGGTCACAAATCCATCAAGCCGGACATCGTACTTCAGGACCTTCAGGGCAAGCCCATGGCTGTGTTCGAGAACAAGCTGGACGATCCCAAGAAGGCCCTGCCTAAACTCCGTCTGCTTTACTCACAGATCCTGCGCCCCCGGTTCCTTTACGCCTGTTCTTCTGAGCGGAACCTGTTCTATGACATGGCTTGGACCGGACTCGATGCGGGTGAATTCCTGCCCGTCAACTCGTTTCTCTCGCTCGAAGATATGCACGTTAAAGTTACCCAGGAGCAGAAACGGCGACAGGAACGGGAGATCGTCATCGACAAGACCATCGCTGGGGGGTACGACCCGGCGGCAGGCAACGAACGGTACTACCAAATCGACTGTATCAATGCTCTGCTGATTGGGCTTCGTGAGGGCCGCGAGCGAATGCTGGTCCATATGGCAACCGGGATCGGCAAGACGCGGACCGCGGTTGCGCTGTGTAAGGCGCTTCTGGAAACCGGCATTGCGCGGCGGATTCTCTTTGTGGTGGACCGTCGCCTGCTTGCGGAGCAGGTGTGTGATGACGGCTTCAGTCTCATCAGCCCGACCTACAATTCCGCCTGGATCACGACTTCCAACTACCGGACGCACAAGATCAAGGACGTCCATGTTGTCGTGATTGACACGCTGGAGATCATCTATTCAGGCATCCCGAGCAACTACTACGACTTGCTCATCGTTGACGAGTGTCACCGGTCCATCAACGTCAACCGAAAGATCATCTTCGAGCATTTCTTATGTCCTCGGATCGGACTGACTGCCACGCCCCGGATTGCCATCCCGAAAGACCCGGAAAAGGTCTCGGACGACGACCTTGCCATTTTGGACACCTACCGGTTGTTCGGGTGCGAGGTCGGCGAACCCACGTACCAGTTCGATATTGACCGGGGTATCGAGGAAGGCTTCCTCGCGCCGTATAAGGTTGACGAAGTCAAGACCCACCTGACGCAAATCGCCGAGCAAGAAGGCATCGAGTTTGACTATGTACTGGACCCAGACGAGCGCAAGAAGATCGAGCTGGACAAGACTAAGAAGCTCAAACTGGAGCAACTGAATCGCAAGTATCTCACCGAGAACACCGCCAAACGCATCGCCGAGGAAATCCGTCGGCGTACCGAATACGGAGAGAAGATGATTCTCTTTGGCGTCAGCCAGGCTCATTGCCTGATGCTGGCAAAGGCGCTGAACGAGGCCTTCAACGACGACGGTACCAAGAACCCCCGCTACGCTGAGCCGATCATTTCGGAGAATGCCGAACTGAATAAGGCCCTGAAGGGCTGGTTCAAGAAGCCCTATCAGAAGCCCTATATCGTCGTTTCCGTGGACATCATGAGCACAGGCGTAGACATCCCATGCGTGCGCTACATTGGCTTTGCGGCCCTTACCCGATCCGTCGGCAAGTACATCCAAATGCTAGGGCGCGGCACGCGCCTTGACCCCAAGACTGGTAAGTTTAGTTTTCGTGTACTTGACTTTGTAGGGCTCTGCAAGCGGATGGGCGATAACGGCAAGGGGACGCCGAAGAAGAACAAGAAAGTCGTCACCGGCGGAGGCGGCGGACAGCCGCCCGGCCCCGGTCCGCAAGGCGAATACTTCATCGTTGATAACCCTGATCCCGAACACCTCATTCAGCGGGTTCGCGTCCACGAAGGAGCCGTCGAGGTTGTGGACAATATCCCTGTGGACGAGGCCCGCAAGATTTTCGAGGAAGCCATCAATAACCCGGATAATCCGGCCATCAAGTCACTGAAGCAGAAACTTGAGGAGAAGGAGGACTACGAGCCGACGCCCGAGGACATTGCCACCGTCGAGGATTGGGTGAGCAAGCCGAAGATATGGCTGGACGAAGGGCAGCTCCAAAGGATTTACGACTTTCCGGCGGGCTCCGTGTGGGATTTCTTCCTCCATGTCCTCGGAAAGCGGACCATTCCTACGCCACTGGACAGAATCGAAGCCGGATATGAAGAATTCATCGCTTCGGCGGAGTTCACCGACGAGCAGGTCCGCATCCTGCGGAAGATCAAGAACGTTTTCGCATCGAACCTGTCGAGTCGTGGCCGCGTCGATGCCCGCTCCATCTTCCAGAACCCCATCTACGAGAAGATCATCGGTAGTTATGAGGAAGTGAACTGGAAGTTCGACGGCGAGATCGATGACGTCATAGATCAACTTGGAGAGTGTTTCAGATTTGCGAAGGCCGCTTAAATTTACAGAATCTTCAGCTAATCGTTAGTCAAGAGTTATCCTGACAGGGTCTGTCAGATTAAGTATCGTTCAGGACAAATACAAATAATCCGCCTTCATCTATTTCCCTGCCAAGACAGGCGGTTCTCAATCCCCCTGCTCTCTTCCTGTTCGGGCGAAGTCGATGAATCCTCGTTCTACATCGGTCCCGATTAGCTCATCGCGAACTCGATCTCAGACATCAAGACCTTCAAACCCTTGTATCAGCTTTCCTTCACCCGGCGGCTGGAATAGGCGAACCCAAGAACGTTTTAGACCATACGTCCCCTTAATTCAAAAATTCACCCTTTTGTAAAAGAAACTTTTTGCCATTTCTGCTGCAATAACATAGAGCACCACAATAATACCAATGACCAGAAGGATAGTCATTGGCAACGGTTGAAAACCTAAAAGTTCTGCAAGTGGAGTGATTGGAAGATGGGGTGATAACTGAATGGGGAATTCGGATTGCGCCCGCCGCAGGCAGGGGATGCGGAATAGAATAAACCACGAAGAGAAACTGTAGCGCCCTCATTCACTGGGGGCGATTTTAGAAATTTCGTTCCGTTTCTTACCGGAACGCTACAAAACTTTACTCGCTACTCGGTAGTTCAGTGGGTTCGGGCAGTTTTTCTAATTTTACCTTTGAAATTCTCTGCCCCACCATTTCGACAATATTTAACCGCTTTTCATCTATTTCCACTTTATCCCCGACCTGAGGAATCTTCTGGAGGATCGCCATCAAGAATCCGCCAAGGGTTTCATATTCTGGTGATTCTGGAAGTTGGATATGGTAGTCTTCTTTTAAATCCCTAAGGCTGATCGATGCATCGATCAGCGTCGTCCCATCCGAGAGCTGAATCACAGGGCTTTCTATATCATATTCATCTCTAATCTCCCCAACGATCTCTTCAATCAGATCCTCGAGGCTGACTAAACCCGAGATTCCGCCATATTCATCTACCACCAAGGCCATATGGATCCTCTTTTTTTGCATCTCCCTTAAGAGGAGGCTGATTTTCATCGTCTCAGGGATAAAATAAGGTGGCTTGACGATCTTTCGGATATCGACCTGTCCTATTTTTGCGAGGGTGGTGAGGAAGTCTTTCGCATAAAGGATTCCCCTGATATCATTGGGTTCTTTTCCGAAGACAGGGTAACGAGAAAACTGTTCTTCCTCGATGAGCGAAGCGATTTCTTGAACCGATTTATCAATCTGAATCATCACCATCTGTGTATCCGGAACCATCACTTCTTTTACGGACATGTC